>Ga0070665_100003924_pt1 | contig 15697 bp, 16 predicted proteins | sample KBSS13metaG_FD_65862 | JGI IMG/M metagenome (GOLD analysis project Ga0070665, IMG submission 65862) | Switchgrass rhizosphere microbial communities from Kellogg Biological Station, Michigan, USA - KBS S1-3 metaG | ecosystem: Host-associated > Plants > Roots > Rhizosphere > Soil ... | reverse complement strand
GATCGAGTGATTCGCGCCTTACCCGCCCGTCGTTTTGAAGACATAATGCCGCCACATAGCGGGCAACTCCCACGCGATATGGCGAGCGAGAGTCCGTGACAAAGCAGGGAGGAGATCGCATGCACAATCGTCGGACATGGGCGTTTGCGATGACCGCGGGAATGGCGCTCGTCATGACCGTGGCGATCGCTCATGCCAAGCATCCGGAGGTGGACGAACACGACTATCGCACCGGCACTCTCGTCCCTTCCGACGAGAACGAGTGTGCCGGCGTTCCGAGTTGTCTCTCGGCCACATTGCCCGCGACCAGCGTACCGGCCGGAGGCCGCGCAGCGAAGCGCTTCGCATGTCCTGCGAGCCATCCGAACCTCTGGGGCTGGGATGCCGCGCAGCACGAGCACATTTTTGTTCAGATGATCGCCGTCGACCAGTTCACGGTAACGGTGGAAGGCGTCAACGCGTCGGACACGCCAGGCGATTTCATCGTTTCACTCGGCTGCTCCGTCAAGCCTTACGCGGGAAGCGGCATCCAGAAATCACGCCAGCTCGCACCGACGGCTGAGCTGACGAAACGCAAGCCGTCGCGCACGACCCGAGGCCGCGTGAGCCAACCGGGCAACCTGGAGAGCAGCGCGTGCGACGGCGTTCCTGATTGCCAGCCGCAGATCCAGGCCACGTTCGCGATGGGCGGGTGGGCAAGCACCACCAAGAGCTATCAATGCAAGACGCCCTATCCGTACGCATGGAACATGAGCTACTCTCAAACGGGCAGCCCGTCGGTGAGTGCCATCGGAGCGATCTTCGCCGAGAATCCCGGCACCTTCGACGTGCTGCTGACGAACTGGAATCCGTTCGCGACCGACGACGTCACGATCGTTGTCGCGTGCTCCAAGGACAATTCGTTCAGCGGCAACTCGTGCGGGGCGCCGCAATCCGATCCCGGCTGTCCACAGGTCTCCGGTTCGCAACACCAGTACTGCAGCAAGGGCCCGGTGCCTGTCTGCTTCGCGATCTATGAGGAACGCTGCCAGCCCAGCAACTTGCTGTACCAGTGCACGATCGACGTGATCGTGCCGTGGTGTCAGCCGTGTCCCGGTCAATAGGCTGACCGACACGCCGGTCAACGGCCAATATCGCGGCGGGCGTTGCTCGCGGACGGCAGGTCTGGGCGCGTCCGCGCCAAAGCGGCCTGGTTCGAGGACACGAAGGCAACACGCTCGCGATGGTCCAGAGTCTCAAATGATGTCAGGTAGCGACGCTCTCACGTCATCCCACTAGTCGATGGTCTTAACTCACCTGGAGCACAGAATGGCCAACAAGAACACGATCTGTCTGTGGTACGACGGTACCGCCATGGACGCCGCGCGATTCTATGCGGAAACTTTCCCCGACAGCGCGGTGGGCGCCGTGATGCGCGCGCCTGGCGACTATCCCGACGGCAAGCAGGGCGACGTCCTGACGGTCGAGTTCACCGTGATCGGCATACCCTGCGTCGGGCTTAACGGCGGACCGCACTTCAAGCATAGCGAGGCGTTCTCCTTCCAGGTCGCGACCGACGACCAGGCCGAAACCGACCGCTTGTGGAACGCGATCGTCGGAAACGGCGGCCAGGAAAGCGAGTGCGGCTGGTGTAAGGACAAGTGGGGCCTGTCCTGGCAGATCACGCCGCGCGCCCTCCTCGCCGGGATCACGGACCCCGATCGCGCGACCGCCAAGCGTGTGTTCGACGCGATGATGACGATGAAAAAGATCGACATCGCGGCGATCGAGGCCGCACGCCGGGGTTGAGGTTCATGTCCTGAATGCAGACATCTGAGCGGGTGAGAACGCCACGTCAGTGATGTGAACGATATCCCGACATCAATTGAGATTGCAGCCCTCCTCGGCTTCCAACGGGGCCGCGCATGTATCCCTTTTACTGGAGCTTAAGCATGAGTCGTCTTAGCACATGGATCTTTGCGACGGGGTGCGCACTGCTCGCCGGCACCGCCGGTTCTTCGCAGGCGCAGTCCTCCTGGCCAGCCCGGCCGATCGTGTACGTCGTTCCGTTTGCCGTCGGCGGCAATACCGATACCTTGGCGCGGCTGCTGAGCCAGAAACTTTCGGCGTCGCTTGGACAGCCCGTCGTGATCGAGAACAAGCCGGGCGCAGGCGGCAACATCGGCTCGGACTTCGTCGCCAAATCGAAGCCCGATGGCTACACGATCCTGGGAGGCACGATCAGCTCGCATGCGATCAATGCAAGTGTCTATCCCAACATGCCTTACGATGCCGTCAAGTCGTTCGAGCCCGTGATCCTGCTCGGCAGCAACCCGCTGGTGTTCGCCGTCAACGCAAGCACGCCTTACAAGTCGCTGAAGGAGGTGCTCGACGCCGCCAAAGCGAAGCCCGGGCAGCTGGCCTTTGCCTCACCGGGCCCCGGCACGTCGCCGCATCTCGCGGGCGAGCTCCTGAAGACACTCGCCCACGTCGATCTTACTCATGTCCCGTACAAGGGCAGCGGTCCGGCACTGTCGGACGTGATTGGCGGCCAGGTGCCGATCATCATCGACACGACAATCGTGCTCGGAGCGCAGATCAAGGCCGGCAAATTGCGTCCGCTTGCCGTTGCGTATCCCAAGCGACTCGGAACGCTGCCCGACGTGCCCACCGCCGCGGAGGCCGGCGTGCCCGGATGGGAAGTCGTATCCTGGCAAGCTGTGTTCGCGCCCGCGGGAACGCCGAAGGCGATCGTGCAGCGACTCAATACCGAGATCGCGAACATCATGAAGATGCCGGATGTGCAGGCGCGGCTTGCCGAGCTGGGCGTGGAGGTCGGTGGCGGTCCACCGGAGCAACTCGCGGAATTCCAGAAAACGGAGATCACCAAGTGGGCGAAGGTGGTGAAGGCTGCCGATGTAAAACCGGAGTGAGGCCTCCGGTCAGAAACACGCGCGGCGCCGCTTCATCGCCGATCTGTTTTCGGCCTCGCCGTTCCTTGATGGTCCGTGCGGCGGGCCGCGCATTTGAAGCGTCCCGCCATTTCCCTCTTTCCCGGGGGCGCGCAACGGAGAACGCTCGCCAGTCGGATCATCGAGGCGTGAAACCTAGCGTTTATGCATAGCCCTCCATGCGGCAAAGTCGCTCAGCGACCGCTCTTCCGTTGGAGGATAGAGCCCAAGGATCGAGCGCCCCTTCAGCACCTCCTCCGTCACGAAGTCCTCGAACGCGGTCATCTCGACGGCCTCGTCGGCTAGCTCGTCGGCGAGATGCGTTGGAAGCACCACCACGCCTTCTCCATCGCCGACGATGACGTCGCCCGGAAATACAGGGGCGTCGCCGCACCCGATCGGCACGTTGATGTCGAGCGCCTGGTGAAGCGTCAGATTGGTGGGAGCAGCCGGCCGCTGCTGGTAGGCTGGAATCGCCAGCTTCGCGATCTCGGTCGAGTCGCGAAAGCCGCCGTCGGTTACGATGCCGGCAACCCCGCGCTTCATAAGGCGCGTCACGAGAATCGACCCCGCCGATGCCGCACGCGCGTCCTTGCGGCTGTCGATGACCATGACGGCGCCGGGTGGACATTCTTCCACGGCCTTGCGCTGCGGATGATCGCGGTTTTGAAACACCGTGATCGGATTGAGATCCTCACGCGCCGGAATGTACCGAAGCGTGTATGCCTCCCCTACCATGTTTCCAGCACCTTGGTTCAGCGGACGCACGTCCTGGATGAACTGATGACGAAAGCCGCGTTTGAACAATGCGGTGGTGAGTGTCGCGACGCTGACGTGCCTCAACTTTTCGAGCGTCGTGTCGCGCATGATTTCGGCTCCAGGCAGATCGCGGACGACGGGTTACCGACCGCCGCACCCCGGTCGGGCCCGTCCAGAAGCGTCGCCGCGTTCACACCCATACGTGACCCGCCAGTCGCTGGCGGCGGGATCGCACTGGAGGCGCTCCTGCAAGCGCGCATGCATGCAGATACCCTTCGCATGCCGGATGCGCTCCGATGCGCCATGGAGGTCACTGTCCGTGATCATTGGCGATACCGCTCGCGCATTCCGGGGCCTCGCCCCAATGGCCTTCGCAGAAACGTCGGCGCACGCGCTGGTCGCACGCGATGCGCGCGAACAGGTCGCCGTCGCAGCGCGCGAGGCTTACATGCATCGCCTGCCACTGATCAGGCCGGCCCGCCTTGCGGGTTTTCGCATCGGGGGCGCCGCCGGATGCGGCGGCGAGGGTCCGCGTTACCGGAGAGGTCGCGCGTTCCGGTGCCCGCTGCTCAGACACGGGGGTTTGACGCGCGCTTGCGCGCTTTGTGGCGGGAACAGGCGCCGGGCTTTGACGCACGCTCGCGTGCTTCGCGGGAACAGGCACCGGCTGTTGACGCGCGCTTGCGCGCTTCGGTACCTCGGGGTTGATGGCCGCAACTGGGGCCGTGAGGACGGCAGTGGTCTCGGGGTCCACAGGCTTGGATTCCACTGCCACAGGCGCTGCCGGCGCGGGTGCGTTGTGCTCACTGGCACCGAGCGGTTGCGACACGACCTCCATCGCATCGGGCGTTGCCGCATTGATGCGATATAGCGCATAGGCACCCGCGATCAGGAGCGTTGCCAGGACCGTCAGGCGCCAGCCCGCTCCCACCACCGGTGCGACCGATATCGGTTGCGTCATGGTTGCCGCTACGCCCGCCTCGCCTGGTGGTGGCCACGCGGGTGCAGGGTCGGCGGCTGGCGCCACTGGCATTACCTCGGACGGGCTCAATAACACTGGAAATTCCGCCCCGCACTTGTAGCAGTTCGTCGCGGCCTGCGAATTGACCGCCTCACATTGTTTGCACGGCTTCAGGTCCAGCGGCGAGCCACAGTCGCTGCAGAACTTGGCACCCCCTGGATTGCGGTGGTCGCAAAAGAGACACACCGCGTCGCCAAAATACGCCGCGCGAGCGGCGAAGATCCACGGGGCAGCGGGTGGCGTCTCCATGCCGGCATTTTAATGCTGCCGCTGGAATTTCGCGTTGGTCCCTGATGAAAGCGCTCGGCCACTGCCCTGTGACCGAGCCTGGCGGCAAAGAGGCCGCACTCGCCTGCATTCGATCGGCACGGTCTGCGTCGCCGATGCGAGGCCGCTCCAGGCTGATCCCCGTATTGGAAAAGCCGCAGGCGCGCGCTACACTGGCGCCCGGTCGGCAGATCACCCAGGCGTTGTCGCGCGACACAGTCGCGAGCTAAACCTGCCCAAGAACTCCTGAGTCCGGTCACGTTTCCTGCGTGCGCCCGGCTGGAAGACGACAACCCCCAGCACCCCCGTTCGGGGCCAGTGCGCACGCGGTAACGGAGACTTTTCATGACCCGCGAAGCTGTTCCCATGATGGTGCCTGACGCCGGCACCTTTGCTCGCGCGCTCGGTCGCGCACTGGTCGAGCGGCACACCGACAAGGCTGCCCCGCCCGGCCACGTCGAATTGCTCAACTTGCTCGCGCGCGCCGCCGGCCATCGCAGCTACCAGGGACTGCGTGCCGCGGCACGCATGCCGCGCGCTGCAACCGCGCTCGATGCTGCGCCCGCGGCCCCGGCCCTCACGCCGGCCGCACGCAAGGCCCTGGCGCAGTTCGACGCCCACGGCAGGCTGGTGCGTTGGCCGCACAAGTTCTCGGTCCAGCGGCTCGCGATGTGGGTGCTGTGGACGCAGTTCGACGGCAAGCGCACCTATACCGAGCGTGAGGTCAACGCAGTCATCAAGCGCTGGCACACCTGGGGCGACCACGTGACGCTCCGGCGAGAACTCATCAACCACCAATTGCTGGCGCGCAAGAGCGACTGCTCGGAGTACCGGAAGCTCCGTGCGCGGCCCGATGACGAGGTGCGTTGGCTGCTGCGCGCCTGGCGTGAGCGGATGCGGCAAGGCGAGTAGGCTGGCTTGGGCCGCCTTGGCCTCGGCAAGAGTGCCGCTCGTCGTAGATCGGCGCGGGATCGCCCGGGTGTGGCCGCGTTTCCGGAGGCTACGCCGATGTCGTGGCGGCGATTCGTTGCGCGCAATCGCGCGATACACTCCCGCGCGTGCGCCGCGCCTTCGCCCCGACCGGATCGACCGCCACCGTTCCGCAGCCGATCCTGCGCCGCATCGACGCGGTCGCGATCGTCGTCGGCATCGTCGTGGGCGCCGGCATCTATCGCACGCCATCGGTCGTCGCCGGCACGACCGGTGACGCCGGCTGGATGCTGGTGGCGTGGATGCTGGGCGCCGCGATCTCCTTCGTCGGAGCGCTTTGCTATGCCGAGTTGGCTTCGGCGTACCCCCATGCCGGCGGCGACTATCACTTCCTGACGCTCGCATTCGGCCGCAACGTCAGCTTCCTCTACGCCTGGGCCCGCGCCACCGTCATCCAGACCGGGTCGATCGCGCTGCTTGCGTTCGTCTTCGGCGACTATCTCTCGACCGTCTTCCCCTTGGGCGCCCACTCGAGCGCCAAATGGGCGGCGCTGGTCGTCATCGCGCTGACCGCGATCAACGTGGCGGGGCTGCGCAAGTCGGTGCGCATGCAGAACGCCCTCACTGCCGTCGAGGTCCTGGGACTCGCCGCGGTCGTCGTCGCGGGTTTCAGCGCGGCCGCGCCCGCCGAGCCGTCGCCGGTGCTGTTCGCATCGACGCCGGACCTGTCGAAGCTTGGCGTCGCGATGGTCTTTGTTCTCCTGACCTATGGAGGCTGGAACGAGGCCGCATACATTTCAGCGGAGCTCAAGGCGCGTCGCGCGATCGTATTCGTGCTGTTTGCGAGCCTGGCCGTGGTTGCCGTAGGCTATGTCGCCGTGAACATTGCGCTGCTGTACGGATTGGGCCTCGCTGGTCTTGCAAAGAGCGCCGCTCCGGCCGCGGACGTAATGGAGCGGGCGTTCGGTACGGGTGGCGCGAACGCGCTGGCGCTGTTCGTAGCGGTGGCAACACTGACGTCGATCAACGCGACCATGATCGTCGGCGCCCGCAGCAACTATGCGATGGGACGCGACTGGACTGCGCTGCGCCTGCTGGGCACGTGGGATGGCGAGCGGGACGCGCCGCGCGTAGGTTATCTGTTCCAGAGCGCCGTGGCGCTGGCGCTGATTGGCTTCGGCGCCCTCCAGCACGACGGGTTCGAGGCCATGGTCAACTTCACCGCCCCGGTGTTCTGGAGCTTTTTGCTGCTGGTGGGCCTGAGCCTGTTCGTGCTGCGCGCACGCCACGGCGAGGTAGAGCGTCCGTTTCGCGTCCCGCTATATCCATTCACGCCCCTGCTCTTCTGCGCGGTGTGCGCGTTCCTTCTGCACGCGAGCGTCAACTACGCGGCCAGCAACGACGCCGTCCACATCAGCCTGCTGGTGATGGCCGCGGGCGTGGTGGCGCTGCTGTTGACGCGCGCTTCCTCGCGTTCGCGCCGCGAGGGCTGAGAAGTCGGCTCAACGGGCCTGCGTCTGCGAATGCTCGCCGCCGGGCTTCGAGATATCGGCCACCGTTTCGCCCGCCGTCGCAGAGTCTTCATTGCGCGCCAGATCGCCGAGCGAGATGATCCCGACAAGCCGTTTTTCCCGGCTCACGACCGGGAGGCGCCGCACGCGCTCGTCGGCCATGTTCTGCGCAACCTCTTCGAGATCCTGGTCGTCGTAGCAGTACAGCACCTCCGCACTCATGATGTCGCGAACAGGTGTGGTCGGCGGCTTGTCTTTCGCGACCGCCCGAACCGCGATGTCACGATCGGTGATCACGCCGATCAGTCGGTCGTTCTCGCCCACGGGCAGCGATCCGGCGTCGATCTCGACCATCACGCGCGCGGCGCGCGAGATGCTGTCCTGGGGACTGGCGACCCTGACGTCGCGGCTCATCACTTCGCTTACTTTCATTGGTGCCTCCTTTGATTGAACGACCTACCCACGGACCGTACCAGACCGCTTACCGTGAGCGAACCGGATGCCGTTGCGTTCGAATGTGGGAATTGTCCGACAGCCCGCGCAAGATCAGCGCTCGAGGCCCTTGCCGGTCATCGGCACGAAGTGCACCGAGAGCACGACGCGGCGCTCGGTCGATCCGTCGCCCCTCTTCTCGATCAGAAGTAGCTCCTGACCTCCCCGCGCCGCCCCCACTGGGATCACCATCCGACCGCCAGGCTTGAGCTGCGTGATCAGCGGCTCGGGCACGAACGGCGCAGCGGCCGTCACCACGATGCCATCGAACGGGCCGCGCTCGGGCCAGCCGCGATAGCCGTCGCCGATCCTGACCTCGACATTCCTGTAGTCGAGCGCCTCCAACAGCGCCGCGGCGCGGCGACCAAGGCGCTCGACGATTTCGATCGAATAGACGTCGCGGACGAGCTCAGCCAGGATCGCGGCTTGATAGCCGGAGCCGGTGCCGATCTCCAGCACGACATCGCCGGGCTGCGGATCGATCAGGTCGGTGGAGAGCGCGACGATGTAAGGCTGCGAAATCGTCTGCCCTTCGCCGATAGGCAACGGATGGTTGCGATAGGCATCGCGCGCGGACCGCTCGGGCACGAAGCGATGGCGCGGCACCTTGCGCATCGCATCCATCACCCGTGGAGAGAACCGTTCGCGGCCAGTCTCGTGGCGCGTCGCCCGCGCCATCGCTGCGATATCCTCGGCCATCTGAGCACGCTCGCGCGCGAACTGCTCGTCCGTCGGTGCGGCAGCCTGCAGCGCCCCGCACAGCAGCGCCGCGAATGCCGCCATTTCGACGCGGAGTCTGCTATTCGACATCGTCTCGCCCCTCGTTCGACGCTCCGATAGCGTCCATTCTGCACCCGCAGCGAGGCGCTGGCGATCGTGCAGGAGACCAAACCGCCGCCTCCCCGCTCCGGTGTGCGAGCAGGTGCGTCCGAGGCGCGGGGATTGGCCGGTGGCGAGAAATCGGGTACTCCTGCCCAGCGATACATGCACCACGGCAATATCGTCAGACACGAATACGGACTGCTCCGGCCGGTCGACCGAAGCAGTCCGCATTCGAGCAGGAGCCGCGCGTGAGCCTGCGGATCAGGCGTTAAGAGTCAGTTCTGGAAGCACGTGAACCCGGGACGGTCCACCCAGCGGAACGGTCCGCACAAGCGCTTGCCCGCCTTGAGCGCAGCGTCATGGACTTCGGTGATCAGCTTCTCGTAATCGGCGTCACCCTCCGCGAATCCGGAAAAGTTGCCGAGGTCGCCCGAGGCGGCGAACACACCGGTGACCCCGGGCACCTTGGCGATCTTGTCGGCGTTCTTCACGCCCTCGATTGTCTCGATCATGACGATGAGAACCAGATTGTTGTTGAATGTCTGACGATATTGCGCATTCGTCAAACCCTTCGCCGCCAGCCACGGTCCGAGGACGGCCGCAGTCTGGGTACCGCCCTGGCTGCGTCGACCGAAAGGCGGGTAGTAGGCCCACTGCACGACTTCTTCGGCTTCCTCGACCGTGTCGACGGTGGGAACGACCAGCACCATCGCACCTCCGTCGAGCGCATGCTGAATCTCGCGCTCGTCGGTGTAGGCGATGCGCACGCCCGGAATCGCGCGACGGTTCGGGCAGCTCGCGGACGATCCGTAGGCCCACATGCGCCAGGTGTCACCCCAGTCGATTCCGGAATGCTGCATCTCGGTCCACGTGAAGTCAGCCGTCGGATCGCTCGCCAGATTGCAGTAAGCGATATTCATCGCATCCAGCGTCGTCTGGTTGTTGCTCTGCATCGTCCGTCCGATGACATCGCCGCCCGCCATCATTTCCAGCTTCGCTGGATTCCAGATGACGCCGCCGGTGGCGTCGTCGTTGCGCGGACCGTACTTCCACGAGTTGGGATTGATCCCTCCCTTATTGACCAGCGGCAGTCCCGTGACGACCTGACCATGGGCCAACTGCGTTCCGAACATCGTGGCGGCCGCTGCGACGCCGACGGCAGCAGTGATGAGTTTCGTTCTCCAATGCATCGCTTGTTCCTCCAGTTCTTCGGGGTCGTGCCTGAATGGCCGTCGCCCATTGATGTGGGTGCAATCGAGCGATTGCACGACGCGGACAGATACGGCGACCGGCGACTTGCGGTGAGTATCTGTGGTCGGTTCGATGTTAGTACGCTGCTCGAGATACTTGTCAGGCAGGAGTATGGTCAGGCAGGAATCCCAATCGAATCCGGGAAGCCCTTCTTTATCGGTGAGCTACGGCGCTATCGGTTGCGCACGTGCATCGAATGAAACATCGAATCGAGGTTCCCGGGAACATTGCCTCACGCTCACCGTGTTCGCTGCAATCGAATATCCGTGGAGGCCGGTGACGGGGAGACGAGCGCAATGCTCGAGACCCGATCCGTCGTGGATGCGCTTCGCTCGGAGATACAGAGCGAGATCCTGAAGCTTTTGCGCGGGAACGCGTCGCGGACCAAGCTGGCGCGGCGATGGATGCGCCCCTGACACGCGCGCAAGAAGCACGCTGCCTGCCTGGAACGGCAGGCTATTGCCCGAGCAGGTCCGACTGCAGCCCTCGATGCGAGGGAACGTTCAAATTATCATCCGAGCTCGAACGTCGTCACGCCGAACAACCGCTGCACGGGAAGGTCGGGCGCTTGCCCCGAATACATGCGCGCGGTTTCGAAGACCACCGACATTGCATGGCTCTCTGCCAGCGCGACCGCTGCCGGATTTGCCTCGGGGACGTCGAGGCAGAATGTCGAACCCGAAGGAATGGGAGCAATCAAGCCGTCAAAGAGGGCTTCCGCCAGCGCGGGATCGTCAGCGAAGAGCGGCCCGATCTTGAAGCCGGTGCGAGCGGGTCGGATGACGCCGTATCCTGCGAACCTGTCGTCGCGCAGAATGCCGATCGCGTGGCCTTGCGGCTGGGCGATCCACGCCTTCAGGAATGCGGTGCGATCCGCCAGGAAGACGGACCTGTCGTAGGCGTCGATTTCGTCGAAGCGGATCGACGACAGCGGCACGATGCGAGGGTCCCCTGGACGTTGCGCGGCCTTGGTACCCTGATAGCGAATATTGCGGTAGGCGAGGCTGAAACCGGATCGTCGGTAATTGTCCTGTTGCGCGACGACGCCATCGAGTCCGATCGTACGCTGTCCAAGATGTGCAAGGCCTGCATTCCACAGACCGAGCCCATAGCCGCAGCCGCGATACGCGGGCTTGACGATATACAGTCCAAGGAAGCCGAACGCGGCCCCATATTTCACGACGGAGATCGTCGCGACGAGCTCGCCGTCCACCACGCCCGCCAGAAACCCGTCCGGATCAGCGGCGTAGAAGCACGCCGCATCGTTTAGACCTGGATTCCAGCCCTCGCCGGCCGCCCAATCGATCGCGCTCCCGATCTCCTGGAACGTCATGGCACGAATCTGGTAGCGTCGCGGTTTGCCTGAGATCATGGGGCGTGCTGGACTGTGACAGGTCGACCCTAGCTGCCAGATCGAGCCCGCTTATCGCCCCGCCATCGCCGTCTGCAGCGAAGTGCGAGGATGACCCATCACAGCGCGAGACTGCGCGAGGGCGGGCAACGCTTAGTGGCCGGCCGCGAGTCCGATGATGGTCTGGAAACCACCCCAGAACATGCGCTTGCCATCGAACGGCATCTTCGTGGGGTCCATCGACTCCTTGAGTTGCGGATCCTCCATTACCGCCTTGCTGATGCGGTCGCGATCCTCCTTGCTCCGATACACGACCCACGCCAGCGCGATCACTTCGCCGTCCTTGAGCTGCACGGCTTGCGGAAACGACGTGACCTTTCCGGGCTGAGCGTCGTCGCCTATCGAATCGGAGTAATACAGAGCACCGTGGCGCAGGTGGGCGTTACCCCATTCCTCGGACATGCGCTTGTACGTGTCGAGGCTGGCACGGGGAACGGGGATGACAATGGCGTCGATGTAGTGCATGGGACCTCCGCTTGGGGAAAATAATTGGACCGGTCTGGCTCGCCGCCGTTCCACTCGCTCTACGGGCGTCGGCCAATGCCCAGACCGTGCCGCAGAACGGTTCGAAAGTCGCGCGGCGATCGCCGGCATGAGGACTGATCGGGATCGCGTCCGAGCTCGAAAGAGCCCGCTATCGCATGATGTATGGCCACTCGTGGCGGGTCAACAACCGTCGACTCCGGCAGCCCGTCGAGAGGCGGCTGCCCTCCTGGCTGTCAGGCACGCAGGACCGTTCTTCGCCGCCGGGAGCGGCAGTCAATTCGTGAGACTCGTTTGGGCCGTTCGCTTGCCTTCGAGAACCTGTCCGCCCTGCTTGAACACCACGCTTCTCACGTCGCCAGCGGCGTCGCGCTTGAATTCAATGAATGCGCCCACCGCCTTGATTTCGAGGGTGTCGGTGCCGGTCGGGTAGGCCGCCAATGCCGGCTGGCCGCTGCCCTGCACTTTCAACACGCCGGACTCTTCGAATACACGCAGGTGAAATTGCGGCATCAGTTCGTACTCGCCGGCAAAGTCTTTCCAGCGCGGATCGATTGCCGTGGGAGCGGTCCGCGCGCTTCTGCGCACCACCTCCGCCACGCCCCCGTTTTGGCGCCAGACGGCCCGGTCCACCTTGCCGTCCAACCATTGCGGCGTCAGGAGAGCGCTGAAGCCCTCGGGATAGAAATCGCCCTCGCTGTCGTACTTCAACTCGAACGGGGGCTGGCCTACGGCCTGGGCCTTGAGCCGATTGCCGTCCAGCCAGATCCGCGCGCTCATGCCAGACAGTTCGTAATCACCCTGGATCGCGGTCAGCAGTTCGGCGCTTGGCGTGCTGGCAAGGCGCGGGCGCAACGGTCGCATGTCGAGATCGAGCAAGGCGCTGCCCAAGCCGCTCAAGCCGCCCACATCACCGAGGCTGGCGTCCGCCAGGATCACCACCGCGCGTTGCGCCTTGGGCTCGAGCATCACCAGTGACGAAAATCCGCCCGTTGTGCCCTCATGCACCACCAGATCATGCCCCTTCAAATTGAAGAGCATCCAGTTCATCCCCGACCTGCTGCTCAGCGGATGCTGGGTCAGCTGGAGATTCGCCAGCACGGTTCCGTCGGCATGCCCCCATCCCAATTCCGCCTGCGCATAGACCACCATGTCGTCAAGCGTTGCACGCACCATGCCGACGCCGGCCAGGTTGTTGGCCGCGTGCCAATCGGCAGTCGGTCGTCCCGAGGGCAGATGGCCGCTGGCCACCGGCCGCTTGCTGCGCGGGCGCTCCACATAGGCGCCGTTCATCTCGAGGGGAACGAATAGGCGACGGGCGAGCGCGCTTTCGTAATCGCTGCCGTAACTCCGTGCCACGGCCGACGACATCGCCATCATGGCGAAGTTGGAATATTCGAACTGACTGCCGATCGGTCGATTCAGCTGCACCTTCCCGAGCGCGGCCAGCAGCGCCTGCTCGCTCAAGTCGGCATAGGGATCACCAGGATTTTTCGGATTGAAGCCCGGCGGCAAAGGCGGCAGGCCAGACGTGTGTGTCAGCACGTCACGCACCAGGATCTGGCGATCGCCCTGACGCGGCAGCTCGGTCCCCGGCGGCAGGTGCTTGGCGAGTGCGTCGTCGAGCGACCACTTGCCCTGGTGGATCAGATCGGCCACGAGATAGGCCGTCATGGTCTTGGTGACCGAGCCGATCTCGAACACGCTGTCATAGCGCGGCGCGCCAACACTGCGCGGCTGGGCGCAGGTCCTGGCGCGCGAGACCTTGTCCCTGTCGATCAACGCCGCCACCACGCAGGCACCGCTACGGTCGCCCTTGAAGCGCGCATCGAGCTTGGCTTGCAGCTCTTCCGCAGGCGTCGCCCCTGCCGGCAGCGTCAGCGCGGCGGTGGTCAGCAGCGCTAACCAGCTTGAGATGCGATGAATTCGGATGGCGGCGCCCTGACTGATCATCACCGAGTCGTTGCAGTGACGCGCGACCCGAAGGCTGTGGCGTCTGCGCCGACGTCCTAAAGTTAGATCATAGAGACTCCGGAGGGCGAACGCCCGGTTCGAAGCACGTGGTGACACTCCGGTGTCGGCTGCGTAGGGGCGGCCCCAAGCCGCAGGCAACCGCGTCGCCGCGTGGCGCCGCGGGCGCGACAATCCGCCCGATGTCACAAATCTGCAATGCTATTCCGCTAGCCTCGGATCATGTACCGCACTACGTAAGGCAGACCGATGACGTTGTTCGTGAATGATCAGGGACCGGGCAATCGCTTCGCGCAGATCGGTCACTGGCGAAGCCAAAGGCTGAAGCTCGTCGGATCAAACGCGACGGAAGTCACACCCACTTCGCCGTGCAAAGTGGCAACGACACAGTTCGCTGTCCGTTCCCCAAAAATGCGCTACTGCAACGAAATCCTGCGAGAGGCGGAGCGCCTTTTGCGCGCGGGCCGGCCAGCGCCACAGGTGTCCCCGCTGGTGAATCTCGCGAGTGAGATTCTCGACGAGCTGGATGAACCCCTCGTCGCCTTGGACCCGGTACGAGACGCGACGGCGTTCGCCAACGCAGCGATGCTTCACCGGGATCTGGAGCGCGTTCAGGCGGAGATCGCGACTCTCCGGCATCGCCGTCAGCCTTTTGTTTCCGACTAGGTCGCGCGCCAGCCGGGAAGCGGGCTACCCAGCCGGCTTTGAGGAGTTGACCGCCACGACGGGAAGATTCGACCCAGGATGCCGATGCTTGGGATCCCCGACTACATGCGCCAGTCGAAGCACTGCTGCAAGGGCGCGACCAGCCGGTCGTCCACCCGCGTCGTCACTGCCTGAATGGCGGCGCTGATCCGCGCGACACGATGCGCAACGGGCCTGAAGTAGCCGTTGCGGGACAGGTACAGGATCAGAGCGATCAGCGTCCCACCGGGAAGCAGCAGCTCGATCAGGAGATACGGCGCGAATTTCGATGCCGCACGCCCGAGAACCAGAATTTTTTGCGCCAGTACCATCTGCTTTTCTCACATCTCGCCAGGCCCGCGCCAATCGCCCCTGGTTCGTATGGCCTGCAGTTTGCGTGCGCGCGACTGACCGATCGCTGACGGATCGCCGCGGCGAAGCCCGCGCCAACGATGGCGTACCGGCCGGCGCCCACATCAGCGCGCCGCTCCCAAAGTCGCGAGCCATGGCGCCAGCACCAATCCCCACGTGGACGCCAGCAGCAGCAACTCGAGCAGCACGGCTACGCTTCCCAGGTCCTTCGCCCTTTTCGAGAGCAGGTGGGTGTCGAAGCCGATCCGGTCGATCGCCGCCTCTATGCTGGAGTTCAGAAGCTCCACGATCAGGACCAGTACGACGGTCGCAATCCGCAGTACGCGCTCGACGGCCGTAACCGGGAGCACGAGCGCCGAGGGCACGAGCGTCAGCGCCAAGGGGGCGAGCTCCTGCCGAAACGCGCTCTCGTGCCGCTAGGCGAGCCGCGGGCCGGAAATGGAATGGAACAGCGCATTGACGAGACGGGGCGGCCCGCGCTGTCCCTTGTGCGGGCTTTCGGTGAGTCGGCGGCCGTGAGATCCGCTGTGCCGCAGACAGGCTTATCGTTGACGAGCCGTGCAGGCTCCTTGCCCCCTCGAAGGCAGGGCTGCCGCCTTGACTCACCGCGAAATGGTCGCCCTGCAACGCGCAGCCTTGGCGCGAATCGCGGTTGCGTTCCGACAGGACGAGCCTCTCGCGATTCCCGATCAGCTTCGCTGGATACACTCGCCATATCCACGCATCGACATTGGGTGGGTGTCATCAAACGGTCACACGTGGCTGAAACAGTGGCGGGACCGAGATCCTCGTC
>Ga0070665_100003922_pt1 | contig 15706 bp, 13 predicted proteins | sample KBSS13metaG_FD_65862 | JGI IMG/M metagenome (GOLD analysis project Ga0070665, IMG submission 65862) | Switchgrass rhizosphere microbial communities from Kellogg Biological Station, Michigan, USA - KBS S1-3 metaG | ecosystem: Host-associated > Plants > Roots > Rhizosphere > Soil ... | reverse complement strand
GCCGCGATCCAGCAGCTCGTCCACTGCCGCCAGCTCGCGCGCACGCTCGAGCAGCTGCTCCACGAGCGCACTCTAGAGTCGCGTCAGACCGTGGGTGCGGGCTCCCGCGCCGCCACGGGGAGCGTGACGACGAAGCGGGTGCCGCGCGCGATCGAGGCGCCGGTCGTCGTCGGCGACTCCACCCGCACCGTGCCGCCGTGCGACTCGGCGACCGCGCGCACGATGGACAGCCCGAGCCCGAAGGAGCGGCCGCTGTCGCCCGAGCCGCGCACGAAGCGCTCGAAGACGCGGTCGCGCAGGTCCGGGTCGATACCCGGCCCGTCGTCCTCGACGGTGACGATCGCGCTGCCGTTCTCGCGCTCCACGCCGGCGCGGATCGTCGTGCCCGGCGGCGTGTGGCGGAGCGCGTTCTCCATGAGGTTCAGCACGAGGCGGTGCAGCTCGTCGCGCGCGCCGTCGACCATGACGTGGTCGGCGTCGACGTGCAGCTCGTGGCCGTCGGCGACGGCGCTGAGCTCGCCCGCGGCCTCCATGAGGACCTCGCCGACGTCGGTCGGCACCTTCGGCGCCTGACGCTCTGCGTCGGCGCGGGCGAGCAGCAGGAGGTCCGCGACGAGGCGGCGCATCCGGCGGCTGGAGCGCAGTGCGGACTGCGCGGCCTCCCCACGCTCGCCGTCGAGCGTCTCGGCGAGCAGCTCGAGGTTGGCGAGGACGCTCGTGAGCGGCGTGCGCAGCTCGTGGGAGGCGTCGGCCACGAACTCCCGCTGGCGCTGCAGGGCGGACTCCTGCTCCGTGCGCGCCTCGTCGAGCGCCGCGAGCATGCCGTCCAGCGTGCGCGACAGCTCCGCGACCTCGTCGTCGGCCTCGGTCGTGGGGACCCGGCGCGCGGGGTCGCGCGTGCGCTCGATCTCGCGCGCGGCCGCCGTCAGCGCGGCGATCGGCGCCATCGCGCGGGTGGCGATCCACAGACCGGCGAGGAGCGCGAGCCCGGCGCCGCTGAGCACGCCGACGAGCAGGAAGAAGCGCACGCGGTTGACCGTCGCCTGCACGTCGGCGAGCGGGCGCGCGTACTGCATGTAGACGTAGCCGACGAAGTGGTCGTCGATGTTCGCGGTGACCGGGACGCGGCGGTTCTCGATGCGGTAGCCGCGCAGCTCGACGGTGCCGCCGAGCGTCGGGGGGCCGAGCCAGCCCGGCGCGCCGTCGGACTGCTTGATGACCTGCCCGTCGCTGTAGACGATCTTGATCGCAGCGTTGGCGGCGCCGCCGAACGTGTTCAGCCCCGGGCTGTCGACGTAGACCTCGTTGCGCAGGCTCGTGTGGACGACGAGGCGGTCGCGCAGGCGGTCGGCCGCGCTGCGGACCTGGGTGTCGAAGTCCGAGTGGATGCGCTGCGCGGTCAGCGTGCCGACCGCGCCCGCGAACGCGCACAGGATGACGAGCGTGAGGAGCGCGGAGCCGCCGGCGAGGCGCCAGCGGATCGGGACGCGCTTAGGCGCGGAGAACGTAGCCCGCGCCGCGGATCGTATGGAGGAGCCTGGGCTCTCCACCGGCTTCCAGCTTTCTCCGGAGGTTCGACACGAAGACCTCGATGGTGTTCGTGGTCGCGAACGGATCGTAGCCCCACACCTCCTCGAGGAGGCGCTGGCGGGGGACCACGATGCGCTCGTTGCGCATGAGGTACTCGAGGAGCTCGAACTCGCGCTGCGTCAGCTCGATCTCGCGCTCCGACCGGCGCACCTCGTGCGTGTCGGGGTTCAGGGACAGGTCGCCGACGACGAAGGACGCCGAGCCGCGCGGCGGGCGGCGGCGCAGCAACGCCCGCAGGCGCGCGAGCAGCTCCTGGCGCTCGAAGGGCTTGACGAGGTAGTCGTCGGCGCCGGCGTCGAGCCCCGCGACGCGGGCGTCGACGGCGTCGCGCGCGGTCAGCATGAGGATCGGGACGTCGCCGTCGGCGCGGAGCGTCCGGGCGACGTCGATGCCGTCGAGCTTGGGCAGCCCGAGGTCGAGGATGACGAGATCGGGGGAGAACGCGTCGGCGTCGGCGAGGGCCGCCTCGCCGTCCGCGCTCGTCCGCACCTCGTAGCCCTCCATGCGCAGCGAGCGCTGGAGCACCTGCGCGATCTCCTCGTCGTCCTCGACGACGAGTACGCGTGGGGGGCGGTCGGGCACCATGTGCGGATGGTAGGGGTGCAGATTGACGGCATATAAGGGCGACGACGTCATCGACGAGCTCGTCGCGAACAACGTCCGGTTCGCCGCGTCGCTCGAGGCGGTGCATCTCGACGTCCAGCCGAGGCGGCGGCTCGCGGTCGTGACGTGCATGGATTCGCGGCTGGACGTGTTCGCCGCGCTCGGGCTCCAGGACGGCGAGGCGCACGTGCTGCGCAACGCCGGCGGCGTGATCACCGACGACGTCATCCGGTCGCTCTCGGTGTCGCAGCGGCGGCTGGGCACGCAGGCCGTGATGCTCATCCATCACACCGACTGCGGGATGCAGACGCTGACCGACGACGGCTTCCGGGCCGAGCTGCAGGAGGCCACCGGCGTGGCGCCGTCGTTCGCGATCGAGTCCTTCGTGGACCTCGACGCCGACGTGCGCCAGTCGATCCTGCGGGTGCGCCGGTCGACCTTCCTGCTGCACCGCGATCGGGTCCGGGGCTTCGTGTACGACGTCGACTCGCACGCGCTCCGGGAGGTGCACGTGGAATGAGGCGGATCACCGCCACGGCCGGCGGGATGCTGGGCAGGCGCCGAGGACGATCGGGACCGAGGACGCCTTCGTCACCCGGATCGGGACGTTCGAGCCGTCGCAGGACCCGCGGCTGTCCGCCGCGATCAGGGCGTTCGGCTCGCCGTCGTCGCGCCGCGGGCGTGGGAGCGCCTGCACGGTGCGCCGGCGGAAGCTCGGCCTGAAGATCGTCTTCGCCAACTTCGGGTCGCTGGGCGTGTCGACGTGCCGCGCCTCCGTGGGCCGGGCGCAGAGCTTCGTGGCCACCGGGCCGGGCTTCGCGACCGCCACCGGCCTGGCGCCCGGTCAGCCGTCGACGCAGATCAAGGCGCTCTATCCGGCGACGACGTTCGAGGACGGAGCCTGGACGCTGCTGAGGGCGGCGAGCCCCTACGGCGACGGCAGCGAGAGCCCGGTCCTGCGCGCGTTCGCGAAGGGCGGGCAGGTGGCGAGCATCACGGGGTGGATCGGCGGCGCGGGGGAGTGAGGGGGCGCCTGCGCGGAGTCCATGTCAGCCCTCGCCCCGCGGCGCATGCGCCACGAACACCGTGACGGAGGCGTGGTGCAGCACGTGCTGGCTCACGCTCCCCATGAGCGAGCCGACGCGGCCCACGCCGCGCGCGCCGAGCAGGATCGCGTCGTGCTCGCCCTCCTTGGCCGCCGCCACGATCGCGGGCCCCGGGCGGCCGCGGCGGAACAGCGTCGTGACCGGGATCTCCTGCGGGATCGCGGCGACGGCGTCGCGGAGGTGCTCCTCGGTCGACTCGTCGACGCGCTGCTGCAGCGTGGGGTCGAACGCGATCGCGCCCGGCCGGCGCGTGACGTCCTCGGCCACCGCGATCACCGTGAGACGGGCGTGGTTGCGCTGCACGGCCAGGATCGCCGCGGCGAGGGCGAGGGCGGCGTCCTTCGACCCGTCGACGGCCACGACGACGTCGTGGAACACCATGTCGGGAACTGCGCTCATCCCTGCTTGACCGCCCGGCTCGTCGCCTTGGGGTACACGCCCGCGAGCAGCGCCTCGCCCTCGTCGACGAGCGCGCCCTTCGCGCCGCGCGGCAGCCGCGCGAACGGGCTGAACGTGAGCGTCGCCTTCTTGCCCTTCACCTCGGCCGACCAGGTCCCGGCGACGAAGCCGTCGAGGAGGAACGTGGGGCGGATCTGCAGGTTCTTCCGGTTGTAGATCTTCTCGAACGTCCCCTCGGGCACCAGGCGGCTGCGGCGCTTCGGCGCGTAGGCCAGGATCGCGCTGTCGAACGCCGCGAGGTACCGCGGCGGCGCCTCGGTGTCCGCGTCCGGCCGGGGGCCGTCGGGCACGTCGTACAGGGTGCGCTTGCCGTGCTTCAGCTCCTCGAGGTCGCCGGCGACGCGCTCGACGGCCTCGCGGACCGGCCCGGCCTTCCATGAGATCCATGCGGCGATGTCGTCGGCGCCCGCCGGGCCGAAGGCGCGCAGGTGCGCGAGGACGACGGCGTCGAGCGCCTTCCCCTTCGCCTTGACCTTCGGCGGCCCGGTCACCGCATCGGGCGCCTTCGAGCCCCACTCACCGCTCGACGGGACGCGCACGAAGTCCCCGCCGCGCAGCAGCGTCCGCCAGCTCGCGGCGCGCTGCTTGGCGAGCTCCTCCTCGGGGATGGCGTCCGGGTGCTTCGCGACCCATGCCTCGGCGAGCTGCGCGACGTCCTTCGCGCCCAGGACCTCGCCCTTGGCTGCCTTCGCGATGTCCGGGCGCAGCTTCGCCGCGTCCTTGCCGAGCTCTGCCTTCGTGCGCCACGGCTCGGCGTGGCCGGACGCCTCGAGCACGCCGGCGTACAGCGAGTGCTCGCGAGCGGACATGAGGTGCACGGTGCCGCGGTGCACGAGGCCGGTGACGAGCGCACCATCGTCGAGCGCCGCGTAGAGGCGGTCAGGGGTGAAGTCCGCGACGCGCGTCCACAGCGCGATCGCGGCCGCCGGCCAGGACTGCGCCTGGACGGCGCCGATGCGCTCGAGCACCTCGTCCAGCGGCGCATCGATGCGCTCCAGGAGACCCTGGCGGGCGAGCAGCGCGCGGTTGAGCTCACGGTCGTCCATCACCGATGTCCTAGCAGGGACCGCGGGAATCCGGCCAGCGCGGCGAGCTGCAAGGCGGAGCGCAGCTCGTACGGGATGCGCCAGAGACCGCCGTGGGCGGCGCTGTTCGCGAGCGCGTCCTCGGCGGCGGTGGGCGGCACGTGCAGGTCGCGCACGAGGAGCGCCGCCATGAGCGCGCGGGTCGTGGCCGGCGCGAAGACCTCGACGCCGAAGTGCCGAGCGCCCAGGTACGCGGCCATCAGCGCGCGGTGACGGGTGACGGAGCGCGTGGCGGTCGCGGGCGCGAGGTTCAGCGAGACGGTGCGTCCGTCGGCGGCCGCCTGCGTCGCGCGCCACCGCTGGATCCGCTTGGCGAGCGCGTAGTTCGGTCCCTGCTGGCGCACGAGCCCGTCGGCGAGGCGCCGGCCGCCGTCGTAGGCGGGGCGCAGGAGCCGGCCCGCGGACGCCGCGCGCAGCGGCGCCTGCAGCAGCCGCACCGCCCCGCGGCTCTCCCAACGGCGCCGGGCCTCGCGGACCGCGTCATCGGGCGCGACGTAGCAGTCGGTGGGCGTGGCGAGCGCGGCATACGAGGCACCCGGGAGGTCGGCGACGAGCGCGTCGGCGGCGGCTGCGAGCCGCACGTGTGCGCCGCCGTCGGCGTAGACGTGGCTGGCGACGACGAGGTCACGGCCATCGTCGTGCTCGCCGATCCACGCGCGCAGCTCAGGCAGCGTGGTGAGCAGGTCGGCGCCGTCGCCCGGCGTCCGCACGGTGCCCGCGCCCGTACGGGCGAGCGCCTGCACGCGCTGCGACTGGCTCGGCAGATCCACCGCCACGACGTCCGCGCCCCACGCGGCGAGCTGCTCGAGCGGGCCCATCTCGGCGCCGGCGCCAAGGAGCACGACCCGCCTGCCCTCCAGCGCGAGCCACTCCGGGTGCTCGAGCACGTCCTCGACCCCCACGGCGAACCCGGGCTCCACGACCCCGTCCGCGACCCACGACGCCACCCGGCGACGCAGCGCGTCGCCGCGCAGCACCTCGCCGTCGTACGGCACGGTCAGCTCGCGGACCCGCCGGCTCTCGCCGCGGATCTCGGTCGTCGGGAGTGTGCGGGTGGAAGTCGTGGCGAGCGCCTCGGCGAGCGGTCGCTCCCGACCGTCCCGTACCTGCACCAGGTGCGCGTGCACGGAGGCGAGCCCGGCGGCGGCGACGCCGGGGGCGTCGTGCTCGGTGAGGTCGCGCAGGACGTCGAGGTACGCGGCGCGCCAGTCATCGTCGCCCGCGGGCGGACGGCCGGCGGCACGCAGGGCGTCGGTGAGGATCGCGCGGCCCGCGGCGCTCGTGCTCCGCTCGCCGTCCACGGCGGGGAACTGCACACCGTCGGAGTGCTCCACGAGGGGACCGTACCGCCGCGGGGCGTCAGGCCGGGGCGCGGTACAGCCGGGCGTTGCGGTCGGCGTGCGTCCCGGCGAATCCGTCCGGGCGACCGCCCTGCGCGTCGAGGTTCGCGAGCTCGCGCGAGGTGCCGACGAGGCCGTCGCCCTCCGGGTCGACGAGCCACGTGGAGATCACGACGCCGCCGTCCGCGCTCTCGCGCACCGAGATCATCCGGGCCTGCTGGGGCCAGTCGGCCAACGACGGCGTGACGATGCGCCAGAACCCGCGCGTGCCTGCTGGGCGGTACGGCTCGATGCTCGTGCGATGCGTGTGGCCGTTGAGCGTCGCGACGACCCGCGGGTGCGTCGCGAGCTCCGCGAGGACGGCATCGGGCAGCGGCTGGTGGGAGGCGACGATGACCCACCGGTCGCCCGCCTCGCGCAGCTGCTCCGTCAGCCAAGCGGTGTCGACCGGGCCGCCCTCCGTGTCGAGGACGACGAGCCGGACCTTCGGGCCGAGGTCGCCGGCGTACTGCAGCCGGTCGCCGGTGCCCGGCACGCGCGCGGCCTCGCGCAGCCGCGTGACGACCTCCTCGCGTGACAGCAGCCGCCGCGACCGGTCCCTGGGCACCGCGACGCGGGTCCCCGGCAGCCCGCCCGAGATGACGCGGTCGATCGCGGCGGCGTCCGTCGTGTCGGGCCCGACCTCGCGCAGCGCCTCCCGGGCGTCGACGTCGCGCAGCGCGAAGCCGCCGGTCGCGGCGTCGTTCAGCGCCGGGGTCGGGGGGGTGACGCCCGCGACGAGCCAGTCGTGGTTGCCGAGTACCGGCAACCACGGGACGCCGGTGCCCGGCGAGGTGAACGGCTGCTGGGCGGCGTCGAGCAGCCCCGGATGCAGTGGCGGGTCGACGTCGGGCCGGTAGTAGAAGGGGTCCGGGTCGTCCGCCGCCTGCACGCCCGCGTAGCCGGGCGCACCCGAGTCCGGGTCCACGCGGCCGCCCCGCATCACGGCGAGCGCCTGGTCGAGCTCGTCGGACTGCGCGTTGTCGATGAGGTCGCCGGTCTCGACGATCTGTCGCGGGCGCTGGGACCGCAGACCGCGCAGCGCGCCGGCGAGGACCTGCGTCGTGAGCGCCTCCTGGGGGCGGAACGTGGACGTGTAGGAGCCGCCGAGGCGGTCGAGGAAGGTCGCGCGGGCCGGCGACTCCTCGTCGCGGACGTGCGCGTCGGTCACGACCCCGAAGCGCGCGAGCTCGGCCCCGCCGTCCCCGCGGGCGGACGGGTCGAGGTCCTTGCGGTCCACGAGCGGCTCGCCGGAGGACCGCTCGAGCACGCCGGAGCCCGTCGTGTCGCGCCACGTCGCGCTCACCGTCGAGCCGCCCTGCCCCGGAGGCGCGGGCGCGTCGCCACCGCAGCCGACCAGCGCGACCACCACGAGGGCGAGCAGGCTCGCGGGCGCGCGTCTCATCCGCCGCGCAGTCCCTCGACGATCGATCCGCGCAGCGCGCGTCGCGCCACGAGCAGCGCCGCCAGTAGGCAGAGGGCGATGAGCCCGGCGGCCACGATCAGCGCTTGGCCGATGCTCGCGCGGGGGACGAGGTCGGCGTAGCCGGCGGCGAGGTTGCCGACGAGCGGCGCGAGCGCCACCGACTCGACGACGAGGCCGAGGAGGCCCGCCGGCACCGCGGCTACGAGCACGACGCCGAGCAGGAGACGTGTCACCGTCGGCGCTCCGGCGCCGCCCGCGCGCAGGACGGCGATCGTCCCGCGCCGCTCCAGCGCGACGACGGTCAGGCCCTGCACGAGCGCGTAGAGGCACACGAGCCCCGTGACGAGCGCGATGACCCGGAGCAGCGACGCCAGCGTCGCGAGGATCTCGCGGTTCGAGCTCGTCGCGCCGCGGACGGCGACGGGCGTGGCGCCGAGGTCGCGCAGACCCTGGTCGATGCGCGCCTGGTCGGCGCCTGGCCGCGCGCGCACGGCGATGCGCGGGTCCGCGTCGGCGTGCGCGGCCAGCAGCTGGTCGGGACGCACGTACGCCACACGCCCCTCCGTCTCCAACGCGCGCACGATCCCGACGATGCGGTAGCGCACCTCGCCGCCGGACTCGAGCTGGACGGCGAGCGTCCCGCCGACGCGCAGGTTCAGGGCGTCGGCAAGCCCGAGCCCGACCTCGGCCTCGTCCGGACCCGCCACGCGGCGCCCGGCCGCCAGCGGCGGCGCCTCGAAGACCGTATGGTCGCCTGGGTAGCCGATGAGCCGTACCGGCTCGCCCAGCGAGTAGGAGTCGGCGCCCTGCACTTGGTAGCGCTCCGAGGCGGCGAGCACGCCCGGGATCTGCCGCACCGCTGGGAGCTGGTCGGCGGGCAGCACTGCGGTGGTCGCGTAGCGCTTCCCCAGGGTGCCGGGGTCGTCGCGCAGCGCGACGAGCAGCGATGCGAGCGCCAGGAGCAGCGCCACGATCGCGACGCATGCCGCGAGCACCGCGACCGTGCCCGCGTAGCGCGCCCGCCGCGCGGACGCCAGCCGTGCGCCGAGCCGCAGCGGCCCGGCGAGCCCCCGACCGCGGGGACCCGGCGCCGCGCCGCGCAGCTCCGCGCCGCGCAACAGCGACACCGGCGTGCGAGCCGTCGCACGCAGCGCCGGCCAGGCTGACGTGGCGGCGACGAGCGCCACGGTGCCTATGAGCGCGGTCGCCAGCGGCCCGAGCAGCGCGCTGCCGGGCGGCAGCTCGTTCAAGGTCACGAGCAGGTCGCTCGTCGGACGGGCCGCGAGGAACGCGCCGAGCGCCAGCCCGGCGATGGCGGCGGGGAGCGCCACGATCGCCGCCCGCAGCGCGTACGCGCCGACGATCGTGCCGCGCGGGAACCCCATCGCGCGCTGCACTCCGATAGTGGAGAGCCGGCGTTGGACATCGGCGTACGCGGCCACGCCCAGCATGACGCCCGCGGCGCCGAGCACCACGACGGAGAACGCGATCAGCAGCGCCAGCACGATCCCGGCCGCCTGGTCGAGCAACACCCGGACACCGTCGTGCGTGATGAAGCGCAGGTCCTGGACGCCGAAGCTCGTGGCGCGGGCCTGCTGCAGCGTGACGTCGACCCGGCGGGGGTCGTGGGTCCACACGAGGGCCATGTTCGTCCCGCGGCGCAGGCCGTTCTGCGCCGCGACGTAGACCCGCGCCGTGGTGGCCAGCGGGAAGGCGACGTTGTCGGGGCTCACGGCGATCCCCGACACCTGCGCGGTGCCGAAGCGCCCGAAGGACAGCGTGTCGCCCACGGAGAGGTGCCATGCGCGCGCGACGCCGCGCTCGACGACGACGTCGTCGTCCCCGCGGGCGTCGCGACCGTCGACGATCGCGTAGCCGCGCCGGCCCGGGCCGACGACCTGGACCACGCCGCGAGGCGTCGACCCGGTCCCGCCGGACAGGCGCACGTGTGTGATCTCGGTGCGGTAGGAGGTCGCCTCGACGTTCGGCAGCGCCCGCAGCTTCGCGTCGATCTCGCCGACGCGCTCGCGGTCGAAGCGCGCGATGACGTCGGGGAGGTCGGCCGCCTTCACCGAGCGGTCGAACCCCGTCGCCAGCGACCAGCTCACGGTGACCGCCGTCCCCAGCATCGTCGCCGCGAGCAGGACGCCCGCGCCCGCCAGCAGTGAGCGCCGCCCGCCCGCCCGGACGAGCACGAGGGCCTCGCGGAACGCGGCCCTCATGTCGCGAGCACGCCGTCTCGCAGGCGCAGCACGCGGGTGGCGGCGTCGGTCGCGGCCTCTTCGTGGGTGACGAGGACGACGGCGCGGCCCTCGGCCGCGATCTCGCGCAGCACGTCGAGCACGATCGCGGCCGCCTCGGGATCGAGGTTCCCGGTGGGCTCGTCGGCGAGCACGACCGCGGGGTCGTTGACGAGTGCCCGCGCGAGTGCGACGCGCTGCTGCTCGCCGCCGGACAGCTCGTGCGGCATCCGGCCGGCCGCGTCGCCGAGCCCGAGGCGCTCGATGAGCTCGTAGCCGCGCTCCAGGGCGCCCGGGGCGGCGTCGGGCAGGCGCGCGGCCAATGCGACGTTCTCCTCGCCCGAGAGCTCCGGGACGAGGTGGAAGAACTGGAAGACGAACCCGACCCGCCGGGCCCGCAGCCGCGCGAGATCGCGCTCGGAGCGACCGTCGACGCGCTCCCCCGCCAGCTCGATCGTCCCCGCCTCGGCCTTGTCGAGGCCGCCGAGCAGGTGCAGCAGCGTGGATTTCCCCGAGCCCGACCGTCCGACGACGGCCACGAGCTCGCCGCCCGCGACCTCCAGGGCCGCTCCGTCCAGCACGCGACGCGCCGCGCGACCCTGCCCGAAGGTCTTGACGAGGCCCTGCGCCCGGACGATCGGGGACGTCACACGGGAACACGGTAGGTCGGAGGACGCGAGCTGGGGGGGAGGAGGGGAGCGGCGACACGTCGAAAGACGAGCACGCACCGCTGATGTCCCCTGCCCGCACCACGAAGAAGGCGCCGAAGCGCGCATCCAAGCCCGCTCCGCGCCGCCGCGCGCGCCGCTCGTCGGTCGCGTCGCTTCGGCTGCCCGTCCTCGAGCAGCGCCAGCTGGACATCGTCGGCCTGGGCCTCGTGGCGATCGCGGTGTTCCTCGTCTTCCCGCTCTGGCTGGGGTGGGAGGCGGGCGCCGCGGGCGAAGCCGTCACGAACGGCCTGCGGCGCGTCGTGGGCGAGGTCGCCTACGCCGTGCCTGTCGTCCTGACCCTGATCGGCGCGCTCGTCGTGCTGCGACCGGTGCTGCCGGCTGTCCGCCCGCTGCGCGCCGGAGCGCTCTGCCTCTTCGGGGCGGTCACGCTCGCCCTGGCCGCCGGCACGTTCGGCCTCGGCGCCGACGGCGTGCGCCCGGGCTGGTGGAACGGCCCGTGGATGGAGGAGCACGGCGGCGTCGTGGGCGAGACCCTGCTCTACGGCAGCACGAAGGCCATCGGGACCGTGGGCGCGCACATCCTCGCGGTCTTCCTCTTCATCGCCGGGGTCATCCTGCTCACCGGGGCGTCGATCGCCGGCGTCATCCGCGCGACGCACTCCGGCGTGACCGACACGACCCGCGCGATCCGGACCGCCGTGCCGCAGCGGGCGCCGCGGCCCGAGCCCGTCGCGCCGCCGGAGCCCGAGGACGAGGAGGTGCACGTCACCCAGACGATGGTGCGAGCCCCGTCCCTCGACGCCCACCTGCGCTACCCGGACATCTTCGGCGACCCCGACGACGAGCCCGACCCCGAGCCCGTCGCCGAGGAGCCCGATCCCGAGCCCGTCGCGGAGGAGCCCTTCGAAGAGGAGGAGGAGGTCGTCGAGGAGCCCGCGGACGAGGACGACGAGCCCGAGCCCGACGGCGTCATGGAGATCCGCCCCGAGGACCTCACCCCGCAGGGACGGCTGCGCGGCTCGATCACCGATGACCCGTCGTTCCAGTGGAAGACGCCGCGACCCAACATCCTCAAGCGCTCCAGCGCCGAGCAGAGCAAGCCCGACACCGCAGGGCAGGAGCGGACCGCCGCGGCGCTCATCGAGGCGCTGGGCCACTTCGGCGTCCAGGCGAAGATCATCGGCATGGTCGCCGGCCCGCACATCACGCGGTACGAGCTGCGCCTCGCGCCCGGCATCAAGATGAGCAAGGTCGCCCAGCTCAAGGACGACCTCGCCTACGCCCTGGCCGCGACGGACATCCGCATCCTCGCGCCTGTCCCCGGCAAGACGGCCGTCGGCGTCGAGGTCCCCAACCAGCGCCGCCGGATGGTGCAGCTCGGCGACGTCTTCCAGGACCCGCCGGAGGACTGGTCGCCGCTCACGGTGTGGCTGGGCAAGGACGTGGGCGGCAAGGCCATCGGCGCGGACCTGGCGAAGATGCCGCACCTGCTCGTCGCGGGCACGACCGGCGCGGGCAAGTCGGGCGCGATCAACGCGATGCTCTCGAGCATCCTGCTGCGCGCGACGCCGCACGACGTGCGCCTCGTCCTGGTCGACCCCAAGCAGGTCGAGCTCAACCACTACGAGTCGGTCCCGCACCTGCTCACCCCGGTCATCACGAGCCCGCGGATGGCCGCCAACGCGCTCCAGAACCTCGTGAAGGAGATGGAGGCGCGCTACTCGATCATGTCGCTGGCCCGCACGCGGTCGCTCAACGAGCTCAACCGGGTGCGCGAGGGGCGCGGCGAGAAGGCCCTGCCGTACATCCTGTGCGTCATCGACGAGCTCGCCGACCTCATGATGGTCGCGCCGGCCGACGTCGAGGACTCGATCATCCGCCTCGCCCAGAAGGCGCGCGCGGTCGGCATCCACCTCGTGCTGGCGACGCAGTCCCCGCGGGTCGACGTGATCACCGGCATGATCAAGGCGAACGTGCCGTCGCGGATCGCGTTCGCGGTGTCCTCGCAGACCGACTCCCGCGTGATCCTGGACCAGAACGGCGCCGAGTCGCTGCTGGGGCAGGGCGACATGCTCTTCTCGCCCGTCGGCACCTCGCGGCTGCAGCGCATCCAGGGCGCCTACATCGACGAGCCGCAGATCGAGGCGATCACGGAGTTCTGGCGCAAGCAGGGCGAGCCGGAGTTCCGCGAGGAGCTGCTCGAGGAGTCCGAGGGCGACGGCGACGAGGTGAGCGCCGCCGGCGAGGACGCGTTCAGCCCCGACGAGGACCCGCTCCTGGAGGACGCGATCCGTCTCGTCGCGGAGATGGGGACGGCGTCGACGTCGATGCTGCAGCGGCGTCTGCGGCTCGGCTACACCCGCGCGGGGCGCCTCATCGACATGCTCGAGCGGCGCAACGTCATCTCCGGCTACGAGGGCTCCAAGCCCCGTCAGGTGCTCGTCGCGGAGGCCGATGTCGAGCGCGTGATCGCGAACCTGCGCGAGCGCGACGGCGGAAGTCCTGCAGACCCCGTGGATTCGGCTGTCGCTGAGTAGCCTGGGGCCCCTGATGCCCGACATCGGGGCGAGCCTCCGGGAGGAGCGAATGCGCTCCCGGATCGACATCACTGAGATCGAGGCGCAGACGAAGATCCGCGCCAAGTATCTGCGCGCCCTGGAGAACGAGGAGTGGGACCTGCTGCCCGGGCCCACCTACGTCAAGACGTTCCTGCGCACGTACGCCGACGCGCTGGGCCTCGACGGGCGGATGCTCGTCGAGGAGTACAAGCTGCGCCACGAGCGGCTGTCCGACGTCGAGCTCCAGCCGATCTCGCCCCGCGGCGCGCGCGACCAGCGTGCGCGCGAGCGCTCGGGGCGCAGCCGCTTCCCGCGCTTCGGCCTGGTCGCGCTCGTGATCGCGGGCCTCGTCGTCGCGCTCTACGCGCTGGGCCGGGGCGCTGACGACCCGGACGGCCCGACCGGCAGCGGGACCCCCGCGACGACGACGCGGACGTCCACGGCGCCGACGGCTGCGCGGACCACGACGCAGCGCAGCGAGCCGAAGCCGGCGACGCTCCGGATCACGGCGACGGGGCAGGTCGTCGCGTGCGTGCAGACCGCCGACGGCCGCAAGCCCGTGAACGGCCGGACGCTGCGGGCCGGCCAGTCGACGTCCACGCTGCGGTCCGGGCGCTTCCGGCTCGTCCTCAGCAACGGCCAGGCGCGGCTGCGGGTCAACGGCCGCACCCGCGCGATCCCGCCGTCGGACGTGCCGGTGGGGTACGCGATCAGCCGCGGTGGCAAGATCACCGGGCTCGGGCCCTCCCAACGACCGGTCTGCAACCCGTGAACCACATTCCACGCGCAGGGATCGTCATCACCGGCACCGAGGTGCTCAACGGGCGCGTGCGCGACGCCAACGGGCCGTGGCTCGCCGACCGTCTGACGGAGCTCGGCGTCGACCACGAGACGACCGTGATCGTCGGCGACCGGCAGGAGGACATGCGTGGCGCCCTGGCGTGGCTGGCCTCGCAGGGGGTCGCGCTGATCATCACGAGCGGCGGCCTCGGGCCGACGGCGGACGATCTGACGATCGAGGTCGTCGCGGCGTTCCAGGGGCGCGACCTGGCGCTCGACGAGCCGCTGCAGGGGCGGATCGCGGCCAAGCTCGAGCCGCTGCTGCAGCGCTTCCCGAACCTCGACATCGACGCCTGGCGGGAGGGGACGCGCAAGCAGGCGCTCGTGCCCGTGGGCGCGACGGTGCTCGAACCGGTCGGCACGGCGCCCGGCCTCGTGTCCGAGCCGGTGTCCGGCGACGGCCCGACCGTCGTCGTCCTGCCCGGGCCGCCGTCCGAGCTGCAGGCGATGTGGGCGCAGGCGGTGGAGACGCGGGCGCTGCGCGACGCGGTGGCGGGCGCCGGGTCCTTCGCGGTGCGCACGCTGCGCATGTACGGCATGCCGGAGTCGGAGATCGCGGAGACGCTGCGGGTCGCGCAGGCCACGGGCATCGACCTCGCGCCGCTGGAGATCACGACGTGCCTGCGGCGGGGGGAGATCGAGGTCGTCACGCGCTACGGGCCCGACGGCGGGACGGCGTACGCGGCGCTCGAGGACCTCGTCCGCGAGCGTCACGCGGGGATGCTGTTCTCCGACGACGGAAGCACCGTCGACGACCTCGTCGCGCGCGCGCTGCTCGACCAGGGCGCCACGATCGCGACTGCGGAGTCCTGCACCGGAGGCCTGCTCGCGGCGCGCCTGACGGAGCGCGCGGGCTCCTCGAGCTACGTGCTCGGCGGCATCGTCGCGTACGCGAACTCGGCGAAGATCCACGTCGCGGGCGTCGATCCGGAGCTCATCGCCCGCCACGGGGCGGTGTCGCTCGAGGTCGCGGAGGCGCTGGCCTTCGGCGCGCTGCGTCGGCTCGACGCGGACGTGGGTGTGGGCATCACCGGCGTCGCCGGGCCCGGCGGCGGGACGGAGGCCAAGCCCGTCGGCTTCGTGTGCCTGTCGGCGGCATCCGCGGACGGACGGCGGATCACCCGCTCCGTGCAGCTGCCCGGCGGGCGCGACGACGTCCGCGACCGCTCGACCACGGTGGCCATGCACCTCGTCCGCAGGCTCCTGCACGGCGAGGGCGAGCGGGCACCGATCGCCGCCTGAGGCGTGCGGCTCTTCGCGGCCGCCGACGTCCCGGCCGCGGTGCGCGCGCCGCTCGCCTCCTGGGGAACGGCCTGTGCCGACGCCGTGCCCGGGCTGCGCGCGATCCCGGAGGAGCGGCTGCATCTCACGCTCGTGTTCCTCGGGTCGCGCGACGACGGGGAGGCTCCGGAGATCGGCGAGCTCGTCACGGCGTGCGCGGACGGCCCGGTGGAGGTCGCGATCGGCGAGCCGCTGTGGCTCTCGCCGCGGCGCCCGCACGTGCTGACGGTGGCCGTGGCGGACCCGTCGGGACGTCTCGCGGAGCTGCAGGCACGGGTGTCCGCGGCGCTCGAGGCCGGCGTCGGGCACGAGTCCGAGGGGCGCAGGTGGCGCCCGCACGTGACGGTCGCGCGTGTTCGCCGGGGCGCGGGCGTGCGCCCCGGCGATGTCGCGCTGCCTCGGGTGCCGAGCCCCTCCTTCGCGCTGGAGGCGCTCACGCTGTATCGCTCTCACCCCGGTCCGGCGCCG
>Ga0070665_100003921_pt1 | contig 15708 bp, 8 predicted proteins | sample KBSS13metaG_FD_65862 | JGI IMG/M metagenome (GOLD analysis project Ga0070665, IMG submission 65862) | Switchgrass rhizosphere microbial communities from Kellogg Biological Station, Michigan, USA - KBS S1-3 metaG | ecosystem: Host-associated > Plants > Roots > Rhizosphere > Soil ... | reverse complement strand
CTTTTCCACTGGACGCGTGATGGCGAGTTGCCCTTGGCGGGTGTGAAAATGGACGATTACGCCGCGGTCGGCCGGGGGATCGCCGGGCCGCAGGGGGCCGCCGTCTACGACATGCTCAACGCGAATCGGCACGTTATTCGTCGAGGCAATGACGATGCTGCGAATTTCCTGGATGCGGCGTGCCTCTTCCGATCGCAAATAAGCGGCCGCTGCTTCCGGCGTTTTCATTTGCATTGCGGTCTGCATCGGGTCCTCGCCGCCACCGATGAGGCCGATTACGCGGACTACCTGGATGCTGGCGCCGTGTTCGATGTAATCGCCACCGACGTTGGCGTTGCTTTTGGCAACGGCGTCCTGCAACTGGTCAAGCGTGATGCCGTACTCTTTCAAACGCTCGGGGTCGGGGCGAACCTCATACCGTTTGACCGTGCCGCCAGAGCTCACCACGCCCGCGACGCGCTGCACACGCTTGAACTCGCGCTGCAACGTCCAGTCCTGCAGCGACTTCAAGTCGTTCAGCGTGTAGATCGGCTTACCGTCAGTGTCGCGCGGATTGGTCAGCGTGTAGCGAATGATCTCGCCAATGGGCGACGCCGGCGAAATCTGCGGCGTTACCCCCTTGGGTAGCTCTACCGATTGCAGGCGGTTGATCACCTGCTGCCTGGCCACTTCATATTCGATTCCGTATTCGAACTGATTACGGACGTGCGCCAGGCCGAACATCGATTTGGCGCGCGTGTACTTTAGACCAGGCATGCCGGCCAGCGCGACTTCGAGCGGGATCGTGACCTGGCGCTCGATTTCTTCCGCAGAACGGCCGGGATACTGCGCAACGATCTCGATAATCGCCGGCGCGGGGTCAGGGTAGGCCTCGACGTTCACGTGCGTAAACGCGTAGCCCCCGACCAGCATCAGGGCCGCGGCCAACAGTAAGACAACAACCGGGCTATCCAATGCCCAGGCGATCAGTTTTGCAACCATGTGCGGACGCTCTTCTCTTGCTCGTCAGAGGCCAAACTGCTCCAAGCCCCCAACAAGTCGATGTTCCACGCCTATTTGTCGGCTTGTGCGATCGCGCCAGACGATCCGACCAGTTCGTCCATCGCCGCCGCCATTTCCAGGGCTCCCGACGTCACGACGATGTCGCCCGGCTTGAGATAGTCGCCTGCGCCCTTCGCGTGAACTCCAGCCGAAGGAGCGTGCGTGCTGAGGTAAACCTGCTCGTTCGGGCAATGGCCCAGCGGAGTGACTTCTTTGCTCGTGTATTCCGGCTTATTGGGATCTGTTTGCACGAAGACTCGATACTTACCCCCCTGGTCGACCAATGCCTTCAGTGGCACGGTGACGGCGTCTTTCGGCGCCGGCAGGTCGATTGTCGCCGTGATGAACTGGCCGATCCGCAGCCGGTATTCTGAATTGTCGACCCATCCCATCACCAGCGCCGTGTGTTGGCTCGAATCGATGATCGGTCCGATCTGATCAAAGCGCCCGGCGAGCGATTGAGCTTCTGGGTCGCTACGGACATGGATGCTCCATTGTCGCTGCTCTGGCGGGCGATTCTCGATCAGATTCAGGTCTTCCTCGTAGATGTGGGCCATGACCTCCAACCGCTTAAGATCGGCGACCTTGAACAGATCAAGCTGAGTATCGACGTTGACCCCCACGGCCACGTTTCGCTCAACAATGACGCCATCGCTGGCCGCTCGCACCTCGACGCGCGCCCATTTGGCGCGGATGGATGCGTCGCTCTTCCCTTCACTCTCGCGAATTGTCTTGGCTTCCTTTTCGATCTGCGCAATGTCCGCGTCGGTCAAACGCCAGGTCGTCAGGGTCCGCTTGACCCGCGCGACGGCAATCTCGTCGGCGTCGACGTCTTGCTCCGCTTCGCGAACGCTCCGTTCCGGAATGGCGCCCTTGCGATAGAGATCTTCCAAACGGGCTGCCGTATCCTGATGCAGTTGCAACTTGGAGAGGGCGTCGACCAGTTCGCTTTTCTTCTCGCCTAGCTCTTTGCTCCAAACGACGGCCATCAGATCGCCTTGCTTCACTTTGTCGCCAAAGCGAAGCGCGCGGATGCAGCGGACGGGGCTGGTAGACTGTTCGTCGGACACACCCTCGGTCGTGCCGATTTCGACCACTTCTCCGGCGAATCGAGTGCGGACGTGAACCAGGCGGCTGGGATCGAGAATCAACCAGCCATCCAATTGTAAGGGTGTCGGCGCAGTCGCTAATTCGACCGCCGCGGTTTGCAGGCCCATTACCCGGGCGACGCTCTCAGGCAGCATTAAGACATTCTTCGAGCCGGGCGCGAGCTCGGTTTTTGGTCCGGCTACTTGCGGCGTCTCCGGCGCAGGTTTCTGCATCAAGCGCGGCACAGCAACGACAGCGCCCGCGGCGCCGACGGCAATCAATGCGGTTAAGACAACGATCCTGAGTCCCAGGCGGCGGCTCATTATGCCGGGCTCCAAATGCCAAAATTTTTCCCCTTGAACAAATCCCCCATCATTGGTTCTACGTACTGATTTGGCCAAAGCACAGTCCAACAATTGTGACAAGTCGGTAATATGCCGATGCTGTCCGAAACGTAACGAAAACAGCGGTTTTATGCGGTTTTTCAGGGTGCTGCGGGCGCGCAGAACAACGCAATTTTAGCTCGCGATTGAGTGTCGGCGGGAAGCCATTACTCGCCGCCCGGCGACCATTAGCCGAGGTTCCCTCGGACAGTCGCCCCTTGAGTCGCTGTTTGTTTTTCGCACAATGGACGCCACCCCCGCGGGTCTGGCGATGCAACGGCTTGCTTCGGCCAGAGCAGAACTGTGCAGGAGCGATCATGTCGAGCACGTCTTCCGAGTCGAGTCCACTCGTTGCCGCAGTGCGGCAGGCTGTTAAGGCTGGCAAACTTTCGGCCAGCGCCGCAAAAAACGTCGAGGCCTGGCTCACCGAGCCACGCTACGCCGAATATGCGCCGCAAGTCGCGGAACATATTGAGCACGAACGCTGGCAACAGCTTGACGATGTCTTCTGGACGGTCATCCCGTTCGGCACAGGCGGTCGCCGCGGCCGGATGTACCCTATTGGCTGCAACGCGATCAACGACCGAACGATCGGCGAAAGCGCCCAAGGCCTTGCTGACTATGTGAAGGAATTGAATCCAGGCGCCGCGGATCTGCGCTGCGCCATCGCATATGACACCCGGCATCGCTCGCGACATTTTGCCGAGCTCTGCGCCGAGATCATGGTCGCGGCCGGGATCAAGGTCTGCTTTTTGGATGGCTATCGCAGCACGCCGGAACTCTCCTTTACCGTCCGTCAACAAAAGTGCGCCTGCGGCATCATGGTCACCGCCAGCCACAACCCACCAAGCGACAACGCCGTGAAGGCGTACTGGAGCAGCGGCGCTCAATTGCTGCCACCACACGATCATGGCGTCATTGACCGGGTCATGTCCGTCGGAGCGATCAACCGCGTCGATTTCAAAACCGCCTTAGCCGACGGGCGCGTCGTTTATTGCCAGGACCAGGCCGACGCCGGGTATCAACAGGCGGTCGAAGCGCAAAGCGTCGCCGGGCCACGCGATTTGAAGATCCTCTATTCGCCGATGCATGGCGTCGGCGGGTCGAGCATTCCGCCGGTGCTGGCGGCGGTGGGCTTTGAGGAGGTCGAACTGTACGGCCCCTGCGCAGAGCCTGATGGTGATTTTCCCAACGTGCCAGGGCATGTCTCGAATCCCGAAAACCCGGCGACGTTCGACGGCCCGATCGATCGGGCGCATCAATCGAACGCCGAGTTGATCCTGTCGAGCGATCCCGACGCAGACCGCTTGGGCTGCGCGGCGCCCGAGAGCGCGGCGCTGGGCGCGGCGTGGGGGACGTTCACCGGCAACCAGATCGGGGCGCTGCTCACCGACTTCGTGCTGTCTAGCCGCCAGGCCGCCGGGGCGCTGACTCCGGACCATTACGTGGTGAAGACGCTCGTCACCAGCGATTTGATTCGCCGGATTGCCGACTCCTACGGGGTCAAGACACTCGGTAACCTGCTGGTGGGGTTCAAATGGATCGCCCAGGCGATCGACGAGGCTGGACCGGAGCGGTTCTTGATCGGGTGCGAAGAATCGCACGGCTTTCTGGTTGGCACGTACGTCCGTGATAAGGACGCGGCCGTCGCCGCGATGCTGTTGGCCGAGTTGGCCGCCAAGTGCAAAGAAGAAAAGATCACGCTCCACGAGAAGCTCGACAATCTCTTCTGGCAGTTCGGTTGCCACGCCGAAAAGACCGTCTCGCAAACGATGCCGGGAAGCGAAGGGATGACGCAGATGAAGGCGCTGATGACGCGCCTGCGGACGGACCCGCCAAAATCGCTCGCCGGGATTCCAGTCGCGCGGACGCGCGACTACCTGACGCAATCCATCTTGCTACCAAGCGGCAAAAAGGAACCGCTCGTTGGCCCCAAGGACGACCTGGTGATTTTCGACCTGGCGGCCGAAGGCAACTACGCCGCGGTCCGGCCATCGGGGACAGAACCGAAGGTAAAGTTCTACACATTCGCCTACGAACCGGCCGAGCAACTGGCCAACCTGGAAGACGCCAAGAAGATGCTCGCCGAGCGATTGAACGATTTCGAGAAAGACCTGGCAGCCTTGGCCGCGAGCTGACTTTTCGTAGGGTACGCACGGGGTGCGTACCCTACGGCGTTAGCCATGCGCATCGCTGGGAACAATCTGCTCGATCTTTGGCGGTAATAATCGATAAAGCGCTGGCAGCACACACAGCGTCAGCAGCAACGAGCTGAACAGGCCCCACACGATCACCGTCGCCAACGGGCGTTGCACGTCCGACCCTAATCCGGTCGAGATCGACGCCGGCAACAGGCCCAAAATCGCCACCAGTGACGCCATCAGAATCGGCCGCAGGCGGTTCTTGGCGCCGGAGACGATCGCCTCGTCAAGTTCCGCTCCTTCGCGCCGTAGCTTGCTGATCCATTCGACCATGATCACGCCGTTCATGATCGAGACGCCAAACAGCGCCGCAAATCCGACGCCGCTCGACACGTTGAATGTCATGCCGCGAGCGTAGAGCGCGATCGCTCCGCCGACAAACGCAAAGGGGATCGAGAGCAACACGATCAAGGTCTCTCGCTGGGTCTTAAACGTCGCCAGCAGCAAGAAGTAGATAATGCCGACCGTGATCGGGATGACCAGCAGGAAGTGCCGGGAAGCGCGTTCCAGGTTTTCGAACATACCGATCCAGCGCACGCGATACCCCTCAGGCACGGTCACATTTTCAGCGAAAAGCCGCTTCGCCTCGGCGACGAAGCCTCCCTGATCGCGGCCGACGATGTCGCAGCGAACCGTGATCCGGCGCCGGCCGCTCTCGCGGGCGATAAACGTCTGGCCATCGCGGAGGTCGAAATTCGCCACCTGCTCCAACGGAATCGGCAGACCTGACTGGTTATAGACCGGCAACCGGCCGATCGCTTCGGTCGAGCTGAGAAACTCACGGCCAAACCGGGTGACGATGTCGAATCGTCGCTCGCCTTCGTACAGCGTGCCGATTGGCTCTCCTCCAAGCGCCGTGTTGATCAACTGGTTGACGTCGCCGATATGAACGTTGTAGCGAGCACATCGGGCACGGTCCGGCTCGATCACCAACTGCGGTTGCGGTCCCTCTTGTTCGATATTCACGTCCACCGCGCCGGGCACTTGTCGCAGCACCTCAATCGTCTGGCGGCCAAGCTTGCGCAAGATGTCGATATCCGGCCCGGAGAATTCGACCGCCAGGTTGGCTGACGTGCCGTTGGTGTCTTCGGTCACGCTATCGATGATCGGCTGCGTGAAATTGAAGCGAGTCGTGGGGAAATCCTGCCGCAGGCGCTCGCCGAGCTTATCGATCAATTCGCGTTTCGAGCCGAGCGCCCACTGATCGTACGGTTTTAGCCCGACCATCATTTCCAACCGGCTAGGCGCGAACGGGTCGGTGCCACTGTCGTTGCGCCCAGCTTGCGCGGTGACAAACGTCACGTCCTGAAACTCGTGGACGATTTCGCGCATCTGGTCGCCAAATTTGGCTGTCTGCTCTAGTGACGTTCCTTCCGGAAAGTTCGCCCGCACCCAGATCACGCCTTCATCCAGGTAGGGCAAAAAGTCGAAACCCAGCCGCGGAATGATCGTCACGCACACCAACACCAGCGTGGCGATCATGCCCAGCAGTACGCCCCAGCGGAACCGCAACAGCGCGACTACAAAATGGCCATAAAGCGAGCGCACCACCCGCAGCACGGGGTTTTCCCAATCGCGAAAGCCTTTTCGCAATAGCATCGTGGCGAGCGCCGGCAGCGCGAGCATGGCGAAGATCGCCGCCCCCAGCAGCGCAAAAATCACCGTCAGCGCCATCGGGCGAAAGAGCAGTCCTTCGATGCTGGTCAAACTGAGGAGCGGAAAATACGCCGCGATGATCATCAACATCGAGAACACGACCGGCCGCTCGACTTCCGTCACCGCCCGGTAGATCGTCGCCTTGACGCTCGTCTCCGAAGTTGCGTCGTCTCGCTCCGACAGCCGGTGGGCGATATTATCCGCCACAATCACGGCGCCATCGACCAGAATTCCGAAATCGATTGTTCCCAGCGACAGCAGCCCGATCGGGATATCGGTTAGGTACATCAGCACCAGCGCGAACAGCAGCGCAAAGGGAATCGTCAGCACCACTAAGAGCGAAAGCGCGGGGCTGCCCAGAAACGCCAGCAGCACGCACAGCACCAGCAGAATGCCCGTCGTCACGCTGTGAGCCACGGTGTGGAGCGTGCTATCGACCAGGTATTGCCGATCGTAGAACGAAACGATCCGCACCCCTTCTGGCAGCGCGGTCGCGTTGAGCTCTTCGACCTTCTGCTTCACTCGATCGAGCGTCTGAGAAGGGTTTTCGCCGCGCCGCATCAGCACGATCCCTTCGATCGAGCGTTTGATGTTGTCTTTGGCAAAAACGCCGGACGGCAAGCGTGAGTCGAGTTCAACCGTGGCGACGTCGCGGACGAAGACCGGCGTTCCACCGCGCGTATTGACCACCGTCGATTGAATGTCTTCCTCGTTCAAGAACGACCCGCGCCCGCGAATGACGAACGACATATCGCCGCGCCGCACGACGCTGCCGCCAGCGTTGGCGTTGTTGGTCTGCACGGCTTCGATAATGTCGCCCAACGTCATCCCGTAGCGATCGAGCTGCACGGGATCCAACTGCAGCGTGTATTGCTTTTCGAGTCCGCCGAAATTGGCCACATCGGCCACGCCCGGCGTGCTGATCAGGCGGGGAATCACTACCCAATCGTTCAACGTCCGCAGCTCCATCTCATCCTGCGGACCATCTGTCTGTAGCTCGTAGCGGTAAATCTCACCGTACGCTGTGGCGAGCGGGCCGAGCTCGGGCGTAACCCCTTCTGGCAGTTCTATTGCGCCGAGCTTTTCTTGCACCCGTTGCCGGGCAAAATAGTTCTCGACTCCTTCCTCGAAAATCAGCTCAACGATCGACAGCCCAAAGATCGTCCGCGAGCGGATCACGCTGACCTTGGGGACGCTCCCCATCGCCAATTCGATCGGCACCGTCACTTGCCGCTCGATCTCTTCCGGCGCCCGGCCAGGATAGGTGCTGATGATCAACACCTGCTGGGCCGAAATATCGGGATAGGCGTCGATCGGCTGATTACGGAATGACCAGACGCCGCCGGCCGCGACCAACAGGCAGACCACAACCACGGCCATGGGGTGGTGAAGCGCTTGGCGAATCGCCTGATTGAGCATAGAAGTTTCCAGGCGCAGTTAGAGCCGATCACTGGCCGATTGCACGACCAGCGGCTTGAGCAGTATAGCGCCCTGAACGACAACGCGATCGCCCGCCTTGAGGCCGGACGTGACTTCATACATTCCTTCGTTCGATCCGGCGACTTTGACCTGCACGATCCGTAATTCGGACTCGCTCGATTGCACCAGCACATAGTCCGATTGCATAACGTGTAACAGCGCGTGGTCCGGGACCATTAGCGCCGAGCGTTCTTCCGTGCCGAGACCCACTTCGGCAAACATGCCCGGCTTGAGGATCCCGTCCGGATCGTTCAAATCGAACAGCACCCGGAGCATGCGCCGGTCTTCCGTCAGTAGCGAGTTCAACACTTCGACATGCCCAGGGAAAACCCGTTCGGCGTAGCCGTAGAACCTCGCCTCGCAGGGTTGCTCTTCTTTGATCAGCGCGACTTTGGTTTCCGGGACATTGGCGACGACGAGCACCATGTTTTCGACAGCGCGACCAAAGACGGTGGGCTCGATTCCTGTTTGGGATAGACGTCGTTCGAGCGAAGCCTTCGAGCGGTCAGCCGTGCGCAGTGCAGATTCAGCCGCGAAGACGCTCTTATCGGCTTCCAGTTGCCCTTTCACCAGGTCGGCGCGGGCTTGACGATAGTCCTTTTCGGCCACACTGCCTGACTGGATCAGCGGCTTCAACCGGTCGACATTAGCCTGCAAAAAAGAGGTCTCCGCCTCGGCCAGTTCGCGGACTTTGGTGAGCTGTCGCTGGGCGAACTCCAGCTCATTCTGCACGCGGACCCAATCGGCGTAGGTGTTCGAGAGTTCGTTCGAACTGAATTGCCAGCGATCGATCAGGCTATTTGAGCCATTTGTGATCCGTGCGATGACGTAGCCGCTGACTTTGACCAGCGGGAACGAAACTTTCTGCTCTTCGATCGTGACGACTTGCAGCTGGCGATGGAGCGGCGAGTCTGCCGCAATGTGGATGACGCCGGGGGAAACCAACTGCACAGGATCTGGCTGCGGGGCAGAGTGCGAGGCGCCGTTGGTGGCAGTCTCAGCCCGCCGCGGCGGCCACAATACGTAGAGCACAATTAGCGCAATCGTCAGCGCCCCGGCCGTCATCCAGGCGCCGCGCCAGACTCGGGTTTGCGTGTTCGGTTCGTTCAACATGCGAGGCCCCGGCCAAGTTGCGTTCGTCCCGCGACAAATCCGATCACCGCAGGTCCGCAGAAGTATACGCTAAATGGCCAATGCGCAGGCGAAAAGGCCCGCCTTACGCATGCAATTGAACCCGGCCAAAGTTAGGCCGGACAATCGCGCTAGCCGGCGTCCCTATGGCCAAAATAGTAGTTCGCGCCTCAGACCCCGGTTAGAATGAGACGCTATCAGGTGACATTTTTGGGGACTCTTCCGAACTACGTCCTATGCAATACCGGCGATGCCGTTGGATCCGAGCGTGCCCCAGCACAGCGCCGGATCGTGCGCCGATCGCCGGTCGTGAACAAACCATTGCGAGGTATGCACTGGTTGGGCTATGGGTAATTGTTTGCTGTCTCTCCACCCCTGTTCTCGCCGCAGATCCTCCGGCCGCAGAGATTGAGTTCTTCGAAAAGCGCGTCCGGCCGATCCTGGTCGAACATTGCTACGAGTGCCATCGCGGCGCCAAGCCGAAGGGAAACCTCCGCCTCGACACGGCCCAAGGGTGGCTCACCGGCGGCGACTCTGGGCCAGCACTCGTGGTCGAAAAGCCGGATGAGAGCCTGTTGATCCACGCCGTGCGGCACGATGGCGAGGCCGCCGAGATGCCACCTACGGCCAAGCTGCCGGCCGAAAAGGTCCAGATATTAGAGCAATGGGTGGCGCGCGGAGCCGTGGCGCCGGGCGCCGCGCCTGGCGCAGCCGTGGCGCCGGCTGCTGGTAAGCGCGAAATCGATCTGGCCGCCGGTCGAAAGTTTTGGGCCTACCGGCCGCCGCAAATGCAACCCGTTCCGCCAGCCGCCAGCGACCTCGAAAGCAACCATCCCATCGACCGATTCATTGCGGCACGTTTACGAGACGTTGAACTCCGTCGGCGCCCTGTCGCAGATCGCGCAGTTCTCGTGCGCCGGCTTTATTTCGACCTATGGGGCTTGCCGCCAACGCCGGAAGAAATCGCGGCCGTTGAAGCCGACACCGCCAATGATTGGTATGAACGTCTCGTCGATCGCTTGCTTGGCTCTTCGCGGTTCGGCGAGCGCTGGGGACGACATTGGCTGGATGTGGTGCGGTTTGGCGAATCCCTCACGCTGCGCGGCTTTGTCTTAAAAGACGCCTGGCGCTATCGTGACTACGTCATTGAATCGTTCAACACCGATCGGCCGTTCGATCGGTTTGTGCAGGAGCAAATCGCCGGCGACCTGATGCCAGGAAATTCGCTGGACGATCGCCGCCGGCAGTTGGTGGCGACTACATTTCTGGCCCTTGGCAATACGAATCTTGAAGAGCAGGACAAACGTCAGCTCGACATGGACGTGGTGGACGAACAGTTGGACACGATCGGCAAGGCGATCCTGGCCCAAACGATCGGATGCGCCCGCTGTCATGATCACAAGTTCGACCCGATCCCGACGCGCGACTATTACGCCCTGGCTGGGATTCTGCGCAATACCAAATTGCTGGAGCACGCGAATGTCTCGGCCTGGGTGACGGCGCCGCTGCCGGTCAACGAAGTGGACGAAGCCCGGTTCGCGAACGCCGAGGCGGGCGTGAAAGCGCTCGAAGAGCAAGTCAAACGCTCGCGCAATCGCGTGACCAAACTGGCGGCCGCTGGAGAGAAATCGCTCGACAAGGTAGTGGCCGTCGCGGATCTGCCCGGCGTGGTGGTCGATGACTCGCAAGCGAAGGTTGTCGGGGCCTGGACATCTTCCACATCGAACAAGCCGTACATCGGGGCCGGCTATTTGCACGACCAGGACGAGAAGAAAGGAACCAAAACGGTTACCTTTGTGCCCGAGTTGACCAAGACGGGCCGCTACGAGGTTCGCCTGGCGTACTCACCGGGCGTCAACCGCGCCACCAAGGTTCCGGTGACGGTCTTCAGCGGTGACGGTGAGAAGACCATCTTTGTGAACATGAAAGAGTCGCCCACGGTCGAAGGACGCTTTGTCTCACTGGGCGAATATCGTTGCGAATCGGCCGGGCAAAACTTTGTGCTGGTCGCCAACGAAGGGACCAAAGGGCATGTGATTGTCGACGCCGTGCAGTTCCTGCCCCTCGACGCCGCCACGGCGCCAGGTAATGCAAAAGCGGACGCCAGCGGCGGCTCCTTGGCCGGCGCTGAATTGGCCGCCAAGCGAGAGCTCTTGGCCACGCTTGAAAAAGACCTTTCCAAAGCCCGCAAAGAAGCGCCGCAACGCCCAACGAGCATGACCGTGCTCGAGCGCGAGAAGATCGAAGACGCACCGGTCCATCTGCGTGGTTCCGTCCACGCGCTAGGTGATGTCGTCCCGCGCGGTTTCTTACAAGTTGTCAGCCCGTCGCCGAGCGCGCCATTGCCGAACGATCGGAGTGGTCGGTTGGAGTTGGCCCGTTGGCTATCGTCGAGCGAAAATCCATTGCCAGCGCGAGTTTACGTGAATCGCGTCTGGCATTGGTTGTTCGGCCGCGGGCTGGTGGCGTCGGTCGATAATTTTGGGACGACCGGCGAAGCGCCGACGCATCCGGAGTTACTCGATCACCTGGCCATCGAATTCATGCGCCACGATTGGAGCGTCAAGCAACTGGTGCGCTACGTCGTGACGTCAGAGACGTATCGGCAGGCTGCAACCGAAAGCCCCGCCGGTCTGACCGCCGATCCCGAGAATCGACTTTTGTGGCGAAACAGCCGCAAGCGTCTAGAGGCCGAATGCCTACGCGACGCCATGTTGGCGATCAGTGGTCAGTTGAGCGACGAGGCCGGCGGCCCCACAATCCCAGGCAGTGTCGCGAGCGATTATGACTACGTGGACCGGGGCACGCGACGCAGCGTCTATGTTCCGGTGCTCCGCAATTCGCTGCCAGAACTTTTCGAAGCGTTTGATTTCCCAGACCCGAGCCTGGTCGCCGGCAGTCGCAACACCAGTACCGTGGCGCCGCAGGCGCTGTTCTTGATGAACAGCGAGTTCGTCCGGGCTCAGGCCGTGGCGGCCGCGAAAAGGCTCCTGGCGCACGAAGCTGACAGCCAGGACGACGACCGAATGATCGAGCGCGCATTCGTGATGACCTTAGCGAGAAAGCCTACCGCTGCCGAACGCCAGATTGCCAAAGAGGCCCTGTCAGCCATTGGTGGCGACGGAAAACCACTTCCGCGCGAGGCGGCGTTTGCTGACCTGTTCCAGATGTTGTTTTCCTCGCTCGATTTCCGCTACCGCGATTAACCGTCCAGAGATTTCAGAAAGACGCGATCGATGACGAACGACAGCGGCTATTCTCGTCGCCGATTTTTGCAGGGCGCTGCTTGCGGTTTTGGCGGCCTCGCCTGGAGTGCGCTCGCTCAGCATCAGATTGCGGCTGCAACGGAGGATGCCGCTAGACCTGCTTCAACTAGTTTAGCGCATGGCCCGCATTTCCCACCGCGAGCCAAACGCGTGATCTTTTTGTTCATGCAAGGTGGCGTGAGCCAGGTTGACTCGTTCGATTACAAGCCCAGGCTCGCGCAGGCCGATGGGCAGAAAATGCCGTTCGATGATTCTCGCCTGCTGGCCAACACCGGCGCGGGCGCTTCGACGCAGCGGGTGATGGCCTCGCCGTGGAAGTTCAAGCAGTATGGCCAAACCGGCCGCTGGGTTTCGGACCTGTTTCCCGAAATGGCCAGACACGTCGACGACATGTGCCTGCTACATGGATTGCACACCGAAGGTGTAGCACACGGCCCATCGACGCTGTTTCTACATTGCGGCGCCACGACTCTCGTGCGACCGTCGATGGGATCCTGGCTACTCTATGGGCTGGGGACCGAGAATGAAAACCTGCCCGGCTTCGTGACGATCAGTCCTTCATCCGGCAACGGCGGCGCCCGCAATTATGGTCCGGCGTTTATGCCGGCCGAGTATCAAGGCACTGCGCTTGGCCGCGCTGGCTCTCCAGCGGAGCAAGCGACCATTCGCAACCTGGCGGCGTTCGGCGGAACTTCTTCGGAACAACGTCAACGCTTGAATCGGCTGCAAGCGCTCAACGAGTTGCAGCGGGCCCGATACCCCCATGACGACACGCTCGACGCCGCCGTGCGCTCCTACGAGCTGGCCTGGCGAATGCAGGGCGTGGCGCCGCAGGTCTTGGACCTGGAAACCGAAACCGCTGACACCCACAATCGCTACGGCATCGGCCACAAACCAACAGATAATTTCGGCCGGCAATGCCTGCTGGCCCGGCGGCTCTGCGAGGCAGGCGTGCGCTACGTGCAAGTCACCTATGGCGACAACACCGCCAACCCGGCCTGGGATCAGCATTCGAATTTGCCAAAGCACGCCGAGCATGCCCTGGCGGTTGATCAGCCGATCGCGGCCCTCATGGACGACCTCAAACGGCGCGGCCTGCTTGAGGACACAATTGTCTGGTGGGGCGGCGAATTCGGTCGCACGCCCTACGCGCAAAACAACGGCACCGGGCGAGACCACAACCCGGGCGGATTCACCGTCTGGCTGGCCGGCGGCGGGTTCAAGCCTGGCATGGCCTACGGCGCAACCGACGACTTCGGCCATCGCGCCGTTGACGGTCGCACGCATATGCACGACCTGCACGCGACGATCCTTCACCAGCTCGGGCTGGACCACGAACGCCTGACCTATCGCTACGCTGGCCGCAATTTTCGCCTGACCGACGTCGCGGGCCGCGTCGTGCGCGACGTGATTGACGCCTGACACTCTGGCAATGTGCGCGGCGGATGGGCACACTATGCAGATTGCCACAAATTGCATCAGGGATTAGGGTGCCATGGCCACGCTTGCGTGGCCATGCCGAAGCGCTATCGGTTCAACCATTTTGTTGGACCGCATGCTCACGCAAGCGTGAGCATGGCACCCGTAATTGAACCTGTGACAGTCGCCATTCGCATCGCCCACACTTCTCCACCGCATCAACCGCAGGAATCGGCCATGCCCCGGCTATCGCATTGCACGTTGTTTTTGATCGTCCTATTCGTCGCGGCGGCGCCGGCCTTGGCAGCCAGCCCGCGCAAGGTGACGCCGTTCACGCCGCCGGATGACGTCAATTATCGCACGGCGAATATTCAGAGCGAAGGAACAAGACTCTCAGCCGAGCTGTTCTGGCCAAAGAAACCAAAGAGCGAAAAACTACCGACGATCATCCTCTCGCACGGTTGGGGTGGCCAGGCATCGCTATTGCGGGCCGACGCCGTGGCCTTCGCGCAAGCCGGCTATTTGGCCGTGACGTTCGATTACCGCGGCTGGGGCGCGAGCGATGGCCGTCTGATCCCAACGGGCGAAGTCCCCGAAAGCGATGGCAATCAGCCAGTCCAGGTCGCAGCGCGCGAGCTGCGCGAAGTCGTCGATCCGCTCGATCAAACGACCGATCTATTGAACGTCATCCACTGGGTGCACGGCGAACCACTTTGTGACACTTCGCGAATCGGACTGTGGGGAACGAGCTACTCAGGTGGGCACGTTGTCTACGCGGCCGCGGTCGATCACCGAGTGAAGGCCATCGTCAGCCAGGTCCCGGCGCTCGACTCGCGGTGGGTCACTGCAACAGCAGGCGAGCAAAAGAAAACTTTCACAGACGCTACGCGCCGCGCGCAAGGAGAACTTGGCTACCCACTGCCCGGGGTCAAAGAAGTCGGCAACCTCAAGGGCGCCCCGATTCGCGAAAAAATGATCCGGTACGCGCCGGTCGACATGGCCGACCAGGCGCCGGGCTGCGCAATGCTGTTCATCATCGCCGAAAAAGAGGAACTGTTCGACAACCGTGACCACGCCATCAAAGCCCATGATCGGGCGAAGGGGCCGAAGAAGATCATCACGGTCCCGGGCATCACGCACTACGGCGTCTATTTGCAGGCACATAAGACCTGCTTGGACGCGGCGATTCGCTGGTTCGACGAAGAACTAAAAAAATAAGCTCGGCGCAGTCTTGCCGGTTGGCGCCTCACGAAGAAGGCCCCCCGCTCAGCGGCACGGACGTCGACAAAAACGCCTGAAATAGCCCAGTTTTCGTCTTCGCGCGAGCAAACAGGGGCGTTTTGACGGTGATTTACAGTCACTCGCGATACACGCCGGGCAAAATCCGGTACAATCACGTACGTTGATCAGGCTTACCGCATTCTGGCCCGGCGGCTGCGGCGACGAAACTCGCCCCGGTTGCAGCCCGGTCAGACCTACCCGGAGAAGCGTCGCGATGAATCAGTCGATGTTGAACGTGCTGTCGATTTTCCAGCGCTATCGGGTAAGGCCTGGCCAGATGCTGTTCATCCACAATCTGGAATCGGGCCCGTCATCGGCGATGGCCAAACTGATCACCGATGGCCTCGTCGTGCGCGACAACCCACGCAACTCGTACTGTCTGACGCCAGCCGGCTTCGAAGCCGTGCAAGGGCTGTAAGCGTAAACATCGATTGGCCAACTGCGCCCTCTCCTCTGGGCCCTTCTCCCCTGGGGAGAAGGTGGCGAACGTTGGTTCGCCGGATGAGGGCTGGCCGCGGCAATCATGTTGTCAATCGAGGGGCAGCTTTGCGCGCCTTCATTGTTGATTGGGTACTCTAGCGCGCTTCAGGCCCTCACCCCAACCCTCTCCGGCGGGGAGAGGGCGCCGTATTTCGAAGTGCCTACGCTTTTCTTCGATTGCGAGGCGCACAAAAAAAATGACGAGTGATCTACGCAGCGCATCGCGCTGCGTAAACCGCTCGTCCATTTTGTTTTCGTTCGTCACAACGCAGCGAAGCGATA
>Ga0070665_100003920_pt1 | contig 15711 bp, 17 predicted proteins | sample KBSS13metaG_FD_65862 | JGI IMG/M metagenome (GOLD analysis project Ga0070665, IMG submission 65862) | Switchgrass rhizosphere microbial communities from Kellogg Biological Station, Michigan, USA - KBS S1-3 metaG | ecosystem: Host-associated > Plants > Roots > Rhizosphere > Soil ... | reverse complement strand
AAATCAGCCTCAGATCTCACCGCCGAGATAAAGACGCTTGACCCGGTCGTCGGTCAGCAATTCGGCGGAGTTGCCGCTCAGCGCGACGCTACCGGTGGTCAGCGCATAGGCGCGCTGCGAGATGCGCAGCGCCATGCGGGAGTTTTGTTCGACCAGGAGAACGCTGACCTTCTCGTCGCGGTTGATCGCCACGATCGAGCGGGCGATGTCCTGGACGAGCTTGGGCGCGACGCCCAGCGACGGCTCGTCGAGCAGCAGCAGGCGCGGCTTGGCCATCAGCGCGCGGCCGATGACCAGCATCTGCTGCTCACCGCCGCTCATCGTGCCGGCGGCCTGCGAGAAGCGCTCCTTGAGGCGGGGGAAGCGCCCCAGCACCATCTCCATCGACGCGGCGATTTCGCTCTTGCTGGTGCGCGTGAAGGCGCCCATCAGCAGGTTGTCCTTGACCGACATATACGGAAAGACGCGCCGCCCCTCCGGCACCATGGCGATGCCCGCCTTGACGATCTCGTCGGGGGCGGCGCCGTCGATGCGCTTGCCATTGTAGTGGATCTCGCCCGACCTGATCTTGCGCAGGCCTGTAATGGCGCGAAGGATCGACGACTTGCCGGCGCCGTTGGCTCCGATCAGCGCGACGGTCTCGCCCTCATTGACCTCCAGCGAGACGCCTTTCAGCGCATAGACGTGGTCGTAGTAGAGCTCGACATTGGCGAAGTTCAGGATCTGGTTCATAGGCCGATGGCCTCGTCTTCGCTGCCGAGATAGGCCTCGATCACCTTCTCGTTGGCCTGGATTTCTGCCGGCGTCCCCTCGCCAATCTTCTGCCCGAAATTGAGCACGACGAGACGGTCCGAGATCTTCATGACGGCCGGCATGTCGTGCTCTACGAGCAGGATGGTGAGGCCGCGCTCGCGCAGACGCCGCACCATGTCCACCATGCGCATCGTCTCTTCATGGTTCATGCCGGCAAAGGGTTCGTCGAGCAGCAGGATCGAGGGATTGGTGGCGAGCCCGATGGCGATGCCGAGCGCCCGCAAATGGCCGTGCGGCAGGTTTCTCGCGATCTCGTCGGCGAGGGACGAGAGGCCAAGCAGCGCCAGAATCTCGTCGGCCGAAGCGCCGAAGGCCGCCTCATCGCTCCTCGCCGTGGCGGTGCCGAGGAAGAAGCCAAGGAGGTTCGCCCTGGAGCGCAGATGGTGGGCGATGATGACATTGTCGCGCACGCTCATGCTCTTGAAGATCGTCGTCTCCTGAAAGGTTCTGACGACACCTTTGCGGGCGGCGATGTGCGGCGCGAGACCGGAGATGCGCTCGCCCTTCAGCCGCACCTCGCCGGACGTCGGCCGCAGGAACGACGCGATCAGCTTGAACAGCGTCGACTTGCCGGCGCCGTTGGGACCGATCACCGACAGGATCTCCTTCTCGCGCACGGAGAAGGAGACGTCGTTGACCGCGACGAGGCCGCCGAAGCGTTTGGTCAGGCCGGAGACTTCGAGCAATTCGGCCATGCTCAACCCTTCTTCCGGATTGCTTCGGAGAGGCTGAGCAGCCCGTTCGGCAGCACCAGCATCAAAACGATCATCAGGCCGGAATAGATCAAGAGCTGGAACTGGCCGGTCTGGAACAGCAGATCCCAGCCGAAATAGAGCACCAGCGTGCCGAGCATCGGCCCGAACACATAGCCCAGGCCGCCAAGGAAGCAGTTCAGCATGAAGTTGACGGAATCGGTGACCGTGAAGCTCGACGGATAGATCGACTGCGAGATGGCGGCGAAGATGGCGCCGGCGACGCCGCCGAAGAAGGACGATACCGCGTAGGCGACGATGCGCAGATAGGCGATGTTGACGCCGATCGAGGAGGCGAGCTCCTCGTTCTGCTGCAGCGACTGGCAGAGCTTGCCGATGCGCGAATTGACCAGCCTGTACATCACCGCGAAGCACACCACCATCAGCGCGACCGCCAGCAGGTAGAAGGCAAGCCGCGAATTCTGAAGCGTGGCGAAATCGGGAATGATGGTCAGGCCGAAGATCGACAGCGCGCCCGGCAGCGGGATGCTGACGATGCCCTTGGCGCCGTTGGTGATCGGCAGCGCCAGCGCCAGCAGCCGCACGACCTCGGTAAGCACCAGCGTCACCATGGCGAAATAGACGCCGCGCAGGCGCAGGATCGGCAGGCCGATAAGCACGCTGGCCGCAGCGCAGAACAGGCCGGCGGCCGGCAATGTCGGCCAGAACGACCAGCCGTGGTTCATCACGAGGATGGCCGAGACGTAGCCACCCATCAGCGCGTAGGCGCCCTGGCCGATGTTGATGCGGCCGATGTAGAAAGTCAGCCACACGCCGGCACTGGCGATGCTGAGCAGCGCCACCGAGGTCAGCGTATAATAGAGGTCGAAGCGGCCGCTCCACGAGATCGCGACCGGCACGGCGACGAAGACGATCGCCAGGAAGGCGGCGACCGCGGCGATTTTCAAATTGCGGGTCATGGTGCGATCAACCCCACGGCTTGCCCATCAGCCCGTTGGGGCGGATCGACAGGAACACCATCAGGGCGGCGAAGATGACGAGATAGGTGACGTCGCCATATTCGCGCAGCACGGTGAGGCCGACCGATTCCATCATGCCGAGGATGAAGCCGCCGGCGATCGCCCCACCGACGACGCCGGCGCCGCCGATCATCACCATCAGGAAGGCCTTGATCGAGATCGGACCGCCGATGCCGGAATTGACGCCGGTGATGGTCACCAGCAGCCCGCCCACGACACCGGCGAGCATCGCGCCCATGGCAAAGCCGATCATCGAATAGCGATCGACCCTGACGCCCATCAGTTGCGCGGCGACGCGGTCCTGGGCGAGCGCCCGCATGGCGCGGCCGACCCGGCTGTACTGCATATAAAGGACGAAGGCTGCGATGAAGATGATGGCCAAGGCGCCGACGACCAGGCGGTCGTAGGGCATGATGATGCCGGCATCGTTAAAGACGCCTTTGACGATCTTGGGAACGCCGCGCTGCTTTTCACCGAAGATGAGCAGGATGACGGCATCGAAGAAGAAGGCCGTCGCGGCGGCAAGCAGCATGGTGCTTTCCTCGCGCAGGCTTCGTCGGATCACAGTGCGAAAGAGGAATTTCTCCATCAGCGCGCCGATGATGGCGAGCGTCACGCCGGATGCCAGCAGCGCCACCACGAAAGGCAGGCCGAGCTGGCCATAGACGGTGTAGGTGATGAAGCCGCCCAGCACGTACATCTGCCCGTGGGCAAAATTGAGCACGTTCATCAAGGCGAAGATCAAGGTGAGGCCCAGCGCGATCAACGCGTACTGGGCACCGAGATACAATCCGTTGGCGATAACCTGTTCCATGGACACCCTTCGATCTTCCGCGGGGCCCGGAACATCGCCCGGACCCCCGGCACGCGGGAGGAAGTAACCTCGGAACCGAACTCTAGTCGACGGTGCCGACGAACAGGGTCTGGAATGCGCCGTCCTTGTACTCGTTGACCACCATCGGCACGGCGAGCTGGCGCTTCTGGCCGAACGAGGTCGTGCCGACATAGCCGAGCTTGGCGTCACCCTTCAGGAAAGGGTTCGGCGCCGAGAACGTGTCCATGGTCTTCTTGAACTCCGCCACGTCATTGATGGCGGCGGGATTGGCCTTCAGCGTGTCGATTATGTATTCCAGAGCGTAGACCTTGGTGTTGGACTCGTCATTGTACTCGCCGAACATCTTGGTGTAGCGGGTGACGAACTCCTTCATCTCGTCCGAGGCGATCTCGGGCGTCGAGGCGCCGCCGACGGAGATGAAGCCATTGGCGTATTCGCCGGCGCCCTCCTCCAGGACTTTGGCGTCCTGCGCCGTTTCGGTCGAAATCAGGCCTTCGAAGCCGAGTTCGCGGGCGGCGCGGATGAGCAGCGGCGCGTTGGCCGGCGCGACGCCCGACAGCACCAGCAGATCGGGCTTCAGCGCGACGATCGGCGTCAGCACCGGGGTGAAGTCGCGGGTGTCGTTCTGGTAGGTGTCGTTCTGGGCGACGATCTCCAGCCCAAGCGCCTTGGCGGCCTCGACGCCGCCGTCACGCTGGCTGAGCGGGTCGGATTCGTTCGCCGCGACAAAAGCGATCGTCTTCACCCCCTTGTTTTCCTTGAGATATTTGTAGATCGCCGGACCCGACTGATAGTTGGCGATCATGCCGAGCACGGCATTGGAGGCAGGCTTCTGGTAGAGCGCCTTGGGGAAGGCATAGGGGAAATAGATGATGCCGTTGGCCTCGGCGACTGGGCGCACGGCGGCGGCGCCGTCATCGACATTCGGCCCGACGACATAGTGGATGCCCTCCTGCGCCATCTTCTCCATGCCGGCGATGGCGCGCTTGGGGTCCTTCTGGTCGTCGAAGGTGACGATGCTGATGTTGTAGGTGTCGTTGCCGATCTTGACGCCACCGGTCTCGTTCAGCCAGGCGGCGCGCGTCTGCATCGAGCGCACATTCGACGTGCCCCAGGCGGCGGCCGGACCGCTGGTGACGCCGACGAAACCGATCTTCAATTCCTTGTTTTCAGCCTGCGCGGACGCGATGCCTATGGCCGCAATCGCCAGGGTCGAGACGGCGCCGAGCGCCATTGATTTCAGCGTAGAACGTCGGTTGATCATCTGCAGTTCCCCTTTGGTTATCGCGCTTTGTGTTTTGCTCAATGGCTGCGCGGATAGCGTAAGGGAAACCGGCGGCGACGGATTGTCAACATATTTCTTTCATTTTGTATACAATGCTCACGGCCAGTTGAGGAGATAGCCACAAGAAGCGCCTGGCCCGCGACGGGCTGAGTATCTTCGGCGTGCCTACGTATTTTCAGCCGAGGTATCGTTGCGTGTCGCGATCGACATCGGCGGAACCTTCACATGAGGCGCGCCGCGTCGCCCGCGTGCTCAGGAAAATGACAGCGCGGGGGCTGGTCTAGCCGCCGGCCATGTCTTCCCCTTTGTTGCGGTCAGCGTCGCAGCATCGGTTCAAAAATTCTTGGCATATTGCGCCAGATTTCGTGTAGTTCGCGCCAGACGGAAGATGGCCCGAGCGGTCGATAAAGCGGGCATGCTGAACCGCTGTGGCTCAGGGGTCTTCATGCAGGAATTTGCCGTATGGTTCCATACTTGGTCTTTGAGTTCAAAATCCCGGCCATCCACGGCGCTGTCTCAAAATCCGACCAGATCGCCGCCCTTCAAGCCCAGCATCGCGCGGGCCTCGGCCGGCGTGGCGATCTCATGGCCGAGTTCGGTCAGGATGGTGCGGATCTTGCGGACCTGCTCGGCATTCGAGCTCGCGAGCTTGCCCCGGCCGATGTAGAGTGAATCTTCCAGCCCGACGCGCACCGAACCGCCGAGCATGGCGGCCTGGGTGGCGAATGGCATCTGGAAACGGCCGGCGGCCAGCACCGACCAGCGATAGTCGTTGCCGAACAGTTTGTCGGCCTTCTGTTTCATGAAGCTGAGATTGTCCATGTCGGGGCCGATGCCGCCCAGGATGCCGAAGATCATCTGGACGAAGAAAGGCGGCTTCACCAGGCCGCGATCGACGAAATGCGCCAGGCTGTAGAGATGGCCGACATCGTAGCATTCATGCTCGAACCTGGTGCCGTGGCCTTCGCCGAGCAATTTCAGGATGCGTTCGATATCGCGAAAGGTGTTGCGGAAGATGAAGTCGTCGGTGCCGCGCAGGTAGGGTTCCTCCCACTCGTACTTCCACGACGCATAGCGGTCGGCGAGCGGGTAGATGCCGAAATTCATCGAGCCCATGTTGAGCGAACACATTTCGGGCTTGGCAATCAGCGGTGCCGCCAGCCGCTGTTCGACGGTCATGTTGAGGCCGCCGCCAGTGGTGATGTTGATGACCGCGTCGGTCGCCTGCTTGATGCGCGGCAGGAACTGCATGAACACGGCCGGGTCCGGGGTCGGACGGCCGTCCTTCGGATCGCGCGCGTGCAGATGCAGGATCGACGCACCCGCCTCGGCCGCCTCGATCGACTGGCGGGCAATATCATCGGGCGTAAAGGGCAGCGCATCCGACATGGTCGGCGTGTGGATGCCGCCGGTGACGGCGCAGGTGATGATGACTTTCTTCGACAGGTCGGCCACGGGCTGGTCCTTTCCTTGCTGCTTCAGCGGCGATTGTTCTACTGGTCCTGAAAGGTCACGCGCCGGCGTATCGGCACCAGCGAGAGGCCGGTCTTCTCGGCGAGAATTCCCCACAGCCCTTTCGGCGCCTTCAGCATGACGAGGATGGCGACCGCGCCGAGAATCAACAGGTAGGTGGTTCCAAGATCGGACAAGGTCTCGCGCAGCAGGAAGAACAGGATCGTGCCGACGATTGGGCCTTCGATGGTGCCGATGCCGCCGATGACGGCGATGAAGATGACATAGGCCGTCCAGTCGTTGACGCTGAAAGCGGCATCCGGCGAGATGCGCAGCTTCTGCAGGAAGATGAAGGCGCCGGTCATCGAGGTCAGCCCGGCAACGGCGACATAGACCAGAAGCTTGCTGCGCCAGATATCGATGCCGAGGCTTTCGGAGGCGATCTCGCTGTCGCGCAGCGCCGTCAGCGCCAATCCCATGCGCGAGCGCAGCAGCAGGATGACGAAGGCCAGCGCCGCCAGCGCCAGCACCAGCGCCGTCCAGTAGACCAGCATTTCGCGCAGGTCGCGGCTTGTCGCGATGCCGGTGACGACGCTTGCCGTGAGGCTGCTTCCGGAGCCGCCGCCGAGCGCCGAGACCTGCGCGAAGCCGAGGCGGAACACCTCGGCAAGGACCCAGGTGCCGATGGCGAAATAGGCGCCCTGAAGGCGAAACAGCAGCGGCGCGATCGGGATGGCGATCAGTGCGCCGAGCACGCCGGCAAGGAGGATCGCCAGCAGCGGATGGACGCCGAGAAACATGGCGAGCGCAAACAGCGCGTAGCCGCCGAAACCGACATAGGCCTGCTGGCCGACGGAGACGAGGCCGGTATAGCCGGCGAGCAGGTTCCAGAGGCTCGCCAGGGCGATGAAGGAATAGATCTCGCCGAGCAGGCGGAGATTGGCGCGGCCCGCCCACCAGGGCGCCGCGACTAGGCAGGCGAGGACGACAAACGCAACGATCGCGGTCACCCGGCTGGTTGCGGTGGAGCGCTCGATCGAGAAACTGGCGCTCATCAATCCATCCTCGGAAACAGGCCTTTCGGCCGCAGCGCCAGCACCAGGAAGAAGACGAGATGGCCGGCAAGGATCTGCCAGCCCGGCGATATCTGCGCGCCGATCGCCTGTGCGACGCCGAGCACAATGCCTCCCGCCAGCGTGCCCCACAGATTACCGAGCCCGCCGATGATGACCGCCTCGAAACCGAACAGCAGCCGTGCCGGACCGGATGACGGATCGAAATTGGTGCGGATGGCGAGGAAGATGCCGGCGATGGCGACCACCGCCGCCGACAGCGCCATCGCCATACCGAAGACATGCCGGCGGTCGAGCATCATCAGTTGCGCGATCTCGGCATCGTCCGAGGTCGCGCGGAAAGCGCGGCCGAGGCTGGTTCGGTAGAAAATCCATTCGAGCCCGAAGATCAGCAGAACCGACACTGCGAACATCATCAGTGGCAGGATGCCGAGGCTGAGACCCGGCAGGATCTCTATGCTTGCCGTCTCGATCGGACCGGCGGCAAGCCGCCGGCTGTCCGCCGTGAAGGTCGCCAGCAGGCCGTTCTGCAGGATCACCGAAATGCCGAAAGTGACGAGCAGCGGCGACAGAATATCCTTGCCGATGGTCGGGTTGAGCAGCAGGCGCTGTATTGCGTAGCCGATCGCGGCCATCAGCGGCACGACGATGATGGCGGACGCCAGCGGATGCAGGCCCGTCGCCTGCACCACCACCAGCGCGATATAGGCGGCGAGCACGATCAGATCGCCATGGGCGATGTTGACCAGCCGCATGACGCCGAAGATCAGCGACAGGCCCGCGGCAAACAGCGCGTAGAGCCCGCCAAGCAGGACACCCTGGACGATGGCGTTGACCCAGTCCATCAGCGGCGCGTCCCGAAATAGGCGGCGGTGATCGCCGCCCGGTCATGCTCGGACGGAAGGCCGGCGAGCGACACCTTGCCCTCCTGCAGGCAAACGAAGGTCCTGGCCACGCCAAGCGCTCGCGACACATCCTGCTCGACGAGGATGATCGACACGCCGGTGGCAGCGATCGCCGGCAAGGCGGCGTAGATGTCCTTGATGACGACCGGCGCAAGGCCAAGCGATATCTCGTCGAACAGGATGATGTCGGGATTGGCCATCAGCGCGCGGCCGATGGCCACCATCTGCTGCTGGCCGCCCGACAGCGCCGTGCCCAGGCTTTTGCGCCGCTCGCCAAGGATCGGAAACAGCCGGAAGACCGTCTCCAGTGTCCAGCGGCCGGGTTTGGCGCGCTCGCCGCCGATGACGAGATTTTCCTCGACGCTGAGCGAGCGGAACAGGCGGCGGCCTTCCGGCACCAGGGCGATGCCACGCCCGGCGATGCGGTCGGGCCGCTCGCCGCCGATTGGCTCGCCGCGCAGCGACACCATTTCGCGGCTGCAAGGCACCAGACCGACGATCGCTTTCAGCAGCGTCGATTTTCCCGCCCCATTGGCGCCGATCAGCGCCAGCACCTCACCTGCCTCGAGGTCGAGATCGATGCCGAACAAGGCCTGGAAATCACCATAGCCGGCTTTCAGGCCACGGATGGACAGCAGCGGCTCAGCCATGCGCGGCCCCGGCATCCAGGCCCATATAGATTTCGGCGACTTTCGGGCTCGCCATGACTGTGCGCGGATCGCCGTCGGCGATCTTCCTGCCGAAGTCGATCACCGCGATGCGGTCGACCACGGCAAGCAGGGCGTTGACGACATGCTCGATCCAGATGATCGAGACGCCGGCGGCGCGCACATGGCTGATCGCTTCGACGAGTTCCGCGCACTCCGGCTCGGTCAGCCCACCGGCGATCTCGTCGAGCAACAGCAGTTTCGGATCGCTGGCCAAGGCACGGGCCATTTCGAGGCGCTTGCGCTCCAGCAACGTCAGCTGGCCGGCAAGCACATTCGCCTTGCGCATGAGGCCGGTCAGTTCGAGCACCTCGACCGCCTTCGCCTCGCTGTCGCGCTCCGATGCCCTGCGGCCGAAGGCGGCACCGACAAGGATGTTTTCATAGGTCGTCATGCCGGCGAAGGGATGCGGGATCTGGAAGGAGCGGCCGATGCCGCGATGACAGCGCTGGCGTGCCGGCATGCGGGTGACCTCGGTGCCGTTGAACTCAATCGTGCCGGCATCGGGCAGCACGGTGCCGGCAATCAGGTTGAACAGCGTCGTCTTGCCGGCACCATTGGGGCCGATAATGCCCAGCGCTTCGCCCTCGGCGACCGACAGCGTCACATTGTCCGTGACCTGCAGGGCTCCGTAACGCTTACTGACGCCGTTGATGGCCAGGATGGGCAAGAGAGGTTTCCTTGAAAAGGGTGCGACAGCGGCCTTGCCGGAGCATGGCCGCTGTCCGGAGCTTACAGAAGGACGAGTTCGCCGCCGACGGGAATTTCCGCCGCCTGGGAGTTGGTGGTGATCACCAGTTCCAGCTTGCCATCCTTGCGGTGCCACTGGCCGGCAACCAGTGGCGTCTTGGAGACATTTTTCACCGGCCCCTTCGACCAGTCGACGGTGCCGACGATAGTCTTCAGGCTGGTGGCGCGGATCGCCTCGACGATCGCGGCTGCGTCCTCCAGATCGGCCGCGCGCTTGACCACGTCCGCCACCACTTCGAACAGCGCGTGGCGAAAGCCGATCGGCTGCGTCCACGGCTTGCCTGTCGCAGCGGTGTAGCCATCGGCAAGGGCTTTCGAGGTGGTTCCGTCGAGCGACGACACGAAGGGATGGTTCGGCGACCACCAGATTTCCGAGGACAATCCGTTGCCGCGCTCGCCCAATGCCGCGACGGCCGACGGAAACAGCAGCGCCTTGCCGACAGTGACGATCTTCGGCTTGAGACCTTGCTGACCGGCCTGCGCCCAGAAAGTGCCGAAGTCCGGCGGGATCATCACGCCAGTGATGATCTCGGCATTGGCGGCCTTGAAGGCCGAAATCTGCGCCGAGAAATCGTCACTGAGCGGCTGGTAGCGGCCCGGATCGGTGAGCGCGAAGCCGCCTGCCTCGAGCGGCTTGGGGAAGCCGAGCTCGGCGTCGCCCCAGGCATTTCCATCCGCATCGTTGGGGAATAGCCCGCCAACTTTCTTCTCGACGCCGGGATGGTTCCACAGCGCGGTGAAATTGGCGATGACGTCTTCCAGCCCCCAGAAGAAATGATAGGTCGACTCGAAGCCCTTGTCCGGCTTGCCGCCACGGCCGAAGAAATAGGGCTGCCAGGGACAATCGGTGGTGATGCACGGCTTGCCGTTGATCTCGGCCTGGTCGGAAACCGGATTGGTCGTGTCGGGCGTCGCTGCGCCCAACAGGATGTCGACCTCGTCCTTGAGGATCAACTGCGAAGCGACTTCCGCGGCACGGTTCGGGTTCGACTGGCTGTCGCGGACGATGATTTCGACCGCCCAGGACTTGCCGTTGTTCTGCAGCCCGCCGGCGAATGCCTTGTTGATGCCGCCGACGATGTAGTCGTCGGCCTCGGCGAAACCGGCAAGCGGCCCGGTCTTCGGGCTGACATAGCCGACCTTGACGGTGGGCGTATCGGCATATGCGCGCGTCATGCTGAGGATCGCCGGCGTGGCAAGGACCGCCCCGGCCGTCGTCTTCAGGAAATTGCGGCGCGTGACCCTATGTTGCGCGCCGGCTGCTTTCATCGTCTTCACCATGGTCTCCTCCCGAGCCTGTTGGCGTTGATGCGAAATTCTTCAGATAGGAAAATACATTGCCCCGCAGCGCGCCGGCCTGTTCGTTGGTCCAGACACGGAACCCTTCGCCCGCCTTCATGCCGAGCCTGCCCGAAGCGACGAGTTCGCTGAGGTAGGGCGACGGGTCGGGCGAGCGGTTCAGATGCCTCAGAACCACATTGTGGATGTCGAGCGTCAGATCGGTGCCGACGAGATCGGCATTCTCGAGTGGACCGAGCACGGCGAGCCGGCGGCCGAAACTTGCCTTGACGACCGTATCGACGGTCTCGGCGTCGGCGATACCCTCCGCGACGATGGCGATGGCCTCGCGCCATAGCGCGTGCTGAAGCCGGTTGCCGACAAAGCCCGCAACGTCCTTCTTGACGTGGACCGGTGTTTTACCGACGGAAGACAACAACTCGATCATTGCGGCGATCGCCTCGGGCGAGGTATCGGGCGTTCCCACCACCTCGACCAGCGGCACCAGGAAGGGCGGATTCCACCAATGCGTGCCGAGGATGCGCGCGCGTGTTTCCAGGCCTTCGGCGATCTGGCCGATCGGGATGACTGATGTGTTGGAGGCAAGCAGCGCCGACTTCGGCGCCAGCCGTACCAGATCCGCGAAGACCGAACGTTTCAGGTCGAGCTTTTCGGGTGCGGCCTCGATGACGACATCCGCATCGGCGACCGCCTCGCCGAGGTCCGCGTGGCCGGACACATGGCGTTCCGCGCCGGTTCTGAGACCGAGTTCGACAAGGTTCTTAGCGATGCGCGCCTGCAGCGTGTCCAGAGCCGCCTGTTGCGCATCGAAAACCCGGACCCGATGCCCGGACCGGGCAAAGACCTGCGCGATGCCGTGGCCCATGAGGCCGGCGCCGACGATCGCGATGGTTTCTTTCGCCCGCGCCATGCCTCACCCCGCCGTATAGCCGCCATCGGCATAGAGTGTGTGCCCGGTGTAGAAATCCGACGCCTTCGAGGCCAGGAACAGCAGCGGCCCTGCCAGGTCCTGCGGCTCGCCGAGACGGCCCTTGGGCACGCGCGCCAAAAAACCCTTGCGGACGTTCTGGGCATTCTCCGTGTCCTCGAACATCCACGCCGTCAGCGGTGAGCGGAAGACGGTTGGCGCAATCGCATTGACGGTGATGCCCGTCGGTCCCCATTCGCAGCCAAGCGCCCTGGTGATGCCGTCGACGGCGGCCTTCGACGCGCAATAGGCAGTGTATCCGGCCGGATGGCCGAGCAGGCCGCGCGCCGAGGACATCAGCACCATTTTGCCGCCCTCCCCCTGCGCCAGCATCTGCTTGCCGGCGGCGCGCGCCATCAGCCAGGATTGCGTCACGTTGGCGTCCATCACGTCGAGGAAGCGCGCCGGCGCCATCTCGGTGATTTTCGCCACATCGTTCTTGCCCGATGCGACGACGAGGATGTCGACGCGGCCGAAACGCTTCACCGTCCTGGCGACGATCGCCGCGCAGGCGGCCTCGTCTGACGGGCGGGCATTGATCGCCTCGACTTCGGCGCCCAGTTCCCGACAGGCGGCCGCCGTCTCTTCCAAGGCTTCTGCCTTGCCGGCAACGAGGGCGAGCCTTGCACCGGCTCCCGCAAGCACCTGCGCTGCCAGTGCGCCGAAGGCACCGGACGCGCCAGTGACGACCGCCACTTTTCCCGCAACGTCGAACAGCGACAGTGGGGTTTTCAGGAAATCGCTCATGACTTCGCTCCGGCTGGGTACGGAATGACGACCAGCATCGTGCAGACATGGTTGGCGCGGTTGACGATCTCGCGCACCTCGCCCGGTGCGATGGTGCAGGAATCGTATTTTTGCAGGACCGTCTCGACGCCGTTCGCGATCACCGTCATTTGTCCCTCGAGGACGACGTAGACTTTTTCGAACGGCGTAGAGTCCGGCCCGGCTCCACCCCACGGAAGGAATTGCGACAGGCCGACCCACTGGTTTTCCGGGCCGCCCGCCTCGAAGCCCTGCAGACGAAGACCGACCACGCCACGGTGGTTCGGCGCCTCATAGGGCTTTGCGTCGGCAAAGCGCTTGGCAAACATCAGAACGCCTCGCCCGGCTCGATGCGGTATTTCTGTCCGCGGTCGATCATCGCCACCAGGCGGATGATGCAACCGTCACCCCGGTCCCAGTTGATCGGGAAGAAGGCGAAGGTGCAGCGCTTGCCGGTCACGGCGTCGAGATCGCCGCCGACATTCTCGATGCCGAGGATGCCGGCCTTGAAGATCTTCTGGTGCACCGGCTCCCATTCGGGAAAGGCATCCTTCCAGTCGACGCCGCCCGACCACTGCTTGTACTCCTCCGCCAGATGCGGCAGCAGCGGGCCATTGCGCTGCGGGCCGATTGCAGTGGCCAGCGGATGGTCGTTGGCCTGGGTGTCGTGACCGACAACCTTGACACCCTTCTCGATCATCCAGTCGGCTGCCGACGGCACGAAACCCGGACAATAGGGGAAATAGTCGCCGTCTTCGTAGACCTTGTGCCAGCCGGTGTTGATGATCAGCACATCGCCCTTGCGGATTGCCTTGCCGCAGGCCTTTTCGAGGTCGTCTGCGGTGATCTGCTCCCATTTCTTCTTCGGCAGCGACACGACGATGCCCGAGCCGAAGAAATGCGGCAGCGGCACTTCGTCGATAAAGGGCGTGCCCTGCACGACATGCGCCGGCGCATCGATATGCGTGGTGACATGCATGGTCGTGGTGATGGTCTGCGACAGCACGCCGGACTTGGCCATGTAGTGCATGCGCTCGATGCGGACGTCGCGGAAGTATGGCCAGTTCGGGCACTGGTAGCCGAAGCGATGCGACAGATTGTAGAATTCGATGCCCATCGGATTGTCCAGATTGCTCTGGAATTCGATGCCGCGAACCGTGATCGTCATGACAAAATCCTCCGTCCCCCGCCGAGGCAGGGCCAGTTCTGCAGATTGAAATGCGGAAAACTCCTCCCGAGCTTCCTGTATTGCAATTTGATACATTTGTACCGTATTGCAGTCAATCTGTATCGTGATACGGTTTAGCAGGCCCACAATGAGGCTGGCGTGCCCGTGATTTCCGTGGCAAACGCCGGACGGAAGACAGTTGGAGCAGGACGATGTCGGACATCGATGCGGTCGAGGCGAGGAACGGCATTCAGGTCATCGCGCGTGCGGCATCGGTGCTTCGGGCGCTGAAGGACGCGCAGACCGGGATGAGTCTCGGCCAGATCGCCGAACGGGTCGACCTGCCGAGATCGACCGTGCAGCGCATCGTCGGCGCGCTTCAAGCCGAGCGGCTGGTGATTGCTTCGAGCGCGGGCTCCGGCATAAGGCTCGGGCCGGAACTGCATTCGCTCGCCGAATCCGCCCACTACAACATCGCCGAGACCATCCGGCCGCTGCTTCAGGACCTGTCGCGAGACACCGGGGAAACCGTCGATCTGTCGATCCTGCGCGGCAACATCCTGATCTTCATCGACCAGATTGCGGGCACGCAAAGGTTACGCGCCGTTTCTTCGGTCGGGGAAACGTTCCCACTGACAACAACCGCCAACGGCAAGGCCTGCCTGGCGCTCATGGATGACGACGCGGTGGAACGATTCGCCCGCGGCGAATGGGCCCGCGCGGGTATCAAGCGCGACGTGCCCGGCTTCATCGAAGAGATTGCGCAACTCCGCCAGCAGGGCGTAGCCTTCGACCGCGATGAGCATACCGTCGGCATTTCGGCGGTCGGCATCGCCTTCAAGGACTGGAAGGGCGATTTCTACGGCGTGTCGATCCCGACGCCGTCGACTCGCTTTCAGCAAAGCGAGGCCAGCCTCACGGCGGCGATCCTGAAACTGCGCCGCGATATTGAAGCGCTGACCGGCGGGTGATTTGTGCCCGTTCTACAGCGTGCGGATCGGGAACGCATACCCTTCAAATTTTGGCCGACGGGTGTTTCGCCGCAGTTCGTGCGGTGCCGCGAATCCGGGGCAGCGCGATCCTCGCTCGCATCAGGTACTGGCTGAAGGTGATGCCGGTCGGCCGCGTCAGTTAGATGAAATTAACTACCTATGCCCCCGCTCGTGTCACACAAACAAATGATGTGGGTTCATCCGGGACCACGTTACCTCACGTCCGCGAAAAGCTCTGTGCCAAGTCCAGCTTGATCGTTCTGAGGTATCCTGGGAATGATCATGCCGGTGTCGACCTTGATGATCGGCACAGTCGCGGCGAACGCCAGTGGGCCCAAGGCGCACCATGACCTACCTATCGAAATCCAGAGGACGATCACGCGAAGACGCCTCGTGCAAGGCCGTGCCTACTGGCTTGAGGGTCGATTGGCCTTCACCCCCGCGCCGTCGCGGCTTGCCCCGTCCGATTCACTGTCGGCAATCAGCGAAAGATACCGCTGAAGAGCCTTTGCGAATTTGGCTTGCCAGATTTCATGCGCGGTGCGGAGATCCCCATCCCGCAGGGCTTCGAACAGCTTGACGACATACTTCTGGGCGTCGCCCTTTCGGTCTGTATAGACGACGCCCAGTTGATGGTTGAAGCGCCTGACGTCCGCGGTCAATTCGGAAAAGTAGCGAATGGTCCGCTGCAGTCCTGTGGCGTCGATGATCGCCTGCTGGAACTCGAGATCGTTGCGGACAGTCTCGGCCTGACTGTCGAGGTTGGCGAACTTGACGGCGTTCTCGGCCAGTTTTTCAAGCCGCTTGATGTCAACCGAGGCCAGTCGACCGGCCCCGGCGAGGAGATGATCGAGCGCAATCTTTCCCAGTGCGATCCGGATATTGTAGACCTCGATGACGCTGTCGGCGTCCACCGCCCTGACCGATGCTCCCTTGTTCCGCTTGAGTTCGACGAAACCCTCGCGGGC
>Ga0070665_100003919_pt1 | contig 15713 bp, 14 predicted proteins | sample KBSS13metaG_FD_65862 | JGI IMG/M metagenome (GOLD analysis project Ga0070665, IMG submission 65862) | Switchgrass rhizosphere microbial communities from Kellogg Biological Station, Michigan, USA - KBS S1-3 metaG | ecosystem: Host-associated > Plants > Roots > Rhizosphere > Soil ... | reverse complement strand
GCGGCGGGTCGCACGTCGACGTCGAGCCCGCCGGCTCGGAGGATCTCCGCCACCTGCTCGGCCACCTCCTGGGTCGATCCGTGCTTGGACGCGTAGGCGATCAGGGTCTTGGGTTGCATGCCGCCGACCGTACGGACGGCCGTCCCCGACCTCATCCGTGCGAGCCCGCGGAGTTGCACGGAACGGCTGCGGAGAGCTACTGATCCGCGTTGGACTGAGCCGGCTGCGGGCGGGCGTCGTCCAGGTGTAGCCTGGCGCAGGAGCGCCCATGTCCACAGCGGAACCGCGACACGGCCAGCTGAGGCGGCTGATGGAGGTCGTGCCGGACATCGTCTCCGAGCTCGATCTCGAGTCGCTGCTGCAGCGTGTGCTCGCCGTCGCGTGTGAGCTGACGGGTGCCCGCTACGCGGCGCTCGGGGTGCTCGACGAGGAGCGTCAGGAGCTCGAGCGCTTCATCACCCGCGGGATCGACGACGAGATCCGTGCCGCGATCGGCGACCCGCCTCGCGGTCGCGGCGTCCTCGGCGTCCTGATCGAGCACCCGGAGCCTCTGCGACTCGAGGACGTCGGCAGCCACGCGAGCTCCTACGGCTTCCCGCCCGGGCACCCTGCGATGACGACGTTCCTCGGCGTGCCCATCCGCAGCCGCGGCGAGACGTGGGGCAACCTGTATCTCACCGAGAAGGACGCCGGGCCGTTCACGCAGGAGGACGAGGAGGTTGCGGTCCTCCTGGCGGCCTGGGCGGGCATCGCGGTCGAGAACGCGAGGCTCTACGACCGCGAGCGGCATCGAGCCGAGGAGCTCGAGCATGCGGTGCGCGGGATGCGCGCGACGACGGACATCGCCAAGGCGGTCGGCGGCGAGATGGAGCTCGAGCGCGTGCTCGAGCTCATCGTCAAGCGCGGTCGCGCCCTCGTGCACGCACGGACGTTGATCATCGCGCTGCTGCAGGGTGAGCAGCTCATCGTGTCCGCTGCCGCGGGCGAGTACGAGCCGGCACTGCTCGAGGAGCGGATCCCGCTCGAGGGATCGATCGGCGGAGGGGTGCTGCGACGCAAGCGCTCGATGCGGCTCGGCGACGTCAGCGAGCAGCTGCGCTTCACGCTCCATGAGCACATCCGTGCCGCCGGCGGCCTCGTCGTGCCGCTCATCTACCGCGGACGTGCCGCCGGCGTGCTCTACGCGTTCGACCGCCAGGTCGCCGGACCCGAGTTCAGCCGGGACGACGAGCAGCTGCTGGAGTCCTTCGCCGCGAGCGCAGCCATGGCGGTGGCCGCCGCCCAGCAGTTCACCGCGCACGGGCTCCGGCGCAGCATCGAGGCGTCCGAGGCGGAGCGGCAGCGGTGGGCGCGCGAGCTGCACGACCAGACGCTCCAGGACATGGCGGGGCTCCGCGTGGCGCTCTCGGCTGCGCGGCGCAAGGGCACGCCGGAAGCGCTGGAGGCGGTCGTCGACGACACGATCGACCACCTGGCGGAAGGCATCAACGCGCTCCGGGCGATCATCACCGATCTCCGGCCCGCCGCCCTCGATCAACTCGGGGCGAAGGCTGCGATCGAGGCGCTCGTCGAGCGCGCGCGGGCGACACCGGACGCACCCGCGATCGACCTGCGGGTCGACCTGGACTTCGAGGAGGGGCGTGCGTCCACGCGGCAGCTCTCCGGCATCGAGGAGGGGACGTACCGCCTCGTGCAGGAGGCGATGTCCAACGCGCTGAAGCACGCGTGCGCGGGCCGGGTGCACATCTCCGTGGTCGAGCGCGATGGAGCCGTCCACATCGACGTCCGCGACGACGGTCGCGGGTTCGACACCGACCGGGATGCCGACGGCTTCGGGCTCATCGGGATGCGCGAGCGCGTCGCGCTCGCGGGCGGCACGCTGGACGTGCGCTCGCGTCCTGGAAGGGGGACCGAGCTGCATGCTGTGCTGCCCGTCCGTCGCCGCGGTGACGCGGCGCTGGCCGGCACGGCCTGATCGGGTCCCTCGGGGCCGCGGCCCCGGGCGACGCTGCGCGTCAGCGTCAGGCGTCGGACGCGACGCGACGCCGCAGGACGATGCCGCCGGCGACGGACGCCACGCCGACGAGCGCGACGATGCCGGTGTCGAAGCCCGTGAACGGCAGCGTGTGGGTCTCGGTCGCCTGGACCGGCTTGGCCGCGGGCGCCGGCGATGTGTCGGTCTCACCAGCGACCTGCTGCGTGGGGCGCGTCTCGTGCTTCGGCTTGCTCTCCTGAGGCTGCTGCTCGACCAGTGGTGGCGGCGACGCCGGGGTGCTCGTGGCGGGCGTCGGAGGCGCGGGGGCCGGGACCGCGACGGGCGGGGGCGTCGGCGCCGGGGCCGGCGTTGCGGGCGCCGGGGCCGGCGTTGCGGGCGCCGGGGCCGGCGTCGTCTCGACCGGAGCCGGAGCAGGCGTCACCGTCGTGTCCGGGACGCACTGCCCGGTGTCGGGCGGCGACTCGTGCGTGCCCGGCGGGCAGTACCACGCGGCGGCGGAGGACGGCAGCAGCAGAGCACCGGCCGCGATGGCGGGGACTGCAGCCGTGAGCGCGAACGACCGACGGGACGACGGCGGGGTGACGCGGAGGGGGATCATCCGTGTTCCTGACGGTTGGGGGTCAGCGCGACACTACGTGTGCGTCCCGGGCCGCCCATCGGGGCTTACCCGCGTGCTCGCTCAGTGGTTCACCCGGGTTCGCCGCACCGTCAGACGCCGAGCACGGCGCTCAGCCCGAGCATCAGTGAGGCGCCCACGACGGCTCCTGCGGTCGCGCCGCGCCACGTCGCCCGCGTGCAGGCCTGCGGCACGATCTCCACGGCCACCAGGGAGAGCATCGCTCCCGCCGCGAACGCGAACGACACCGGCAACAGCCCATCGATCTGCTCCACGAGGAGGTAGGCGGCGATCGCGCCGACCGGCTGGGGGGCGCTCGTGAGAACCGCGGCCCAGAACTGCTGCCACCGGCTGAACCCCGCGTCGTGCATGGGGATCGCCGAGGTCGTCCCCTCGGGCACGTTCTGCAGCGCGATCGCGAGGATGACGAACAGCCCGAGGCCCTGGCGGGCGGAGGCATACGCGGTCCCGATCGCGAAGCCCTCGGGAATGCTGTGGACGAACAGCACGGCGACCACGAGCATCGACGTGCGGACGCCGCCGCCGTGCAGAGCACCGACATGGACGTCGCGGCCGGCCAGCACCATGCGGGTCGCCGTCAGGAAGGCGACGCCCGCGAGCAACCCACCGAGGACGGCGCCCCTGCTGCCCTCCTGCAGCGCCGGCCGCAGCAGGCCGACGACCGATGCCACCGCCATGAGGCCGCCGGCCAGTCCCCACAACGCCGGCCGCAGGGCGGTCGCACGCTCGCCGAGGGCGAAGACCGGGATCGCGCCCAGCCCCGTCGCGAGCGCTGTGCCGACGCCGGCGAGGAAGAGCACGACGAGGTCAGTCGACAGGTCGGCTCCGGCGCCCCGGCACGACGACCACTGGGCGATCCGTGTGGTGCAGCACCGCCATGGCCGCGCTGCCGAGCATGATCTCGTGTGCGGCAGAGCGCCCCCGCGATCCGACCACGATCGCGGCGGCGCCGATCGTCCGCGCCCGGCGCACGAGTCCCACCGCAACTGCGCGACCGGTTCCGGCGTTCTCGACGGTGAAGGCCGCGACGTCGCGGCCCGGGAACAGGCTCGTCGCCATCTCCCGGGCGCGCTGCGCGCCGGGCGAGCCGTCGTCGCCGACGAGGATCGGGCCGGCGGCCGCGGCCTCGCGCTCGGTCGTGAGCACGAGGCGTGGGACGACGAGGGTCGGGACGGGTGAGACGTGGGCGGCCTGGTCGGAGACGCTGCCGAGCACCGCCCGCGGACCGGTCAGACCGCGGGAGCCGAGGACGAGGATCTCGACATCCAGCTCCTCGGCCAGCGCAGCGAGCTCGAGGCCCTCGGCGCCGTAGGCGCGCTTGAGGATCGGCTCGGCCTTCCAGCCGGCCGCCTCCGCGAGGACGACGCCCGCGGCCGCGACCCGTTCGGCCTCGGCGGCCGCCTCCTGCTCGAGCATGTCGATCATCTCGCGGACGGTCGCGGTGCGCTGCGACACGCGCGGCCGCAGCTCGCCCGCCGCGAACGGCTCGGCCCACAGATGGGCGATGCGGACGCCGCGCCCGGGCAGCAGTCGCGCGCCCAGCTCGATCGCGGCGCCAGCGTCGGGCGAGCCGTCGTAGCCGACGAGGACACCGTGGGTCGTCATGAGGTTCCTTCCGGGTCGGGCTGGTCAGATCGCTCCTCGGTGGTGGCATCGAGGGCGACACGTCGCGGCACAACGAGTGTCGGGCACGTGCCCGACCGTACGACGTACTCGGACGCGCTTCCCAGGACGACGTGGGCAAGCCTCGCCCAGCGCCGCGAGCCCAGCACGAGCAGGTCGGCGCCCACGCTCGCCTCCAACAGGCACGGGGCGGCGCCGCCGGACACGACCTCCGAGGACGCCTCGATGTCGCCGGCGCTCCGGAGCGCCCAGCGAGCCGCCTCCGCCAGGGCCGCCTTGCGTTCCTCGATCCAGCGGTCCAGGGTGGCCGGTTCGACTGGCGCCTCGCCGGCAACCCACCACGCGGTCGACTCGCGCGGGACGACCGAGATGACGTCCAGGTGGGCTCCGGTCGCTCGCGCGAGCCCGATGGCGGACGCCAGCGCGTCGCGCGAGCCGGCGCCGTCGTCGAAGCCGACGACGATGCGGCGGATCTCGGCCGGGACCGCGCGGTGGTCGGGGACCACGAGGACCGCGGCATGGGCCGAGCGCAGCACCTGCAGGGCGTGGTCGGCATCCCCCATGCGACGCTCGGACGCGGCGTGATGGGAGCCGACGACGATCGTGCCGGCTCCCTCCTCGTCGGCCAGCTTGCACAGCGCATGAGCCGGGGACAGGCCCGGGACGACGACGGTCCTTGCTCCGGGAGCCAGCTCGTCGCGGACGTCGCGGATGGCGCGGTCCGCGCGGCGGCGCTCGTCGATGTGGCCGGTCACCGGCGGTGGGAACGGGAGACCGGGGTGCGGGTACACGGCGGCGATCGTCAGTCGGGCGCCCGTCGCCTCGGCGATGATGCGCCCCAGCACGACGGCCTGGCGGCCGCGGTCGGCGCCGTCACAGGCGGCGATGATGCTCGGTGTGTCGGTGGTGGGCATCGCAGAGCTCCGGATCGATGGATGAGGTCGATCGTGCCTCCCTGCCGGACACCCACCATCCGGGCGAACTGCGCGCCGCCATCCGTAGCCTTCCGCGAGGGGCGGAGAACCCCGCACACCGCCGTGGTGGATCACGGATGCGCCGTCGGGGAGCGAGCACCTAGCGTCGCCGGATGGTCGAAGAACAGGTTCTGCGCGACGGCTCCGTCGTGACGCTGCGCCGCGCCGAGCCGGCCGACGCTGCGGCGCTGCACGCGCTCTACGACGATCTCGAGCGCGACGACGTCCGTCTGCGCTTCTTCGGTCCGACCGCGGACGTCGACCGGGTGCTCCCACGGCTTCTCGACCCCCGGAACGTCAACGTCGTGGCCATGGCCGGACGCCGCCTGCTGGGCCACGGGATGTACGCGCCGCTCAGTGGTGGCCGGGCCGAGGTCGCGTTCACCGTCGCACACGATGCGCAGGGCCGTGGCGTCGGCACCCTGCTCCTGCGACACCTCGCGACCGGCGCCTTCTCCGAGGGGATCGACACGCTCGTCGCCGACGTCCTTCCCGACAACCACCGCATGATCGACATGTTCCGCCAGAGCGGCTTCGACCCGTCGCTGCGCAGCGGCGCGGGCACGATCGAGGTGGAGCTGCCCACCGCCACCACGCCCGAGGCGCTCGAGCGCTACCTCCGGCGAGAGCGATCGGCCGCTGTCACTGGGGTCCGGCACCTGCTCCAGCCCGATGGCGTCGTGATCGTGGGCGCCTCCCGCCGTCGCGGCACCGTCGCCGGGGAGCTTGTGCACAACGTCCTCGCAGCGGGCTACAGCGGCCCGCTGCATCTCGTCAACCACCACGCGGACGAGGTGCAGGGCCGACCCGCGTATCGATCCCTGGACGACGTGCCTGGCCCGATCGAGCTGGCCGTCCTTGCCGTCCCTGCGGCGGCAGTTGTCGGTCTCGCGCGCGCGTGCGCGACGCGCGGTGTCCGCGGGCTCGTCGTGCTCGCCGCGGGCTTCGCCGAGGCCGGCCCCGACGGCGGGGCGCGCCAGGCCGAGCTCGTGGGCATCTGCGGATCGACCGGTATGCGGCTCGTCGGGCCGAACTGCATGGGCGTCCGCAACAACGATCCGGAGATCTCGCTCGACGCGACGTTCGCGCCGCGGCAGCCCCGTCGCGGCCGGCTCGGGCTCCTGACGCAGAGCGGCGGCCTTGGCCTCGCCGCGATGGAGGAGGCAGAGCGACGCCGCATCGGCCTGAGCGCCTTCCTGTCCGTCGGCAACAAGGCCGACATCTCCGGCAACGACCTCCTCGAGTGGTGGGAGCAGGACGACGACACCGACGCCGTCCTGCTCTACCTCGAGTCCTTCGGCAACCCGCGCCGTTTCGCCCGCATCGCTCGGAGGGTCGCTCGCACCACGCCGATCGTGGCGGTGAAAGCCGGACGATCGAAGGCCGGCGCACGCGCCGCGGCCTCCCACACCGGACGGCTCCTCGCCGCGTCGGACGCGACCGTCGACGCGCTGTTCCACCACGCCGGCGTGATCCGCGTCGACACCCTCGACGAGCTGCTCGACACCGGTGCCCTCCTGGCGGGGACGCCCGCGCCGAATGGCCCCCGGGTGGGGATCGTCGGCAACGCCGGCGGGCTCGGGATCCTTGCCCTTGACGCGTGCGAGGCGGGTGGGCTGACTGCTCCCGAGCTCTCCCGGGGCCTGCGCGACGCGATCGCCACCAAGCGACCGGGGGCGGCCACCGCCAATCCGGTGGACCTGCTCGCCCACGCCTCGGCCGCCGACTACCGCGCGGTGGTCGCGCGGCTCGCCGAGAGCGGCGAGGTCGACGCCGTGATCGCGATCCACGTCCGGCCCATGGCGAACACGGAGGAGGACGTGCCGTCGCTGCTCGCCGGCTTCGCGGCCGATCCGCCCGGCGGCATCCCGATCGTGCCCGTCCTCATCGGAGATCCCGCCACCGGAGGGGACACGCCGACGTTCGCGGCACCCGAGCCGGCGGCGCGCGCGTTGGCGCGCGCCTGGCAGCATCGCAGCTGGCGGGATACGGCGCAGGAACCGCTGCCCGCTCCGACCGGCGTGCGCGACGCGGAAGCCGCGGCCGTCGTCGCCCGCGCGCTCGGCGCCGGCGGTGGGTGGCTGAAGCCCGGCGACGTCGCGTCGCTGCTGGCCTGCTATGGGATCGCGACCGCCGCGCAGCACGTTGCGGCGACGCCGGCTGCCGTGGGTCGCGCTGCCGCGAGGCTCGGGTTCCCCGTCGCGGTGAAGGCCGTCGCACCCGATCTCGTCCACAAGAGTGCCGTGGGCGCCGTCCGGACGGACGTCGGCAGCGTGGCCGCAGCACGCCGGGCTGCGGCCGAGGTGCTCGAGGCGGCGCGGCGCGCCGGCCACGAGCCCACCGGCGTGCTCGTGCAGCCGATGGCGTCGCCCGGTGCCGAGCTGCTGGTCGGGGTCGTCCACGATCCGCTCTTCGGGGCGGTGGTCGCCTGTGGCGCCGGTGGCTCGCTCGTCGAGGTGGTCCGCGAGGTGCAGGTCCGCCTGGCGCCGCTCTCGGCAGGCGACGTCAGCGCACTCGCCGGATCGCCGGTCGTGGCGCGCCTCGTCGCGCACGCCGGTGCCTCCGAGGAAGGCGTCAGCGACGTCCTGCGGCGCGTGTCCGCGCTCGCGGACGCGCATCCGGAGATCGCCGAGCTCGACGTCAACCCGCTCGTGGCCTCGCCCGGCGGGGTGATCGCCGTCGATGCCCGCATCCGTGTGCAGCTCCGCTGACCCCGGACCCCGTCACCCCGAGAACGCCGGGGACGGCAGAAGGCGCACACGGGTCATGTCACCGTCGCCGTCCTCGATGAGCACGAGGCTGGGCAGGAGGCCCTTGGCCGAGTCGCTCGCCACGCCCGTCGGACGGCTGATGCGATGGCGCACCACGGAGATCCGATCCGGCGTCGGCGTCCGGACGGCGACTTCGATGACATCCGAGCGCGGGTCGTACAGGAGGACCTGCAGCACACCGCGGGCGACGACGGCGCGCGGTCGGTTGCTCGACGTCACGTCGACGATCACCGGCGAGCCCGCCAGCTCACCCGAGACGGCGTCGAGGAACGCGGGCCAGTCGTCGGGAGCGAGGATGCCACCGACGCCGAGCGCCGGCAGCGGGCTGGTGAAGATCTGGAGCATCGGGGCCTCCGGTCGTGCTCGTCGTCGAATCGCCCCTCCATGGTCGGCCCGGCGACGGGGCCGGACATCCGTGACGACCCGCGGTCTCCCGCGTGAGACGCCGCAGCCGCGGGGCGGCCGACGCGGCGGTCCGGCGCATCCGCCGACATGCGGCGGACTACGGAGTCGGTCGGGGGCGGGCGCCCGATGACCTCCGTGGCGCTCGCATCTAGCGTGAGCCTCTCTGCCCCTGGTCCTTCGGAGGAAGCCATGACCCCGCTCTACCTCGCCGGATACGACGGCTCGCGAGCGTCGCGTGCCGCAGTCTCCTTCGCCACGCGGCTCGCCGAGGCGACCGGAGCCGAGGTCCTGGTGGTCGACGTCTACGAGACCGCCGCGCACGTCGGCGTGCGCGGAGTGGCCCTCCCGGGCGCGGACCTCGTCGAAGCCGACATCCGCCGTTCGGTCGAGCGGCGCCTGGAGGAGCTCACCGAGCCGGCGATCCAGCGCATCGCCCATCCGGCAGCGTCCGCCGCGGAGGGCCTGCACCGGCTCGCGGAGGACAGGAACGCCGCGCTCGTCGTCGTGGGTAGGACGCACCGGGGACACATCGGGCGTCACACGCGGGGCAGCGTCGCCGGTCGCCTGCTGCACGGCCTGCACTGCCCGCTCGCAGTGGTCCCCGACGGCGTGATGACCACCCCGCGGACGATTGCGGTGGGGTACGACGACTCGCCCGAGGCGCAGGCCGCGCTCACGTTCGCGACGGACCTGGCCGAGCGGCTGGACGCGCGGCTCGTGCTCGCCGGTGTGGCCGAGCCGGGCGTGTACGCGCACCCCAAGATCTCGCCCGACGCCTGGGGCAGGATCTGGGAGGGGCGATCGAGTTCGCTCGAGGACGCCGCCACGCGACTCCGGGCCGGCGGACCGGACGTCACCTGCCACCTGATGGCGGGGGACGCCGCTCACGAGCTGCTGGACTTCGCCGAGGACGGCATCGACATGCTCGTGCTGGGCTCCCGCGGCTTCGGCCCGCTCCACGCCACGATCGCCGGCAGCGTCTCGTCGCGCGTCGCGGACGGCGCGCCGTGTCCGGTGATCGTCGTGCCGCGCACCGCGGACGCCGCGTCGCGTCCGGCGCGCGACACGGGTGAGGCCGTCGGAGTGGCGTCATGACGACCGTGCTCGGCGGCCCCGTGGTCGCCGGTGTCGACGGTCGCCCGGAGGGACTCGACGCGCTCGCGCTCGCGGAGCGACTCGCAGCGCTCGAGGATGCGGAGCTCGTCGTCGTCGCCGCGTACCCCTACGCGCCACTGAGCTCACGGATCCTCGACGGACCGACCGATGCCGCCGGCGCCGCTCGCGCGCTCGACGACGCCCGGCGGGCACTCGGCAGGCGGCCGGCGGAGCTGATCACGGTTCCCGGCTCGAGCCCCGGGCGCACGTTGCACGAGGTGGCGGAGTCGGGCGGCGCAGCGCTGATCGTCGTCGGGTCGTCGCATCACGGCCCGGCGGGCAGGCTCGTCCTGGGCGGCGTGACCGCCGAGACGCTCCGGCGTGCCCCCTGCGCAGTCGGCGTGGCCCCACGAGGTTGGGCGGACGGCGCCCGGGTCCTGAACCGCATCGGGGTCGCCGTCGACGGCTCGGTTCGCGACGGCTCGGCGGTCGAGCTCGCCGCGCGCCTCGCAGAGCGCGTCGGACCGAGGGCCGCGGTGCACACCATCCACGTCGAGTCCGCCATTCCGCGACCACGGGGCCCGCAGAAGGTGGAGGCCACCGTGCAGCTCGAGGGCGAGCCGGCCGACGCCCTGGCGGCGCACAGCGCCGAACTCGACCTGCTCGTGCTCGGCTCGCGAGGCCGCGGGCATCTCGGCTCCGTCGTCCTGGGAAGCGTGGCGGCGCGGCTCATCGGCATGGCCCGCTGCCCTGTCCTGGCGCTCCCGAGCCGGGTGCCGGAGGACCGCGCGCTCGCCGTCACCGGAGATCTCACGGCCGGAGAGTGAGCGTCCGACGCGGTCGGAGGGGTGGCGACCCTGGATCGACGCGGGTCCGTGGTTTCCCGCAATCGCTCCCTGGACTCGTACGGATGGGCGGTGGGCAGCGCACCCCCTACCGTTCGCGCATGCTCCCCGACGACGACACCGCCGGTGATCCCGCGCTCACCACCATCGTCCTCGCCGACGACCACGTCGTCGTGCGGCACGGGCTGCGCCTGGTGCTCGAGGGCGAGGACGGCCTGCACGTCGTCGCCGAGGCGGGCGATGTCGCCGACGCGATGCGCTACGTCCGTGCGCACCGCCCATCGGTCCTGGTCCTGGACCTCAACATGCCCGGCGAGCCGAGCTTGCCCGCCATCCCGCGATTCCTGGAGGGCTCGCCCGGCACGGCCATCGTCGTGCTGACGATGCAGGACGATCCTGCGTTCGCGCGCGAGGCGCTGCGCGCGGGGGCCCTCGGCTACGTCCTCAAGGAGGCCGCCGACGAGGAACTCGTCGAGGCCGTCCGCGCCGCGGGGCGCGGCGACACCTATCTGAACCCGCGCCTGGGCGCGCGGCTGGCGGCCGAGCCGCCGCAGCCCGCCGGCCCGCCGGACGACCTCAGCGAGCGCGAGGTCGAGGTCCTGCGGTTGATCGCCCTCGGGCACACGAACGCCGAGATCGGCAAGCAGCTGTACCTGAGCGTCCGGACCGTCGAGACGCACCGCGCGCACATCCAGCAGAAGCTGCGACGCACGTCACGGGCGGAGCTGGTCCGCTACGCCCTCGATCACGGACTCGTGGGCTGAGCATCGCGAAAGCAGTCGCGGTGGTAGAGCACCGAATCCGGGGGCCCGAACCCCGGTTCGTGGCGCGCGCGCAGGATGCTCGACGTCGTGACCGTGCCGTCGGGCCGTCGCCAGCACAGCGGCTCGTAGGCCCCGATCCGGTCGCCGCAGTGCACGCACAGCGGATAGTCGGCAGTGTCCATGCTGCATCCAGCTAGGTCGCCGGACGCCGCTCGATGCGCCCCAACGGCTCGAGGCCGAGCTCGTGGTCGACGGAGACGTGCTCGATGTCGTGCCGGGGCACGGAACGCGCGGGATGCAGGTACGCCAGCCAGGGCGCGAGATAGTGGCCGACGACCTTCGCCGCGGGCTCCCACAGGGGCGCGTCGAGCACCGCGTCGCCGGACGCGGGATCGTGACGCAGGTAGCGATCGACCTGGCCGGTCATGAGCCGGCCGCGCAGGACCGGACGGAACGGATCCGGGGGGAGCAGACCTCCGGCCTGCGCCGTCAGGTGCCGGATCGCGGCGTCGGCCTGCTGTGCCGCGAGGCCGCCCTGCTTGATCGCGACGTCCGTGCCGTCGCCGGCGGCGTACACGCGATCGAGCCCGGGCACGCGAGCGTGCTCGTCGACCGGAATGAAGCCGCGCTGGTCGTGTGGGACGCCTGGCAGCCGAGGGCCGTCGAGCAGCGGCGGCGCGACGATGCGGTCGGCGGAGAGCCACGGGCCGTCGGCAGAGAGCCCGATGGCGCGCCCATCTCCGGACACGGTGGGGTCGGCGCCGGTGTGGACCTCGACGCCCGCGCGGGCGAGCATCTCGGCGACGGCTCGGCTCGGCTCCTCGCCGAACGCGGCGAGCGGCGCGGGCTCGGAGGAGATGAGCAGGATGTTGCGGCGGCGCGCGCGGCCACGGAGCATGAGCGCGAGCTCGTACATCGGGAGAGCCCAGGACACGCCGGTCGGGACGACGAGCGCCACGGACTCCGCCCGGGCGTGCGTCAGGTCCGCGACGAGTTCGCGGACCGCCGGAACCGCGTCCGGCCCGTCGAAGGTCAGCGCGGCCGGATGGAACGCACGCGCCTGCGCTCCGACGGCGAGCACAAGAGCGTCGTACGGCAGCTCACCGCCCCCGTCGAGCTCCACGACTCGCTCGTCCGCCCGCACCGCGTGCACCCGGTCGCGCACGAAACGAGCGCCCTGCTCGCGGGCGATCACGGCGTACGGCAGCGAGGGGGACGGCGCGCCGCCGAACGGCTCTGCCACGGCGTGCGGGCGCAGGACGAAGTGCAGATCCGGGGTCACGAGGGTCAGCTTCAGGCAGCCCTCGCCGAGCGTGCGCAGGCCGAGGAGCGCCTCGATCCCCGCGACACCGCCGCCGGCGACGACCACGCGCCACGGCTCGACGCGCGTCACGACGCGGTCTCCGCCAGCGCTTGGGCGAGACGGGGTGCGGCCACCTTGAGCGGAGGCCACCACAGCGCGTCCCGGGAGACGACCGATGTGCGATCGGCGACGCGGCCGCTGAGCGGCGCCCGGAGGAAGGTGGTCGTGCTCCCCTCGAACAACTGGGCACGCACCACCGGACGCGGCGTCGGCGTCGCGACCGGAGCCCCGGCCCGCTGAGCGATCTCGTGGGCGACCCCCTCTGCCTGCTGGGCGCCGAGCCCTCCGTGTTTGAGCAGCCCTGCCGCGGCGTCGCCGATGGCGTAGACGCCGTCGCGGCCGGCCACGTGTCCGTGGACGTCGACGGGGATGAAGCCGTCATCGGCTCGCGGAAGGCCGCCGATGGATGGCGCCCGCAGATGGGGCAGCGCGATGATCTGCTCGGCCTGCAGGATCGTGCCGGTGCGGCCCAGCAGACGGCCGGCCAGATCGATCTCGGTGACCTCGGTGGCGCTCACGAGGGTGATGTCCGCGGTGCGCAGCGCGTCGATGACGTGCTCGGACGCCTCGATGCCGAGCAGCGCGAGCGGTGCCGGCTCGGGCGTCACGACGCTCACCTCGGCGTCGATGCCATGTAGCTCGAGGTGCGCGGCGGTCATGAGCGCGAGCTCGTAGAGCGGCAGCGCCCACGTGACGCCTGGGGGGACGACGAACGCGATGCTCTGCGCGCGGCCGGCCTCGAGCTGGAGCAGGGCGTCGGACATGACCGTCGAGCCGGGCGCGCCGGTGAACGTCGACGCGGCTGTGTAGGCGGACTCGGGGTGCGCGCCCACCGCGACGACCAACGCGTCGTACATGAGGTGCTCGCCCTCCCGCGTGACGGCGGACCGCTGATCGGCATCGATGACGTCCAGGGTGCCCTGGACGAGGTGCGCCCCGTTGGCGGCGACGATCGCCTGCACGTCGTGCTGCGGCGGGCTGCCGTGTCCGAACGGCGTGCCCACGGCGGCCGCCCGGATGGAGAAGGTCGGGTTCGGTGCCAGGACGGTCGTCGTGACCCGCGGTCCGGCCAGCGCGCGCAGCGCCAGCAGCGTCTCGAGCCCGGCGACGCCTGCACCCGCGATCACGACCTGGGTGGGTAGCGGCGAGCTCACACCGGCGCCCTTGTCCCGAGTCGGGTCAGCATCGGCGCGAGGTAGGTCGTTGCGACCTTTGCGTCGTCATCGCTCGTCACCTCGCCGAGATGCGCCGGGCGGCCCCCCGTGAACAGCTTCGCTCGCATGACCGGGTGGTGCGTCGTCAGAGCGACGGACGCTCCGGCTCCCGCCGCGATCGCTGCGGCCGCCGCATCGGCCTGCTGTGCGGCCAGGCCGCCTTGCTTGAGGGGGAAGGTGGTCGCGTCGCCGACGGCCCAGACGCCCGGGAGGCCGATGACCGCGCCGTGCTCGTCGACGGGCACGAAGCCGCGTGCGTCGGTCGGGATGCCGGGGATGCGACGGCCCTCGAGCACCGGGATCGTGACGGCTCGGCGCGCCTGCACGACCGGCGTGCCGTCGATGCCGACGGCGGTGCCGTGATCGAGGTCGCGCACGTGCGTCTCCGTCAGCAGCGTGATGCCCGCATCGCGCAGGAGCCCAGTGACCGTCGCTGAGGCGTCGAGCCCGAAGTACCCCAGAGGCCGCTCTTCCGGCGTGACGAGCGTCAGCTCGACGCCGGCGCCCATGGCGAAGGCACGCTCCGCGGTCAGGAGGGCCAGCTCGTACAGCGGCAGCGGCCAGGTCGTGCCGCTCGGAACCACGAACACGACGCTCTCGACCGCGCCGAGCTCCACGTCCTGGATGAGCCCGTGGACCGCCTCGGCGTCCTCGAGCCCGCGGAACGTGATGCCGCCGGCGTACGGGGCGTGCTGGAGCGCGCCCATCGCGAGGACGAGATCGTCGTACGGCACCGTCTGGCCGCCCCCGGTCGTGACGGTCCGAGCGCCGGGATCGACGCTCGCGAGTGCATCCTGGACGAACTCGGCGTCGACCTCGCTGCACAGGCGCCCGACGTCGTACCGGCGCAGGGCGGGTCCGGAGAACGGATCCCCGACGCTCAGCGCACGGACGCGGAACACCGGATCGGGTGTCATGAGCGTGAGGAGGACCCGGTAGCCGGCGAGGCTGCGGAGCGCGAACATCGCCTCCAGGCCGCCGATTCCGCCGCCGGCGATGACGACGCGTGTGGGGAGGGATGAGGTCATACCGGGACCGTCGCAGCCCGCGGCACGGCGGCCATCCGGCGCCCCCCTCATAGCGGTTGCGGGTTTCCCGCAGCGCGTCGGGGCGCTTTCGCGGATGGCGCGAGCGGTGGTCGTGCTTAGCGTCCCCGGCGTCCCACCACCACGACTCCGAAAGGACCTGGGCACCATGTCGCAGACCTTCATCGCGGCGTACGACGGCAGTGTCGAGTCTCGTGCCGCCGTGCAGCTGGCCGTCGCGCTCGCAGCGGCCCAGGACGCCGACGTCCTCGCGGCGCACGTGTACCCGCGGCTCGCCCCCGTCGGCCTGCGCGGGCGCGTGTTCGACAAGGAGATCCAGCAGGACCTCCATGACAAGGGGCGAGCGGTCATCGACGGGCTTGACGTCGAGGGCGTCGCTCGGCGCGTGCTTCTGGCCGGTTCGCCGGCGCAGGCGCTGCACGACCTCGCAGAGGAGGAGCAGGCGACGCTCATCGTCGTCGGCGCAACCCACTACAGCCACGTCGGCCGCATGACGCCGGGCTCCGTGGCGTCGAACCTGCTGCACGGGGCCCCCTGCCCCGTGCTCGTCGCCCCGTCCGGTCACGAGCCACGGCCGATCCGGACGATCGCGGTGGCCTACAACGACGGCATCCAGGCGAAGGCCGCGCTGCAGCACGCCATTCAGCTCGCGCGCACGTTCGACGCGCGGCTCGAGATCATCGCCGGCGCCGAGCACGAGCTGTTCGCCGGTCCGGCGATGGTCGCGGCTGCGGATCTCGAGGAGCTCATGCGCGACGACGTCGCGCACCGCGTCAAGGCCGAAGCCGAGGCCATCACCGACATCCCGGTGGAAACCCGTGTCGTCACGGGGCCGATCCCGAGCGCGCTCGCCGACGCCGCGGAGGGCGCCGACCTCCTGGTGACCGGCTCACGCGGCTACGGGCCGCGCCACAGCGTCCTCGTCGGAGGCGTCTCGCGCTACCTCGTCGACAACGCCCCGTGCCCCGTCCTCGTCGTCC
>Ga0070665_100003918_pt1 | contig 15715 bp, 10 predicted proteins | sample KBSS13metaG_FD_65862 | JGI IMG/M metagenome (GOLD analysis project Ga0070665, IMG submission 65862) | Switchgrass rhizosphere microbial communities from Kellogg Biological Station, Michigan, USA - KBS S1-3 metaG | ecosystem: Host-associated > Plants > Roots > Rhizosphere > Soil ... | reverse complement strand
GCTCGCCCGGGCTCGCGAAACTCGGTCGCGCGGCGAGCGGGATGATCAGTTGACTTAGATTTTTCTGCGTCGGCGGTATCGAGGCTCACGCGCGGCGAAGCGTTGGCAGTTGAGCTAAATTCCCGCCGTGTCCGCAAACCCACCGCTGATCCTCGCGTCGGCTTCGCCGCGCCGGGCCGAGATTCTGACTTCGCTGGGAATTCCGTTCGTCGTGGCGCCGACGCATGTTCCGGAGGACCTGCTGCCGGGCGAGACGGCGGAGGCGGCCGCGCGGCGGCTCGCGGCCGCCAAGGCGGCGAAGGCCGCGGAGCGGGCGCCGGAGGCATGGGTCCTAGCCGCGGACACGCTCGTCTTCCTCGACGGGCTGACGCTGGAGAAGCCGCGGGACGACGGCGACGCGGCGGCGATGCTGCGGCGGCTCGCCGGGCGCGAGCACGGCGTCGTCACGGCGGTGCACCTGCGGCGCGGGACGGAGCCGGGCCGCGGCGTCGCCGAGATCAGCCGCGTGCGATTCGCGCCGATGTCGGAGAACGAGATCGCCTGGTACGTGGCGACCGGGGAGCCGCGGGACAAGGCCGGCGCCTACGGCGTGCAGGGGCTCGGCGCGCGATTCATCGCGGAGATCCACGGCTCGTTCACGAACGTGATGGGCCTTCCCGCCCGCGCGGCGTACCGCCTGCTCAGAGACGCCCCAGATCCCGCTCTTGCGTCGCTCGCGCTTTCTTCCGGCTGAGCTTCATCTCGTACATCCGCGCGTCGGCCTCCGCGAGGGTCTTGGGGAACTCGGCGTTGGGCTGGTGCGTGGCCCAGCCCACGGAGAGGTCGATGCGCAGCCGCTCGTCGCCGGGCAGCTTCGGCAGGTGGCGGTTCGCCAGCTCCTCGCACTTCTGCGCGGCGGAGGCCTCGTCGGCCTGCGTCAGCAGGACGAGGAACTCGTCGCCGCCCCAGCGGAAGACGAGGTCCGACTCGCGCACGCCGGCGGTCAGGTAGTTCGCGACGAACTGGAGGACGCCGTCGCCGACCTGGTGGCCGCGCACGTCGTTGATCTCCTTGAAGCGGTCCACGTCGATCAGCAGGACGGACAGCGCGCCGCCGTGCCGGCGCGAGCGCGCGAGCTCGCGGCGGATGACGTCGTTGAAGTAGTGGCGGTTGTAGAGACCGGTCAGGCGGTCGCGGATCCCCATCTCCTTGACCTGAGAGTCGGACTCGACGAGCCGCTGCATCTCGGACTGGAGCTGCGATTGGCTCGCCTCGAAGAGCAGGATGATGATCCCCACGCCGACCGTCATCTCGAGGAACATCTCGACGAAGTGGGCGTAGCTGTAATACCCCGGCATGGCCGTCGGGTTCGGGTAGCGCAGGTAGGCGAACCCCATGAGGCCGCGCTCCACGCCCCAGAAGAAGAAGGACGACGACAGGATGGCGCGCCCCCCCACGGACCCCGGAGTCAGCGCGAAGGCGAGCGCCGTGACCAGGTACGCCGCCGCACGGAGGAAGGCGGGAGGCGCCTCCGGCACCGACACAATGGAGAACCACCACGCGACGGCGAGGATCGGAATCGCCCACAGCATCTCGACCGGCCGCGAGACGGTCTCCTGGCGGCGGAACCGCCACACCCCGCGCAGGAGGAAGAACACGTGCCCGAGGAGCGCGACCTCGTAGACGGGCAGCGCGATCTTGCGCCACCCCTCGGCCTGCGAGATGGCGAGGACGCCGATCGACGCGAGGAAGAATCCCCACGACGCGATCCAGTCGAGGAACGCCGGCCTGCGGAACTTCTGGTACAGAAGGAGGAAGACGATGAACAGCAGGACCGTGCCCGCCGCCTGAACCAGCAGTGAGAAGAGATACGTCTCCATCGGATCTGTTTGTCATCAGTTTACGTGACATTTCCCGGAACCGGGCCATCGAGTATCGTGTCGCATGCCCCGAGGCCGCCCCGTCGTCTGCATCGCGCCCGGAGGACGTCTCGCGCGCGCGGACGAGGCCGCTCTCGCGGCGCGGCTTCCCGGCGTCGCGCTGTCGGTCCTTTCGCTCTCGGCATACTGCGCGACGCTGCCTGCCGAGTCGCGGATCCTGATCTGCCCCGCCGGGCTCTCGGCGGCGCGCGACCTTCTCTTCCTCCGCCGCGTGATCGGCCGTTTGCTCTGGCCGGCCGCATCCGCCGACTTCCGCGACGCCATCGCCGGACTGCGCGCGCCTCGAACCCGCCCGCGGCCGGCGCGCTCCCGGCAGGCGCGGCCCGGAGCCGGGGATACCGTCGCGGCGCTCCTCCTCGAGGGCCGCGTCGATCCGAAGCGGATGCGTTCCGTCCTCGCCTCCGGCGCCGGAACGCCGCGCAACTGGATCGTGGAGAGCCCCTGCCACGTCGCGCTGTCCGCGCGCTGGGCGCGGACGCTCGAGCGTTCCGGGGTTCGTCTGTCGACTCTCGAGCCGGTCGAGCTCGTCGCGATCTACGCCGCGCCGGCGGTGGCGCGCGCCTCCACGCGCTGGCGGAGGCTCCTGCCGCCACAGACGCCCGTCTGGGTCAGGCCGGAGACGCCGTCGTCCAGACCCGCGCGTCTACGAAGATCCTGAGCAGGTCCGCGTCGATCGCGCCTCTCTGCGAGAGCGCGGAGAGGATGCGCAGGGCGTCGTCGCCCGCGACCGCGCGCTTGTACGGCCGGTCGCGCGCCGCCAGCGCGTCGAAGATGTCGCAGATCGTGAGCATCCGGACGGGGACCGGGATGTCGGCGGCCGTCAGCCGGCGCGGGTAGCCCGAGCCGTCGAGCTTCTCGTGGTGGGCGTAGGCCCACTCCGGCACGCGCGCCAGATCGCGCGTCCAGGGAATCTTCGTCAGGAAGCGGAACGTCTGCGTCACGTGCGACTCGATCTCCCCCCGCTCCTCGGGCGTGAGGCTGCCCTGGGCGATCGCGAGGCAGGCGAGCTCCTCCTCGGTCAGGAGCCGCACGCGGTTTCCGTCGCCCGCGCGGAACTCCAGGCGCCGGAGCGCGTCGAGGTCCGCGGCCGCTCCGAGCTCCACGCTGGGCTCGTCCGCGCGCTCGACCAGCTTCCAGCACGCCTCCAGCTCCGCGCGGCGCCGCGCGAGCGCGTCGGCCACCGCGGCCGCGGCCCCGCCGTTTCGCGCCGCCGCCTCCCACGCGTCCGCGCCGGCCGAGAGGATCGCCTGCTCGAATCGCGCCCGGACCAGCTCGCGCCCGCCGGGAGACAGCTTGCGGGCCTTGACGAGCACCTGCTCCCGGACGCCGACCTTGCCGAAGTCGTGGAGCACCGCGGCGTAGCGGATCTCGCGCAGCTCGTCGGGTCCGATCCGGAACGCGGCGTACGGGCCGTCCTCCGCGCGGTCGGCCGCCTGCGCGAGCGCGCACGTGAGGGCGGCGACGCGATGCGAGTGGCCCGAGGTCGTCGGGTCCCGCTGCTCGATCGCGGTCACCGCGGCCTCCACGAAGCCCTCGAAGAGCGTGCGGATCGACTCCGTGAGCCGCCGGTTTTCGACCGCCACCGCCGCCTGGGCCGCGAGCGAGCGCGCGATCGCGCGGTGGCTCTCCTCGAAGGGAACGACCTCGGACTTGATGAACCCGGTCGTCGTCGCGTCCGGCATGACCAGGCGCTTGCGGTTGATGAGCTGCAGCACACCGATCGTCCGGCCGTCGGGCGTGGCCATGGGCACCGCCAGGATCGAACGGGTGCGATACCCGATCCGCCGGTCGAAGTCCTCGTCGAACCGGTACGGCGCGTCCGCCGGGATGTCGCGCGCGTCGGCCACCTGGACGACCTCGCCCGTGCGGGCGACGAAGCCCGCGATCGAAGGCTGCGCCAGCGGCAGGACCGCCTCCCGGAACTCGAAGCGCACGGAGTCGTTCTGCGCGAGGACGAACGTCAGCGAGTCCGCCGCGTCGGGCGGCGTGACGAGGTAGAGGCTGCCCGCGTCGGCCGAGGTCAGCTTGCGCGCACGCGTCAGGATCGTCTCGAGGAGCCTCTGGGGATCGGTCTCCGCCGACAGCGCGATGCCGATCTCGACGAGGGCCTGCGCCTCGCTCGTGCGGACCATGAGGGCGCGGCGGTCCCGGGCGCCGCGCGCGCGCTCCTCGAGGATCCGGAACGAGGCGAGCAGCGCGCGCGCCCGGTGCGGCTGGAGCGCGTCCTCGGGCAGCGAGAAGACGAGACGCGCCTCCCAGAACGGGTCGAGTCCCGCGAGCGAGTCTCCCAGCTGCAGCAGACCGACGCGGTCGGCGGCCTCGCCGAGGCCGGGCGGCGGCGGGAACGCGAGCGCCGGGGCGAGCTCGGCGCCTCCGAGAACGAGGCCGACCTCGTCCGGAGCGAGCGTCCAGGTGTGCTCACGGAAACTCTCGGGGCGGATCCCGTCCGCCGCGAGCCACGTCGCCAGCTCCGGGCGCAGGGCGCCGTGGAAGAGCACCCGGCGAAAGGCGGCTGCCGGCGGCTCGACCATGCTTCCTAAGTTTAGCCGCCGCGGGATTCGGCGCTGCCGGCGCGGCTTCTCGGCGGGCGCGATCCCGAGTCCAAAATGGGCCAGGCGGTAGAATCGGTGCGCTTGGAAACCTCGGTTCCACCGCCACCGACGGCCGAGAGGGATTTCCCTCTCGGCGAGCCCGGGTTCGCCTACCAGGATCTTCACCGGGAGGATCGCCTCGCGGACCTCGACGGCGCGTTCCTCGCCGAGCTGGAGCGCACGGATCCTTCCCTGGCCTCGCGCCTGCGCGCCTACCGCGCCGATCCCGCCTCCCTCGACCCGCTCTCCCGCTCCCGGCTGCTCGTCGCGGCCGCGCGACCCCTGTCGCTCTTCATCGTGCGGCTGTTCGGGATCGAGACGGAGTGGCGCCTCCAGGCCGCCTCCGCGGGGCCGGAGGCCGTCCTCTTCCGCGTCCGGCGCGACTTCCTGGTGCGCCGCGCGGCCCGCGTCAAGCTTCCCGAGGACCATGCCGCGATCGACGTCGCGGCCCGCGAGCGCACCGCCCGCGCCCTCGAGCGTGAGCTCTTCCCCGAGCTCCCCTGGGACGCCGATCCCGAGCTGGCGACCGCCCGCATGGTCGGCTCGCTGCTCGACCTCGAGGCCGACTTCATCGGGGCGATCCGCCAGAAGAAGCTGCCCGAGGTGCCTCCGGCCTCCCGGGAGCGCGTCCGGGCCCTCGTGCGCCGGGCCGCCGCGTCCGCGGATCCGGGGCTGCCGCGCGTGGACGAGTCGGCGGGGGACGACGCGCGCCTCGCGTTCCTGGAGAAGACTCTCGAGGGCTACGCGTACTGGTGCCGCCTCCGCCTCGAGATCCCGGCGCTGCGCGCGGGGATCCGGGGATGGGCGTCCTTCCACCTTCCCGAGACGCTCGACTACCAGAACCTGGTCGCGACCGAGCGCAACAACCCGGCCCTGCCCGAGGAGCGCGTCGGTCCGGCGGATCGCCATCGCCGCCGGGAGGGGTTCGTCCTGACGGACCCCCGGATGACGGCCCGCGAGGTCCTGGGCGAGACGCACTACTGCCTGCTCTGCCACGAGCGCGAGAAGGACTCCTGCTCGAAGGGATTCTTCGACGAGAAGACCGTCTCGTGGCAGAAGAACCCCCTCGGCATCGCGCTGAAGGGCTGCCCGCTCGACGAGAAGATCTCGGAGATGCACGAGCTCCGCCGCGAGGGCGACTCGGTCGGCGCGCTCGCGCTCGTGTGCATCGACAACCCGACGTGCCCGGGCACGGGCCACCGCATCTGCAACGACTGCATGAAGGGCTGCATCTTCCAGAAGCAGGAGCCGGTCAACATCCCCCAGATCGAGACCGGCGTCCTGACCGACGTGCTGAAGCTGCCCTGGGGCGTGGAGATCTACGGCCTCCTGACCCGCTGGAACCCGCTCAACCCGGACCGTCCCAGCGCCCTCCCCTACTCCGGCAGGAAGGTGCTGGTCGTGGGGCTCGGTCCGGCCGGCTACACGCTCGCGCACTACCTCCTGAACGAGGGGTGCGCCGTCGCCGGCATCGACGGTCTCAAGATCGAGGAGCTCCCCGCCGACTGGACCGGGAGTGACGGCCGCGGAATCCGGCCGATCCGGGACTGGGCGGAGATCGCGCGCCCTCTCGACCGGCGCCCGCTCGCCGGGTTCGGCGGCGTCTCGGAGTACGGGATCACGGTGCGCTGGGACAAGAACTTCCTGACGCTCGTGCACCTGACCCTGGCGCGCCGGCGCCGCTTCGCGATCCTCGGCGGCGTGCGCTTCGGCGGCACGCTCAACGCGGAGCAGGCCCTGGACGCGGGCTTCGACCACGTGGCGATCGCGGCCGGCGCCGGACGGCCCACGATCATCTCGCTCAAGAACAACATCCTCCGCGGCGTCCGCAAGGCCTCGGACTTCCTCATGGCGCTCCAGCTCACGGGCGCCTTCAAGGAGGAGGCGCTCGCCAACCTTCAGGCGGAGCTGCCCGCGGTCGTGATCGGCGGCGGGCTGACCGCGATCGACACCGCGACCGAGCTCCTCGCCTACTACCCCCTCCAGGCCGAGAAGACCCTGGCCCGTTACGAGAGCCTCTGCCGGGATCACGGCGAGGAGACGGTGCGGGCCCCGTTCGACCCGGAGGAGCGCGAGATCCTGGACCGCTTCCTCGCGCACGGCCTGGCGGTCCGCAAGGAGCGCGAGCGCGCGCACGGCGCCGGCGAGGTGCCCGACCTCTCGCGCCTCTGCCGCGAGTGGGGCGGGGTCTCGATCGCGTACCGGCGCTCGATGGAGGAGTCCCCCGCCTACCGCCTCAACCACGAGGAGGTCGTCAAGGCGCTCGAGGAGGGGATCGCGTTCATCGAGGGCCTGGAGCCCGAGGAGGCGGTGCCCGACGAGTACGGCAAGCTGAAGGCCGTGAGGTTCCTGCGCGGCGGCTCCGGCGAGACCGTCGAGCTGCCGGCGCGGACTCTGCTCGTGGCTGCCGGCACGACGCCCAACATCACCTACGCGAAGGAGTACCCCGACGCGCTGCCGCTCGACGCCCGCCGGCGGTTCTTCGCTCCCCACAAGGCGGTCCCCGACGGCGCCGGCGGATTTCGGCTCGAGCCTGCGGCGGCCGACGACGAGTCGGCGTTCTTCACCGGATTCACGCGCGGCGGCAAGTTCGTGACGTTCTTCGGCGACAACCACCCCGCCTACAACGGCAACGTCGTCAAGGCCATGGCCTCGGCGAAGAACGGCTACCGCGCGATCGCCGCGGTGCTCAACGGCCTGGGCCCGGCCGGGCAGCCCGACGCCGAGTGGGAGGCCTTCCGGCGCCGGCTCGAGGACGACCTGACGGCCCGCGTCGTCGCCGTCAACCGGCTGACGCCGACCATCGTCGAGGTCGTGGTGCGGGCGCCCGCCGCCGCGCGGAGCTTCCAGCCCGGCCAGTTCTTCCGACTCCAGAACCTCGAGACGCACGCCCCGACGATCGACGGCACGCCGCTCCTCGTCGAGCCGTGCGCGCTGACGGGCGCCTGGGTCGACGCGGGCCGGGGGCTCCTGTCCATGATCGCGCTCGAGATCGGAGGCTCGACGCGCCTCTGCTCGGTGCTCCGGCCCGGGGAGCCGGTCGTGGCCATGGGCCCGACCGGGAGCGCGACCGAGCTGCCGGAGAACGGCACCGTCCTGCTCTGCGGCGGCGGCCTCGGCAACGCGGTCCTCTTCTCGATCGGCAAGAAGGCGCGCGAGCGCGGGAACCGCGTCGTCTACTTCGCCGGATACAAGAAGGCCGAGGACTTCTACAAGCGCGAAGAGCTCGAGGAGGCCTCCGACGTGCTGGTGCTGTCCGTCGACCGCGGCGAGGCCATCCCGGCCCGGCGCCCCAAGGACCGCAGCTTCGTCGGCAACATCGTCGAGGCGATGTCGGCCTACGCCACGGGCCGGCTGGGGCCCGTCACGATCCCCCTGTCGCAGGTCGACCGCCTGATCGTGATCGGCTCGGACCGGATGATGGCGGCCGTGGCGCGCTCGCGGAAGTCGGTCCTCGCGGCGCACCTGAAGCCCGATCACGTCGGCATCGCGTCGATCAACTCGCCGATGCAGTGCATGATGAAGGAGGTCTGCGCGCAGTGCCTCCAGAAGCACGTCGATCCGGCGACCGGCAAGGAGGAGATCGTCTTCTCCTGCTTCAACCAGGATCAGAAGCTCGACGAGATGGACTGGGGAAACCTCGCCGCCCGGCTGCGCCAGAACACCGTCTCCGAGAAGCTGACCAACCTCTGGATGGACCGCCTGTTCCGGATGGAGGATCCGAGGGCGGTGTAGGCGCTCTCACCTTCCGCCGACGGCCATTGACCCGTCATCCTGAGGAGCGGAGCGACGAAGGAGGGATCCCGAACGTGACGAGTCTTGGACCGGCTCGAAGCCTGCCCGTGACAGGATCCCTCGCTATCGCTCGGGATGACGGCCTGGGAGACCGCGGACGGCCGGGCGAGCGGGCGCCTACGGAACCGCGGCGAGGAACAGCAGGTACGGGTTGATCGCGACGCCGGCCCGAAAGTCGTCGTCGTGATCGGGCAGGCGGGTGATCGAGAAGTGCAGGTGCGGGCCGCCGATGACGTGGCCGGTGCGGCCGACGTAGGCGACCACGTCTCCCTTGGAGACCTTCTGGCCGGGGCGCAGCCCCTTCTTGTAACGGGTCAGGTGGCAATAGAAGAGCAGGTACCGGCCCGTCTGGTCCTTCTGGTAGAGCGAGATCCCTCCGCGCTTTTCCCGCCGCAGCGAGGTGATCTCGCCGTCGGCGGCCGCCAGGACCGGGGTCCCCTGGGGCGCTCCGATGTCGATCGCCAGGTGCTGCCGGTGGCTTCCGCGGGAGTTGAGGAACGAGTCCTTGAGCCGGGCCGGATCCACCCCCTCGACCGGGATCTGGACGCCGGCGCTCAGGAGGTCGGAGAGGTCGACGTCCTCGGGCCGGACCGTCGACTCGGCCGACTTCGGCCGAAGGAGCGAACCGAGCGACCGCGCCATGCGCGTGATCGCGCCGGCGGGCGGAGGCACGACGACCTCATCGAGCTCCGCGTCGGTGAAGTCGGGCTCCGGAGTCTCCTCCCGGGAGTCGTGGAGCGTCGCCTCGGCGACCGCGTCGTGGTCCGTGCACGGAGGCCGCGGATAGTCGTAGGCCTCCGGCGGCGGGAACGGCCCGTAGGCCTCGGGAACCGCGGCCTCGAGCGGCGCGGGCGGCTCGGCCGACGGAGCGGATGCCTTCGCCGACTTCTTCGAAACGCGGGTGGAGTGATGCGCCGCCGAATGCGCGGAGCGGTGCGCCGTCCTGGCCGAAGCCAGGCTCTGGCCGGCGGCGGTCTGGTGCCGGCTCTTGGCGGTGTGGAGGGCCTCGGCGGACGAGGCCCCAAAAACGAACCCGGCGGCTACGAGCGCCGCCGGGATGACTGACATCCTGCGCACTGAGGGCGATTATCTGGACCGCCCCGCGACCCGTCAACCCAAAAGTTCAATCGAATCAAGTATTTATGCTGATTCAGCATAAGGCGCGAGACTTCTTGGCGAACGCTTGGCAGCGGGCTCTCTCCATTCCGCGAGGAGAGGGCTAATGGAGGCGCTGTGGGTGTCGTGGAAGCCGAAGCGAAGTGAGGGGCCAGGCGGTCGGTCGAGCGCCCGTGCGCGAGTCGACCGCCGGTGCCGACAGGCAGACCCCGAACGAAGCGAAGGCGACGAGCTATGCCCTCTCGAGGTAGCTGTTGTCTCGCGTGTCGATCTTGATGCGGGTCCCGGCCTCGATGAACTGCGGAACCATGACCTCGAGCCCGGTCTCGAGCTTCGCCGGCTTGTAGGACGCGGAAGCCGTCGCCCCCTTCATCCCCGGCTGCGTCTCGACGACCTCGAGGGTCACCGTGTTGGGCAGCTCGATGCCGACCGGATTGCCCTCGTAGAAATCCACGTGGATCGCGGTGTTGGCCAGCAGGTACTTCATCTGCTCGCCGATGACCTCGTCGGACAGCGTGACCTGGTCGAAGGAGCTCTGGTCCATGAAGTGATGGCCGGCGGAGTCCGAGTAGAGGTACTCCATCTCCCGCTCGTCCAGGGAGGCCTTCTCGACGCGGTCGGTGGAACCGAAGCGGTGCTCGTTCATGGCGCCGCTGCGGACGTTGCGCATCTTGGCCTGGACGAACCCGCGCAGGTTGCCGGGGGTCTTGTGGACCATGTTGTGCACGCGGTGGAGCTCCCCGTTGTGGATGATGAGCATCCCGCTGCGAAGCTGTGTGGCTGGAATCATCATGGCCCGTCCCCCCGAAAGCCTTCCGCCGAAAGGCGCCAAAAAGACGGCGAAATCTAGCAGAACCGGCCCCATCCGTCCAGCCGCAAGGCGAGGACCCCGGCGGACCGGGGCCCTCGGAGAACCGTTCGGTGCGGCTACTCGGTGCCGCCCCGGGCGACCGTCCTCGTGCCGTGATCCGCGTGAACCGTCGTCACCGGCGCCGGCGGTCCGACGGACGGCACGTTCGGCGTGAACAGGATCTGCGAGAAGTTGGGGCGGGGGATGTTCGTCCCCTTGGCCGCATTGAGAGCCTTGACGAACTCGTCGGCGACGATTCCGTAGCCAATGGGGCTCGGATGCACGCCGTCGTAGGAAAAGATCCCGCCCGTGATGAAGCTCGTCGTCACCGTGATTCCGCCGATCGTGTAGCCCTGGGCGGCGACCTGATCGAAGAGCGTGTGAATGTCCACCAGGATCGCCCCGTTCGCGGACGCGGAGGCGGCGATGGCCGCGTTGTACCCGTCGACATGGTCGCGGATGGAGGTCACGTCGTCGGGGTACAGGATGACTCCGGGAGTGAACGTCGCCGGCGGCGTGAAGACGCCATGAGGCAGGGGCAACCCCGATCCACCCAGCGCCATCGGAATCCCGAATCCCGAGGCGAGGAGGGGCTGAGCCTGGAGGTTCACGAGCGTTCCGGGAGGGAGCGGACAGCCCTGGTCCGGAGGGACCGGCTCGCAGGGAAAGGCCGCGTCACCCGGCCCGAGCAGCGGCACGGGATTGCCATTGATGAGCACCGGCTGCCGAGTCGCCGGATCCACCACGACGGGCGGAATCGTCGTCACGAAGGGGACCGCCCCGATGTCCGGGACGTTGAAGACGACCAGGGTCCGCCCCGACACGGACAGGGCCTCGATCACCTCCTCGTACTTGGCCGTGAAGGCGTCGACGGGCGTCAGCGTCACACCCTCGATGGCGGCGCCCGCGCCGAGCGCGTCCAGGGCGTCGTTGTTTCCGCCCCAGAAGCCGACGAGGTCGGGAGCGAGCGAGTTCGCTTCGTCGACGGCGCTCAGTCCCTCGAAAGGACATCCCGTGCAGTTGCGGAGGATCGCGGCGGCCTTGTTGTCGAGGTCCGAGCGGCCGGGGACGGTCGTCTTCAAGTCGACGAAGTCCTTGATGTGGGGCGATCCATTGAACCCGAGGTTGTCGTAGGGCCGACCGAGCTGGATGTTCTGGTTGGGGCCCTGCTGGGAGACGATGCCGACCGAGATCGACGCTCCGCTCAGGATCGGGCCGAGGCATGGGTAGCCCGTCGGCGGATTGGTCGCGACCTGCTCGGCGAACAGCGGCTGTTGGAAGTCCTGTTGCAGCAGGCCGGCGGCGAGTCGCGCCCAGGAACGCTCCTGGAATCTCTCCACGATGCAGTTCGACTCTTCGCCGGCGGCGAGGCTGTCGCCGACCACGACGAACTTGTTGAACTGAGCCTGTGCCGGCCCGGCGCAGAGCACGGCCAGCGCGATCCCGAACACCATCGAGCGAACCGGGTTCGTCTTCATGGCTTGCTCCTGGTCAGAACGAGAGTCGGAAGCTCGCGGTTCCGACCCACGCGTCTTCCGAATAACGGCCGAAGAAATTGTCCGTCGACTCCGTCAGGACGCTACGGTCCTTGAAGCGGATGTACAGGCCCCCGACGTCGATCCCCCACTCGGGCGTGTTGTACCCGAAGCCGGCCGAATAGACGTTGCGGTCGTTGTCCGCCAGGATCGGCCCGACGTCCTTCTCGGGCTGCGGCGTGTTGTCGTAGTAGTAGCCGGCGCGCAGCGCCCATCCGCTGGCGAACTTCTTCTCGAGGCCGACGCGATACGCCCAGCTGTCCTTCCACAGCGTCGCCCGGTCGAGGTCCGGCGCGACGCCGTCGGGGAAGTGGATGTTCAGGGCCGAGAAGCTGGACCACTCCGTCCAGTCGGCCTCGAGGGCCAGCAGGAACCCGGCGGGCAGCTCGATGCCGACGCCCGTGTTGAGGCTCGCGGGGAACGCGACCGACGTCGCGACCGGATGCTCGCCCTGCGGCAGCAGCTGGCCGACCAGGCCGTCGATGACCGGGTTTCCCGTGAAGCGCTGCGTGAAAACCGCCGTGCCGTCGTAATCGACCGTGATCTTGCTGCGGTAGGCGACGCCGACTCCGATTTCGGGGATCGGCTTGAACATCAGGCCGACGTTCCAGCCCCAGCCGGTGTTGGAGGTCAGCGAGCTGTTGAGCTTGACGTGGGCGAGGTCCTGCACCTCGCCGCCGAACGGGTCCACGATGCCCAGGTTGCTGTTCCGCTCGAGCTGGACCTTGGAGAAGCGCAGGTCCGCGCCGGCGGCGATCGAGAGCTCGGGGAAGAGCTTGTAGGAGAAAACCGGGTTGATGTCGAGCGACTTGATGACCGCGTTCTGGGAGATGAATCGCCCCGCCCAATTCTCGGGGTCGTTCCACCGGAGTCCCAGGCCGTACGGCGAGTTGACGCCGAGGCCGAAGTTGAGCTCGCTCGTCAGAGGGACGACCACATAGACCAGCGGGATCACGAACTCCTGCTTCTGAACGCTCCCCGACGTGCCCTCGCCCGGGAACGGGTCGGCACCCTCGAAGTCGGCCTTCTTTCGTCCCAGAACGGAGCCGCCGATCATGATCGAGAAGTGCTCCTGGAACCCCATGCCCGCCGGGTTGAAGAAGACGGCGGACGGATCGTCGGCGACGCCTGTGAACGCGAGGCCCATGCCTGTGGCGCGCGCGCCCTGGGTCATGACCTGGAACCCGGACGGCGTGGCCGGCGCGGCGATCAGCCATCCCACCGCCAGGAACGCCAGGAAGACCCGGGACGCTCTGCACCGGAATGCGACCTGAGGACGCTGTGTCACAGTTCTCCTCCCTCGATTGTTCGCAAAGGGGTGACGGCGCGAGGACGCTGGATTCGCACGCTTGACGAACAATCTAGACCCCGCGTTCTCGAAAGTCAAAGAACGGGCGAAGCTTCCATCGTCGCGCGCGCGCGGCGCCGGGCTAGAATCTGCGACAGGTTGTCCCACGAGAGCGAGTTCCCGACGCGCGACGGATCGGCCCACCGGTCGAACTCGAGAGAGGCGCCCTTCCGCGTCGGCACGATCCTCGGCGGCCGCTATCGCATCGACGCGGTGCTCGGCTTCGGCGGCATGGGCGTCGTCTATCGCGCGCGCGACCTCAAGCTCGATCAGGAGATCGCGTTGAAGCGCATCCGTCCCGACCGCGTCTCCCCCGAGCGGCGCGAGACGCTGCGCCGCGAGATCATCCTCTCCCGCAAGGTCACCCACGAGAACGTCTGCCGCGTCTACGACCTCGTCGAGATCGAGGGCGAGGAGTTCGTCTCGATGGAGTTCCTGCCCGGCAAGACGCTCAAGGAGATCGAGGACCGGGAACGGATGCTTCCGCTCGGCCGCGGCCTCGCGATCGCCAAGGGCATCTGCGGCGGGCTGGCGGCGGCGCACCGCATCGGGGTCCTGCACCGCGACCTCAAGCCCGAGAACGTGATCGTCGGCGACGACGGCACGCCCCGGCTCATGGACTTCGGCATCGCCATCGAATCGAGCCTCTACCGGGGCGAGGAGAGCGAGACGGTGCCCGGCACGCCCCAGTTCCTGGCGCCGGAGCTCCTCCGCGGCGAGATGCCCAGCCAGAAGACCGACGTCTACGCGATGGGCGTGCTCCTCTACGAGATGTTCACCGGCCGCGTCCCCTTCGACGACAACGACACGGCGCGGCTCGTGCGGCGCGTCATCTCGGAGACGGCGCCCCGCATCGAGACGCTGCGCCCCGACCTGCCGCCGGAGCTGCGCGACATCCTCGAGCGCGCGATCGCGAAGGACCCCGACGCCCGCTTCCCCGACGCCCTCTCGCTCTCGGACGCCATCTCGGCCTTCGAGGGCCAGGTCCTCGACCGCGTCCTGGCGGAGGTCTCGGTCACGCGCGCCAAGATGGTGAAGCTGATGGTCATCCTGGAGGCCAACAAGGCGCTGGCCACGACCTTCGACAACACCGAGATCCTCCGGATCATCCTGAAGACCGCGACCAGCGAGACCGACGCCGAGCGCGGCACCATCTTCCTCACCGACCCGGACTCGGGCGAGCTGGTCAGCCAGATCCTGGAGGGCGGCTCGGTCAGCCCGATCCGGCTCGCGGTCGGGACCGGGATCGTCGGCGCCGTCGCGAAGACGGGCCAGGTCGTGAACATCCCCGACGCCTACCAGGACATCCGCTTCGACAAGAGGACGGACGCGAGCTCGGGCTTCAAGACGGTCTCCGTCCTGGCGGCGCCCCTGCGCACTCCCCGCGGGGACATCGTGGGCGTCGTCGAGATCCTGAACAAGCGCCGCCGCGCCTTCACCAAGGAGGACGAGGAGTTCCTGGCGGAGGTCGGGACCCACGCGGCGCTCGCCGTCGCGAGCGTGCGCGAGCACGAGGCGGAGGTCGCTCGGGCGCGCCGCGAAGGCGCGCACGCCGTGCTTCGGGGCGTGCTGCCGCTCCTGAACCCGACGGCGTGGCCCGCGACGCCGGGATTCGAGTCGGCGCCGCTCCGATGGCGCAGCGAGCTGCCGAACCTGCTCCTCTACGCGGTCGACGCGGGACCCGGCCGTCTCGCGCTCCTGCTGCTCGAGGACCGCCGCCCGATCGAAGACGCGATCGCCGGGCTCGTCCGCGGCGCGAACCTCGGGAGGCCGCTGCTCGCATCCTCCGCCCCCGCCGAGATCGTTTCGAGGATCGCCTCGCAGGAGCCGGGGTGCTCGGTCACCGCCGCGTGCTGGGAGGCTGACCGCGTCCGCCTCGCTGCGCACGAGACCGGAGTGCCGTACCTGCTGAGGTCGGGCCGCGCGGTGCCGTTCGAGATCGCCGAGACGGACGGCGTCCGGGAGGCGGAGATCGAGACGGCGAAGGGCGACCTGCTCGTGCTCTCGTCGATCGGCCTCTTCTCCCTCGAGTCGGCCCGGCCCGTCTCGGCGGACCAGTCGATCCTCCGTCTCGCGCGCGCCGCCGAGACCCAACCGCTCTCGGCCGCGTTCGCCGCGCTCGTCGCGGAGTGGAAGAAGACGGGCATCGCGCCCGGCGAGCGGGACGTCCTTCTGATCGCGGCGAAGCGGATCTAGACCCTCCCGTCGTAGATCAGGCGCCCGTTCTCGACCCTCGCGAACTCGGGGAGCCGGTGGATGCGCGCCTCGCCCTCGGAGATCACGTCGCGCACCTCCCAGCCCCGGACGACGAGCGCGTCCGCGATCAGCGAGCGGTGACAGCGCCAGGGCAGGGCCTCGGCGCAGAGGAGGGCCGACGGCGTCTCGCGGGCCAGCCGCTCGACCTCGGCGATCCCGCTCGCGAATTCCGGCGTGTCCATGAAGTCGGCATAGCCGCGGAACGCCTCGACCCTCCAGGCCGTGTGCGGCGAGTCCTCCCGCGGCTCCCGCCTCCCGCCGAGCTCGGGCATCCCGACGTAGCCGACGCCCTCCACGGCGAGACT
>Ga0070665_100003917_pt1 | contig 15715 bp, 13 predicted proteins | sample KBSS13metaG_FD_65862 | JGI IMG/M metagenome (GOLD analysis project Ga0070665, IMG submission 65862) | Switchgrass rhizosphere microbial communities from Kellogg Biological Station, Michigan, USA - KBS S1-3 metaG | ecosystem: Host-associated > Plants > Roots > Rhizosphere > Soil ... | reverse complement strand
TTATGCAGCGCGGCGGCGCTCGCGGCGGTGGCTCTAGCGCCGCATGCGGGCCAGGCGCTGCTTGTCGCGCTGCCAGTCGCGCTCTTTTTCAGTGGCCCGTTTGTCGTATTGCTTCTTGCCCTTGGCAATGCCGATCTGGAGTTTGGCGCGGCCGTTTTTCCAGTACAGCTCGAGGGGCACGAGGGTGTAGCCCTCGCGCTCCACCGATCCCGCGAGGGTGCTGAGCTCTCTCGCATTGAGCAGCAGTTTGCGGGTGCGTATGGGATCGGCGACAACATGTGATGACGCCGAGTTGAGCGGCGAGATGTGCGCGCCAAACAGAAACGCCTCGCCGCCTTTCACATATACATACGATTCTTTGAGCTGGGCGCGGCCCGCCCGCATCGATTTGACCTCCCAACCTTGCAGGACGAGGCCTGCCTCGTAGCGCTCCTCGATGAAGTAATCGAAGCGCGCCTTGCGGTTCTCGGCAATGAGTCTGGGAGTTTCAGCAGCTGCTTTAGCCATGGACGGAGCGAGGGGTTGGCGCGGGGCGCCAGTTTTGGTGCGCGATTGTACCCCGCCTGAATGGAGGCGCCGCGGCAGGTTACAATCCGGGGCATGCGAGAGGTCAAGCACTCGGCGCTGGTCGGCAAGCCGCCGGCCCTGCTGTACACACTCATCAACGATATCGAAAGTTATCCACAGTTCCTGCCCTGGTGTACGCACTCGAAGGTGCAATCACGCTCGGAGAGCGAGATCATTGCGACCATCGGGGTAAAGCGTGGGCCGCTGCAAGGCGAGTTCACTACGCGTAACGAGCTGGAGCCGGATCGTCGCATCCTTATGCATCTCGTCAGCGGACCGTTCCGTATGCTCGAAGGCGAGTGGTTGCTGACGCCCATCGGTGCCGACGGGTGTCGGGCCGAACTCTCCATGCGGTTTGCCTTCAAGAACTCCCTGTCAGCGATGCTCTTCGAGCAGAAATTCGCCGAGACGGCTACGTCGCTGGTTGACGCCTTCGTCGCCCGGGCGCGGTCGATGCCTTGAGGGCAGCACAATGCGGCAAGCAGGTACCAAGCGTTGCGTAGTGGCCTACGCCACGCCTGATCACCAATATCTGTGGACCGTGGATCTACCTGCAGAAGCAACGGTGGCTGACGCGCTGACGACAGCTCGCGGATTCGCCGCGGATACTCGGACGACTCGCGGAACACGGGAGGAGATCCACGAGATTCCCTGGGACTCGGCGCCCGTAGGGATCTTTGGAGAGGTCTGTGAACGAGGGGCCGTTCCGGTGGACGGCGACCGCATCGAGCTCTACCGGCCGCTGCAGAGCGATCCTCGGGAGCGCCGCCGCGCTCAGGTGCGCCGCGATCGGCGGTCGAAGGCCGGGTAGTTACGGCCGGCCCACTCTGGTCCGGCCACTCGAACGGGCGTAAATTCCGCCCCGGCGATTCCAAATCAGGAAGCGTGCTATGCGTATGTCCGTCGTTTATACGACCGTCTGCGCTCTTGTCTTGCTGAGCGCGCCAGTCGCACTAGCCCAGACAGCCCCGGCGACCCCCCCAACATCGCCGGCCACGCCGAAACCCTCGAGAGAAGCGAGCGTGCCGACCACGCCCGTGGTGCACCCTTCCCAAGACGGCTTCACCTCAGAAGACCTGTTCCGCGACGAGGGGGCCACGGCTCAATGCAGGGACGGCACGTACTTCCATGGCTACGCCACGGCGCGCACATGCTCGGACCACGGCGGCCTCCTGCGGTGGCTCAGAGGCCCGGACCGCCCAACATTGCGCTAGGTTAATGAGATCGCCAAAAGAGGCCGCTGAAGGGTGGCCGCAGTTGGCGAGCGTTGGTCAGGCCGGCGCCGGGCATTCGCTCCGGCCCCCGGTGGGTCGGCGCCTAGATCTTGGGGAACTTGGCGATCGGCGCGCCTTCATCCGGCGCCATTGGCGGCGACTCGGGGATATTGTTGCGCTCGAATTTGTCGACTTTGTCTTCCTTGAACCAGACGATCAGGTGCCGCTCTTCCGGGCGCCGCAACCGACCTCTCTTGAAGTAGTAGAGGTAGTCCCAACGTTCCTTGTCGAATGACTCCGGCACCATGGGTGTCCCGAGCAGGTAACGAACCTGGCTACGGGTCATGCCGACCGTGAGCTGGTCTACGGTGCGTCCTTCAAGGTAGTTACCCTGCTGGATGTTCATGCGATAGACGCATCCCGAGAGCAGGGTGGTCGTGGCCACGAGGCCGAGGGCCATCGTACGGAGCATCGAATTCACTACTGACTTAGCCTCGCTGGTCGCACCATGGCCGTTGAGCCATAATAATGGGGCCGCATAATACCCGATTGCGAATCGAAGCAGCCGCGCACGCGCGTCGCTGCACGCTGGAGAGCACCGTGGAAGGCAAAGACCTTCGAAAAGCCGGTCTGAAGGTGACGCTGCCGCGGTTGAAGATTCTCGAGATTCTCGAGAGCAGCACCACGGCCCGTCATCTTTCGGCTGAAGACATCTACCGCACGCTTCTCGACTCCAATGAGGACATTGGGCTCGCCACCGTATACCGCGTTCTCACGCAGTTCGAGGCGGCGGGTCTGGTCACGCGCCATCACTTCGAGGATGGCATGGCGGTCTTCGAGCTCAACGAGGGCACTCACCACGATCACATCGTGTGTCTAGACTGCGGCCGCGTTGAAGAGTTCGTGGATTCGGGCATTGAAGAGAGGCAGAACACCGTGGCGCAGCGCCTCGGGTTCGCTATCCGCGACCACTCGCTCATTATGTACGGTCACTGCCGACGGCAGGACTGCCCGCACCGGGGTCGGAAAAAGAACAGTTAGAGCACCGCTGCGGGCGGGATACGCCGACACCTGGCGTTCGCCCTACCCGGTTCGGGGGGCGGCTAACCCCCTAACGGCGCTTCGCAGCGGCGGGGCGAGGCTGCTTCTGCGTGTCTCCGGCGTCGGTGGCGACTTTGAGCATTTCCTTCGCGTGCTCACGAGCTTTGGCAGTCACCTCGACGCCACCGAGCATGCGCGCGAGCTCTTCAACGCGATCGCCCGAGGAGAGCTCCGTGAGGGCGGTGCGGGTGGTCTTGCCGTCCGTCAACTTCGTCACTCGAAGATGCTGGTGCCCTTGCGACGCCACCTGCGGAAGGTGAGTCACGCACAACACCTGCCCACGAGAGCCGAGCTGCCGCAGCTCGCGACCAACAATCTCCGCGATAGCGCCACCAATTCCGGAGTCCACCTCGTCAAACACCATACAGCGCGTCTCACGTGCCGCGCACGACACCTGCACCGCCAGAGATAAGCGCGATAACTCACCACCGGATGCGACCTTCGCCAACGCGCGCAGGGGCTGCCCCGGGTTTGCGGTTACCTTGAATTCGATCTGATCAATACCGTGCTGCGCAGGGTCCGTGCCCGGGTCCTGCGTGACCTCGACCTGAAAACGTCCTCCGGCCATGCCGAGAGTCTGCATGCGTGTCGTAATGTCCTTCGCGAGCGCGCGACCGGCAGTGACACGCCGTGCCGATAGCTGTTGCGCCTGCGCGCGATAGCTCTCCAGCGCGGACGCAAGGTCCTTCTTCAGAACGGCGAGATCCATCTCCGCACGCTCCAACCCCTCCAGCTCCGTCTCCAGTTGCGCAGAGCGCTCGACCAGCTCTTCCGGCTTCACGCGATTCTTCCGCGCGAGTTCCTCGATAGCGGCTAGCCGTCGTTCTACTTCGTCCTGCCGCGCGGAGTCCATATCGAGATTCTCTCGGTAATGCTCCAGCGCGCGTGCTGCCTCCGTGATCTGGATCGACGCCTCTTCGAGGACCGGGACAACCGACGCAAGCTTCGGATCGATGGACGCGAGCCCTCGCAGCGCCTGCAGCGCGCGACTCACACCGGCGTGCGCGCTCCCTTCCTCGTTCTCAAACAGTTGACTGAGTGCGGCCTGCGCACCTTCAGCAAGGCGGCCGCGATTCGACAATCGCGCGCGCTCTTCAGTGAGGCTCGCAATTTCGCCATCCTTCAGTTGCAGCGCCTTGAGCTCAGTGACCTGGTAGCGCAGCAACTCGAGTTTGGCGTCCCGGTCGCGCGCCTTGGTCTCGAGGTCGAGTGTCCTGTTGAGAATCTCGAGCCACACACGGTGGGCGATACCGACCTGCGCGGCGAGTGACTCATGCTTGCCGTACCCGTCGAGCAGCTCACGCTGCGCGGCGCTACGCATCAAAGACTGGAATTCGTGCTGACCGTGAATGTCGATCAGGATGTTGCCGGCTTCCCTCAGCAACTGCAGGGATACGGACTGTCCGTTGAGGTAGGCGCGTGAGCGACCGTCGGCCGCAACGACGCGACGGATGATGAGCTCATCACCACCGCTCAATGACTGCTCTTCGAGCCACTGTTTGAGCTCACGTGGTGCCTGCGCGAGCTCGAACGTTCCGGAAATCTCCGCGCGCTCGGAGCCATGCCGGACCACTTCGGCGCCGGCGCGGCCGCCGGCCAACAATTGCAGGGCATCGACGAGTATCGATTTGCCGGCACCGGTCTCACCGGTGAGCACGGTCAACCCGGGGCGCAGCTCGAGCTCGATGGCATCGATGATGGCGAAGTCGCGAATCTGCAGATGAGTCAGCATGGGCTTCCTTCGCCAGGGAGCCCCCGCGGACCCCTAGCGCTCAACACTACCTCGACCCCAATGAAGCTTGGAACGCAACAGCTTGTAATAGTCGTGCCCGGGCGGATGCAACAGGGTGATGCTCTCGGTCGCGGCCTTCACCTGCAAGCGCTCGCCCGCTTCGATACAGCCGAGTACACGACCATCGCACGTCAACTCGGCGCGCGTCTCCGGGTACTCCAGCAACTCGACTTCCACCACCGAGCGTCCCGAGATCACGATGGGACGATCCGACAGTGTATGAGGGCAGATCGGTGCCATCACAATGACATCGAGCCCCGGCTCGACGATCGGTCCGCCGCACGACAGGGTGTAGGCGGTCGACCCGGTCGCGCTGGAGACAATGATACCGTCGCCCGCATGCGTGTTGACATATCTCCCGTTGACCCGGGTCTCAAAATCGAGCATCCGGCCGGTGGTCAGCTTCTGTAACACCACATCGTTCAGAGCCAACCCTTCAGAGACCGTGCCATTCGCCTTGTAGAGACAGGCCGACAATAGCGGGCGTTTGTCGGCCTCGAGACGTCCGTTGAGGGCGTCATCAACGCACGTGATCATGTCTTGTGGGAGGACGTCCGTCAGAAACCCGAGGCGACCGCGGTTTATCCCAAGTAGAGGGACCCCGTCGCGCGCGACGAGTCCCGCTGCGTAGAGCAGGGTACCGTCGCCGCCGATGGCAATGATCAGGTCGATACGCTTACCGATCTCTTTCTCGGGCACCCGCACGACATTGCTGACGTCGGTGCCGCTAGCAAAAACAGCCTCGTCGCTTGCCAGGACCTGGACCTTGCGCTCTTGCAGGTGCGACAGCAGCGCGTTCACGGACTCCGCCACGCGCGGATCCACAAATCTGCCGACCAATGCGCACGCACGGACGGGAAAAGTCATCACAGATTCCGATTGAAAACCCCGCGGCCTTGCGAGGCGGCGCCTTTGTAACATGCCATTGGAGGCAGTGGCCATCCAGACTGATGCCTCACCCAGACTGATGCCGCTTGTGAGCGCGCGACGCAAGACAAAGGCCTGAGCTTGCGCGGGCCTTGCCCCACCCCTCTTACGCGCGGGGGGGCCGCGCCCCACAAGTCTGAATGAGCGACGGCCGCCCTAAATCGGAGGGACCGCCGGGATCGCCCCCTGTCGCAGCGTCCCGACTGGCTTTTTTGCCCCGCTATGTGCATTGTGTGAAGCAGGGCAGTACTAATGGGGCCTATGGCGCACGAAAGTCGGGAAGAGATGTTGAGCGAGCGCGCTCAACACCTGCTGCGAATTCTGATCGAAAGCTATATTCGGGACGGGCAGCCCGTGGGTTCCCGGGTCCTGTCGCGCGAGTCTGGACTGCAGCTCAGTTCCGCGACCATCCGCAACGTGATGGCCGATCTCGAGGAGCTCGGGTTCGTATCCTCCCCGCACACCTCCGCCGGCCGGATCCCCACCGACAAGGGCTACCGGTTCTTCGTCGATACGTTGCTGCACGTGCAGCCGCTCGAAGAGGCCGCCGCGGCCGAAATGCGCCGCCAGTTTGAAACCAACCGCGAGAGCTCCAAGGATCTCATCGCCACGGCCTCGCAATTCCTCTCCAGTGTCACGCGACTCGCCGGCGTCGTGACGCTGCCTCGGACCCAACAGGCCTCCATCACCCAGATCGAGTTCGTCGGCCTGGCCGAGAACCGGGTGCTGGTGGTGCTTGTCTTCAACGACCGCGAAGTGCAAAACCGCATCATCCAGCTCGAGCGGTACTTCTCGCCCGATGAGCTCAAGCGCGCCTCGAACTACCTGAACGAGCAGTTCCGCGGCCGCGGTCTCGCGCAGGCGCGCCAGGAGATTCTGCGGCAGCTCTCGGAAACGCAGGCGCACCTCAACCAGGTCATGCTGGATGCCATCTCGGTGGCGCAGCACGTGTTCGAGTCGGGTGAGGAAGACGACCGGCTCGAGTACGTCATCAAGGGCGAGACCAATCTCATGGGGGTGGCCGAGCTCACCAGCGTCGAGAAGCTGCGCCGCCTCTTCGAGGCCTTCAACGAGAAGCGCGACTTCCTGCACCTGCTCGACCAGAGTCTCAAGGCGGAAGGGGTACAGATCTTCATCGGGCACGAGTCCGGGTACCAGATTCTCGACGATTGCAGTGTCGTGACCGCTCCCTACGCCGATGGGGACTCCGTCCTGGGGGTCCTGGGAGTCATCGGGCCGACGCGCATGGCCTATGAGCGGGTCATCCCCATCGTGGATATGACCGCTAAACTTCTTGGCGCGGCCTTGAATTCGCGCCGCTAAACCCATTATCTGATGGGCTGAAATTCGCCTTCGGGCACTTTCGGCAGAACTAAATCCCACGGCTGTCTTCCGCAGCTGGCGAAAGATGCGACTTTCGCCAGCGAGGCCAGCAGTTTAGGCTGCCGCGTTCGGCGCCACGGGTGCCTGGGTTCAGCGCCCGGCGGCTGCCCGCGAAGACGTGGCCGGGGGCATGAGGCGTTTCAATCGGAGGTTTTTGAATGACTACGGATGAGGCCGGAGGCGACCGGCATTCTGCTGGTGAGCAGACGGCTGTGCTGCCCGAGACGGCATCCCAGCTCGTCGAGCTCGAGAGACTGCAGCTGGCTCTCGGCGAGGCCGAGGAGCGAGCCAAGAACCATTGGGAGCAGTACCTGCGCGCGGTCGCGGACCTGGACAACGTCCGGAAACGGGCGCAGCGCGACATCGAGGCGGCCAACCGCTACGGTCTGGAGAAGTTCGCCGCCGAGCTGCTGCCGGTCCGGGATAGCCTGGAGCTGGCAGTGCAGAACGCCGAGAAGGCGACCGACATCCGCAGCCTCAAGCAAGGGCAGGAGGCCACGCTGCAGCTATTGGCGAAGGCGCTGGAAAAGCTCGGGATCGTGACCATCAATCCGGTGGGAGAGCCCTTCGATCCGGCCCGGCACGAGGCGATGATGGCGCAGCCCTCGAATACCGCCGAGCCTAATTCGGTGCTCCAGGTGGTGCAGCCGGGCTACGAGCTCAACGGACGGCTGCTGCGCCCGGCGCGCGTGATCGTCTCGAAGGCCCCTTGAGCGCTTTGCTGGATCATGGTGGGAGTGCAACACGAGCGGCCTTGAATCCGCGCGGCACCCTCCCCAAGAAGAGCAGCTAGAGCGTACCCCTTTAGAAATAGACTGAGTTTGTTGGCGGAGTAACACCCTATGGCAAAGGTAATCGGCATTGACCTCGGCACGACCAATTCGTGCGTGGCCATCATGGAGGGCGGCAAGCCCCGAGTGATCGAGAACAGCGAAGGCGACCGCACCACACCGTCGATCGTCGCGTTCACCAAGGACAACGAGGTGCTCGTCGGCCAGCCCGCGAAGCGCCAGGCTGTGACGAATCCGCATAACACGCTGTTCGCCGTGAAGCGTCTCATCGGACGCAAGTTCGAAGACGACGTCGTGCAGCGCGACATCAAGATGGTCCCCTACAAGATCGTCAAGGCCGATAACGGTGATGCCTGGGTGGACGCTCAGGGCAAGAAAATGGCCCCACCGGAGATCTCGGCGCGCGTCCTCATGAAGATGAAGAAGACCGCCGAGGATTACCTGGGCGAGCCGGTCACCGAGGCCGTCATCACGGTACCTGCCTATTTCAATGACTCGCAGCGCCAGGCGACCAAGGACGCCGGTCGCATCGCGGGTCTCGAGGTCAAGCGCATCATCAACGAGCCTACCGCGGCCGCTCTGGCCTACGGTGAGGACAAGCAGGGCGGCGACCGTAAGATCGCCGTGTACGACCTGGGTGGCGGTACGTTCGACGTCTCGATCATCGAGATTGCCGAGGTCGATGGCGAGCGCCAGTTCGAGGTGCTCTCGACGAACGGCGATACCTTCCTGGGCGGTGAGGACTTCGACCTCCGCATCATCAATTTCCTCGGCGAGGAGTTCCTGAAGGAGTCGGGTGTCGACGTCCGCAAGGATCCGCTCGCCATGCAGCGCCTGAAAGAGGCCGCGGAAAAGGCGAAGATCGAGTTGTCTTCGACCCAACAGACCGACATCAACCTGCCGTACATCACGGCGGATGCCTCGGGACCCAAGCACCTCAACATCAAGCTGACCCGCGCGAAGCTCGAGTCGCTCGTCGATGATCTCGTGCAGAAGACCGTGGCTCCGTGCCGCACGGCTCTGAAGGACGCTGGTATCGCCGCGAAGGACATCGCCGAGGTCATCCTCGTCGGGGGTCAGACTCGCATGCCGCTCGTGCAGAAGGTCGTCAAGGACTTCTTCGGCAAGGAGCCGCGCAAGGACGTAAACCCGGATGAGGCTGTTGCCGTAGGCGCCGCGATCCAGGCGGGCGTACTCGCCGGTGAGGTGAAGGACGTTCTGTTGCTCGATGTGACGCCGCTGTCGCTGGGTATCGAGACCCTCGGTGGCATCATGACCAAGCTCATCGAGAAGAACACCACGATCCCGACGAAGGCATCGCAGACGTTCTCGACGGCGGATGATAACCAGACAGCGGTGACCATCCACGTGGTTCAGGGTGAGCGCGATCGGGCCGCCGACAACAAGTCGCTCGGCAAGTTTGACCTGACGGATATTCCGCCCGCGCCGCGCGGAATGCCGCAGGTCGAGGTCTCCTTCGACATCGACGCGAACGGTATTCTGAACGTGTCGGCGAAGGACAAGGCCACCGGCAAGGAACAGAAGATTGTCATCAAGGCCTCGAGCGGCATCAACGAGGAAGAGATCAAGCGGATGGTGCGCGATGCCGAAGCCCATGCCGCGGAAGACAAGAAATTCCGCGAGCTGGTCGAGACGCGCAACAAGGCGGACGGGCTGATCCACTCCGTGGAGAAGACCGTCAAGGATCTCGGCGACAAGGTCGACGCGGGCGAGCGTGCGAAGGTGGAATCGGCGATCTCCGATCTGCGCACCGCGCTCAAGAACGACGACAAGGGCGTCATCGAGAAGAAGACCGAGGCGCTTGCCCAGGCGTCGGCCAGCATTGCCCAGAAGGCATACGCCCAGAACCCGGGCGGCCCTGAAGGGGCGGCGGGCCCCGGTCCGGGGGCTGCGGGCGGTTCGGCCGGCGCGTCGGCGGGTCCGGGCGCGGGCCGGGACGACGTGGTCGATGCCGAGTTCGAAGAAGTCAAAGACAAGGACCGCAAAGCTTCGTAAGCTTCGGCGGGTACGCCAGGGTGTCCCTGAGCTGAACGGAAACCGGACCGGCGTCCGGAGCGTGTCTGGTGGAGGAGCGCCGTAGCGAGGGCGACCCTCAGCGAGCAGATTTCGACGATCGTTTCTCCGCGCATAGCGGGGACTATGTAAGGGAAACGATCGTCGAAAGCTGCCGCTGAGGGGCGGCCGCAGTAGGCGATCCTCCGCCAGACACGCTCCTCAGCCGGTCCGGTTGTTTCTGGGTTATTGAAATAACGCATGTCCAAGCGCGATTACTACAAGGTACTCGACGTACCGAAGACGGCCACCGAGGCGGAGATCAAGAAGGCATACCGCCGCCTCGCCATGAAGCACCACCCGGACCGCAATCCGAACGACAAGGAAGCGGAGGAGCTCTTCAAGGAGGCCAAGGAAGCCTGCGAGGTGCTCACCGACCCGCAGAAGCGGGCCATCTACGACCAACACGGGCATGCCGGTCTCGATGCCGCCTCACGCGGCGGCGGCGGCCGCGGTGGATTCGGGCCGGGCGATGCCTTCAGCGATATTTTCGGCGATGTCTTTGGCGATATTTTCGGCACGGCCCGGCGGGGCGCCGGCGGCCGGTCGCAGATGTTCCGTGGCGCGGACCTGCGCTACGAGCTGGAGCTCGAGCTCGATCAGGCGGTCTTCGGCTACTCGGTCGAGATCGAGGTGCCGAAGCTCTCCGAATGCGAGACCTGCAACGGGAGTGGGGCTGCGAAAGGCAGCACGGCGGCGGCTTGCGATACCTGCGGCGGCTCCGGCCAGGTGCGGATTTCCCAAGGCTTCTTCCAGCTCCAGCAAACCTGCCCCCGTTGCCGCGGCAACGGCACGGTCATCAAGAATCCCTGCGATACCTGCCTCGGGCAGGGTCGTGTGCGCCGGACCAAGAAGCTGTCGGTGAAGGTTCCCGCGGGCGTCGATACGGGCGACCGGATCCGCTTGGGCGGCGAGGGCGAGGCGGGTCGCAACGGCGGGCCCGCCGGTGACCTGTACGTCGAGATCGCTGTCAAAGAGCACGCGATATTCGAGCGCGATGGTGAGCATCTGAGCTGCGAGGTGCCTGTGAGCTTCGCCACTGCCGCCCTCGGAGGGTCGGTCGAAGTGCCGACGCTCGATGGTGAAGTGACTGTGAAGATTCCGGCGGAAACGCAGTCCGGCCGTGTGTTCCGCCTTCGCGATAAGGGCGTGAAGCCTGTTCGTGGCGGCGCGCGCGGTGACTTGTTCTGTCGCGTGGTGATCGAGACGCCGGTCAACCTGTCGTCCGAGCAGCGCGAGCTGGTTCGCAAGCTGGAGGAGACTCTCAGGGGCGACCGGAACAAGCACGCGCCGCGCGAGAAAGGGTTCTTTGAAGGCGTGAAGCGATTCTTCTCGGGCGGCTCGGCGTGAGGGTGATGCGCCTTCGGCACCTACATGCCGGTGAGAGCTCGTCGTGCCTTTCGTCAGCGAGCACGGCATGTCGCAGCAGCGCCCGCTGAACCTCGTCATCATTGGCGTCACCGGTCGCATGGGCCTGGCGCTCGTGAGAGCCGCAGCCGAGATTCCCGGCAAGCTGACCGTCACCGGCGCCGTCGCGTCGACCACTAGCAAGGCGCTGGGTCGTGACGCTGGCGAGCTGGCTGGCGTCACCCCGGTCGACGCCCGCGTTACTGACGATCTGGCCGCCGCGCTAGCCCGCGCCGATATCGTCGTCGATTTCTCCCAGCCGCACGCGACGCGCTCCAACGTCACGGTCTGCCGTGCGGCACGCAAGCCACTACTGATCGGCACCACCGGGTTTTCGAGCGACCTGACATCGGTGTTCGATGCGGCCGCGGCGGAGATCCCGTTGTTGATCGCGCCCAACACGAGCATTGGGGTGACGCTCCTGACCGAGCTGACGCGCATTGCCGCGCAGTCCCTTCCGCCTGAGTTCGATATCGAGATCATCGAGGCGCATCACCGGATGAAGAAGGACGCGCCCTCCGGCACCGCGCTCGCGTTGGGGCGGGCGGCGGCGCAGGGGCGGGGGCTGCCCGAGTCGGCCGTGTTGGAGGCTGCCGGACTCGCGCAGGATGGCGCCGGTCAAACCGCGGGTATGGCCCAGGCGGCGGCCACCGGCCAGGCGCCGGCTACCGCGCCGGTGGCGGTCGGCCATGGGCAGGCGGCGGCCAGCGGAAAGGCGTCGGCTGGCACCGCGCAGGGGACTGGCATCGGGCAGGCGGCGGGCGCCTCACTGGCCGGCCGCACCCAGCTGCCCAACCGCAGCGGCGAACGCCGCCCGGGCGACCTGGGCTTTGCCGTCATCCGGGGCGGCGACATCGTCGGCGACCACACCGTCCTCTTCGCCGGCACCGGCGAGCAGGTCACCCTGGGCCACCGGGCGACCGACCGGGCCGTCTTCGCCCGGGGTGCGCTCCGGGCCGCGCTCTGGCTGGCCGCCCAAGGTCCCGGACGCTACTTTATGCGCGATTTTATCGGTTTAAAAACAGGGGCTTAGAAAAGACTCTGCAGAGTTGGACGGTGTCAGGCAAGGGATTTTTCCATGGACACCTCGGGCTGAGGCCCTTAGAATTTCGCGGTAATCCGAGCCGGGTTAGTCCATCCGAATACGGGTTAGTCCATGCAAGGCGGGAGGATGTTCGAGAGAACTCCTCCCGCTTTGTATATGCGCGCGCGGCAAAGTACTGGGCCTTGACGTCGCGTCTTCAGCCCGCATATAAGCCCGCGCCCAAAGATTGCAACTGGCAAAGGCCATGGGCCGAATGCCAAGGGGATGTTAATTAAGTGAGCGGCGTACCTGCGGTACTGGCGCTGGCGGATGGCACGATCTTCCGCGGCCAGTCAATTGGAGCAAAAGGCAACACCACAGGCGAAGTCGTTTTCAATACTGCCATTACGGGCTACCAGGAGATCCTCACCGATCCTTCCTACGCCCGGCAGATCGTCACCCTGACGACCCCGCACATCGGCAACACGGGCACCACGCCCGAAGACCTCGAGGCCGCGCAGATCTATCCCGCGGGCCTCATCATCCGCGATCTCCCGATCCTGCCCAGCAACTGGCGCATGAACGAGTCGCTCACCGAGTTTCTCGAACGCGGCAAGATCGTGGCAATAGCCAACATCGACACGCGCAAGCTGACGCGCATTCTGCGGGAAACGGGGGCGCAGGCCGGTTGCATCATGACCGGCGACAAGACAGTCGATCCCGCCGCCGCCGTGAAGCTCGCGCGCAAGTTCCCTGGCTTGAAGGGCATGGACCTCGCGAAGGTCGTGACCACGAAGCGCAACTACCAGTGGAACGAGGGCACCGTCTGGCCCGATTCCAACCGCGTGCCGATCCGCTCGCACCAACGCCTGCACGTGGTTGCCTACGACTTCGGCATCAAACGTAACATCCTGCGGTTGCTCGCCGACTTCGGCTGCCGCGTGACCGTGGTGCCCGCGCAGACCAGCGCCGAGGAAGCCCAGGCGTTACAACCCGATGGCATCTTCCTGTCCAACGGGCCCGGTGATCCGGAGCCCTGTGACTACGCCATCAACGCGACCCGCAAGTTCCTGGAAACCGACATGCCCGTGTTCGGCATCTGCCTCGGTCACCAGATACTCGGCCTCGCCAGTGGCGCGCAGACCGTCAAGATGAAGGCCGGTCACCATGGCGCAAACCACCCGGTGCAGGATCTCGACTCGGGACGCGTGTTCATCACGAGTCAGAATCATGGCTTCGCGGTCGATGAGACGACCTTGCCCGCGAACGTGAAGGCGACACACCGCTCGCTCTTCGATGGCACTTTGCAAGGTCTCGCATTCAAAGACCGGCCGGCGTTCGGTTTCCAGGGCCATCCGGAAGCGAGCCCCGGGCCGCACGATCTGAAGCCGTTGTTCGAACGTTTCAACCACCTGATGCTGCGTCGTCTGCAGATGCAGTTGAAGATGGCTGAGCCCCGCAAGTAAGCGGGTTGGCCCGCGTCGGGCCGTGGCCCGCGCTCGAGATGCGGCGCGCGCGCGCCGCAAACGAACCGATAGAACATGCCCAAACGAACTGACATCCACAGCATCCTCATCATCGGCGCCGGGCCCATCATCATCGGCCAGGCCTGCGAGTTCGATTACTCCGGCGCGCAGGCCTGCAAGGCGCTGAAAGAGGAGGGCTACCGCGTCATCCTGGTGAACTCCAACCCCGCCACGATCATGACCGACCCGGAGATGGCGGACGCCATCTACATCGAGCCGATCAACTGGAAGACCGTCGCGCGGATCATCGAGAAGGAGAAGCCCGACGCGCTGTTGCCCACGATGGGTGGCCAAACCGCACTCAACACGGCGCTCGACCTGGTTCGCGAAGGCGTGCTCGAGAAGCACGGAGTGCAACTCATCGCCGCCTCGCGCGCCGCGATCGACATGGCCGAGGATCGCGAGCTGTTCCGGAACGCCATGCGCGAGATCGGGTTGGAATGCCCGAAGTCGCAGATCGCGCGCAGCCTCGAGGAAGCGCACGCCATCGCGGCGGAAAACGGTTATCCGGTAGTGATTCGCCCCTCGTTCACCATGGGCGGCACCGGCGGCGGTATCGCTTACAACCGCGAAGAGCTCGAAGCCATCGTGGCGCGCGGACTGGAAGCCTCGCCGACGAGTGAGGTGTTGATCGAGGAATCGGTCATCGGCTGGAAAGAGTTCGAGATGGAAGTGGTGCGCGACCACAAAGACAATTGCATCATTGTCTGCTCCATCGAGAATTTCGATCCGATGGGCGTTCACACGGGCGATTCCATCACCATTGCGCCGGCCCTGACGCTCACGGACAAGGAATACCAGCGCATGCGCGATGCCTCGATCGCGGTGCTGCGCAAGATCGGCGTCGACACGGGCGGTTCCAACGTGCAGTTCGCGGTGAATCCGCGCGATGGCCGGCTGCTCGTAATCGAAATGAATCCCCGCGTGTCGCGCTCATCGGCCCTGGCTTCGAAAGCAACAGGCTTCCCGATCGCGAAGATCGCGGCGAAGCTCGCTGTCGGCTACACGCTCGATGAGCTGAAGAACGACATCACCGGGGGCGCGACGCCGGCGTCGTTCGAACCGAGTATTGATTACGTCGTCACCAAGATCCCGCGCTTCACGTTCGAGAAATTCCCCGCGGCCAACGATCGCCTCACGACCCAGATGAAGTCGGTCGGCGAGGTGATGGCCATCGGGCGCACTTTCCAGGAGTCGTTTCAGAAGGCGCTGCGCGGCCTCGAGACGGGCTTGGATGGCTTGGCGCCGAAGCTGAGCCTGCCTTTGTCCGACGAGGCGCGCGAGAAGCTCATGAACGAGTTGCAGGCGCCGGGCGCCGACCGCGTGCTGTACGTGGCCGATGCCTTCCGGGCCGGCTGGACGTTCGAGCGCATCCACGAGCTCACCAACATCGATCCGTGGTTCCTGGCGCAGGTGCAGGACCTCATCAACGAGGAAGCGCGCGTCAACAAGGAAGGCTTCGCCGCGCTCAACGCCGATCGACTGCGGGCGCTCAAGCGCAAGGGCTTCTCCGACAGTCGCCTGGGCAAGCTGGTGGACATGCCGGAGCGGGCGATCCGCTCGAAGCGGCACGAGCTCGGTGTCGTGCCGGTCTACAAACGCGTCGACACGTGCGCGGCGGAATTCGCGACCTCGACCGCCTACCTCTACTCGACCTACGAGGAGGAGTGCGAGGCGAATCCGACCGACCGCCGCAAGATCATGATCCTGGGAGGCGGTCCGAACCGCATCGGCCAGGGCATCGAGTTCGATTACTGTTGTGTGCACGCGGCGTTGCAGCTGCGCGAGGATGGCTTTGAGACCATCATGGTGAACTGCAACCCGGAGACGGTCTCCACCGACTACGACACGTCCGATCGCTTGTATTTCGAGCCGCTGACGCTCGAGGACGTGTTGGAAATCCTCGCGAA
>Ga0070665_100003916_pt1 | contig 15723 bp, 15 predicted proteins | sample KBSS13metaG_FD_65862 | JGI IMG/M metagenome (GOLD analysis project Ga0070665, IMG submission 65862) | Switchgrass rhizosphere microbial communities from Kellogg Biological Station, Michigan, USA - KBS S1-3 metaG | ecosystem: Host-associated > Plants > Roots > Rhizosphere > Soil ... | reverse complement strand
TCGCCCATCGCGCAGTACACGACGCAGTCGGGCTTGGCCGCGATGATCGCGTCGAGGTCATTGGTCGCGGCGACACCGGTCGTGGTGTCGAGGCCCGCGAGCTCGCCCGCATCGCGGCCCACCTTGGCGTCGGTCGACACCCAGACGCCCGTCAGATCGAAGCGCGCGTCCTCGACGAGTTGCTTGAGCGCGAGGCTGCCGCAGTTGCCCGTGCCGATGAGCGCAGCCCGGATCGCCATCCTGTTTCCCCTCGCCGACAACTGGAACAGGTTCTACTTGTAGCACGCGCGCACGGTAGCCTGACCCCTCATGGGACGCGTGGACGGAAAAGTTGCACTTATCAGCGGCGGGGCCCAGGGCATGGGAGCCGCGGATGCCTGGGCACTCGTCGCCGAGGGCGCCAAAGTCGTGATCGGCGACATCCTCGACGACAAGGGCAAGGCGCTTGCCGACGAAATCAACGCGTCCACACCCGACTCTGTCCGCTACGTCCACCTCGACGTCACGCAGGCCGATGAATGGGACGCCGCCGTCGCCACCGCCATCGACGAGTTCGGCAAGCTCAACGTCCTTGTCAACAACGCGGGAACGGTGGCGCTCGGCCAGATCGGTCAATTCGACATGACCAAGTGGCAGAAGGTGATTGACGTCAACCTCACCGGGACGTTCCTGGGCATGCAGGCATCGGTGGAGGCGATGAAGGCCGACGGCGGCGGCTCCATCATCAACATCTCGTCGATCGAGGGGCTGCGCGGCGCCGTCATGGTGCACCCCTACGTGGCGTCCAAGTGGGCGGTGCGGGGGCTCACCAAGTCGGCGGCGCTCGAACTCGGCGCACACAACATCCGGGTGAACTCGGTGCACCCCGGCTTCATCCGCACCCCGATGACCAAGCATTTCCCAGACAACATGCTGCGGATTCCGCTGGGCCGGCCCGGCCAGCCCGAAGAGGTGGCGACGTTCGTGGTGTTCCTGGCCAGCGACGAGTCGCGCTACTCGACAGGAGCGGAATACGTCATGGACGGCGGCCTGACGAACGACGTGCCGCACAAGTAGCCGGTTGGGTGAAAGACTTCGGCCATGCACGAAGTCGACCAAACCACCGAGCAGATGGTGCGCAGTGTGCTCGCGTACGCCGAGAACCGGCTGCGGATGAACCCTGTGCCGCTCGACAAAGGCGTGCTGCCCGTCGACGAACTGTACGACCGGCTCGACGGCGTGATCCGCGATCAGCCGCGGCTGCCCGACGAGGTGCTCGGCGTCTACACCTCGGTGATCGCGCCGAGCGTGATCTCGGCCGACAGTCCGCGGTTCCTCGGCTTCATCCCCGCCGCCCCGACCAAGGCCGCTCTGCTGTTCGACATGCTGGTGTCGTGCGCATCGATACAAGGCATCTCATGGCTTGAGGCATCGGGCGCCATCGCGGCTGAGAACAGTGTGCTGCGGGTGATCGCGCACGAGGCAGGCCTGCCGACCACCTCGGGCGGTTGCTTCGTGTCGGGCGGGTCGGCGGGCAACCTCTCCGCGCTGGCCGTCGCGCGCGAGACCGCCAAGAGACGCGGCGCGACGGGCAGGCTCCGCGTCGTCGTCGGCTCGGATGCGCACTCGTCGATCGTCAACACGCTGCGGCTGCTGGAGATGGACGCACTGGTGGTCGATACGCCCGACCATCGGCTCACCGCCGACACCGTGCGCGACGCGGTGCCAGCCGACGCGGCCAACATCGCCGCGGTGGTCTGCACGTCGGGCACCACGAACGCGGGCATCGTCGATGACCTGGCCGGTGTCGGCGCGCTGGCCCGCGACCGCGGCTGGTGGTTCCACGTCGACGGCGCGTACGGCGGATCCGGCATCTTCGCGCCCTCGCTGAAGCCGAAGTACAAGGGCCTCGAGCAGGCTGACTCGTTCATCCTCGACCCGCACAAGTGGTTGTTCACCCCGTTCGACTGCTGCGCACTGCTCTATCGCGAGCCCGAACTGGCCCGCGCCACCCACACCCAGGACGCGTCGTACCTCGATGTGATCCATACGTCGGACGGCGAGTGGAACCCGTCGGACTACGCCTATCACCTGACCCGGCGCGCCCGCGGGCTGCCGCTGTGGTTCTCGCTGGCGGTGTACGGGCTGGATGCCTACCGCCGGGCCATCGAGGTCGCGGCGACATTGGCGAAGCAGACCGCCGAGCTGATCAAGGAGGCCCCGCAGCTGGAGTTGATCCGCGAGCCCGACCTCGGAGTGGTGCTGTTCCGTCGGCTGGGGTGGAAACCCGAGGATTACGACTCCTGGGCGCAGCGGCTCCACCACGATCAGGTCGCGTTTATTCCGCCAACCAAATGGGAGGGCGAAACGGTCGGCCGATTCGCGTTCCTGCATCCAGACACCACGCTGGAGCTGGTGCGGGAGGTGTTGGCGCGAACAGAGTGACCGACACCAATTCCGTTGCGCTGCTTGACTGAGCCTGCGACCGGGGCTGCAGGTACGGTGATCCGGTGGACGGGGAGCAGATGTCGGTTGAACGGCGTCGGCACATCGTCTTAAGAATCCTGCTGTCGGTGGCGCTGTTGCTGCTGCTCTGCGCCGCGGACTTCCCGGATTTCGCAAAGCCGGGCCCGCCGCCGGGACAGATCGAGCTGGCGCAGGGCTGGAGCCTGGTCTCCGCGCGCAATGTGCCTGCCGACGGGGCCGCGCTGTCCAAGCCGGACTACAAGGCCGCCGGCTGGCACGCCATCCCGCGGATGCCCGCGACCGTGCTGCAGACCCTCCAAGAGGACGGCACCTACCCCGACCTCTACTACGGCACCAATCTGGGCGCTGTCCCGCAGGACCTTTACCAGCAGGACTGGTGGTATCGCACCACATTCACTGCGCCTGCCGGTCACACCACTTACCAGTTGGAGTTTCCCGGCATCAACTACCGCGCCGAGATCTGGCTGAACGGCCACCTGATCGCGGGCAACACGCAGATCGTCGGCATGCACACCTCCCACGAACTCGACGTGTCGCGGTGGGTGAACCAGGGCGAGGCCAACGCGTTGGCGGTAAAGATCACCCCGGAGCGCGCGCTGCAGGACATCAATGGCGTCGAGCTGGCGGACAGCTGGTACGACTGGATCAACTGGAACTATCTCGGCTACCAAGGGCCCGAAAAAAACCAGAACAACGGTAATTCGTTTGTCCCCGACCGCAATGCGGGCATCTGGAAGCCCGTCTACCTCAAGACATCCGGGGCCGTAGCGCTGGGCCCGACCACGGTCAACTCCGAACTGCCGCTGCCGCGGACGAATTCCGCGAAGCTGACGATCTACAGCAGCCTGCGCAATGCCTCCGCGCAACCCGTGCGTGGCGTGCTACGGGCGACGATCAGCCGGCCGGGTAAGCCCGAGCTGCAGATCGAGCAGCCGGTCACTCTGGCCGCAGGCGAGCAGCGCGAAATCAGCTTCACCCCAGACAAATTCGCGCAGCTGACCGTCGACAAGCCGGATCTCTGGTGGCCGTACACCATGGGCAGGCCCGACCTCTACGACCTGCACCTGGAGTTCCGTCAATTCAACCGGCCGATCGACACGGAGCATCTGCGCTTCGGTATCCGCTCTGTTCAGCAGTTCCGCGACCAGGACCAGCAGTTCCCCGAGCTCGGCAAGGGCGGCAACTTCTATCTGAAGGTCAACGGCAAGGACTTCCTGGTCCGCGGCGCCGCCTACACGCCCGATCTGCTCTACGCCAGCGACCCGAACCGCGACGCCGCGATCCTCGGTTACGTAAAAGACCTCGGGCTCAACATGATTCGACTCGAAGGCAAGTTCCCCGGCGATCACATCGCCGAGATGGCCGACGAGATGGGCATCCCACTGATGTACGGCTGGATGTGCTGCAACCAGTGGGAGAAATGGAGCCAGTGGGGCGACGAGGACACCCGGGTCGCTCAGGACAGCCTTCGGTCGCAGATCGAAGGGCTTCGCAGCCATCCGTCTGTGTTCGTCTGGGCCAACGGCAGTGACGGCAGGGCCCCCGAGGACGTCCTGTCCGAGTACCGCTCGATCCTGTCAGACTTGCACTGGCAGAACGCGACCGTCGACACCGTTTCCTCCTTGGCTGTCAACGATTTGGGGGAGCGCGGCTGGGACGGCATCCAGATGGCGGGCCCGTACAGCTGGCGACCACCGAGCTACTGGTTCTCTGGCCGCTACCCGGCCACCCGCGGGTCGACGGCCGAACAGGGCGACAACGAGAGCATCCCGCCCTTCGCCAGCCTGAAGAAGTTCATCCCGCCCGACAAACTCTGGCCGATCAACGACGCATGGTTCTTCCACGCCGGCTCCGATCCGAGAAACGCAGAGCTGACCAGTATTCGGCGCGCCGTCGACCGCAGGTATGGGACCTCCGATGACGCGGAGGAGTTCACGCGCAAGGCGCAATTGGCCCACTACGAGTCGACGCGGGCCCAGTTCGAGGCGTTCGCCGCCGGTGGCTGGGCAAACCACAAGATGACGATCTACTGGATGCTCAACAACCACTGGCCGTCATTCTTCGGGCACATCTTCGACTACTACCTTCGGCCCGGCGGCGCCTATTACGGCGCGAAGAAGGGACTGCGGCCGCTGTCCGTGGTCTTCGATTCGTACGCGACGGGCAACCACGACCAGGCCAACCTCACCGTTGTGAACCAAACCCCAAGGCAGCAAACGGGTTTGACGGTGCGGGTGCGGACCTACGACCTGCAGGGCCGGGTGCGCGACGATCGCAGCGCGGCCAATATCAACGTGATGCCCGGGGGAGCGGAACTGGCGCTGACGCTACCGCGAGTCGCCCGCGATTCGAGCGTGTACTTCGTGCGCGCGCAGTTGCTCGACTGGACCGGAAAAGTCGTGTCCGACAACACCTATTGGCAATCGCAACAGCTCGACGACGTCGGCGATCCGCGCAACGATTCGGCGTTCGAGCTCAACCAGACCAGCTGGGCGAACATGACGGGGCTGAACTCCATGACTCCGGTTCCGCTGGATGTCACCGCGTCGAGGTCGGCTGACCCCGGCGACAATCGCGTGACGATCCGGCTGCACAACCCCTCGCAGCGTGTCGCGTTCTTCGAGCGCGCCGAACTCACCCCGACACCCGAGGGCGACGAGATCCTGCCGGTCGAGTACAGCGACAACTACGTCACGGTGTTCCCCGGTGAAACGGTCGAACTGTCGGGACAGGCGTGGACCGGGGTGACCCCGAACTGGGTGCGAGTGACGGGCTACAACACGCCACCGCAACTGGTCGCGATCGCTTAACCCCCGCCGAACGTTCCGTACCGCTCGAAAAATCGGCGAAAAATCGAGCGGTACGGAACGTTCGGCGGCTAGTTGACGTCGTAGCTAGTCCACCGCGGCGAAGTTGACCGTCGCCGTCGCACCGATCTCGTCGTCGTTGGCCCGGTAGATGTCCACCTGCACCACCACCGACCGCTTGCCGGTGCGCAGGATCCGCGCGACCGCACGCGCAGGCCCGACCTTGATGGGCCGCAGATAGCGGATGAACAGGTCGGTGGTGGCGATGCGCATCCCGAACGGTGTAGCTCGCGCGGCCAATTGGCCCGCCGTCACGTCGGCCATGGTCGCGACCAGCCCGCCCTGAAGGCCTCCTGCGGTGTTGACCGTTCGTTCGTCGACGGGCATCTCCATGGTCACGGTGCCGTCGTCCGACGGAACCTCCTGAAGGCCGAGCTGATCGAACAGCTCGCGGAGGGACTTCGGCGCCGTCATGGAGAACGAGGTTACCGGGCTGCCGTAATGTCGGTGGACGTGAGCGCACGCGCCGGGATCGTTGTGACGGGCACCGAGGTGCTGACGGGACGGGTTCAGGACCGCAACGGCCCCTGGATTGCCGACCGGCTGCTGGAACTCGGCGTCGAACTCGCCCACATCACGATCTGCGGCGACCGCGAGCGCGACATCGAGGCCCAGCTGCGCTTCCTCGCCGACGAGGGCGTGGACCTCATCGTCACGAGCGGCGGCCTCGGGCCGACGGCCGACGACATGACGGTGGCGACCGTCGCGAAATTCGCCGGCCTCGAGCTGGTGCTCGACCAAGCCCTCGAGGACCGGATCACCGACATCCTCAAGCGATTGATGGCGCGCTTCGACAACGTCGATATCGACGCGGTGCGGGTCGCCAACCGCAAGCAGGCGATGGTCCCCGTCGGCGCCCACGTCATCAATCCGGTCGGGACCGCGCCTGGTGTCGTCGTGCCGGGCAAGCCGACGATCGTGGTGCTGCCGGGTCCGCCCCGCGAGCTGCAGCCGATGTGGCCGCTCGCCGTGGAAACCGATGCGGTGCAACAGGCGATCGCCGGTCGCACCACGTATCGCCAAGAGATGCTGCGGATGTTCGGGTTACCCGAATCCGGGCTGGCCGAGACGCTGCGCGACGCCGAGCAGAGCGTCGACGGTTTTGACCGGCTCGAGATCACCACCTGCCTGCGGCGCGGCGAGCTCGAGATCGTCACACGCTACGAGCCCGACGCCGCAGCCGTCTACGCGAAGCTCATGGAGCTGCTCCGCGAGCGGCACGGGCGGGAGATCTTCTCCGAGGACGGCTCGCTCGTCGACGACCAGATCGCCCAACTGCTGACGGGCCGGAAAATCGCGACCGCCGAATCCTGCACCGGCGGAATGCTTTCCGCCCGCCTGACCGACCTGCCGGGGTCGTCGGCCTACGTCGCCGGGGCCGTCGTCGCATACGCGAACGAGGCGAAGACCGAACTGCTCGGCGTCGCACCCGAGCTGATCGCCGAACACGGCGCGGTGTCCGAGCCGGTCGCCGAGGCGATGGCCGATGGCGCGTTGAGCCGGTTCGGCGCCGACACTGCGGTGGCGATCACCGGAATCGCCGGACCGGCCGGCGGCACGGAGGACAAGCCAGTCGGCACAGTGTGCTTCACCGTGAAACTGGCCGACGGCGACTCGTCCACCCGCACCCTGCTGCTGCCCGGCAATCGGTCCGACATCCGCGAGCGCTCGACGACCGTCGCGATGCACATGCTGCGCCGTGCGCTCACCGGCTGACGCCGCTGAGTAGCCCGCCGACGGGGTGGGTATGCATTCGGCGCTATGACGTCAGAACGCTTTGCGCAGCAGCTCACAGCGGTCGGCGCCGGTGTGATGCGGCCCGCCGAACTCAACGCGTGCCTCGGCGTCGACGACTCGGCATGGGCAGAGTTCGCCGCGCACTGGGACGACCTTGCACCAGATCGCTACGCCGCGGACTTGGGCACCCAACGGCTGCGCCGCTACGGACACTTCATCTTCAGCCCAGCCAACTGCAACTTCGAACTGACAACGCACGACACGTTCATTCAGCCAGAAGATTCGAACCCGCTGTACATCGGAACCGGCCGCCACTTCGAGCCGCTGACCGACGCATTCGCCAAAGACCAACTGCTGCACCGGCTTCTGACGGTGCTGGGCGGGCTGGCCACAGCGTTGGCCGACGCCGGTGAATGGGATGTGAAGGTGACCCCGTTTCGGGTGCTGGCCACGGCCGACGGCGCGGGGGAGCCGACGCCGGAGGGCATGCATCGCGACGGGGTCACGCTGGTCACCTCGCTGTTGGTCGGCAGGCGTAATTCGGTCGGCGGCGAAAGCACAGTCACGGATGTAGCCGGGCGGCAGCTGTTGAAGACCACGCTGCAGGAGCCCGGCACACTGCTCTTCGGCGACGATCACAGGACCTTGCACGGCGTGTCGGCGATCCGGCCCCGCGATCCCTCGCGGCCTGCGCAACGCGACGTCCTTGTGGTTACGTTCGCGCCGTCAGGCTGACGAGATCGTCGACAACACCTGCAAGCGAGCCTCGGCGAGCCAAACTGGCGCGTTGCATCTCGGCACCGGTGCCGCGGTCGGCAAGCCGGTCCACGAGCCCGGCGACGCTCATCCGGTCGCCGTGCCGCCGCAGCGCCGGTTCGAGATGTTCGACAAGGCCTGCCATTTGCACCGATGCGGGCAGCACCTCGCCGGATACCGCATCCACGCAGTGGCCCGCCCAACCGTCTCTGGCCGCCCGCCAATACGCGGCGCGCAGGACCTCACTGTTGGGTTGGGGACCGGGGTCGCCTGCCAGCGCCTTGTCGGTGGAGACCGAGACGAGAGCACGGATCAGCATCGCCAGAGCGACGGTGTCATCGACGTCGGCGACGACGTCCATCGACCGGATTTCCAGCGTCGGAAGTTTCGGGTTCGGCCGGATGTCCCAGAACGGTGTCGCGGCGTTCAGCATCGCACCGGAGTCCGCCATCACGGCCGCGAGTTCCTCGTGGTGACGCAGGGATTCGGCGTACGGCGGCGGCCCGAGACACGGAAACCGGCTGCGGATCACCGCCCGCCAGTCCGCGTAGCCGGTGTCATTGCCTTGGTGGAACGGCGAATTCGCGCTCGTCGCGATCAGAAGCGGCAACCAGGGCCGCAGATGGTTGCTGACCCGCACGGCAAGCTCGCGGTCCGGCAGGTAAACGTGGACGTGCATCGAACAGACCATGAAGTCGTCGAGCATCGCGCGGTACTGCGCCACACCGGCGCGATACCGCGGGTGGTCGGCGACGGGGGCGGCTTCCGGGGCGACAACCGGGGTGCCGGATGCGCACAGCCGCAAGCCTTCTGCGATGGCCGCCCCCGCCACCGCGGTCCGCAGCCGAGCGAGTTCGTCTCTCAGCTGACCGGCGTCGGTGCACGGTGATGTCCTGACCTCGATCTGGCTTCTGGTGAACTCTCCGCACACCTGATCGCCCAGATCCGCTTCGGCTCCCGCGACGACAGCGGCCGCGGCAGGCTGCGGGCGACCGCTGTCGGGGTCGACGAGCAGGAACTCCTCCTCGACTCCGACTGTCGGAATATCGCCGGTCACTGTTCCAATGCCGCACGGAACGCGTGCTCGGCCTTGCCGCCGTGAACGGCGAACACCACCCTTTCGAGGGACTGGGGCTCATGGTCGCGTACCGCGTCGATCATCAGCCGTGCGGCCTCTGCAAGGGGGAAGCCGCCGACGCCGGTGCCGAACGCGACGAGAGCCAGCGACCGGCATCCGAGGTCGTCAGCCTTCGCCAAACTCGAACGGGTCGCCTTGGCGATGATGTCTGCCGACGTCGGGCCGCCGATTTCCATCGTCGCGGCGTGGATGACGTAGCGCGCCGGCATGTCACCGGCCGTGGTTTCGACTGCCTCGCCGAGTTCGATCGGGGCCTTGTCGGTGGATTCGCGCTGTACCGCCGGACCGCCGGCGCGAGAGATCGCGGCGGCCACCCCGCCGCCGTGCTTGAGCTGTGTGTTGGCCGCGTTGGTGATCGCGTCGACCTCGAGTCGGGTCACATCGGCCTGCCGGACCTCGATCGCGATCACCGCTGTATCGTCTCATCGATGACTGCAACCGACGAGCGGCAGACGCTGGCTGACCTCGCCGACTCAGGCGGGTGGGAACGTCGGGATGTCGAGCGCACCGACTATTACGCCAAGGGCATCGTCCGGGTGCAGGTGCTGTGGCATGGCACCGAAGCGATCAGCGGGGGCTCGCTGTACCACGACGACATCCTCACCGCGTACTCGCGGGATCTCAAAACCGTCCGGAGCTGGATCAAACGCTGATCAGCTGAGCGCGGCCTTCGCCTCCGCCAAGTTGTCGGCCGCCAGCACCAGACGGGTGTTGGTCGCCAAGTAAGCGGTGGTCAAGTTGACCTTGGCGTCGCCGAGTTTGCGCGCCACGTCACCGAGAGCTCCTGGCCGATCCTCCATGTCGAGCACGATCACCTCCTGCTCGGAAGCGATCTTGATGCCGGCGTCATGTAACGCCTCGAACGCCGCCGCGGCGTCCTGGACCAAGATGTGCACCTCGGCCTGCCCGCCGCCGGTGGTCAGCGCGCACAGCCCGCCGATGTTGGTGCCGGCCTTGCCGAGCACGTCGCCGACTCGGGCCAACTCTCCGGGTTGATCATCGAGGTAGAGCGTCAAATCGGTCGCCATGACGAGCGCTCCTTCCGTGCAATTCAACGGTATCGGCTTGGCGCGAAATTCGGATGCGCTCGGGCAACGGGTTGTGGCACCGTCGAATTCTGTGCTCGCTTCCGCCACTTCGGCCTCAATAGAAATCCGTTCCGCCGCCGATGCCGACTGGCCGGCGATCGCGCTGTTGGACGCCACCAGCTTCGGCAGATTCGGGCATCCCGAGTCGCTGAGCGCGTGGCGGTCGATGATGCCGTCCGAGGGCACCGTCCTCGCCTGCGATGACGGCGACATCGTCGGAATGGCGCACTACCTCGACATGCAACTGACCGTCCCCGGCGGCGCGGTGCTGCCGATGGCAGGCGTCACGATTGTCGGCGTCGCGCCGACCCACCGCCGCCGCGGCATCCTGCGAGCGATGTACATCGAACTGCACGACCGGATCGCCCAGGCTCAGTATCCGCTCGCAGGCCTGACCGCCAGCGAGGGTGGGATCTACGGGCGCTTCGGATACGGGCCTGCGACGATCGAGCAGGAATTGACGGTCGACCGCCGCTTTGCCCGTTTCCGCGACGATGCTCCCGATCCCGGCGGCGTTCGGTTGATCAAGCCTGCCGACCACCGCGACGAGCTCGAGCGGATCTACGACCACTGGCGGCAGCTCACACCGGGCGGTCTACTTCGCCCGACCGCATTGTGGGACGAACTACTCGCCGATCGTGAGTCGGACCGCCGCGGGGGAACGGAGCTGTACGCGTTCCTGCATCCTGACGGTTACGTGTTGTATCGGGCGTTCGGCGACCACCCGATGTTTGTGCGCGTCCGCGAATTCATCGCGGCCAGCCCCGATGCCCGTATTGCGTTGTACCGCGCCCTTTTCGGGCTCGACTTGATGGAGAACGTCCATGTCGGTACGAATCCCGGCGACCCTCTGCCATACCTGCTGACGGATCATCGGGTAGCCCGCCTGACCCACCAGGAGGACGACCTGTGGCTGCGGATCATGGACATCCCGGCCGTGCTCGAAGCGCGCACCTATGCAGCGGACCTCTCCGCGGTGATCGAGGTGTCGGACGGGTTCCGCAGTGACGGCGGCCGATTCGCCCTCGATGTGCGCGACGGCGGCGCCCGCTGCACACCGACAAACGCAGAGCCCGACGTTCGGCTGGGCCTCGACGTCCTTGGCAGCCTGTACCTGGGGACGCACAAGGCTTCGTTGTTTTCCGGCGCCAACCGGTTACACGTGAGTGAACACAGTCTTATCGAGCGTGTGGACGCCTCGTTTATCACCGATACTCCAGCCGTTCTCGGATACGGTTTCTAACCGCGACGCCCCAGCAGTATGGAAGCATTCGGCGTTTGCATACATTATGTGATGCGAGGCCTACTGGCTTGGAACGGAGCTCGGATGGATCGACGGACGTTCGGCGCAGCGCTCACGCTTGGCGGTGCCGCTGCGCTTATCGGGGCGCAACGCGCGTCGGCAGCGCCGCCGCCCAGCCCAATGCCACAGGCCCGCAACGTGGTGCTGGTGCACGGCGCGTACGCCGACGGCTCATGCTGGGCCGACGTGATCCCGTATCTGCAGGCGCGCGGGCTGAACGTGGCGTCTGTACAGAACCCGCTGCGCACCCTGGACGAAGACTGTGAGTTCGCCCGTCGCACACTGGCTTTGATGGATGGCCCGACTGTGCTTGTCTGCCACTCCTATTCGGGCATGATCGCCACTGAGGTCGGGGTCGACCCCAAGGTGACGGCGTTGGTGTACATCGCCGCCCGCGCGCCAGATGCCGGCGAGGACTACACGGCGCTGGCGGCGCAGTACCCGACGCCGCCGGCAAGCGCGGGTCTGGTCAAGGCGCCCGACGGATACGCACAACTCTCGGAGGCGGCATTTCTCAACGACTTCGCGCAGGACGTCCCGGCAGCCAGGGCCAAGGTGCTGTACGCGGTGCAGGGCAGGATCTCCGATGAGTTGTTCAACGGCCGCACCACCAACGCGGCCTGGCGCGACAAGCCGACGTTCTATGCGGTGTCGAAGAACGACCGCACGATCAATCCGGACCTCGAGCGGTTCATGGCCCAACGGATGAACGCCAAGACGATCGAACTCGATGCCAGCCACCTGTCGATCGTGTCGAAGGCCCGCGACGTGGCCAACCTGATCATCGAGGCCACCGGCGGGTGACCGAGCAGACGTGGACCCGCCGCCGAGCCGACAAGCACGATCGGCTCTCGGCGGTCGCCGGCTACGTCGACGGCAAGGTGATCGAACCGAAGCGGTTGCGCGACACGTTGGAGGCGCTACTGCGGCCGGGCGATCGCGTCGCGCTCGAGGGCGACAACCAGAAGCAAGCCGACTATCTGTCGCGCACACTCGCCCAGTGCGACCCCAGCGCGGTCAACGGCCTGCACATGTTGATCTCCTCGGTGTCGCGTCCTGAGCATCTGGACCTGTTCGAGCAGAAGATCGCCGCCACACTGGATCTCGCTTATGCCGGTCCGCAGAGCGTCCGCATCGCGCAGATGGTCGAGGATGGCCAGGTGCGCATCGGCGCCATCCACACCTACGTGGAGCTCTATGCGCGGATGTTCACCGATCTGACGCCCAATGTCGCGCTGTTGTGCGCGACGAAGGCCGACCGCGACGGCAACCTGTTCACCGGCCCGAACACCGAAGACACCCCGACAATCGCCGAAGCCACCGCATTTCGCGACGGCGTGGTGGTTGTGCAGGCCGACGAGATCGTCGACACCGGCGCGCTGCCGCGCGTCGACATCCCGGGCGACTGGATCGACCTCGTCGTCGAGGCCGACCGGCCCTTCGCGCTGGAGCCGTTGTTCACCCGCGACCCCCGGCTGATCGGGCCGGTCGAGATTCTCAAGGCGATGATCGCCATCCGTGGCGTATACCAGCGCCACGCGGTTACATCACTCAATCACGGGATCGGATTCGACACGGCGGCAATCGAATTGCTGCTGCCCACCTACGGCGACCAGTTGGGCCTCAAAGGCAAGATCGCGAAACACTGGACGCTGAACCCGCATCCCACGTTGATCCCGGCGATCGAATCGGGCTGGGTGGAATCGATCCACTGCTTCGGCGGCGAGGCGGGGATGGAGCGCTACACCGCGGCCAGGCCCGACATCTTCTTCACCGGGCCCGACGGCTCGCTGCGCTCCAACCGCGTGCTGTGCCAGCTGGCCGGCCAGTATGCGGTCGACATGTTCATCGGCTCGTCCTTGCAGATCGATCGCGACGCCAATTCGTCGACCGTCACCGACGGACGGCTGCCAGGGTTCGGTGGCGCACCGAACATGGGCCACGATCCGCACGGCCGCAGGCATTCGTCTGACGCGTGGCTGAGCCTCGCTTATGGGGATGCCAATGCGCTGCGCGGCCGAAAGCTGGTGGTACAGATCGCGCAGACCTTCCAAAAGGGTGGCATTCCGACATTCGTCGAATCACTTGACGCAGTCGAGGTGGGCAAGCACGCAGGCATGCCGATCCCGCCGGTGATGATCTACGGCGACGACGTCAGCCATGTGGTCACCGAAGAGGGCGTGGCGTATCTGTACAAGGCGCCGTCGCTGGCCGACCGCAGGGCGGCGTTGTCGGCGATCGCCGGGGTGACGCCGGTGGGCCTCGGCGCCGATGCCGCACGCACCGACCAGCTGCGCCGCGACGGATTGGTCGCGTTCCCCGAGGACCTGGGTATCGCTGTGCGGCAAGCGGATCGGTCGTTGCTTGCCGCACGCAGCATCGAGGATCTGGTCGCATGGTCCGGCGGACTCTACGAGCCGCCCGCACAGTTCCGGGACTGGTGAAGCTGATGACGACCGCTGTCCAGGTGCCCACCGAACAGATCGCCGACGCCGCCGTCGACGCCCTGCTCACCGAGGCGTTGCTGACACCGAAACCCGGGCTTGTCGACGCGGCCGGCCGCCACACCCATCCCGACATGAGCCTGGCCCTGCTGGCCGGCTCTGCCGAGACACTGCGAGAACCGTTGCGGCGGTGCGCAGATGCTGCACGCGAGATGCCGCTCGGGCTCGACCTACGGGCGCGCATCGGCGAGATCGGGCGGGCGGGTGAGCGCCGCATGCTCACCACCACCGACGGCATCAACACTCACCGCGGCGCGCTGTGGGCGCTCGGCCTGCTCTGCGCGGGCGTCGCGGTTTCAGAAACCACCGCTGCGGCCGTTGCTTTCGCCGCGCATCTGGCGCAGTTAACGGATCCTGCGCGCGGACATTCGCTGTCCCATGGCGAGCGTGCGCGGTTACGCTACGGCGCAACTGGAGCGGCCGGCGAAGCGCAGCAGGGTTTTCCACACGTCGTCGCCCGTGGCTTGCCGATGCTGCGGTCCGGTCGACACAGCGGCATCTCCTCTGATGCGGCGGCGCTCAATGCGCTGATGGCGATCATGGCGAGCCTGGACGACACCTGCGTGCTGCATCGCGGAGGTCGGCACGGCCTGACCTTCGTGCACCGTTCGGCGGCAGGCGTGCTCCGAAGTGGCGGGTGCGCCACACCGGCAGGCCAACGGCGTCTCGAGCGGTTCTGCCGCCGGGCCCACCGGCGCGGTCTCTCGATGGGCGGCAGCGCAGATCTACTCGCCGCGTCGTTGTTCCTTGACGCGGTGACGCCGGAAGGACCGATATGCAAACGCTGACGTATCAATTTCCGGCCAGCCGGACCACGCGCAGGCGTACCCACATCGGCGTCGTCGCATCCGGTGACCTGGAAGTGTTGCTCGAAGAAGCATCCGACGCCGACATCGCAGAGGTCCGGGTTCGCACCAGCGTCGACGGCTTCGACACGGTGTGGCACGCAACGCTTGAACGGTTCTTCACTCACACCCCACTCGCCGGGCGATGGGAGCTCAACGACTTCGGAGCCACACCCGCCGTCGTCACGTTGCGACTGCGGCAGGCCGCCGAGGCGGCGCAATGACATCCGTCGCGTCACGGGACTGGCAGCAGATCCTCGCGCGGCGCAGTTTCCTCGAGGGCGACGCGCTGGAGCGGGCAAGCGCGCTGCTCGACCCGGATGGCGTTGCGGTGCTGTGCGGTCCGTTCGACCGCATCGAATCACCGTGGCTGGAGCCACAGGGCATCGTGCCGCAGGCTGACGACGGCGTCGTGATCGCCCGCGGCACCCTCGACGGCCGAACCGCCGTGGTCGCCTCGATCGAACAGGGTTTTCAGGGCGGAGGCACCGGTGAGGTGTCGGGCGCCAAGATCAGCCAGGCCCTGCGACTGGCGGCCGAATCCAGCCGCGCGGGGACGCCGACGGCGGCGGTGCTGTTGTTCGAGACCGGTGGGGTCCGGCTGCAGGAAGCCAACCTGGGTCTGAACGCCGTCGCCGAAATCTGCTCGGCCGTACTGGATCTGCGGCCGTTGGCTCCGGTGATCGGCCTGGTGGCCGGCGAGGTCGGGTCGTTCGGCGGCATGAGCATCGCCGCCGGGCTGTGCACACGGCTGATCATCACTCCGCAGGGCAGGATCGGGCTCAACGGGCCCGCCGTCATCGAACAGGAGGCGGGCATCGACGAGTTCGACGCCGCCGACCGCGCGTTGATCTGGGGCATTGACGGCGGCGTACAGCGGGCCGCAATCGGCTTGGCGGACAAGCTTGTTGACGACGACCGCGACCTCATCCGTGCTGCGATCATTGAGGCGGTCGCCGGCGGGGTGCCACCCGCGGGAACCCATCGTAGCGAACGCGTCGACGTTCTCGGCTCGCGGT
>Ga0070665_100003913_pt1 | contig 15738 bp, 13 predicted proteins | sample KBSS13metaG_FD_65862 | JGI IMG/M metagenome (GOLD analysis project Ga0070665, IMG submission 65862) | Switchgrass rhizosphere microbial communities from Kellogg Biological Station, Michigan, USA - KBS S1-3 metaG | ecosystem: Host-associated > Plants > Roots > Rhizosphere > Soil ... | reverse complement strand
AGCTGGGGGTGGCGCTCGCCCTGCGATCCGGCACGCGGCACGACCGCGGGCACCACGGTCTCGAGTGGGGCGTGCTCGGTGCCGTCGTGCTGCTCGGGCTCGCGGTGTACGCCCCGCTCCTGGGCCAGCTCCTGCGCACGTCGCCGCTCGACGCGTCCGCGCTGGCGATCGCGGTGATCGCGGCGACACTGCCGGGTGCCCTGGTCCGACAGGTCGTCCGACGGGAGCGGTGAGGCGCGGACTCAGTCCGGGCTCGGGACGTCCTCGCGTGACTCCGCCTGCGGGTCGCCGCGGACGTCGGCACCCAGTCGTACCAGGACCACCGGTTGTCCGCCCTCGAGCCTCGCGCGGGGCCACCGCGTGCGATACGCCGCGATGACCGCCGCGTACGTCGGGTCGTCGGGCCGGACCAGGCGCGCGCTCGCCGGCGCCCAGACGCCCTCGCGGAGGACCTGGACCGCCGACGAGGACCCGTCCAGGTTGCGCCACCAGGTCTTCTGTTCTGCGCGGCCCGGAACGATCGCCAGCCCACCGGGCGCGATCGCCCACTGCACCGGCAACCGATACCGGTGTCCCGAGGTCCGGCCCGAGACCTCCAGGCCGAGGATCCCCCGGGGCAGCATCGCGCGGCGCGGGGAGGCCAGGACGGCCAGGACCAGCCGGCTCACCATCGACGTTCCGGTCAGGGAGCTCAGCAGGAGTCCCGACACCGCGCCGAGGGCGGCGCCGGCGGCGACGCCGGTGGCCGCGCCGGTCAGCACGAGCGACCAGACGGGCCAGTCCTCGCCGGGGGTGCTGGCTCCCAGGAACATCACCGCCATGGTCGGTGGCCAGGCGACCGCGCTGATCGTCACCCAGCGCCAGGGACGGCGCACCGCGCCCCGGAGGGCGACGCCCTGGGCTGCGCCCAGGACGCTTCCCATCACCAGACCGAGCGCCAGCGCGCCGCTGAGGACCAGGACGAGAGGAGGCTGGCCACCGTCGCCGCTGTCACTGTCGCCGGCGAGGGCGGCCGGGGCCGAGGCTGCGGCCCACCCGAGGCCGGCGACGACCACGGTGATCGCGACGAAGAACCGGGCCCGAAGCGTCGGGGCGATCGATCGGAGCGCCCAGGCCTGCGCGGTCCCGAGAGCAGCGCCCTCGACGAGGCCGGCAGCCACCACGAGGCTCAGTCCGGCGGCGGTGTCGGTGTGCCTGGCCAGGCCGGCGGCCGTGGCGGCCGCCGTCATCCCGACTCCCTCGGCGGCCGCACAGGCCAGCACCCAGGACCGGTACGAGATCGCCGGCGTGGCCCGGCTCATGGTGTCGAGCACGGGACTACCGGACTCGCACCTCGACGACACCCGGCACCGTGCGCGCGACCGTGTGCGCGAGCGAGCGCTGCGGTACGTCGACGGGCCCGGTGATGTCGGCAGCTCCGTCGACCACCTCGACATGCCAGTCGACGTGGCCGAGTTCGTTGAAGAAACGGCTGATGTCACGGGCGATCGACTCGTCGTCGCGGGCCAGTGCGCGGACGACATCGCTGCGGCTGACGACGCCGACCAACCGGTGCTGGTCGTCGACGACCGGCAGGCTCTTGAAGCCCCTCGCCGCCATCAGCTCAACGGCGGCGGTCACGTCGTCCAGAGGCCGCACCGTGACCGGCGGTCGGGAGTAGACGTCCTCGACGGTCCGTGCCGCCACCACCGGCCGGATGGTGATCGGACGTTCGTGGGCACGGGGGTCGTCCGCGACGACGTCCCGGATCAGGTCGGCCTCGCTGACCACGCCGCACAGGCGGCGCTGGTCGTCGACCACCGGCATCGAGGTGATGCCGACGTACGCCAGCTGGGTGCGAGCATCCTTGACGCCGGTGTCCGGCGTGACCGTGATCGGATCACCGGTCATCACGTCCTTGACGAGCATGACCCGCTCCCTTCTGTCGGTCTTGGTCCGAGCATCGCTGTGCTGCGGACCTGCGACCAGGGACCAAGGTCTGCCCCGCTACCCGCCATCGTCACCGGCGTAGCAGCCGCCGCTCAGCTCAGCGGTGTCCGGTCACGCCCCCGGCCCGCTGCCCGGGCGACGTTGCATCAGGAGGTGGAGTCATCGTCGCCGGACGCCGAGACACGTTCGGCCGGAGCCTTGGCTCGCAGCCCGAACTCGAGCTCGGTGCGGCGGGGTGCGTGGCCAAACTCGGACTGCGCGGCGTCCCACTCCCGACCTGCCATCAGGGCCCCGAGCACGCCTGCGAGCACCTGCTGAGTGGTACTCAGTGCCTCGCCGGGGGTGGTGTAGGCGCGGATCGTCCGGTAGGCCTCGTGCTCGCCCACCGAGACCACACCGACGAAACCCCAGCTGTCGGACGCCGGCGACGAGGTGATCTTGATCAGGAGCTCGTTGTCATCTTCCACGTGTGCCTCCCTCCAGGCATGTCGTTCGGACGCCCGAGGAAACGGCGCCCGATCGACGAACGTGGCCGCCGATAACGCACGGTAGTCCCTTCCCGGCGAGCCTTCCAGGTGCGGTCGCGAGCACCCTCATCGGCGCGTCGGGATGCACCGAGGTGACGGTGAGCACCGAGACGGCGGACGTTGGTCCCTCCCCAGTGCACCGACACGGAGCCCACAGTCGAGACATGAACACGCATGCACAGGTGAACCCGGCTCCCGAGACGGTCGTGGCCTACGACGGGTCACCGGACGCGGAAAGGGCCGCCCTGTGGGCCGCGAGGCTGGCCGCCGTGAGCGGAGAGGCCGTGCGGGCCGTGATCGTGATGGATCCGGTCGACATGCCGCACGGGCATCCCTGGCCCGAGCCCTGGTGGCACGAGATCGAGGACCGGGCGCGGACCCAGATGACTGAGGCGGGCGCCCCTCTGGTGAAGGTCGAGCGCAGGACCGGACCGACGACGGCCACCTTGGTGGACGCGGCGAGGTCAGCCTCCATGCTGGTGATCGGCAGCCGCGGTCACAGCTGGGTGGGGGAGTTCCTCCTCAACTCCGTGAGCCAGCGGGCGGCCCGCCGGGCCTCGTGTCCCGTCGTGGTGGTGCGTGAGGCGAAGGATCCCCTCGCTCACCGGGTGGTCGTCGGTGTCGACGGCTCGGAGCAGAGCCTTCGCGCCCTCGACTTCGGCTGTCGTCTCGCCGCGCTCACCGATGACACGGTCTCGGTCCTGCGCGCCTGGCGGCCGGGCACCGTTCCCGTGGGCGAGGACGGGGACGTCCCGGTCTCGCTGACCACCTCGGTCGACCACGAGAAGGAGATCCTCGAGGGGGTCGTGGCGAGCGCACGCCTCGAGCACCCGGGCGTCGCGATCGAGCCGGACTTCTGCGCGACCGATGCGGGGACCGCGCTCGTGGAGGCGTCAGCGGACGCGGATCTCGTCGTGGTGGGGACCCGACGGATGACGGCCGTCGAGGAGGCCGTCCTGGGCTCGGTGAGCCAGCACGTCCTGCGCCACGCCCACTGCACGGTGGCCGTCGTCCACTGAGCCGCGGGCGCGCGGAGCCGGTGCCGAGCCGGCCAGGCCCGCATGGTGTCCGGCCGCACGGTGTCCGGTCAGGCCCGCATGGTGTGCTGCGCGGCGACCCGGTCCTGCGTCTCGCGGGCCAGCCAGCGGCCCCAGGACACCGCGCGTTCCGTCTCGTGCCGGTCGAGGGGACCCTCGATGTCCATCACGACGAACCCGGCGGGACGCCCGACCAGGGTGAATCGGCGTTGCCGCAGGAGGTGCGTCGCCGACCGGGCCGCAGATGCGGGGAGATGCCGCACCTTGCTGACACGCGTGTCGAAAGCCGCGGCCAGGTGCTCCCCTTCTCGCACGGGAAGCGCGGACAACCACTCGCGCAGGCCCTTGGCGGAGTAGCGGCTGTCACCTCCGCGCGTCACGGCATCCTCGCGCGACGACGGACGACTCAGGGCGAACGCGTGCGTCGGGCCTCCCACAACCAGCAGGTCGTAGGAGTCGAGGTCGGCGTGGTCGGCCCGCGCGGCGTCCATGATCTCGGCGGACATCCCTTCGAGCTCGAGTCCCTCGGTCACAGCCCGGGCGATGTGCTCGGTGTTGCCGAAGAACGACTCGTAGACGACCAGTGCTGTCAGGTTCTGCTTCTCCTTCATGGCTCTGCCTCCTTGTCTCGAGCCTCCCGCCGAGGCGACGCGAGCGGTCGGGTCGAGCGACCTCTGTCTCGAGGGCCAAGGTCAGCCGGCGAGCCGGAGAGGACCAAGGTCATGCCGACGATGGTCCGTCTGCCTTGCGGCTACGCGTGACACCGCGGAGGCTGGTCCCGACCGCGCTCGCGGGCGCGACCCTCGACCCAAGGAGAGCCATGACCGCTGCAGCGGAGACAGAGCCCGACGTCGTCCGAGCAGATCTCGAGCTCGTCGACCGATGGTGGCGAGCGGCCAACTACCTGTCCGTCGGCCAGATCTACCTCTTGGCGAACGCCCTGCTGCGCCGACCACTGACGCCGGAGGACATCAAGCCCCGCCTCCTCGGCCACTGGGGAACGACCCCCGGTCTGAACCTGCTCTGGGCACACCTGAACCGGCTGATCACCACCCGCGACGTCAACGCCATCTTCCTGGCCGGCCCCGGGCACGGGGGTCCCGCCGCCGTGGCGAACGCGTGGCTCGAGGGCACCTACAGCGAGATCTACCCGCCCGTGTCGCAGGACGAGATCGGCATGGGCCGCCTCTTCCGTCAGTTCTCGTTCCCCGGCGGGATCCCGAGCCATGTCGCGCCCGAGACGCCGGGGTCCATCCACGAGGGCGGCGAGCTGGGCTACGTGCTGTCGCACGCCTACGGCGCCGCCATGGACAACCCCGACCTGCTGGTCGTCGCGGTGGTCGGTGACGGCGAGTTCGAGACCGGCCCGCTGGCCACGTCGTGGCATGCCAACAAGTTCGTCGACCCCGTGCACGACGGCGCGGTGCTCCCCGTGCTGCACCTCAACGGCTACAAGATCGCCAACCCGAGCGTGCCGGCACGCATCCCTCGCCGAGAGCTCGAGTCCCTGCTGCGCGGGTACGGTCACGAGGTCCTGACCGTCTCCGGCCACGATCCCGCGGACGTGCATCGTCAGCTGGCGGACGCCCTCGACGAGGCCCACACCCGGATCCAGGAGATCCAAGGACAAGCCCGACAGCACGGCAACCGCGATCGCCGCGCCTGGCCGATGATCCTGTTGGAGACACCCAAGGGGTGGACCGGGCCGCGCACCGTTGACGGCGTCGAGGTCGAGGGCACGTGGCGTGCCCACCAGGTCCCGCTCGCCCAGGTCCGCGAGAACGCCGCACACCTGGCCCAGCTCGAGAGCTGGATGAGGTCCTACCGCCCGGAGGAGCTCTTCGACCCCACCGGAGGGCCGCGAGACGATGTCGTGGCCCTCGCACCGAACGGCGAGCGACGGATGAGCGCGAACCCGCACGCCAACGGGGGGCTGCTCCGTCGTCCGTTGGAGCTTCCTGGCCTGGCGTCGCACAGCGTCCACGTGACGGAGCGCGGTGGGTCCACGCACGAGGCCACCCGCGAGTTCGGGCGCTACCTCGCGAGCGTCGTCGACGCCAACCCGGACAACTTCCGGATCTTCGGCCCGGACGAGACGGCGTCCAACCGCCTGGACGCGGTGTACGACGTGACCGACAAGGTCTTCGCGGGACAGATCCTCCCGAGCGACGAGCACCTCGCCCCGCAGGGCCGGGTGGTCGAGATGCTCTCGGAGCACACCTGCCAGGGGTGGCTCGAGGGTTACCTGCTGACCGGCCGGCACGGTCTGTTCAGCTGCTACGAGGCGTTCATCCACATCGTCGACTCGATGGTCAACCAGCACGCGAAGTGGCTGAAGACCAGCCGCACGCTCGACTGGCGGCCACCGATCGCCTCGTTGAACTACCTGTTGACCTCACATGTGTGGCGCCAGGACCACAACGGCTTCTCGCACCAGGATCCGGGATTCATCGATCACGTCGTGAACAAGAAGGCCGAGGTGATCCGGGTCTATCTCCCGCCGGACACGAACACACTGCTCAGCACCATGCGGCACTGCCTGGCGTCGCAGCAGTACATCAACGTGGTGGTGGCGGGCAAGCAACCGTCGTTCGACTGGCTCGACGCGGAGGAGGCGGAGCGTCACTGCGAGCGAGGAATCAGCATCTGGGACTGGGCCTCGACGGGCGAGGGGGAGCCCGACGTCGTCCTGGCGAGCGCCGGCGACGTGCCGACCCTGGAGGCGCTGGCGGCGGCTCAGCTCCTGCGCGAGCACCTGCCCGAGCTGTGGGTGAGGTTCGTCAACGTCGTCGACCTGATGCGCCTGCAGGACCAGGGCGAACATCCCCACGGGATGTCCGACACCGAGTTCGACTCGGTCTTCACCACCGGGACGCCGATCATCTTCGCCTACCACGGCTATCCCTGGCTGATCCACCGTCTGACCTACCGTCGCGCCAACCACGCCAACATCCACGTGCGGGGGTACAAGGAGGAGGGCACGACGACCACGCCGTTCGACATGCTGATGATGAACGACCTCGACCGGTACCACCTGGTCATGGACGTCATCGACCGGGTGCCCGGTCTCGGGCCCAAGGCGGCCGGACTGCGACAGCTGATGGACGACACGCGCCGTCGGGCCCGGGCCTGGACTCGTGAGCACGGGGACGACCTCCCCGAGGTCAGTGACTGGCGATGGGAGGCGCCGGCCCCCTCGATCGCAGAGTCGGCCCGGGACTGATCGCCGTGGCGACCCTCGTCGTGAACGCCGGCTCCTCCACCTTGAAGCTGTCGCTCGTGGACCAGCACGAGCACGTCGTCCACGCCGAGCTGATCGACCACTGGGACGGCGTCGAGCTGCGGGGCCTCTCCGACTTCGTCCGAGGATCCGGTGAGGTCTCGGCGGTCGGCCACCGGGTCGTCCACGGAGGTCCGCGCTTCCGCTCCAGCGTGAGCATCGACGACGACGTCCTCGACTACCTCGACTCCCTCGTCGACCTCGCTCCCCTCCACAACCCGAGGGCGGTTGCCGCTGCGCGGGGCGTTCACGAGCTCCTCCCGAACACGCCCGCGGTGGCCGTCTTCGACACGGCGTTCCACGCGACCATGCCCGCCGCCGCCGCCACCTATGCCCTGCCACGCGAGTGGAACAGGACCTATGGGCTGCGCCGGTACGGGTTCCACGGGATCTCCCATGCGTACGCCGCGCGCCGGGCCGCGGACCTGCTCGGCAGACCGCTCGAGTCCTTGCGCATCGTCACCTGCCACCTCGGGGCCGGTGCGTCTCTGTGCGCCGTGCGCGGCGGCGTCTCGGTCGACACCACCATGGGGTTCACGCCCCTGGCCGGACTGGTCATGCAGACCCGCTCGGGGTCCGTCGACCCCGGTCTGCTTCTGTGGCTCCTCGAGCGAGACGACCTGGACGTCGCGGAGGTCACCCGGGTGCTCGAGCACGAGTCCGGGCTCCGGGGTCTCACGGGCACATCGGGAGATCTCCGCGAGGTCCTGCAAGCCCGGGAGCGGGGAGAGCCGGACGCGTGCCTCGCCTTCGACGTGTTCATCCACCGGCTCGGTCGTGAGATCGGCGGCATGGCCGTCAGCGCCGGTGGGTTGGACGCCCTGGTCTTCACCGGTGGGATGGGGGAGCACTCGCCGGAGGTGCGACGCGCGGCGGCTGAGCATCTCGAGTTCCTCGGTGTCGCCCTCGCTCCGGAGCGCGACGCAGGCGACGGGGACCGCGACGTCTCCGCCAGCGGTGCCCCCGTGCGAACCCTCGTCGTCGCAGCAGCCGAGGACGTCCAGGTCGCTCGCGACGTCGCCGAGGTCCTCGGCCGATGAACGGAAGGAAGACCCCATGACGAGCCCGATGCTCACGTTCCTCGGCGCGGTCGGCACCGTCACGGGGAGCCGGTTCCTCGTCGAGGGCGCCGAGGGTCGGATCATGGTGGATGCCGGCCTCTTCCAGGGGATCGCCGACCTGCGTCGACGCAACTGGGCCGAGCCGCCCCTCGATGCCTCGGCCCTGGACGCCGTGGTCCTGACCCATGCCCATCTCGACCACTGTGGCTACCTGCCCCGGCTCGTGCGGGAGGGCTTCAGCGGCCCCATCGTCTGCACCGAGTCCACGGCCGAGCTGGCGACGATCGTGCTCAAGGACAGTGCCCACCTCCAGGCCGAGGACGCGCTCTACGCCAATCGCACCGGCTACTCCGCACACCAGCCGGCGCTGCCCCTCTACGACATCGACGACGTCGAGAAGACGATTCCGTTGTTCAGACCCACCGAGCTCCTCCGGCGAGCGCTCATCGCGCCCGGCGTCGCGGTGACGCTGCGCCCGGCGGGCCACATCCTGGGATCGAGCACGGCCGAGATCGAGGTCGACGGCGCCTCCGCTCTCTTCAGCGGGGACCTCGGTCGGCCGCACCATCCGCTGCTGGCACCACCGGCCGATCCGCCCGAGGTCGGCTCGATCGTGGTGGAGTCGACGTACGGCGATCGCGAGCATCCACGGCCGGACGACGAGATCCTGGCCTCCGCCGTGCGGCGTACGGCGGCTCGAGGCGGCACGGTGCTGATCCCGGCCTTCGCGGTCGATCGGACCGAGCTGGTGCTGCTGGAGCTCCACCGGCTCATGAAGGCGGGCAGGATCCCGCACCTCGAGGTCTACGTCGACAGTCCGATGGCCCTGGCGAGCCTGGCTGTGTACAAGAAGGCGCTCCCGCCCCGAGGACCCGCCCACTGTGAGCCGTCCCTCTTCGACATGCCCGAGGTGCACGCCGTTCGTGACGCGGCCGAGTCGGTGCGGCTCAACCGCCCGTCCTTCCCCTGCATCGTGGTCTCTGCGTCCGGCATGGCTGCCGGGGGCCGGGTCGTCCACCACCTCCGTCATCAGCTTCCCGACCAACGGAACACGGTCGTGCTGACCGGGTACCAGGCCATCGGCACCCGAGGGCGTCAGCTGCTCGACGGCGCCCGACAGGTCAAGCTGCACGGTCGCTACGTGCCGGTCCACGCCGAGGTCGTGCAGATTCCGGACTTCTCGGTGCACGCCGACGGAGGTGAGATCGTCCGGTGGCTGAGCCGGGCACCGTCCCCGCCCAGGACGGCGTACGTCGTCCACGGCGAACCGGCCGCCAGCTCCGCCCTCGCCCGCCGCATTCGCGAGGAGCTGGGATGGAACGCCGTGGTCCCGACGTTCGGCGAACGCGTGCGCCTCGATTGACCAGGGTCCACGAGTCCCGGGCCCTTCGCCACTGCTCTCCCCGGCGCCGCGACGCGACGCTGGACACATGAACGCAGACGCACGGATCGTCGTCGGGTACGACGGATCACCCGACTCGCTCGCGGCCCTGGCCTGGGCCGCCAAGGTCGCGTCCCTCCGCGGGGAGGCGATCGTCGCCACCACCATCATCGACCCTCGCGAGACGCCCCGCGGCGTCGCGTGGCCCGAGTCTTGGTGGCAGGAGATGGAGGACGAGGGGCGCAAGGCGCTGGCTTCGTGGCCGGACGTGCAGGTGACGTTCGAGCGTCATGTCGGGCACCTGGTCCCCACACTCCTGGAGTCCGCCGGTGACTGCTCCACGCTCGTCGTGGGAAGTCCCGGTCACAGCCTCCTCGGCGAGATGCTGCTCGGATCCGTGAGCCAGAGCGTCGCCCGACACGCGGCTGTCCCGGTCGTCGTGGTCCGACCTCCTCAGAACCCGGCGTCCGGTCGCGTCGTCGTGGGCGTCGACACCTCCGAGGCCAGCACCCGGGCCCTCCGCTTCGCCTGCGAGTTCGCGCGCGCGACCGGCGACAAGGTCACCCTGCTGCACGCCTGGCATCCCCCGACGGTGGTGATGGACCGCTCCGGCTACCTGCCGCCCATCAGTGCGGACCTGTTGCCGGAGGCGGAGTCGACACTGGGTCGGATCGTCGAGCAGGCCCGGACGGATTACCCGGATGTCGACATCGCCGGCGAGATCTACTCGGGGTTGGCCGAGCGCGGGCTGATCGATGCCTCGCAGAGCGCCTCGTTGATCGTGATGGGGTCGCGCGGCCATGACGTCGTTTCCGAGGTCGTGCTCGGGTCGGTGAGCAGGTACGTGCTCCACAAGGCGCACTGCCCGGTCACGGTCGTGCACTAGCCATCGTCCGACGCGATGTTGAGCAGCACACGAGACCGCACGTGGAGGACACCATGAACGAGCCTTTCGAACTGACCCAGGCCGAGTGCCGCGAGCTCCTGAGCGCGGGTCTCGTCGGCCGGGTGGCTCTGAGCACTCCCTTGGGGCCGCACATCGTGCCCGTGAACTACGCCCTGGTCGACGACAGCCTGGTGCTCCGGACCACGCCGTACAGCGTCCTCGGAAGCCATGCCCGTGGTTCCATGCTGGCCCTCGAGATCGACCAGTTCGACTACGAGCGTCAGCGCGGCTGGAGCGTGGTGGCCCGTGGTCGAGCGGAGATCGTCACGTCCGCCGACGAGCTGGAGCACATCAGGAAGGCGTGGGAGCCGAATGCCTGGGCCGCCGGGCAGCGGAACCTCTACCTGAGGGTGCGTTGGTCCGAGCTCTCGGGACGGCGCCTGGGCGCGAGCTGGAACCCGGCGGACGAGCTGCCGGTACGCCGCGCCGTCTGACGACGGCAGCAGGCCTCCCGCCTGTCGTGATCACAACAAGAGGAGAGCACCATGCTGGTCCGTGAGGTCATGACGACCCCGGTGGTGAGTGTGAGCTCGGAGATCTCGGTGAAGCACGCGACCGAGCTGCTCGACGAGCACCAGATCACCGCGATGCCGGTCGTGGACGAGGGCGGGCACCTGCTCGGAGTGGTGAGCGAGGCCGACGTCATCCGCGAGGTCGTTCCGGTCGATCGTCGTGTCCACGAGCGATCCGTCGAGATCGCCGGGCCGACGGTCCAGCTGTCCGTGGCCGACGTGATGAGCCGGCTGCCCCTGAGCGTCTCGCCGGATGACGACGTTGCTCGAGCCGTGGAGCTTTTCGTCGACACGCAGGTGAAGAGCCTGCCCGTCGTCCGCTTCGGTCGCGTTGTCGGGATGATCAGCAGGCGAGACGTGATCGCGATCCTTGCGCGCCGTGACGCCCTGATCGAGGCGGAGGTCGACGACGCGCTCCGGACGAGTGGAGTGGAGTGCACGGTCGAGGTCATCGACGGGGTCGTCCATCTTCGCGACGCCGAGAACGCCGAGGCCATGAGGATCGCCCGGGTCATTGCCGCACGAGCGGCCGGGGTGGTCGGCGTCGACGCCGGGTACGACGAGTCCGAGCGACGGGACTGACCCATGGTCACCTTGGCACGCTGGCCCGAGCCGGTCTACGCGTCCTCGGACGTTCTCCTCGCGGACGGGACCGTCGGTAGGGTGCGCCGCGTCACGGCGTCGGACCGTGACGAGGTGCTACGGCTCCACGAGACCCTCGGGACCGACGCTCTCCGGCTGCGCTTCTTCAACCTCAGCAGGTCCGCGGCGCGGGCCTACGCCGACCACGTGGTGACCTCCTGCGAGGACGGCACGGTGCTCGGTCTCGGACTCTGGCGACAGGACCGACTGGCCGGGCTGGCGACCGCGGAGCTGGTCGACGAGACCACGGCCGATATCGCGTTCGTCGTGTCCGACGCGGAGCACGGGCACGGGATCGCGACACTCCTGCTCGAGCACCTGGCGGCTCAGGCGCGCCGCACCGGCGTCCGGGTCTTCACCGCCGACGTGCTGGTGGACAACCTCCCCATGCTGCGGGTCCTGCATGACGTCGGGTTCAGCGTCGCGAGGCGGAGCGACCAGGGCGTGGTGACCGTCGAGATGGACACCGCCGAGACGCCGGAGGCGCTCGCGGCGGCCGACGGCCGCGAATCCGTCTCCGAGGCCGCCTCCTTGCGGTCGTTGCTAAGCCCGCGTCGGGTGGCTGTCGTCGGTGTCCGTCGCGACGGCACCGGTGTCGGAGCTGCGATCCTGTCGGCGATCGTCGACGGCGGGTTCACCGGGACGGTGGTGGCGGTCCATCCGAGCGGCGCCGTCGCGGCACCCGTCCGCACCGTGACCAGCTTCGCGGAGCTCGAGGAGCCGGTCGACCTCGTCGTGGTGGCGGTGCCGCCACCGCAGGTCGTGAACACCCTGCTGGAGGCCGGTCGCTGCGGTGCCCGGGCCGCGGTCGTCGTCACGTCCGGATTCGCCGAGATGGGGAGCGAAGGTGCCCGGCTCCAGGCCGAGCTGACCACGGTCGCACGCGCGCACGACATCCGGCTGGTGGGGCCCAACTGCCTCGGGCTGCTCGACAACCAGCCCGAGGTCCGGCTGGATGCGACGTTCGGCGGGAAGCTGCCGCCCGCGGGCGGCCTCGCCATCGCCTCGCAGTCCGGAGGCGTCGGGATCGTCGTGCTCGAGACCGCACGGCGGATCGGCCTCGGCGTACGTCACTTCGTGTCCCTGGGCAACAAGGCGGACGTGTCCAGCAACGACCTGCTGGCCGCGTGGCTGGACGACCCGGAGGTCACCGCCGCCGCCCTGTACCTCGAGTCGTTCGGCAACTCGGCCAAGTTCGCCCGCATCGCGCGACGCTTCAGCGAGCGCAAGCCCCTGCTGGCAGTCGTCGGTGGACGCTCGGGGGGAGGGCAGCGAGCCGGCGCCTCCCACACCGCCGCGGCGGCGACCCCGTCGGTCCGAGTCGACGCCCTGTTCACCCAGGCAGGCGTCATCGGGTGCTCCGACGCCGACGACCTGGCCGCGACCGCACTGCTCGCGAGCGGTCAGCCCCTTCCTGCCGGCAATCGCGTTGCCGTGCTGGGCAACGCGGGGGGTCTCGGCGTCCTGGCCGCCGACGCCCTCGCGGAGGAAGGGCTTGCGGTCCCGGCGCTGTCCGAACCCCTGCGCCGAGACCTGGCTGCGCACGTGGACGCGACGGTCGGGACCAGCAACCCCGTCGACGTCGGTGCCGCCGGCTCGCCCGAGACCCTGGGCCGCACCCTCGAGGTCCTGCTGCAGAACGACGAGGTCGACACGGCCCTGGTCGTCCTGGTTCGGACGCGCACGATGGACTGGGAAGCAGCCCTGGCGTCGATCGCAGACGCGCGTGCCCGTCACTCGAGCAAGCCCGTGGTCGGCGTGCTGCTCGGTGTCGACGAGGCCCCGCCACTGCCGGGGGTGACCATCCTCCCGTCGCTCCGGGGTGCGGTCAGCGCACTTGCGCACACCACTCGGTACGCCGAATGGCGTCGGCAGCCCGCGGAGCCCAAGCCGCTCGCCGTCTTCTCCCGTTCGTCGGCCGGCCGCGGTTGGGCGGCCCGGCGCCTGGAGGTCACTGGACCCGGCTGGTTGAGCCCGGCCGAGGCGCAGGCTCTCCTGGCCCCCTACGGGGCCGTCCTGGTCGGCAGGGTCGTGCGTGGTGTCGAGGCAGCGGTGCAGGCCGCGCACGACCTCGGACTGCCCGTGGCCCTGAAGGTGGCCGACCCTGCGGTCGTCCACAAGACCGAGCGTGGGCTCGTCCGTACCGGCCTGGCGACCGACGACGAGGTCACCGAGGCAGCGAGCCGGATTGCCGAGATCATGGAGACCGACCAGGTGGAGATCCTGGTCCAGTCGATGGCCGCGGGGACCGAGATCGCGATCGGGCTCGTGCGCGACCCCGGCCTGGGTCCCCTCGTGCGGGTGGCTGCAGGCGGCATCGCGACGGAGCTCTGGCACGACCAGCGCCTCTTGATGGCCCCGGTGACGCGCGCGGACGCCGAGACCGCGCTGCGCTCCCTGAGGATCTGGCCGTTGCTGGCCGGGTATCGCGGACAGCCAGCCGGGGACACCGAAGGTCTCGTCGAGCTGGTGACGGACATCGGCATGCTGGCACTGGAGGTGCCGGAGGTGGCCGAGCTCGACCTCAACCCGGTCCTGGTGCACCCCTCCGGGTGCTCCCTGGTGGACGTGAAGGCGCGCCTCGCCCTGGCAGAGCCGTGGGACACCGGGGTGCCGAGGCGGCTGCGGGGGTGAGTCATTGGCTCTCCGTCGACGGGATGGACCACACTCCTGGTGTGGAGACCGCGAGAGAGCGCTCGGAGGAGCCAGGCATCGGTGACCTGCCCGTCTCCGCGAAGGCCCTGTTCGACGCCGTGATGGCGATCTCGTCCGACCTCGACCTCCACAACGTCCTGAGTCGGATCGTCGAAGCGGCGGTCACGCTCACGGGGGCTCGATACGGTGCGCTGGGGGTGGTCGGTCCGGAGAACCAACTCGTCGAGTTCGTGACGACCGGGCTCAGCGACGAGGAACGACGACGGATCGGAAGTCTTCCGCACGGGCGCGGCATCCTGGGGCTGCTGATCAGCGATCCCCGTCCCATCCGGTTGAAGGAGCTCTCCGACCACCCGTCGTCGTTCGGCTTTCCCCCGAACCACCCACCCATGGGGTCGTTCCTGGGCGTGCCACTGCGGATCCGCGGCACCGTGTTCGGGAACCTGTACCTGACGGAGAAGAGCGGCGGCGGGGAGTTCTCGGACACCGACGAGCAGCTGTCAGTCGCGCTCGCCGGTGTCGCCGGCGTCGTGATCGAGAACGCCCGGGCGTACGGGTTCAGCGAACGACGTCGCGAATGGCTCGAGGCAGGTGCAGCCCTTCCCGAGACGCTGCGGCGACCGAACGACTCGGAGAGCTCCTTCGGCCAGATCGCCGCCATCGCGCGTCGAGCCGCGCGCACCAAGGCCGTTGCCGTCCTGGACGTCGAGGGAGGCCTCGTGCGGGCTGTCGCCTGCGAGCCGGAGGACGAGGCCGAGGTCCGTCATCGACTGGGAGAGCTGCTGGCCCTCGTCCGCGACCTGGAGATCATCGAACCGGTGGACCTGTCGGTGGGGGATCTGGTCGCGACCGTCACGCCCTTGCCGACCCACCTGACGAGGGGAGGGCTCCTCGTCTCCCTCCACGACGCCGCCGAGCTGGCCCGTCGCGACATCGATGATCGAGATCTCCTCCGAGGCTTCGCCGACTACGCCGCACTCACCCTGGACCGGGGGCAGGCGGTGGCGGAACGTGAGGCCCTCGCAGTCGTGTCCGATCGTGAGCGCATCGCTCGCGACCTCCACGACGTCGTGATCCAGCGACTGTTCGCCACCGGCATGCAGCTGCAGGCGGCGGCGATGCGGGTCACGAATGAAGACGTGCGGGAGCGCGTCGAACGGTCGGTCGCCGATCTCGACGCGACGATCCGTGACGTCCGGGCCACGATCTTCGAGCTGCAGTCGCCCTCGGTCGGCTCGATGAGGAGCGAGGTGCGTGCGTTGGTCGGTGAGTATCGCAGCGTTCTCGGGTTCCCACCGGAGCTGAGGATCAAGGGGCCCATCGAGACGGCGGTCACGGATGCGATGCGCGAACCTCTTCTCAAGGTCTTGCGCGAGGCGCTGTCCAACGTGGCTCGACACGCCCATGCGTCCAGGGTCGAGATCGTCCTGAGCGTGTCCGACGGCGCGGTCAGACTGTCGGTGGACGACGACGGCGGGGGCATCGCCGCTGACATCAACCCCAGTGGCCTCGAGAACGTCCGCGCCCGCGCCGTCGCGCTCGGGGGCGAGCTGCACCTGGACGCCAGCCACCTGGGTGGAGCGCGCCTGGCGTGGAGCGTCCCGCTCACCCGGTGACCCGGTGTGACTCAGTGTCGGGGATGGTCCGACAGCAGCCGCGCCGCGAGCGCGGCGGCCTGGGTACGACGCTCGAGCCCGAGCTTCTGCAACATGGTCGAGACGTAGTTCTTGACCGTCTTCTCGGCCAGGAACATCCGTTCGCCGATCTG
>Ga0070665_100003910_pt1 | contig 15744 bp, 16 predicted proteins | sample KBSS13metaG_FD_65862 | JGI IMG/M metagenome (GOLD analysis project Ga0070665, IMG submission 65862) | Switchgrass rhizosphere microbial communities from Kellogg Biological Station, Michigan, USA - KBS S1-3 metaG | ecosystem: Host-associated > Plants > Roots > Rhizosphere > Soil ... | reverse complement strand
CAGCACTTGGCCGGTGTGGCATTCCAACAACAACCGCGTTGAGCGATCGATTCCTCCAGATCGCCTGGGTTTCGACTTCCCAGCCTTTTGAGACACCCGGCAGTGGTTGGGATTGGCGGCGAAGTCCAACCTTATGGGTTTCGCGACAGTTTCGAGGGCAGGAGGCGCAGCGGGGCGAGGCAGGGCAGGCGGACGCGAGTCGTCGAGGTGGTGGGCCTTGGGGGAGGCTGACATGAAGAGTTCGAAGAGGGTGTCAAAATTAAGAGTCCCGAGGTGGTGTTGAACCTGTTCGCCTCGGCCAGTAGCTCGCTTTAGACCCTCGCTGACCTGCTTTCGTGTCTCCTTACGAAGACAACGGGCGCGATCTTTGCTTGGGCTCCGGGCTTACCGCCAACCGGAAAAACTGTTCAACGCCTCGGGACTCTATCTTGCCTCTGACGGATGTTCCTGTTCGCCTCGACCAGCGCTTGGCTATAGACCCTTGCTGACCCTCCCTGACTCACCTTGCGATGCTTCAGAGTGACCTTGCTTGAGCCCCGGACGCCGCACCAACCGGGTAAACTTCAGAACGTGTCAAAGAACGAGGTTGTTTTTACTCCTCCTGTTTTTATAGTCAATAAAAAATGGCACGTCCTATCTCGTTTGCTTGCAGGCGAGTGCAGCCCCTCCACAAGGGGGTGACCGGATTTGGTGCATGGAGCTTGCAGGCGATGCTTCGCCTCATAAGAGCAGCGCGATTTTCGCGGGATTCGATTCGCAGAATCGGATGGGCACAATCGCGTCGGAATTTCTGTGGTTGTGAAAATTTCCGGGGAAATCAATTGTGATGCGGATTTGTGATTTTTGCCAATGACCCGCGTAGGCCCCTACGCCTCGTCCGGGCGGGCGCGCAACGCGCGCCTGGAAATGCGCGGAACACTACCAAGCTGGCCGAGCGCTGCTCGGCTGGACAGCCGGGGGCGGCTGTCCCCGCGTGGCCCGTGGTGTTGTGTGTCCTCGCGGGCACTTAGCGCGCTCATGAGTTGGCAGTACAATCGCCCGCGGGGAGGAACTCTCTATGGCGATATTCAATGAGCCTCATGGCCGGGTGATTGATGCGAACTCGGGCTCGGTATTGCGGCTGCTGGGAATTGCGGCAGCTGCCTTCGTGACGGTGATTCTGATCTTTTCCTCCGTCGCCCGGGTAGATTCCGGACATGTCGGCGTACTCACCCTTTTCGGGCGGGTCACGGGGGAAGTGCTGCCTGAAGGCGTTCACCTGATTAATCCCTTCAAGGCCAACCACGAGCTTTCCATTCGCACGCAGGAGCTCAAGGAATCGGCCAGCGTGCCGTCGAGCGAAGGGCTGGTGATGAATCTGGATACTTCACTCATTTATCACCTCAATCCAGAAAAGGCCTCCGAGGTGTACCGGACGATCGGGCCAAACTACATGACCGTGCTGATCGAACCGAACTTGCGGGCGGCCATCCGCGAGGCCACGGCGTCGCACTCGGCCAACGCGCTGTACACCGGCGAGCGGGAAATGGTTGCGAAACAGATTCTGGATCAGCTCACCACCAAACTCGGCGAACGCGGCCTCCTGGTGGAGAGCGTGCTCCTGCGGGACATTCAGCTGCCGGCCACGCTGAAAACGTCGATCGAAGCCAAGCAGCAGGCCGAGCAGGAAGCGCTGGCCATGAGCTTCCGGCTGCAGAAGGAAACGCAGGAGGCCCAGCGCAAGCGCATTGAAGCGGCCGGCATTCGGGACTTCCAGCAGATTGTGGCGCAGGGGATCAGTCCGCAGCTGCTGGAGTGGAAAGGCATTGAGGCAACCGAGACTTTGGCCAAGAGCGCGAATGCCAAGGTGGTTGTGATCGGCAATTCCAAGAATGGGTTGCCGCTGATTCTGGGACAATGAAAGCGGAGGGCGGGACGCCCTCCGGACAGCCGGCGGGACGCCGGCGCTACCTGGTATGGCTCATCTTCTTGAAGTGCGGAATCTGGTCATCGAATTTCCCCGTTCAAACCACGGCGGGGGCAGCTGGCTGGCGGCGGTCCGCGATCTCAGTTTTTCGATTGCGGCGGGCGAAGTGCTGGGGCTGGTGGGCGAATCTGGATCTGGAAAGTCCGTCACCTCATTGGCGTTGATGCGGCTGCTGCCCCCGCACGCGCGCATTGGCGGGGAGATTCGGTTTGGCAATGGCAGCGGGGTGAGCGACCTGCTGCAGCTATCCGATACCGCGATGCGTCCTTTGCGCGGCTCCCGGCTGGCCATGATTTTTCAGGAGCCGATGACCGCGCTGAACCCGGTGATGCGGGTGGGGGACCAGATCGCGGAAGCCGTCCTGGCCCACCATCAGGTCGCGAAGAGCGAGGCCTGGAAGCGAACCCTGATTGCTCTGCAGGAAGTGGGCATCGCCGATTTCGAACGCCGGGCGCGGGATTATCCGCACCAGCTTTCGGGCGGGATGCGGCAGCGGGTGATGATTGCCATGGCCATCGTTAACCACCCTCAATTGCTCATCGCCGACGAGCCCACCACCGCGCTGGACGTCACCATCCAGGCCCAGATTCTCGATCTGCTGGCCGAATTGCGGGCCAGGTTCGGCTTGACCATGCTTTTCATTTCGCATGATCTAGCCGTCGTTTCACAGGTCGCCGACCGCGTGGCGGTGATGTACGCCGGCAACCTGGTGGAACTGGGATCTAAGCGCGACATATTTCAGGCGCCGGCGCATCCCTACACGCGCGGCTTGCTGAATGCCGTACCGACCCTGAAAACCGATCGCGAGCAGCCGCTCGAGACCATTGAAGGCGCGGTACCGCCGCTGCATGCGGTCCCTCCGGGATGTCCGTTCGAGCCGCGCTGCGACTTTCGCGTGCCGGAGTGCGCGCAGAGTCTTCCGCCGCTGGCCGAAGTTGCGCATGGACATTGGGCAAGATGCCCGGTGGTGAATGCCCTAATGTAGGCGCGGGCATGTGTGGGGCGGGCGCCCTCGCCCGCCGTTCTTGACTTGCTTTTTGAAACTCATCAGAGCGGGACATCATCCACACCGAAGTCAAAGGCGGCGGGCGAGGGCGCCCGCCCCACACAGGAAAATGTTTTCGCCACACGACTCAGCTCTTCAGGTCTATAATCGCCAGTTTGTCCGGTGATCTGTGCGCGTCCTTTTAATAAGCGATATTCATAGCAACCTCGAAGCTCTGGAAGCGTGCCTGGCGGCGGCCCCGCCGCACGATATGGTGGTCAATCTTGGGGACATTGTCGGCTACGGCGCCAGCCCCAATGAAGTGATCGAACGCTCTCGCGCCCTGGGACACATCTTCGTGCGCGGCAACCATGACAAGGCGGCCAGCGGCGCGATGGATTTGAGGGACTTCAATCCCATCGCCGGACTGGCGGCGCTGTGGACCCGCGACCAGCTCACTCCGCTAAACCTGAAATGGCTGCTGGGGCTGCCCCATGGTCCGATTCAGACTGGCGAATTGCCCGGCGTCCAGTTTGTGCACGGTTCGCCGGTGGACGAAGACGAGTACGTGGTGACGTTGCGCGATGCCATTGAGCCGCTGCTGACCTCGGTCACACCCCTGACATTTTTCGGGCATACCCACCTGCAGGGGAGCTTCTGCACCAACAATGTCGCCAGCGATTATTTTCGCCCTCAGTACAACACGGTGGGGCAAAGCGAGGCCATGGAGGTTCCACTCAAGGAAGGCATGCGTTACATGGTCAACCCGGGTTCGGTGGGACAGCCTCGGGACGGAGACTGGCGCGCGGCCTTTGCCGTGTTTGATTCCGACGCCCGCATCGTGACCTTTTGTCGCGTGCCTTACAATCTGAAGCAGGCCCAGGATCGCATCATCGCCGCCAATCTGCCGCAGCGCCTGGCCACGCGCCTGGCAGCGGGAAGATAACAAGTCACTTCAACCAACTCCGCCACGGCATTTACCCTTCGACTTGCAAGCGCCCGCCTGGGATGGAGTGCCTCGGCCCTGCAACAACTAATGAGGCTGAAAAGAAGGGCTTCAGCCCTGAGGAAGTCATCATGTGGAAGGGAATCGCTTTTCTTGCCCTAGTCGCCAGCATTGCACACGGTGGCGGCCTTTCGCCGGCGAACAGCGTCCCCGGACGAGCGCCGGCTGACGACGAACAGGTTCACCTCAACGTCGGCGGCGTGGACCGCATGTATCTGCTGCACGTTCCAGAGTCTCTGCCAAAGACCGGCCCGGTGCCGTTGGTGCTGGTGTTCCACGGCGGAGGCGGCCACGCCGCCAACATGCCGAACTTCACCCATTTTGACCAGGTGGCCGACCAGGAGGGATTTCTGGTGGCGTATCCCGAGAGTTTCAACAAGAGCTGGAGCGACACCAGAGGGCTTTCTCCGGCCGATGATGTCGGATTCATCCGCGCAATGATTGAAGAATTGCAGCGCACTCACCGCGCCGATCCCAAAAGGACTTACGCCGCTGGAATTTCGAATGGAGGCTTTTTCGCGAACCGCCTGGCCTGTGACTTGACCGACAAACTTGCGGCCGTCGCCGCGGTCGCGGCCACCATGCCCGACACGCTGCCTCCGGCGTGCCATCCCTCCGCGCCGATTTCCGTGCTGTTTATGCATGGCACCAAGGATCCCCTGGTGCACATTGAGGGCGGGCCGATGCTGCGCAATCGCGGAGTAGCGATTTCCCTGGCGCAGGCGGCGGAATTCTGGCGCAAGTGGGACGCGGCGTCGTCCCAGCCAGTGGTTGAGAACTTGCCCAACCGGACCGACGACGGCACCAGCGTGCGGCGCGAAGTCTATGCCGGCGGCAAGCAAGGCACAGAAGTGGTGGTTTACGTTATCGAGGGCGGAGGCCACACCTGGCCCCATGGCCCGCAGTACCTGCCCGCCTTTCTGGTCGGCAAGGCCAGCCGCAACCTGGATGGCACGGAAACCATCTGGGAATTTTTCCAACGCCACCGTCGCTAATGTGGGTCGGACAATTCTGTCCGACACCTTTGAAGTTGATTTTGAGGTTGCTGCCGTGGGTCAATGAGGTTGCCGGGGAATAAGTAAAGGGCGAGGGCGAAACAAGGCAAAGGCAAGACAAGGCAAGAGCAAAACAAGTCAAAGGCAAAGGCGTCGGACAGAGCCTGCCCTGAGCGAAGTCGAAGGGAGTGTCCGACCCACACGTTCGCAATGTAAACTTTCGATATGCCCTCTCCATCGCGCAGTTTATTTCCTGCGTCACACGCCAAGGTCCCCGCCCGCTACCTGATCGCCCACAGCGACGGGGGCGCGCGCGGCAACCCCGGTCCCGCCGGTTACGGGGTTGTGATCAAGGATGAACGAGGACAGAAAGTTGCCGCGCTCAGCCAGTACCTCGGTCACCAGACCAACAACTTTGCCGAGTATCAGGGCCTGATTGCCGCGCTGGAGTATGCCATTGAGCACGGGCACAAAGCGCTTAAGGTAATCAGCGACTCCGAACTCCTGGTGCGCCAGATCAAGGGCATCTACAAAGTGAAGAACGCAACCCTGCAGGAACTTCACGGTCGGGCTAAAGAATTGATTGCGCAACTCGAGTGGTTCTCCATTGATCATGCCCTGCGCGAACACAACCGCGAAGCCGACGATCTGGCCAATCAGGCGATGGACAAGGGCACAGGCCGTGTGGTCGCGGGGGACTCGCCCGCGAGGCCCGTCGCCGCGCCGCAGGAGTTCGAAGGGGTGGTGGACGGCGGAGTGATCAGGCTCTTGAACGGCCAGTTGCCGGAAGGCACCCGGGTCCAGTTGCGGATCAAGAAATAGTGGACGGTTTTGTCGTGCGGCCGGATTGCCCTACTGGCTGCTCGATTGTCTCGCGCGCCGAGGGCGGGACGCCCTCGGGACAGCCGGCAGGATGCCGGCGCTACTTTTTACTTTTTGGCTAGGCGCGGCCTTTTTTGGCGGCGGCTGCGGTCAGGCCCGCTTTTTCCCAGGGGCGCTTGGGGCGCTCGGCCTTGGGCTTGTCGCGGTCTTTGATGCGGTCGTAGTGATATGACTCGCTCACCGTGCCCAGCGATTCGTTGTACAGCACCGGTAATCCGAGGCCTTCCTTCAACTCTTCGGTGAATTGTTGCAGCGCCTTGAGGTGGTCTGCCGTGGCGGGGACTTCGGTCTTGGCAGTTTTCAGAAACTGCTGGTAGCCGTGGTTGACTAGTTTGGAAATCTCGCTGCCGATCAGGTATCCGGGATAGGCGAAAATTTTCACGCCGTCGTCGCCATCTTTCTGGATGGCGGCGGACACGTTGTACTTTCTCAGGAACACACGCCCCTGCATGCCCGGCGCTTCGATCAGGTCGAAGCCGTGCTCCTTCAGCCAGCTTAATGCGTCCTCATAACCGCGCTGCTCTACCTTGGTGGTCATTCGTTGGAGTTTCCAATCCCTTCTACAACTCTAAGCTTCAATCCTCATTCGATGAGATGCAAATTCGCGGAAAAGAGTGCATTTCCACGTTCTGGCTGCATCGAAGCAGCCTCTTTTATAATCCAATCATCCGTTGCAAAAGCGTTAATTCGGGCCAGCCATACGTTACGATGGTCACGGCCCCAGCGTAAATCGATGCGACCAATCCCGGCAAAACCGGCGGAAGTGCCTGATTCTTCGAACGCTGCGCGCAGCAGTGCAGCGGCGCAGACGGCCGGGAATCATGCCGATCCGATTGGCCGGCGCAGCCTCGAACTCATCGGCAACACTCCGCTGTTGCGCCTGGAGCGGATCACGCGCGATCTGCCCGGAATCGTGTTGCTGGGCAAAGCCGAGTGGTACAACCCGGGCGGATCGGTGAAAGATCGCGCTGCCTCGAACATCGTGGCCCAGGGCCGCGCCAGCGGAAAATTTGGCCCCGGCCGGACCCTGCTCGATTCCACCAGCGGAAACACCGGGATCGCTTACGCCATGATCGGGGCCGCGCAGGGCTTCCCGGTGACTTTGTGCATGCCGCAAAACGTTTCGATAGAGCGCAAGCACATCCTGCATGCCTACGGCGCCCACATTATTTATACCGACCCCGGCGAAGGTTCCGACGGAGCCATTCGCACCGCGCGCGAACTTTACGCCCAACACCCCGACAAATACTTCTATGCCGACCAGTATTCCAACGATGCCAACTGGCAGGCCCACTACCATGGCACAGCCAACGAAATCTGGCAACAGACAGAAGGACGCGTCACTCATTTTGTTTCCATGTTGGGAACCAGCGGGACCTTTGTCGGCACCACGCGGCGTCTCAAGGAACTCGATCCCGCGATTCGTTGCATCTCGCTTCAGCCCGACTCGCCCTTCCATGGGATTGAAGGGGCCAAGCACATGGCCAGCGCCATCGTCCCAAAAATTTACAACGCGCAACTGGCGGACGAAGACATCGGCATCTCGACCGAGGACGCCTACGGCATGGCCAAACACCTGGCGCGCGAAGAAGGGCTGCTGGTTGGGATCTCGGCAGCTGCGGCGGTGGTGGGATGTCTGCGGGTGGCGCGCCAACTGGGCAAGGGCGAGCGGGCTGTGTTTGTGACGATTCTGTGCGACTCTGGAGACAAGTATTTGAGCGAGAGATTCTGGGAGGAAGGATAGAGAAGCGATTTCAGATTGAAGATTTTAGATTTCAGATTAAAGTGCTATGCGGAATCGGAAATTCGGAATTTAAATTTGAAATCTGCAATCTGAAATCTGAAATCTGGAATCCGATGTTGAAGCTTTCCCAATCCGCCTACACTTCGCTTCGCCTCCATGGCGAGGAAACTTATCCTCACGAATGCTGCGGCATCTTGCTCGGCCAGATGGGGGATGAGGGCGTACGCTCGGTGACTTCCATAGCACGTGCCGGCAACACGCGTACCGATTCCGCCCACAACCGGTACAACATCGATCCCAAAGAGCTGATCCGCATTCAGCGGGAAGGGCGCGAGCGCGGCGAAGATATCGTCGGGTTTTATCACTCCCATCCTGACCATCCCGCTCAGTGGTCGCCGACCGATCTTGCGGATGCGCATTGGGTCGGCTGCTCCTACGTCATCACCAGTGTGGAGAAGGGCAAGGCCGTGCTCACCAATTCTTTTGAGCTGATCGGAAGCGGCGAAGACGACAAGAAGCTGGTGGCCGAGAAGATCGAGGTTGGGTAATTCATGCGTGGGGCGGGCGCCCTCGCCCGCCGCCTTTGACTTTGATTTTGGAGCGGTTGCCGCTTGGCTGGAGAAGCAGAGGTGTAGTCCAAAGCGAGAAAAGTCAAAGGCAAAGAGTCAACAGCACAAGTCAAAGTCAAAAGCGGCGGGCGAGGGCGCCCGCCCCACACAGGGCTGAATCCCCTGCCCTTCCTGTGGCATCATGTATAGCCTATGCCCAAGATCCAGATCCCTACCCCCCTGCGCCAGTACGCTGGCAAGCAGCCTGCGGTTGAAGTCAACGCCGGCACGATCGGCGATGCCCTTTCTGACCTCGTAGCCCGGCATCCTGAATTGCGCCGGCATCTCTATACCGATGAGGGGAAGCTGCGCGCCTTTGTGAATGTGTACCTTAACGACGAGGACGTCCGTTACCTGCAGAAGGAAGCCACGGCGGTCAAGGATGGTGATAGTATTTCCATTGTGCCTTCCATCGCCGGAGGGCTGAATTGATTGTCGAATTGCCGGATTTTAGGATTGTCAAATTGAATCCCGAACTCACAGTCCGCCGCTGTTGTTGTCCCTCCTGTCGATAGCTGCTCTCAGTTCGTCAATCCAACAATTCTTCAATTTCAAGAGGTTCTCATGGCCACAACACTTGAAGTCAAACCCGAAGCCGTTACCCTGAGCAACGACGAGATTCAGCGCTACTCGCGGCACCTGATCATGCCCGAAGTGGGCATGGAGGGGCAGCTCAAACTGAAAGCCGCGAAGGTGCTCTGCATCGGCGCGGGCGGCCTGGGTTCGCCGCTGGCGTTGTATCTGGGCGCGGCGGGCGTGGGCACGCTGGGCATCGTGGACTTCGATGTCGTGGATTACACCAACCTGCAGCGGCAGATCATTCACTCCACCGCTGACGTGGGCCGCAAGAAGCTGGATTCGGCGGCGGACAAGCTGAAGGCCATCAACCCCTTCCTGAATATACGGAAGTTTGACACCCGGCTCTCCAGCGAAAACGCGCTGGAACTGTTTCGCGAGTTCGACATCATCGCCGACGGCACTGACAATTTTCCCACGCGCTACCTGGTGAATGACGCCTGCGTGCTGACCGGGAAACCTAACGTTTACGGCTCGATTTTCCGCTTTGAAGGCCAGGCCAGCGTTTTTGCCACCAAGGAAGGTCCGTGCTACCGCTGCCTCTATCCCGAGCCGCCACCGCCGGGCCTGGTGCCTTCCTGCGCAGAAGGTGGAGTGCTGGGCATTCTACCCGGACTGGTGGGCGTAATGCAGGCCACCGAAGTCATCAAGCTGATCCTGGGCAAGGGCGAGCCTCTTATCGGACGCTTGCTGCTGATCGATGCGCTGGACATGAAGTTTCGTGAACTCAAGCTGCGCAAGAATCCCGATTGCCCGGCCTGCGGAACTCATCCGACCATCACGAAGTTGATCGACTACAACGAGTTTTGCGGAATTCGCGGCGAGGAGAAGCCGGTCGAAACATCAGGCGCGGAAATGCAGGTGGAAGAATTGAAGCGGCGGCTGGATGCGGGCGACGACCTGTTCGTGCTCGACGTACGCGAACCCCACGAGTACCAGATCTGCAACATCGGAGGACACCTGATTCCGCTAGGCGACTTGCCCAAACGGGTCAACGAACTGGATTCCAGCCGCGAAATCGTGGCACATTGCCGCTCCGGCGTACGCAGCGGCAAAGCAGTGGATTTCCTGCGTCAGGCGGGCTTCAAGAAAGTGCACAACCTGGCGGGAGGAATTCTGGCCTGGGCCGATCGCGTGGATCCCAAGATGCCGAAGTACTGAAGGCAGTCGTCGGTCTTCAGTCTTCGGTCATCAGCAGGGGCGTGATGAGCGCCCTCTTTTTTTGGCAAGCTCAGAAGCAGAAAATGAAAGAAGGGAGCGCCTGTGCGCTCCCTCAATCGGGCGTTCAATTACTGAACGCTGGCACCGTTGTTGCCGCCGGCGTTGGATTTGGCGGATTCTTCGCCAATCGCGAAGGCGTACTTCTTCCCGCCGAAACGAATTTCATTCAGTGACTTGCGGCCATCGCTGTTGACTACGGTGACGGCCGAGTCGCGATCCGGAGAGCGCGACAGATCGACCATGCGGGCGGGCACGGTGGCAACCACATTCTTACCTTTCAGGATATTCAGTTCGACATTTGGTCCAGCGCCTTCCCATTTCACGACGTAGTCGCCGGCGGCGAGTTGCTTCCCGTTTACGGTGACGGGATCGCTGACCTGCAGAGTACCCTTGTTGGCGGCAAATACGCTTGTGGCCAGCAGCAAAGCCAATCCCAGCAGCAGGCCCTTGGAGAGTTTCGATACGCTCATGTCACTCCTTTTTTCTTTCCCGATGTCGTCGGGAACCGGTTCGGGGCGGCCTGGATTCGCCTGGGGCAGGAAAACCTTGCGTTTTGCCGTCGAAGGCCTAAAATGCTGCCTCGGGGTTAAGCGAAAAGAGTACGGCCGCAAGGCCGCGTGCTTTCTGCTCCGGGGATTGTCCTCACCTGGGCCGCCAAACCGAGCGTGAGCCAGTCCCTGTAACCCCTGAATTTTTCTCTCTTCGTAGAAGCCGGGTCAGCTGGTTCTTCTCTCAGGCCCGGTTGCAAGCACTGCTACGTAACGTCCCGCTGAAAAGTTCCAGCGCACATTCCGCATGCACATCTTTGGACGACGTGAGAGCGTGGTTGTTAGCAGTCGTTCGGCAACCTGAAAGCCGCAACACAACAGCGATTTGTCTTGTCTAGATTGTGTGTCTGAAGTGTGCGGGTCGGACATTCTTGTCCGACGGCCTTGATCTTGAGTTTGATTTTGATATTGCTTGAGATGCCCTCTGCTCATCCAAAAGAATCAGAGTCAAAGGCGTGGGACAAGAGTGTCCGACCCACACTGGGACAACAACTTTTCCGCACAGAGCTAACCCAGCGTGAGCACGACCTTTCCGAAATTCTTGCCCTCCAGCAGCAAGCGGTAAGCTTCCGCGGCTTTTTCCAGTGGGAACACATGCCCGATCATGGGCCGCAAATATCCTTGCGCCGTCCATGCGGAGAGCTGTTGCCAGGCTTGTTCCATCAGCTCGTGCTTTGCAGACAAATAGGTCAGCCACAAACCGTGCACGCTCGCACCTTTGGCATAGAGGATGCGCGCGTCCAGCGGCGCGGGTTGTCCCGTCGCCGCGCCGTACACGATGACCCGGCCGAAATCGCGGAGGCAGCGCACGCTCTTCGCGGTGTGCTCGCCACCCAGCATTTCGAACACCGCATCCACACCTTCGCCGTGGGTCAGGTCTTCAATCGCTTCTGCGTAATCGCGCTGCTTGTAGTTGATCCCGTGCTGCAGCCCTAGCGCCTTCACCCGGGCCAGCTTTTCTTCCGAAGAAGAAGTTCCGTACATCTCGATGCCCAGCAGTTTTCCGATCTGCACCGCGGCGGTCCCCACGCCACCAGCCACGGCGTGGATGAGGACTCGCGGCGCGGTCTTGCCGACGGCCGGCTGCAACAGGCCGGCCTTCCAGTACGCAAAGTAGGCAGTGAAATAGTTGACCGGAAATGCCGCGCCTTCTTCCGCACTCCAATCTCGGGGCACCGGCCACTGTAATTGGGCCGATGAAGAAACCTGTTCGGCAAATGCTCCCCACTGGGCGTAGCCCATGACGCGCTGGCCGTCGCTGAGGCGAGTTCCGCAGAATTCACGTCCTGCCACCAGCGGCGGTTTCGGGGTCCCGGGGTATCCGCCTTGCGCGCTCATGATGTCGGCGAAGTTGATGCCGCCGGCTTCCACTTTGACCAGTTCCTGTCCGGCAGCGGAAGCAGGCTCCGGAACGGCGCGTACTTCCAGCACCTCGGGGTCGCCTAAACGGCTGATGACAAGGGCTTTCATGGACAGCAGTGTAACAGCCGGCGGTAGTGGCATGGCGACGGATTAGTCTCGCCGCGCGGATGCAGCCCGGTATTTTGCGGCAGGTATATACTTTCCGTAACGCAGTTGGGGCTCTTCTTCCCGGATAGACCTGCAATATTGGTCCGCCGTGGGAGGGGAGGTCGGAGCGCTTTCATATCCAATTCATAGGCTCCGCTTAACAGATCACTGGTACCGATTTTTTCAGTGGCACCGGGAAACCAGTGCAGGACGCTCGTTTGCGGAGGGGTCCGCGGATGGGTTCTGGGGAGGTCCTTCAGTGGACTTGGTTTTGGTGCGTTTTTTATTTGTTCTCATAATTGCCGTTACTTGTTACCTGACTGATCCGTTCGACCTGCCTGCGAAACTAGACGCAGGAGTGGGCGCGCTCATCGGCCTCGCTATTGTTCTGTTCGAGTGGCGCTTGCGGCGAGTCAGCCTGAAGCGCCTGATTGGCGCTGCCATCGGCAGCGTCCTCGGCATCTTCGGCGCCTACCTGTTCTCCCTGGTCATTCGCAACAGCGTTGCTCCCGGGCATACCCAGAGCTTCCTGCAAATCCTGGTGATGCTGCTGATGGCCTATGTCGGCCTGGTGGTGGGAGCAAACAAGGGCGACCTGCTGAACCTGGCGGCGATGGGTGGCGTCTTCGGTGGGGAGAAGCAGGGCAAGAAGAGCTATAAGATCCTCGATACCAGCGTCATCATCGACGGCCGCATCGCCGACATCGCCGAGACTGGTTTTCTCGACGGTACCATCGTGACTCCGCAGTTTGTGCTGCGCGAATTGCAACTGGTGGCCGACTCCGCCGACTCGCTCAAGCGCAACCGGGGGCGTCGCGGGCTCGACATACTGCAACGCCTGCAGAAGGTACCGTCGCTCCAGATACAGATCGTCGAGGATGACTTCCCTTCCGTCCGGGAAGTGGACCTGAAGCTGATCGAACTGGCCAAGCTGTATGAAGGCAAAATCATCACCAACGACTTCAACCTGAACAAGGTGGCGCAACTGCAGGGCGTCGCGGTGTTGAATATCAACGAACTGGCCAACTCGCTGAAGCCGATCGTTCTGCCCGGCGAGACCATGCGGGTCTTCATCCTGAAGGAAGGCAAGGAATACAACCAGGGCGTGGCCTATCTCGACGACGGGACCATGGTGGTGGTGGACAACGCCAGAAAGATGATCGGCAAGACTATCGACATCTCGGTCACTTCGGTGCTGCAGACCACGGCGGGAAAAATGATTTTTGGAAAGTGGGATGAGCGCCCCGGCAGCCGGAATGAATCGCGCTCGGGGATCAATGCGGTTCCGGTTGCGTCCCCGGCCGCGCCCACGGCGCAAAGTGTGGATGCGAAAAAGTCACCGCCACTGATGGTGGAGCGGCCGGCGGAGTAGCGAGTCGATCCCGACTGTGAGGGTTATTCGGTCATGACTGCCTTGACCTTGATCGTGTCGCCCTCGAGTGTTCCCACGACGTTCGCTCTCTCCCCCGCCAGTCTCTCCAGTTGGTCTCGATGCCCTTCCAGAGCATAGACCTTTTCACCGTCCACGAGGACATAGTGCGCCCCGTGGCGCACGCATGAGAGCGCGCACTCCGCCGAGGTCTTGCCCGAGTTCATGCGGTGCCGCGCGCCACAGCGGGAATCGGTAATCATGCCGGCAAAAGTCTGACCGGAGGCTGCTCCGCGGTCGTCAATCTCAGTCTGCGCGGCGGACGTCATGGGGATTGCGTTCGCATCCGCGCCGGGCGCGGGTTGGGCGACCGCGAACGCCAGCGACGCCCCTGCCAGTGCAATGGCGGAGCCGAGCGCCACCAGTAACCCGGTCACTGCACAGAAACTTACCAGAGACATCCACGAACGTTGCGCTTGTTCCATGTTCGCCCCCCCCGCGTCGTGCTGAATTATGGTTAGCATTTCCAGGGCCGATCCGGAAAGCACAATTTTCGTGCTCTAAGCCGCTATCCTGGTTGCACTTAGCGCCGCGATTCCCGGGTCCCGGCTAGGGCGCAGAGTTCGTCCGGCAAAAAGTTCACGACTCGGGCAAAATGTCATGCCATAAGCTCAGAAGTGTGGGTCGGACACTCTTGTCCGACGCCTTTGAAGTTGCCTTTGCTTTTTGAATCCAGAGTGAGTGGCCTCACTCCGCCCTGGTGTAGAGCCAAATTTCAATACCAAACTCAAGCCCAACATCCGGATCAAAAACAAGTTCAAAGACAGGCGGGCGAGGGCGCCCGCCCCACATCCGCCAGGACATTTGAACACTCTCCTGGCCAGCCCTTATACTTACAGGCCGCGATGAAGGTGGTAGTGATCATTCCGGCGGCGGGCCTGGGGACACGGATGGCACCTGCCTCCGATGCCAGGAACAAGAAGCCCACGGCATCCAAACAATTCTCCGAGATCGGGGGGACGCCGATTCTCATTCACACCTTGCGCAAGTTCGCAGCCAGCCCTGAGGTTGCGGAAATTTACGTGGCCCTGCGCGCCAATGAGATGGCAGGCTTTCAAACTCGTTTAAAGTCAGACAAGGAACTTTCGGGCAAGAAGATTGAGCTGGTGGAGGGCGGCGAGCATCGACAGCAATCTGTGGCTCATGCCATCGACGCAGTCCGCGCGGCTGGGGACGATATTGTCCTGGTCCACGATGCGGTCCGCCCCTTTGTGACTGAGGAAATCATTCACGACGTGATCGAGGCCGCGCAAAAATATGGCGCGGCCATCGCGGGGATGCCGGCCGTGGACACGATCAAGCAAGTGGAACGCACCTCCGAAGGCGCCGTCATTACCGCCACTGTGCCTCGCGAGCGCGTAGTGATGGCCCAGACTCCGCAGGGCTTTCGCTATAGAGTGCTGAAGCAGGCCTTCGATGAAGCTACGGCTGACGGTTTTCTCGGCACCGACGAGGCCTCTCTGGTCGAGCGCTCCGGCCATGAGGTTGCGGTAGTGATGGGCTCGCCGCGAAATATCAAAATCACCACTCCGGCCGACATGGAACTGGCGGAGTTTTTCCTGAAACGGTAAGGGCGGCCACGGATTTTCACGGATCAGACGGATAAAACCTTTTGAACTTGTACACTTCTGGGATGGGTGGCGGACCGATCGGCTTACAACATGGCGAATTGACCGAGAAAATCATCGGGGTCTTCTACGATGTTTACAATGAACTCGGCTATGGCTTCTTGGAGTCCGTGTACGAAGAGTCGCTGGTGATCGCCCTTCTTGAAACGTGCTTGAAGGTTGAGCGTCAGTTGGCCATTCCCGTTTGGTTTCGAGGACATCAAGTGGGTCAATTCCGAGGAGACATCCTGGTGGAAGGCAAGGTTCTACTGGAACTCAAGAGTACTCGTACGCTCGAAGCAGCCCATGAGGCCCAACTGCTCCACTACCTGAAATCCACCGAAATCGAAATCGGCTTGTTACTGAATTTCGGCTCCCGCCCTCAATTCCGACGACTTTTATTTGATAACCACAGAAAAAAGATCCGTGAAAATCCGTGCAAATCCGTGGCCGGAGTTCTGGTATGAAGATCGGCTACGGCTGGGACTCCCACGAATTCAAGCGCGGCATTCCGCTGAAGATCGGCGGCATCACCCTGCCCTATTCCAAAGGCCTGGGCGGCCATTCCGATGGCGACGTGCTTCTGCACGCCGTGACCGACGCTTTGCTGGGCGCGATCGCTGCTCCCGATATTGGTTCTCTTTTTTCTCCTTCTGACCCACGCTGGA
>Ga0070665_100003909_pt1 | contig 15750 bp, 13 predicted proteins | sample KBSS13metaG_FD_65862 | JGI IMG/M metagenome (GOLD analysis project Ga0070665, IMG submission 65862) | Switchgrass rhizosphere microbial communities from Kellogg Biological Station, Michigan, USA - KBS S1-3 metaG | ecosystem: Host-associated > Plants > Roots > Rhizosphere > Soil ... | reverse complement strand
GAATGACCGCTTTCACTATGACGCTCTCGTCGACGATGCGCTGCGCAGCGTCGTGCGTCGCGTGCTGCGCCAGGTCGCGGACAAGGGCCTGCCGGGTTCGCACCACTTCTACATCTCCTTCCGCAGCAACGATCCGGGCGTCCAGCTTCCCGATTACCTGCGCGCCAAGTATCCGGAAGAGATGACGATCGTGCTGCAGCACCAGTACTGGGACCTCGTCCTCACCGACGAGTTCTTCGAGGTGACGGTGAGCTTCAACAAGCAGCAGGAGCGCATAAAGGTGCCGTATGCGGCGCTGTCGGCCTTCGTCGACCCGTCGGTTCGCTTCGGCCTGCAGTTCGACCGCAAGGACAAGGCGGGCGCGCCGCCCGACAAGGCCGGCGGCACCGCGACCGCGCCGACCCCGCTGCCCGCCCCCGACAAGCGCCCGGCGCTCGCCACACCCGCGCCGGGTGAGGCCAAGACCGAGGCCGGCGCCAAGCCTGCCGAGAGCGACGCGAAGCCCGAGGATCCGGCTTCCAAGATCGTCAAGCTCGACAGCTTCCGAAAGAAGTAGGACTTCCGAAAAGAGTAGACTGGCCGCGCTTTTTGCGGTTTTAGGGCGCTTCCCGTCAGGAGAAGCCATGCCCGAGTTCCAGTTCCAGGAGATGTTCCCCAGCGGCAGGGACACCACGTCCTACCGCAAGGTCTCCTCCGATTTCGTCGGCACAGCCAGGTTCAACGGAAAGGACGTGCTCACGGTGGAGCCGGAGGCTCTGACGCTCCTCACCGCCGAAGCCTTCAAGGATATCTCTCATCTGCTGCGGCCGGGCCATCTCCAGCAGCTCCGCAACATCCTCGATGACGGCGAAGCCTCCTCGAACGACAAGTACGTGGCGCTCGAGCTGCTGAAGAACGCCAACATCGCCGCCGGCGGCGTGCTGCCGATGTGCCAGGACACCGGCACCGCGATCGTCATGGGCAAGAAGGGCCAGGCGGTGTGGACCGGCGGCGGCGACGAGGCGGCGATCGCCAAGGGAGTCTACAAGACCTATACGGAGACCAACCTGCGCTACAGCCAGGTGTCTCCGATCTCGATGTTCAAGGAAGTGCAGACCGGCACCAACCTGCCCGCGCAGATCGACATCTTCGCGACCGACGGCGACGCCTACAAGTTCCTGTTCGTCGCCAAGGGCGGCGGCTCGGCCAACAAGAGCTATCTTTATCAACAGACGCCGGCGGTGCTGAACGAGGCGTCCCTGCTCAAGTTCCTCGACACCCAGATCCGCACCCTGGGCACGGCGGCCTGCCCGCCCTACCACCTCGCCATCGTGATCGGCGGCACCTCGGCCGAGCTCAACCTCAAGACGGTCAAGCTCGCCTCGACCCGCTATCTCGACGACCTGCCGGGCGAAGGCAACGACAAGGGCGTCGCCATCCGCGACCGCGGCATGGAGCAGAAGGTGCTCGAGCTCACCCGCCAGATGGGTATCGGCGCGCAGTTCGGCGGCAAGTATTTCTGCCACGACGTACGCGTGATCCGCATCGCCCGCCACGGCGCCTCGGTGCCGATCGGGCTGGGCGTGAGCTGCTCGGCCGACCGCCAGGCCGTCGGCAAGATCACGAAGGACGGCATCTTCCTCGAGCAGCTCGAGACCAATCCGGCGCACTACCTGCCCGAGGTCGAGCCGCAGCAGCTCTCGGGCGACGTCGTCTCGGTCGATCTCGACAAGGGCATGGCGCACACGCTGTCGGTGCTGACCAGGCATCCCGTGAAGACGCGCGTGAACCTGACCGGCACGCTGATCGTGGCGCGGGACTCGGCGCATGCGAAGCTGAAGGAACGGCTCGATCGCGGCGAAGGCCTTCCCGATTACTTCAAGCAGTTCCCGGTGTACTATGCCGGCCCGGCCAAGACGCCGACCGGCATGGCGTCGGGCTCGTTCGGCCCGACCACGGCCGGGCGCATGGATTCGTATGTCGACCTGTTCCAGGCCAACGGCGGCTCGATGGTCATGCTGGCCAAGGGCAATCGCAGCAAGCAGGTCGTAGACGCCTGCAGGAAGCACCGCGGCTTCTACCTCGGCTCGATCGGCGGGCCGGCCGCGATCCTGGCCCAGAACGTCATCAAGAAGGTCGAGGTGCTGGAATATCCCGAGCTTGGCATGGAAGCGATCTGGCGCATCCAGGTCGAGAACTTCCCGGCCTTCATCATCACCGACGACAAGGGCAACGACTTCTTCAGCGACCTGAAGATCTGACGAGATACTTGTCATCCTGAGCGTAGCGAAGGATCTCACCGAACGATCAGACACGGGCCGCGTGGCTGGCGTGAGGTCCTTCGCTCCGCTCAGGACGACAGGAAGATGCCTAGAAGATGCTGCTGAAGTTGGTCGACAGCACCACTGTCTGATCCAGGAAGATGTGCCGCTCGAAGATGCGGAAGCCGCCGTCGGCGCGCCGCAGGCGATCGCGCCGCTTGCCGATCCAGTTGTCGATCTTGTCGTTGAGGCGCGACCGATAGAGATGTATCGCCGCTTCGACTGCGATCTCGTCCCCCTTGACCTCCAGGATCCGCACATTGGACACGATGTGCCTCGTACGCGATGGCGGATTTTCGGACCACGCGGAGTTCGACTGCAGCTTCTCGACGCGCATCCGGAGATCGTTCCTGTCGTCGTCGAAATACGCCATGCCATCGGATCGGGCGTATTCGAGCCGCAGATTCTCGACCGTCACCGTCCGGCGGATCGGCATCCAATAATGGATGTCGTCGGCGATCAGCGCCAGCCACTCGCCGAAGCGCCGGTCGTCGAGCAATGCCGCCTCGCGATAGAGGAACTGCTCGACCTCGTATTGCAGCGCCGGACCGATCACGGACTCCGTCATCACACCCGTCCGGTGGGCGAAGGCGAACGCGTCGCCAACAGCTCGGGCCAGTCGCGTGCCCGGAGCCACTCCGCCCAGCATCGGTAGGTCCAGCGCTGGGCGTGCTCATTAACCCGGGTCTCGATGGCCTTCTGCCCCGTGGGATCGGCGGCAACCTCGTCCTGCCCCAGGGCCATCTGCATGTTGTGCGGGTAACGACGGCTGACGACGCCCTGGCTGGCCATGGTGCTCTGGCTCCAGTTCTCGCCGTCGTCCTGCTCCAGCAACCCGGCCGGCCCGAACGAATGAGTGATGAACTTCTTCGCGGCGCGCCGCTGCTCGGGCGTGAAGCTCTTCGGCATCACCGTGAACCACCATATTTCCGTGCGGCTGGGACCGCGCGGCAGGCGCAGGCTCATCTGCATGCCGCGCGTCGAGATCCACAAGTTGGGGAAGATGTTCGGATGGCCCGTCGCCCGGACGCCGACCGGCCCCATGGCCGCCTTGGTCTCGCTCGACCGCAAGGGACGGCGCAGCGTCGGCGTCACCTTCAGGCGCTCGGCGTCCGGCAGCCTGTCGATGGCGATCCGCTCGTCGTCGCTCAGGGCATCGATCCGTGCCTGCTCCTCCCGCGTGACCATCGGGCCGCCGATGGCGTGGCCCAGCTCACCCAGCATGACCATCTGCGTCATGGGCATCATGGCGGCCTGATTCAGGAAGCCGATGCGCGATGCCGAATTGTGGCTGACCTTGACGTGGTACCAGTCGAACAGGTTGTCGACGGCAATCTTCCAGTTGCAGTCGATGACGTTTTTCTGGACGCCATCCAGCGCTACCACCTCGCCATAGTTCAGCATGCTCTCGATGCCGACCCGGCCGACGTCGCCCAGATAGTCGAAGAGGCTGGGGGCTTCCGGATCGAGGGTCGCAAAATAGAAGCCCTTGTAGTGCTCGACCTTGGCGGCCGGCGCCAGGCCCCATTCGGCCTGATCGATCCGGTTCCGGTAGAAGTCGGCCTTGCCCGGAATGCCGATCAGCTTGCCGTCGAGACCGTAGGTCCAGCCGTGATAGCTGCAGACGAAGGTCCTGGTATTGCCGAGCTCCGCGCGGCACAGCGCATTGCCGCGATGACGGCAAGTGTTCAGCAGCACACGGACCGCGCCGTCCTCGCCGCGGACGACGATGACCTGATCCTCGCCGATATAGCTCGTGAAGTAATCGCCGGCGTTGGGGATTTGCGTCTCGTGGCACATGAAGTTCCACGCGCGCGCGAAGATCCGCTGGAGCTCCAGACGATACAGCGCCGGATCGGTGTAGACCGAACGATCGATCAGGCCGTTGGACACGTCGGGAATTCGAACCGCCGTCGCGTCGATGGCGGCTGGGTCGAGCTGAACATGATCGGGCATGGCTCGCCTCCTGCGGGGCGCCGACACACTGGCATGAGGTCGTCCTGGCCGCCAGTTGCCTCGTGCCGGCGTTGTGTGCTGACCTCCTCGCCGCAACGGAGGCGTGGCGTGCGGTACAAGCAGCTCGGTCGAACCGGCGTGAAGGTCTCCGCGGTGTCGCTCGGCACGGCGACCTTCGGCGTGGCGCCCCTCGAGCGGGATTGCGACCGGCTGATCGGGCGGGCCATGGAACTCGGCATCAACATGATCGACGCAGCCAACTCCTACGGCAACCAGGCGCGCTTCGACCGGCCCGGCGCGCCGGCATGGACGGACAGGCGCTCGGCCGAGGAGATCGTCGGCCGCACGATCAGGGGCCGGCGCAACGCGCTCGTCCTGTGCTCGAAGGTGATGGAGCCCGTCGGCGACGGCGTGAACGACCGCGGCCTGTCGCGCCGCCACATCGTCGAGCAGCTCGAGCAGAGCCTGCGCCGCTTCGGCACGGACCATCTCGACGTCTACTATGCCCACCATCCCGATCCGTCGGTGCCGATTGAGGAGACCATCCGCGCGTTCGATGACCTCGTGCGGCAGGGCAAGCTTCGTTACTACGCCCTGTCGACCTATCCGGCGTGGCAGGTCGTCGAGGCGCTCTGGAAAGCGGACAGGATCGGCGCCAGCGCTCCGGTGTGCCTGCAAGTGCAGTACAACCTCGCACGGAGAGATCCGGAACTCGACATCGCCCCGATCTGCCGGGCCAACGGCCTGTGCCTGACCGTCTTCAGCCCGCTGGCCGGCGGCCTTCTCGCCGGACCTTCAAAGCGAAACGAAGCGTTCGTGGGTCGGCGGCGGTGGGGCGGAACGGCCTTCACCGCGCGCGAGGTCGCGCTCGCCGAGGAGCTGGAGCGACTCGCGGCGCGGCACGGTCATTCCCCAGCGACTCTGGCGCTCGCCTGGCTGATTGCGCAGCCCATGGTGGCCAGTGCGATCATCGGCGCCGAAGGCCTCGGCGAGCTGGAAGCCAACGCCTCCGCGAGCGATATCGAGCTCCCGGCCGAGGTGATCGCCGCACTGGACGACATCGGCAGGCCGTAGCCCACGATTTCAGCTCCGATCCTCGCGGTCACGATAGTTCGTGGCCTTTGCTCCCTTCGCGATGCCCGAAAGCTCGGCCGGCCCGGGAACCGGCACGAGAAGCACTCCCGCTCCTTTGGGAATGAAGGCGAACTTCTGCCCAGCCTTACATTGCCGCGCCACACGCACCGATTTGGGGATGGAGATCCGGAACCGCGACGAAAGGGTTGTAGTGTCGGCCATATGAATCAACCTTCTCGTGCCTCGTTTGTCGTTCTGAGTCGCGCGGAGTAGCCTCCGCGCGATTCAGAACGATGGGAATGGGTGTCGGAGACGGAGGAGATATGGCATGCGCCGGTCATTCGTGGAATCCTCACCCATGCACCTCGCCAAGCAACATCTCGATATCGGCCTCTTCTCGAACAAGCGGGACGAGCAACTTGCCTTCTGGCAGCAGACGGTCGGCCTGCCGTACGACCACATGGGCAAGGTCGGCGGCGGCGTGCAGCAGCACCGCCATCACATGAACGGCTCGATCCTGAAGATGAATCATTCGCGCGATCCCCTGCCGGCGATGGCGCCGTCGGGCATCGTCGGCCTGCAGATCGCGCGCGAGGGGCTGACGGCGCCGCAGGCGCTCGGCGATCCCGATGGCAACAGGGTGACTCTCGTGCCCAAGGGCCAGGGCGGCGTCGAGGGCATCGCGATCCTGCTGCGGGTCAACGATCCCGCCGCGCACGATCGCTTCTGGACGCACGCCATGCAGTACGAGCGGGTCGGCGAGGGCCGCTATCGCTGCGGCGATTCCCTGATCGTGATCGCCGAGCAGGGCACGGTCGAGCATCGCGGTACCGGCTGGCGCGGGCCGGGCTACCGCTACACCACGGTGCAGGTCTGGGATTGCGTTGCCGAGTACGAGGGCATACTCGCCCGCGGCGGCACCTCGGGCGGCGAGGTGCGCATCCTGGGCGAGACGGTGCGCTATGCCTTCGTCTGCGATCCCGACGGCAATCACATCGAGATCAGCCAGCGGGCCAGCCTGACGGGCGGCCGGCTTTGATCTAACGCCGCTTCTGGCGGGCCTTGCGCGCGGCGTAGCGCGCGTCGCGGGCGGCCTTCTGCTCTTCCGGCGTGAGCTGCGGCTTGGGCGGCTTGGCCGAGACGGCACCGAGCTTCGAGATCGGACGGCCGCCACGGCGGATGCGCTCGGCCTCCTTGGCAGCTTCCTCGGCGGCGAGCCGGGCTTCCTCGGCCTTGCGCGCGGCCTCGGCCTCGCGTTCGGCGCGCTGCTTCTCGCGCTCTTCCTCCTTGGCGATGCGGCGTTCCAGCTCGCGCTCCTCGCGTGCCTTGGCCGCTTCGATGCGCGCCTGCTGGCGGGCAGCGAATTCCGGATCGTTCGCCGGATCCTTCTGACGCGCCTTCTCGAGCAGCGCCTGCCGGGCCTTCGCCTGGGTCTCCAGGCGGTCAGTGAAAGTGTCGCCTCTGTTCTTCAACGTCGTCCTCTGTCCTCTATTCAGCCGCCTGAGCCGCGGCCTGCTTCTTGGCCCGCTTGCGGTCCTCGGCATTGAGGAAACGCTTGCGCAGCCTGATCGACTTGGGAGTGATCTCGACCAGCTCGTCCTCCTCGATGTAGGCGATCGCCTGCTCGAGGCTCATCTTGCGCGGCGGCGTGAGGCGCACGGCCTCGTCCTTGCCGGCGGCGCGGATGTTGGTGAGTTGCTTGCCCTTCAGCACATTGATCTCGAGATCGTTGCCGCGGCTGTGCTCGCCGACGATCATGCCCTGATAGACGGGCACGCCGGGATCGATGAACATCGGACCGCGATCCTCGAGCTTCCACATCGCGTAGGCCACCGAAGTGCCCTCTTCGTTGGCGATCAGCGCGCCGTTGCGCCGGCCGGCGACCGGGCCGCGATAGGGACCGTATTCGTGGAACAGCCGGTTCATCACGCCGGTGCCGCGCGTATCGGTCAGGAACTCGCCGTGGTAGCCGATCAGGCCGCGCGACGGAGCGTAGAACACCAGGCGGGTCTTGCCGGCGCCCGACGGCCGCATGTCCTGCAGCTCGCCCTTGCGCAGCGAGATCTGCTCGACGACCGGGCCGGTATAGGCATCGTCGACATCGATCACGACTTCCTCGATCGGCTCCAGGCGCTGGCCTGTCTTGGGGTCGGTCTGGAACAGCACGCGCGGACGGCCGACGGCGAGCTCGAAGCCTTCGCGGCGCATCGTCTCGATCAGCACGCCGAGCTGCAATTCGCCGCGGCCGGCGACCTCGTAGGAATCGGCATTCTCGGTATCGGTCACGCGGATGGCGACATTGCCCTCGGCTTCGCGCATCAGCCGGGCGCGGATCATGCGCGTGGTGACCTTGTCGCCTTCGCGGCCGGCCAGCGGCGAGTCGTTGACCATGAAGTTCATGGCGAGCGTCGGCGGGTCGACCGGCTGCGAGGCGATCGGCTCGCTGATCGTCAGGTCACCGATGGTGTCGGCCACCGTGGCGACCTTGAGACCGGCGACGGCAACGATGTCGCCCGCCTCGGCCGAGTCGAGCGCCACGCGCTCGAGGCCGCGGAAGGCCAGCACGCGGGTGATCCGGGTCTGCTCCAGTTCCTTGCCGTCACGGCCCAGCGCCTTGATGGTCGTATTGGGCTTGATCGAACCCGACAGGATGCGTCCGGTCAGGATACGGCCGAGGAAGCTGTCGGCCTCGAGCGTCGTCACCAGCATGCGGAATGCCGGATCGGGATCGACCTTGGGCGGCGGCACGTGCCTGAGGACCAGGTCGAACAGCGGCTCCATGTCCTTGTGCTCGGCTTCGAGCGAGGTCGCTGCCCAGCCCTGGCGGGCCGAGGCGAACAGCGTCGGGAAGTCGAGCTGCTCGTCGCTGGCTTCCAGCGCCGAGAACAGGTCGAACACCTCGTCGTGCACCTCGTGGGGGCGCGCGTCGGAGCGATCGACCTTGTTGATCAGCACGATCGGCTTGAGGCCCAGGCGGAGCGCCTTGCCAAGCACGAACTTGGTCTGCGGCAGCGGCCCTTCGGCCGCATCGACCAGCAGCACCACGCCGTCGACCATCGACAGGATGCGCTCGACCTCGCCGCCGAAGTCGGCGTGGCCGGGCGTGTCGACGATGTTGACGCGGGTGCCCTTCCAGACGACCGAGGTCGCCTTGGCCAGGATGGTGATGCCTCGCTCGCGCTCGAGGTCGTTCGAATCCATGGCCCGTTCCGCGACCTGCTGGTTGTCGCGGAAGGTGCCGCTCTGCTTGAGCAGGCAGTCAACCAGCGTCGTCTTGCCATGGTCGACGTGCGCGATGATCGCGACGTTGCGGATGTCCATTTATCGTCCGGAAAAGGGGGGTTGTCGGGGGCGGTATATACGCATGGCTCATGACATCGGCAAGGCAGGTTGAGCGCGCTTCTTGCCGCTGACACAATTCACGCATGCGCAAACGCTCGATCACCATCCACGGGCACCAGTCCAGCATCTCGCTGGAGGACGAGTTCTGGCAGGAGCTGGCGGCGATCGCCGAGGCGCGGGGCCTGTCGCTCAACGCGCTGGTGACGGAGATCGACAAGGTCAGGACGTCGCCGCGTGGCGACGGCGCCAACCTTTCGAGCACGCTTCGGGTCTACGTCCTGAAACAGGTGAAGCGGAAGATCAGTCGAGATTGAAGCCCTTGCGACGCACGAAAGCGCCAAAATCGGCGCGTTCCGGTACCGAATATTGCCGGGCCTTGTCCTCCGACCAGCCGTAGTCACCGATCTCGCCGAATTTGTCGGTGTAGCGCTGGGTCTTGTAGGGCTGCACCGCCTGGCGTCTTCGGTCGTAGGCGTCGACCTTTTCGCGCAGTCCGCCCTCGTCGTAGCGGTCGCGATGAATCGTGACGTCGAGGCCGAGCCGCGGGCTCATCACGCCCTCGAAGGATGGCCAGCCGACACCCAGGGCTGCGACAGGAAAGACATGGTCGGGCAGCGACAGGATGTCCGACACCTGCTGGGCATGGTTGCGGATGGCGCTGATCGGGCAGCTTCCCAGCCCGACCCGGTCGGCCGCCGCCACGAAGGTCGCCAACACGATGCCGGCGTCCACCGAGGCATTGAAGAACGGGTCGAGATAGTCGTTCACGAACGGCCGCCCGCGCCACTGGAAGAGCAGCCGGTGGCGGCGGTTGTTGGCGCAGAACACCAGGAAGACCGGCGCGGCCTTGACCCAGGGATTGTCCGGCAGCAGCGCCTCGAGCTTCTCGCGCTGGCCCTTGTCGGACACGATCACGATGTCGGCCTGCTGCAGGTCCGACTTGGACGGCGCCGACAAGGCCACGGCGCACAGCGTCTCGAGCAAGGCATCGCCGACCGGCCGGTCGGTATAGCGCCGGATCACCCGGCGGTTGGCCATGTCGGCCAGCACCTCGACGCCCCTTGCCCCGTTGGGAAGGCTCGTCTCGGCAAGGGCAGGCGCGGTTCCGAACCGGGCCTTGAGGGCAGCTTTCAATCGATCGAGCATCAGCGTCCAAAAATGTTGGGGATGGGAATATTGATCGGCGGGCGCTGGCCACTGCCGCCGCCGCCCGCTCCACCGCCGCCCAATCCCGGAATGATGTTCGGAATGGCGTTGGGAGTGGTCGTCGTCAGCGTGTCGGCCATGCCGGGCGGATCCTTCGCACTGCCGCGCACGGCATTGTAGCTCAGTTTCGAGAATGGTCCTCGGGCAGTGGCGATGATGTACGGCGCCGAACCATCCTCGGCGATCATGACGTTGACTGTCGTGTCGGTGGTCGAGGCGACGAGGTTGGTGCGCGTCACGATATTGGCGGTGGCGCGATTGCCCGACACGATGAGGCTCTTGTCGGACAGGATGCCGCCCGCGATATCGAGGTGACCGGAGATCGGATTGTCGCGATTGACGAAGCGGTTGAGCACCACGGAAACCGCCTTCAGCAGATTGCCAGGCCCGATGCCACCCTTCATCCCCGTGATCCCCAGCGCATTGCCCAGCGTATTGTCGATCACGCCGCCGACCGCGCCGGCTGCCGCCGTTCCCAGCGCCGTCAGCGTCTTGTCGGCACCGACGAAGACGTGGCCGCCGAGCTGGGCGCCACCCACCATCGAGGCCTTGACCTGCTCCGGTGTCGTGCCGCTGCCGCGCAGGGCGATGCCGTTGGCGCTCAGCCTGCCGTCGACCGTGACCTTCACCGTACCGCCGAACTGGTTGGTGCCGGACAGGCCGCGCAGCATCTCGCCGAGCTGGATGTTGCTGGCGTCGCCTTTGAGGTCGAAAGCGATCACGGGCTTGCTGCCGTTCACGGTGCCCGACAGATCCAGCGCGCCGCCATAGAGCCCTGCCTTGAAATGCTGCAGCGTGAGCACGCCGTCCTTCAGCGTCACGGCGATGTCCGCGTTGGACAGGCGCAGCGGTGCACTGACCAGCGTTGCCGCGCTGAGCTTGAGCGACGCATCGAAGGCGCGCATTGCCGAGGTGTCGATCGCCGACGAAGCAGGTGCGGCCGCCGCCGGTCGCGCGCCCCGAGCGGGCGGCGGCGCGGGAGCGGCTCCGCCCATCTTGTCGAGATCGAGCAGCGTCGTCTTGAGATCGGCGGTGATGCGGGGTCGCTCCGCGATCCTGGCGTCGACCGTGCCTTCGATCGTCTGGCCGGCGGCCGTGACCTTGCCATTGTAGCCGATCGAAGCGGGAGGGCCGCGCGAAGCACCGGGCATCGCGAGCGTGCCGTCGATCTGCGCACTCTGGCCCTGCGCCGCCACCCGCAGCTCGCGAAAGGTCAGCGCCTCGACCGTGCCCGAGACGCCGCCGCTCGCCGTCACCAGGCCGAGCTCGGCCGGCGCGGTGGCGCCCGCGACCTTCAGCACCCGGCCCATGTCGGGCGCCTCGAAATTGAAGGCGATATCGGCGCGCGGCAGCACCGATTCGTAGTCGGCGACGGTACCGCGTACCGCCAGCCGCGCACCCACCAGGTTCGAGACCTTGATGTCGTTCAGCTCGAGCGTGCGGCCCTTGGCGGCGAGGTCGACGTCGATGCCGCCGATCGTGTCCTTGTTGTAGATCGCCCTGTTTATCTTGAGCTTCAGGCCGAGCGATGGGCCCGGTGCCGATGGCTTGGTCGCCGCGGTCGCAGGAGTCGGAGCCGGCGGCTTCTTCTGACCGTCGGCCGGCCTGGCAAGAAAGGAGTCGAGGTCGATCGTGTCGATCTCGAGCCGCGTCATGATCGCCAGAGGCACCGAGAAGGTGACGGCCACGCCGCCGGTACCCTTGACGTCGTCGAGCTCGAAGGCCGCGTCGTTGACCTCGACCTTCCCGCCGTTCGAGCCGAGCCGGCCCTTCAAACTGAGCCGGCTCAGCTTGTTGGCCGGCACCGACGAGACGTCGACCGCGAGCCAGTCGAGCGTCTCGCGCAGCTTGGGGCCGACCAGGCTGAATTCGCCGGCGACAGTCGGCCTGGCCGGATCGCCGGACATCGTCGAGCGGGCCTGCAGCACCATGTCGCCCGGCAGGATGGCGGCGAGCTTCGGCACCGCGATCGTCCCGCCCTTGGCATCGAGCTCGATCACGGCGTTGCGGATCGGTCGCTTGTTGTAGATGACCTCGCCTGCCTCTATCGACACCTTGGCGGTGAGCGCGTCGAGCACGCTGGCGCCGCCGGTCGTTGTCGGCGCGGCGGGCGGAGCGGGCTTGCCCGCTGCCGCGGGCGGCGCGGAAGGTTTCGAGAGCTCCGCCAGCGCACGGTCGACGTCGATCTTCGGCAAGGCCAGCTTGCCCTCGACGGCCAGGGCGGGCTTCAGGGTCACGGCGATCGAGCCCGAGCCGCTGTCGCCGGCCAGTGCCATCTTGAAATCGCGGGCGGCGAACCCGGTCTGCGAAATCTCGACGCCGCCGTTGAAGCTGAACCTGTTGGCGAGCAACTGCGGCATCACCGGCGCCGGCTGGCCGGCGAGGCCCGCGAGCGTGGCGACGAACGTGCTGAGCGAGTCGGCCGACGCGTTGGCCAGCCCCGCGATCCTGGCGTCCGGACCGAGCTCGCTGATCGTGCCCTTGAAGCCGAGCTTGCCGCCGCCTGCTTCGAGCGCGAGGCTGGTCGGCAGGCCGTCACGCTCCTTGGCGCCGACGCCGAGGTCGACCTTGAGGGGTGCGCCGTTCACCGTGGCGGCGCCGACCACCGAATAGGGCCCGCTCATCGAGCCGACGGACGCCGTCACCGTCGCGTTCTCGGCGACGACCGACAGGCCCACCCTGGCATCGCTGAAGATCAGCGTGCCGTTCTCGATCGTGAGCTTGCCGAGCGACAGCGGCAGGGACGAGCCGGTCTTCGGCTCGGCCGGCGCGGCCTGCCCGGCCGACGGCGTGAAATCCCAGTTCAGCTTACCTTCGGCGTTGATCTCGAGCACGATCCTGGGTTCGACGAGGCTGACCTCCGTCATCTCGATGTCGCCACGCAGCAGCGCCAGCACCGAGGGCTTCACCGTGATCGACTTCACCTCGACCATGTTGGCATTGCGCGAACCGGAGGCATTCAGGAACCTGATCCCGGTGACGTTCACGCTCGGCACCGGCATCAGGGACAGCGCCACCGGACCGTCGATCTCCAGGTCCCGGCCGGTCGCCTTCTTCACCTGGGCGGCGATCTGCGGCTTGAAGCTGTTCAGGTCGAGAAAGACCGGCGCGAGCAGCAGTGCCGCAATCAACACGACGAGCACGCTGCCCGCACCGATCAGCACCTTCTTGCGTGCAGAAGGGGTCATCAGCATCTCCATCGGTCGCCACGGAACACTAGCGCATCCCCCATGAGCACGGCATAGAGAAATCCATGGCCGAGATCGTCAACCTCAAGCGCGTCCGCAAGGAGAAGGCCCGCCGCGAGCACGATCGCGAGGCCGAGGCCAACCGCCTGCGCTTCGGCCGCACCAAGGCGCAGAAGGCGGCCGACGAGGATACGAAAGAGCGTGAGCGGCGCGCGATGGACGAGCGGAAGCTGGAAGATCCGCCGTCCTGAGTGCTTTGAGTTTATCGCTCAATTGACGTCATGCCGCTGGGAGCGCGGCTCTCCAGAGCCGCTCTTTCTTCGGTTTGCCCCATCCCATGAGCGGCTCTGGAGAGCCGCGCTCCCAGCGCAGGGCCATCATTGGATGGGGTGAATTCTAACGCTGGCTCGGCCGCGTCAATATCAGCCGGTCGAAGAAATCGCGGGTCGCCTGCACGGCGCCGGGCCCGGCCACCGCGCGTACGTTGGTGAGCTCGAGGCGCCGGCCGGTCAGCGTGTCGATCAGCGCCGGCTCGAGCGCATGGCCGTCGGCGCGGTCGACCAGATCCATCGGCTTTCCGTTCTTCGCGGCCGGACCGAAGCGGTCTCCCCATTGCTTGAGGCCGACGATCACGGTGAACAGCGCCGCACCCTTGTCGGTCAGGCGATACTCATGGCGCAGCGGCCGCTGGCGATAGGCGGTCTTGCGGAAGACGCCGGCCTCGACCAGCTTCTTCAGCCGCGCCGTCAGCACGTTGCGCGCGATGCCGAGATTTTCCTGGAAGTCGTCGAAGCGGCGCACGCCGTAGAAGGCGTCGCGCACGATCAGCAACGTCCACGGCTCGCCGACGACGTCGAGCGCGGAGGCGATCGAACAATTCATCTGTTCGTACGAAGTACGCCGCATGGCCAAAGTATAGGCCCGTGCCGACGCAGTGCAATCCGGCCGTCCCGGCCGCGTTCGACGCGTCCTAGTCGCGGTTCGTGAAGAAATCCAGTTGCGGCCTGTTCGGCAACACACCCGACTTCATGTCCTGGCCGAACAGCATGACCTGCTCGGTGTCCGGCTTGTAGGCCGGCCACGCCGGCAGCCCTTCGGCATTCGGATCGCCGCTGCGCGCGAAGGCGAGCCAGTAGCCCATCATCGCGTCGGCGTATTTGCGATCGGCGTCGGTCCAGGCACGCGTCGTACCGAAGCGGTTCAACACCTCGTAGGTGCCGTAGGCGTAAGCCATCTCCGCACCATGATAGGCCCCCATCCTGCTGCCGGGAGTCTGCTGCTGGAAGCCGACACCGTCGACGAACGGATGGACTCGGCCGAAATGATACATGAACACGGGCGCGACCTTCGATTGCGCGATGCCCCAGCGCCGCATCGGCCCGGCGAAGGTCCGGTCACGCATCAGCGCATAGCTCGAGGCACGCGCCTCCTCGTCGGTCTTCGCCGGATAAAGCGCGAGCATCGCGTCGGCCTCCGCGCCGTAACGCTTGCGCGCATCGGCCTCGAAGGCCGCAGGCACCATCACCACCGGATAGGCCGTGCCCTCGTCGGCATTGGAGCCGATCAGCACCGGCACCTTCATCTGCCTGCCGGCCGCATAGACCTCGATCGGCTGCTGCGGCAGCAGCGCGCCGTCGACGACCGGGCGCATGTTGTTGTCGCCGTTCAGGATCGCGTCGCCGCCGAGATTGCGCAGCGCCCTGAGCGACGGCGCCTTGAGCTTTTCCGCCGCCGCGACCCCCGCCTTCTCGCCGTCGGCCAGGGTCTGCAGCCTGCCGCCCAGCGCGTAGCCGCCGCTCTGGCCGATGGCGCGATGGAACAGCCCGTCGGCTTGCGGCGAGGCGGCCAGCAGCGCGATCGCCACCGAGCCTGCCGACTGGCCATAGAGCGTGACGTTGGCCGGATCGCCGCCGAAGCGCGCAATATTGGCCTTCACCCATTTCAGCGCCGCGATCATGTCCATCAGGCCGTAGTTGCCCGACGATCCGCCGCCTTCGGCCGTCAGCTCCGGATGCGCGAGGAAGCCCAGCGCGCCGACCCGATAGTTGAACGACACGACGACCGCGCCCTTCCTCGCCAGCGGCTCGCCGCTGTAGAGCGGCAGCGAGGCCGAACCGATCGTCCAGCCGCCGCCATAGATGAAGACCATGACGGGCCGCTTCTCGCCCGCCGCCGCGGTCGACCAGACATTGAGGTAGAGGCAGTCCTCGCTCGACGGCTCCTCGCCCAGGTAAAAGACCGAATTCTTGGCGCGCAACGCCTGCAGGCACATCGGCGCGTAGCGGTCGGCGACGAGGTCGCCCTTCCATGGCACGACCGGCTGCGGTGCCTTCCAGCGTAGCTCGCGCACCGGCGGGGCGGCAAAGGGAATGCCCTTGTAGCTCGCAAGCTCGCCGGAACGGGTGCCGACGACCGCTCCACCCTCGACCTCGACCCGCGGCGGCGTATCGGCAAGGGCGGTGCGCGCGAGGGCCAGCGGCGCCAGCGCCGTGCAGAGCATGACGAGGTGCATCAGGGTCATTGCTTCCTCCCGTTTGCCCGCAGCATGGCAGAATCGGAAGCACAATGGCCATCTTCATGCTCATTGATAGGGGTAGGGAGAGGCTCACGCCTCCCCCTCCCTCCGAACCGGACTGGCAGATTTCCCGCATCCGGCTCTCCAGTCGGTGGTCTTACCCACGAGG
>Ga0070665_100003907_pt1 | contig 15753 bp, 15 predicted proteins | sample KBSS13metaG_FD_65862 | JGI IMG/M metagenome (GOLD analysis project Ga0070665, IMG submission 65862) | Switchgrass rhizosphere microbial communities from Kellogg Biological Station, Michigan, USA - KBS S1-3 metaG | ecosystem: Host-associated > Plants > Roots > Rhizosphere > Soil ... | reverse complement strand
GCCACCTCCTCGCCCGACACCGTGATCATTCAGATGCGGGAGCGCAAGACGTCCCGGCGCGACACGCCCACAGCGCGCGCGATACGGCTGCTTCGTCGAGACCATCGCCGATCATCACCAGCTCCGTGCGACGTGGTGCGACACCCCACGCGTCGCGACGCTCGAGCGAGGTTCGTGCGCCCGCCCGCTCGACGAAGCCGCGGTGATCGTCGCCCGCGACGTGAACGAAGCCTTTCGCGCGCACGAGCCGTGCGCCGAGCCCTTCGAGCACCGCGAGCACGCGCTCGCCGACGAGCGGTGCGTCGTCGGAAAACGCGATCGCGACGAGCTGGTTGCCGTGGTGATGGGATTCACCTTCATGGTCGTGAGGCTTGCGCGTCCACGCACGCAGCGGCCGCGGCTCGAGCAGCCACGCGGTCATCGCGACGGCCTGATCGGCCGGGAACGCGGCGCGCTCGGCGTGCGATGCGAGCCGATCGAGCAGGCCGTGGGTCGCGCGCACGGCCTCGGGCGCCGCGACGTCGAGCTTGCTGATCAAGATGCGATCGGCCGCCATCGCCTGGGCGCCGGCCTCTTCGCGGGTCTCGAGCGCGCTCGCGCCGGTCTCGGCATCGACGACGCACACGACGCCGGCCGGCGCGATCCGCTCGCGCGCCGCGGCTTGCTCGGCCGCGCGCTTCGCGCCGATTTCCGTGCTCGGATGCGTCGCGACCAAGCTATCGAGGATGGCGGCCGGCTCGGCGATGCCGGTGGTCTCGAGCACGACGTGATCGGGCGAGCTACGCGCCACGATGTCCGCGATGCCTTCCCAGAGGTCGTTCTTGATGTCGACCTTGCAGCACACGCAGCCGCCGGCGAGCTCGAGCACGTCGCCGCCGCTGCCGACGATCAGCTGCGTATCGATCGAGATCCGACCGAGCTCGTTGACCAGCACGGCGATGCGCTTGCCGTGCGACGCCGCGAGCATGCGGTTGAGCGCCGTGGTCTTGCCGGCGCCGAGCCAGCCGGTGAGGATCGTGAACGGAACCTTCACCGCTACCCTATCTGTTGAAAAGGGCGCGTTCGACGACGTTGGCCAATGTCGCCGGCACGAACGGCCGCACGACGAACGCGTCGGGCCCGCCATCCGCACCGACGTCGTAGATGTCGATGTACTCCGACGTCATCATCACGATCGGGATCTTTTTCGTCGCCGCGTTGGTCTTGAGCTGGCGACAGACCTCGGCGCCGTCGATCTTCGGCAGGTCGCTGTCGAGGACAATGACGTCGGGCGGCTCCTGCTTGACGCGCGAGAGCGCGCTCGCACCGTCGCGCGCGACGCCGACCACGTGGCCGCGCCCCGACAGCGACTTCTGGATCAGCCGCACGACGTCCTGCTCGTCGTCGATCACGAGAACGCGCGCCATGATTACTCGTCGATGACCGAGCGCAGGCAGGTTTCGGCGACCGGCGTCTGCCAGTCGCGCTTGTTCACGAAGTAGTGGACGAGGTTGCCCTGGCGATCGATCAGCGCCGACTCGGGCACGGCCTTGATGCCCCACGACGCCGCGATCTGACCGATGTTGTCGTCGCCCTTCGGCGGATCGAGCAGCACCTGGAACGACGTGCCGTGCGGTAGGCCTTGCTGATAGGCAGCCAGCGCCGTCTGGAGCGTCGCGTCCTTGCCCTCGGGGACCTTCACGCCCGGCGCGAGCGCGTCGGTGATCGCGTCGAGCACGTCGGCCCAGTTGCGATCCGAGGCGAGCGCGACCACGACGAAGTCCTTGCCCGCCATGTCCTTCGCCATCTCCTCGAGGTGCGGCTTCTCGGTCTTGCAGACGCCGCACCACGACGCCCAGAAGTTGACGAGCACGACCTTGCCGCGGAAGTCCGACAGGTGGACCGGCTTACCGTCGTGGTCGTACGCCGTGAAATCCGGCGCTGGAATCGGATAGGTGCAGGTGCCGCCGCCCGGGCAAACCGCTGCGTTGATCGGTGGATGCGACTGCATGCCGGTGCATGCCGCGCGGGACTCGCGCGCCGCCGCGGTCGGCACCATCCACAAGAAGAACGCGAGCACGAGCACGCCGACAGCCGCGACGCAGCCGCCCACGATCAGCTTGCGCGGATCGACGACGACGCCATGTGGGGTCTGGGCCATCACGAACAATGTACCGGAAGTTCCGCTATGCTCAAAGGGATGTCCATGCGCGGGTCTCTCAGCACGATGTCCGCGGAGGACGTGCTCGAGTGGGTCGCGCGCCGGAAGATGTCGGCCCCGGTGACCTTCGAGCGGCGTGGGCTGACCCGAAGCGTGACCATCGAGGATGGCCAGATCGTGTGGGCGAGCTCGAATCGCCGCGACGAGCAGCTCGGCGTGATCCTCGTGCGGAGCGGGCTCGTCGCCGAGCGGGCCCTCGCCGACGCGCTCGAGGCCCGCGCCGAGACCGGCGTGCCGCTGGGCAAGGTATTGCTCATGTCGGGTCTGATAACCGAAGCCGACCTGGTAGAAATTCTCGCGACGAAGATCCGCGAGACGGTCACCGACGTCGTGACCTGGCACGAAGGTGATTTCGACGTGTTGCCGCGCCAGGCCGCGCCGAGCACCGGGGTCGTGGCGCAGCTGTCGATCGAGGTGTGCCTGACGGTCGCTCGCCGCCGCGCCGCGCGGATGACCGAGATCATGGACATCCTCGGCGCCGACGACATCACGTTCTACGTGCCGCCGGGCGCGACGTCGCCGCCGGCCAATCCCGAAGAGATCGTCGATCCGGCCAAGGCGTGGGCGCTCGCCGGCGACCGCCACACCGCCGCCGAGATCGCCGCGGCGTTCGCGGCCGAGCGCTTCGCGACCTACGACGCGCTGGTCGAGATGGTGCAAGCCGAGAAGCTCGTGATCGATCGCCGCCACCGCGAGCGCACGAACTCGGCGATCGAGCTCGCGGCGGGAGCGCGCGGCCGGTTGCGCCAGGGCGATCGCGCCGGCGCGCTGGCGATGGCCGCGCAGGCGCTGCATCAGGACCCGCACGATCAGGAGGTCCGCACCACGTTCGCGCAGATCGAGCGCGCGCGCGTGGCCGAGGTCGCCAAGCAGCTGCTCGCGCGCCACCACGTGCCGAAGCTGGTGCGGCCGGTCACCGAGGAAGTCCGCCGCGCGCACAAGCTCACCCCCGCCGAGGTCGAGCTCGCCGCTCGGATCGATGGCCGATGGGACTTGCTCTCGCTCGTGAAGTCGGCCAGCGTTCGAGAAGCCGAGGCGCTCCTCGCGTTTGCCCACCTCGCGGAGGCGGGGGTCGTCGAGCTCGGTTGATTCATGGTGGATGCAGCTCCGACGATCGATCGCACGCGCCTGTTGCCGCGCAGCGGTATCGGCGTGGAAGCGCCGTGGCTCGTCATCGCGCCTCCCGGCAATCCGATCATCCGGCTCGACGCGCGGCTGCTCGATCGCGTCGAGCTGATCGGCCGCTCGCCGACGTTCCCGCTCGTCACGTCGGCCGTCGCGATCGCGGGCGTGGTCGCCGCCGGGTTCTCGCTGTTGCCCGGCGGCCCGTTCGCGTGCGCCGGCCTTGCCTATCTCGCGCACGAACGCTTCAGCGAAGCGCGCCGGCGCTCGCGCAGCCGAGATCTTCTGCTCGCGCTCGGCGATCTCGAGGTCGCGCTGCACGTCGCCGACGGCCCCGAGGCCGCCAAGGGCATCTCCGAGCAGCTCGCGCCGTACACGCGCGACGCGCCGATCACGCGGCCGGAAGTCTACGAGGACGCCAAGCGCCGCATGCACGATCAAGCGGAGGGCCGCGGCGACGCCAGCGCACGGCGCGAGCTCGAGCACGCCCTGCTCGTCGGCAGCGACGTCGTGTACATGAAGGGCGACCACCTCATGGTCGGCCAGGTCCCGTACAAGATCGCCGAGGTGCGCGAGTACGCGCTGCGCGGTGCGAACCTGCCGCTGCCCGGTGGGCGCCTGCTCCAGGCCGCGATGGGCCTGCTCGTGGTCGCCGCCGAGGAGCGCGCCGCCGCCGGCGAGGACATCGGCGTGTTGTCGAAGCGGATCGCCGAGTACGAAGCGTGGAGCGGCCACACGGCCGGCCGCTGAGCTCGTCAGGGCTGGGTCGGCAACCGCAGCTCGAACGTGCAGCCCTGCCCGGGCGCCGACGCCGCTTCCGCGGTGCCGCCCCACGGCGCGACCACGCTCGCCGCGAGCTCGCCGACCTCGCCGACCTCGCCGCCGTTGCCGTTGTCGGCGATCGAGACCACGCCCCACGCGTCTTCCGACCACACGCGAATCGACAGCGAGCTGCCCGCGAGGCCGCGCGCCGACGTCGCCGAGACCGCGAGCAGCTGCGCGACGAGCAGCGCGAGCGCGCCGGGGGCGCCGCGCGTCGGCGGCACGTTGCCGAGATCGATGAGCAGCTCGATGCCGACGCCGAGGTGATGGCTCGCGATCCGGATCCCGAGGTCGACGTTCGCTGCGAGATCGAACCAGCGCGGCGCATCGGCCGCGATCGCGAGCGCGCGATCGAGCTCGTCGACGCGGCGCGCGAGCTGCGTGGCCTCGAGATACGCCTCGGCGAGGTCTTGCCGCAGCGCTTGCAGCGCGTGATACGGGTACGGCGTCGGGCCGGTCGCATGCGCGACGTGGCGCTCGAGGTGATCGACGACGAGCCCGAGCCGATCGCGCAGGCCGCGCAGCGGCTCGGCGACCTGGTGCGCGACCTCGGCCGCGACCTCTCCACCTAGTTGCTTCATAGACTGCTCGTCAGCAAGAACCACGTCTCGTTCACGCCGCCCTGGATCAAACCATGCGCGTAGCCGATCTCGAAAGTTCCCGGCACGAAGTACCCGAAGAACGCGTCGAGCCGCAGCGCGCCGCCCACGCTCCAGCGCACATTCTTGCCGGCGTCGAACAGGTTGTTGAACGCGGTCGCGACGTCGGACATCGCGGCGAAGTGCAAGCGCTGGAGATAGACCGGCAGCGTGCCGAGGCCGTGCTGGATCTGCCACAGCTCGGTTCGCAGCTCGAGGTTGGCGAGGTGGTACTGGTTGCCGCTGACGGCGCGCGTCGCGTAGCCGTGGAGGTAGCCGATCGGCGCGGTGCGCACCGAGTTCACGATCGACATCGCGACGTCTTGCGCCGGCACGCCGCCGAGCGAGTAGCTGTTGCCGCCGATGAGATCGCCGTCGCTGAGCGAGCCGACCACGCGCAGCGCGAGCACCGGCGGTGCGCGGCCCGACTGCTTGGTCCACAGCCGCTGGTAGAGATCGAAGCCGTAGCTCGCGGTGATGTTGCGGAACGCCGAGCCGAAGATCGGGTTGTCGACGCGCAGCGAGAAGCTCGCGTCGAAGCCGTCCTGCGAGCCCAGGCCGAACGTGGTCGCACGCACGCGCGAGAACGTCAGCCGCGACGACATGCCGGCCTCGGTGAAGTTGGTGATCGGATGCGTCGGCAGCGCCTGATCGGGCGGGATCAGCGCGCCGCCTTGCGGCGCCTGCGCGAGCCGGTACCAGTCGATGTCGTACGAGAACCCGAGCGACCAGCTCGCGCTCGGCCGCGTCTCGAGCGGGATGCCGAGCGAGATCGTGCCGCTCCAGTCTTCTTCCTTGTAGGTCTTGTTGAGCCCGTCGACCATCCAGCCGCTGCGCTCGACGAGCGTGCGCGAGCCCGCGACGGCGAACGACGGCCGCCAGCCGGTGTACGTGTACGACGTGCCGATGTTGGTGTCGCCTTGCGACAGGTCCTCGCCGATCGCGAGCGCCCAGTTGTGCAGGCCGACCGCATCGGCGCCGCTGGTCTGCAGGCTCGCCGTGCGAGACGCCGCGTCGAACTGACCGGTCCACGTCTGCGGCGCGAGCGTCTCGAGCGGGCGATACGGCCGCGGCGCGGAGACGACCGCGGAGTCGTCGGAGATGACCTGCGGCGCCGGCTTGTCGTCGAGGTACTCGCGCGCGGGCAGCCAGCTGCTGCGATCGAGCGGGATCTCGTACAGGTCGTAGCCGCCCTTGGCGACCGTGTTCTCGTACGCGAGGTGCGTGCCGTCGGGCGACGGCCGCGCCGCGAACGCGCCGCCGATCACGTTGGTGACCTGCCAAAGGGAGCGATCCGCAACGTCGAAGGCATAAATGTTCGCCACGCCGGTGCGATCGCTGTCGAAGAACAGCGTCTTGCCGTCGGTCGACCACGCGGGCGCCATGTCGATCGCGCGGTCGTGCGTGATCTCGTCGACCTTGCCCGACGCGAGCTCGAGCACGAGGATGTCGCGGTAGCCGCCGTAGCGCCACGCCGAGAACGCGATGTGCGTGCCGTCGGGCGACCACGCCGGCTGATACGCCTCGTCGTACGTGCCGCCTTCATACGCGACGCTGGGCTCGCCGCCGGGCTCGTTCGGCATCACGGCAAGCACGCTGTGGGTGTGCTCGTTCATCGAGAACGCGATGCGCCGGCCGTCGGGCGAGACCGCGGGATCGCGCGCGCGCCGGCCCGTCGTCAGCCGCACCGTCTGCTTGGTGCGCGCGTCCCAGCGGAACAGATCCTCGAACGCGTAGAACGTGCGGTAGATCCGGCCGAGCTCGTAGACGAGCGATCCATCGCTCAGCAGATCGAACGGCCCGATGTTGTCGATCTGCGCGATGTTGTAGCCCTGCGCGTCGTCGGCGCCGGCCGCGGCGCCGCGCACGAAGCTGAAGTTGTAGCCGTCGGACTGGATCCACACGAGCTCCTTGCCGTCGCGCGAGTAGTGCGGCCACATGTTCGACTCGGCGGTGTGCGTGATCGCGCGCCCTTCGGCGAGCCCGCGCCGCTCGATCGCCATTTCCTGCAGGCCGTAGTGATCGCGCAGGTAGTCGTTCCAGTCGTCGTAGAGCTCGGTGAACGGCTTGCCGACCGTCTTCGCGATCTGGCGGTTCACCGCGAACGGCGGCGCGTACGCGCCCGACGTGTGCGCCATCTTGCGCAGCGTGTCGTCGCCGAAGCGATCGAAGATGTAGCGCAAGAAGTGCGAGCCGTAGACGTAGGCCGCGTTGCCGCGCGGATACTGGCGCGGGTTGCCCGAAACCTCGTCGAGCCGGAGCTCGTACGTGCCGGAGCCGCCGATCGTGCGCAGGCCGTGGCGCGCGCTGCGGATGTACGAATCGAAGCGCGTGCCGCGGTTGCGGCCGCCGGCCGAGCGCTTCGACTCCTCGTAGACCGCGATGCCTTCGATCAGCCAGCGCGGCATGATCTGATTCGGCGCCCACGTCTTGCCGAAGATCTTGTTGTAGATGGTCGGCAGGCCCTCGTACGTGTCGAGGTGCAGGATGTGCGTGTACTCGTGCGCGATGAGCGCGTACAGCCAGTCCTCGTGGTCGTCGAGCTCGGTGAAGCTCGACGGCCCCGTCGCGTTGACCTGGATCGCGTTGCGCGGCAGCACCGACGCGAAGCCGTTCGCGGAGTCGGTGTTGTCGATGAGATAGACCAGCGTCTTCTCGGTCGGCTCGTGATCGAGCGCGGGCGCGAGCAGCGAGTGCGCGTGCTCGGCCACGACACCGAGCCGGCGGGCCTGCTCGTCGAGCGGCGCCCAGTAGTAGATGACGAAGTGCGCGGTCTCGACCGTGCGCCACTCGAGCGTCGGATCGCCCGCGCGCGCGGGCGTCACCATCCCTAGAATCGCGACGAAGACCAGCGCGATCCATCCGGTGAACGTCGACCTCGAGGCGAACCTGAACGCGAACGCAAACCTAATCCCACGGCTCGCGCGTGTCGGTCTCGACGTACACGTGCTCGTGTCACGTGCACGTGCACGATCGGATCTTCCACGCCCGACGTTCCAAAGGTCTGGGTCGCGTTGCGTCGAGCTCGCGCGCGCTGCATCGAGCGACAGTGTCGAGAATTCGCGCAATCGGCTCATCGAACACCGCGTATCGAGCCTGTTCGTTCGAGAGAGGTTGGCCGAGCTCGGAGGTCGTGCACGAGCACGTGCACGTGACACGAGCACGTGTACGTCGGATCAGCAGAGCCGAGCTCGGGTTTAGTCGGCGCTCGGCCGCTGGCGGTCTTGTTTCTCGTCGACGGCAACATCCACGGTGGCGTTCAGGTTCATGTTCACGTCGACGTTTCGGCGATCATTTGCGTCCTGTGACCGGAGAGCTGATCCCGAACATGTAGGCGCTGACGATCGCACGAACTTCGGCCGCGGTCGCGACCGTGCGGACGCGGTCGACAAGCTTCTGCGTCCCGTCGACGGACATCTGCCTCAGCGCATCTTTGACCTCGGGAATCGACACCGCGCTCATCGACAGCTCGCGGATGCCGAGGCCGAGCAGCACCGCCGCGATCATCGGCTCGCCCGCCATCTCGCCACACACCGTGACCGGGATGTTGTTGTCGCGCGCCGCGACGACGACCGGCGCGATCAGCCGGATCAGCGCCGGATGAAGCGGCTCGTAGAGGTACGACACGTACTCGTTCACGCGATCGACCGCCATCGTGTACTGGATGAGGTCGTTCGTGCCGATCGAGAAAAAGTCGCACTCCCTGGCGAGCAGATCTGCCGTGAGCGCCGCCGACGGCATCTCGATCATGATGCCGAGCTTGATCTGCTCGTCGAACGCGACGCCTTGCGTCTTGAGCTCGAGCTTGACGTCGTCGACGACGGCCTTGACCGCACGCAGCTCGGCGATGCCCGAGATCATCGGGAACATCAGCTTGATCGTGCCGTGCGCCGACGCGCGCAACAGGCCGCGCAGCTGGCTGCGGAACAGATCCTTGCCGATGTTCGACAGGCACAGCCGGATCGAGCGCAGGCCGAGCGCGGGGTTCGCCTCGTCGAGATCCGCGTCCTCGAGGAACTTGGCGAGCTTGTCGCTGCCGAGGTCGAACGTGCGGATCGTCGCCGGCTTGCCGCCGAGCCGCTCGAGCACGGCGAGCGTGGTCGAGTAGTGGGCCTCCTCGTCGGGCAGCCCCTCGCCCGTCATGTAGAGATACTCGGTGCGAAACAGGCCCACGCCCATCGCGCCGTACTCGAGCGCGTCTTCGAGCTCTTCGGGCCCGTCGATGTTCGCGAGCAGCTGGACCTCGACGTCGTCGCGCGTCGTGGCCGGCAGATCGCGCATCGCATGGAGCCGCGCGTTGGCCGCGACCTGGCGGCGCTGCTCTTCGCGATACTCGGCGACGGTCGCCGCCGACGGGTTGACGATCACCACGCCCGTCGAACCGTCGATCACGATGTAGTCGTCGCTCTCGACGACCTCGGTGATGTCCTCGAGCCCGACGATCGCGGGAATCTCGTGCGCGCGCGCGATGATCGCGGTGTGCGACGTCTTGCCGCCGGCGTCGGTGAGCAGGCCCGACACAGCCGCCTTGTGGAGCTGTGCGGTGTCGGCCGGCGACAGGTCGTACGCGACCACGACCGCATCTGGCGGCGGCGCGAGCGGGCCGGTCACGCGGCCGAGCAGGTTGCGCAGCACGCGATCGAACACGAACTCGACGTCGCTCTTGCGCTCGCGCAGGTACGCGTCCTCGATCCCGTCGAACACCGCGCGGATGTCGTCGACGGCGCGCCGCAGGCCCCACTCCGCGTTGATCTTGTCCTCGCGGATGTACTCGACCGCGGCGCCGACCATGTGCTCGTCGTGGAGCATCATCTGGTGCGCGGTGATGATGTGGTAGTCGCTCTCGTTCTCCGAGGCGAGCTTCTCCTTGATCTTCGCGAGCTGCTTGTCGGATGCGGCGATCGCCTTGTAGAGCCGCGCGACCTCGTCGTCGATGTCGTCGGCGTCGATGTGATGGCGCGGCGCCTTGAGCGTGTCGCGGCCGATGAGATAGGCGCGGCCGAACGCGACGCCCGGCGACACGCCGAGGCCGGTGCGCCTGACCTCCCGACGCCCCGCCTTGGTCATTTGCCCTCGCCGAACTTGTCGTTGACGAGCTGGACGATCGCGGCGACGACCTCGGCAGCGCGCTCGCCCTTCGCCTTGATCGTGACCTTCGTGCCCTTGCTCGCGACGAGCATGAGCACGCCCATGATGCTCTTGCCGTTGACCTCGTGACCGTCCTTGGCCAGCGTCACGTCACACGGGAACTTCGACGCGAGCTGGACGAGCTTGGTCGCCGCGCGGGCGTGAAGGCCCAGCTCGTTCTGGATCATGACCGTTTGTTCGACGACGTCCGCCACTACCGCGATCTCCCCTCGCCGAGCTCGACGTCGCGATGGCGCACCAGGATGTCCCAGTCTTCGCCGAGCCGCCGGCGCAGCTCCTCGACGACCGCGACCGAGCGATGGCGACCGCCGGTGCAGCCGACGCACACGGTGACGTAGAGCTTGCCTTCTTGCTGGAACAGCGGCAGCTGCGCGCGCAGCAGCTGATCGACCTGCTCGACGAGCACCTTGCCCTCGGGCGAGCCGAGCACGAACTTGACGACCGAGGGATCGCGGCCGTCGAGGTGCGCGAGCGCCGGCTCGAAGTACGGGTTCGGCAGGAACCGGACGTCGAACACCAGGTTGAACTCGAGCGGCAGGCCGTGCTTGAAGCCGAACGACACGAACGTGACGGCGAGCTTGCCGTCGCCGCCGTAGCGATCCTGCACGACCGCCTTGAGCTGGTGCATGTTGAGGTTCGTCGTGTCGACGACCGCGGCGCCGTCGCGCAGGTCCTGCATGACCTCGCGATCGCGGCGCACACCCTCGGAAAGATCGTCGCCCGACAGCGGATGGCGCCGCCGCGTCTCGGAGAACCGGCGCAGCAGCACCTCGTCGCTGGCGTCGAGGAACATGACCTCGAGCCGGTGGCCGGCGCCGCGCAGTTTCGCGATCGTGTCGGCCCACGCCGCGAGGTTCTTGCGCTGGCGCGCGTCGATCGCGATCGCGAGCTTGTCGCGGTCACCCTCGTGCGCGAGGTGATCGACCATCTGCGTGACGAGCGGCACGGGAATGTTGTCGACGCACGTGAACTCGATGTCCTCGAGCGCGCGCAGCGCGGTGCTCTTGCCCGCGCCCGACAACCCCGTGACGATCACGATCTGCATTACTCGACCGCATCCCCGTCGTGCGGGACCCCTTCAGGACGCGTGGCGAGCGCGCGATCGAGCTGATCGCGAAACGCGCGCGCCGAGTAGATGCCCTGCGCCTTGAGCAGCTGGTTGCGCGCCGCGACCTCGATCAAGGTCGCCAGGCTGCGGCCGGGGCGCACCGGCAGCTGGATCTTCGGGATGTCGACCTCGAGCAAGGTCTCGACGCGATCTTCGATCCCGAGGCGGTCGTATTCGGCGTGACCGTCCCAGTCGTGAAGCTCGGTGATCAGATCGACGACCTTACTCTCGCGCACCGCCGAGATGCCGAACAGGTCCTTGATGTTGATGATCCCGAGCCCGCGGATCTCCATGTGGTGGCCCAAGATCCCCGCACCGCGGCCCGACAGCTGGCGGCCGTGGCGCCGCACGAGGATCACGTCGTCGGCGACGAGCCGGTGGCCGCGCACGACGAGGTCGAGCGCGGTCTCGCTCTTGCCGATCCCGCTCTTGCCGATCATCAGGATGCCGATGCCGAGCACGTCGACCATCACGCCGTGGAGCTGCATCGACGGGGCCAGCACGTCGCTCATCCACGCGGTGACCGCGGCGATGAAGTCGGCGGTGACCAGCGTCGAGACGATCAGCGGCACGCCGTGGACCTCGGCGGCCACGCTCAGGTCCTCGGGCGGTATGCGGCCGCGGCAGACCACCACGCAGGCCGGCCGGCTCGCGAGCAGGGTCTCGATGCCCACCCCGCGCGCCCGCTCGCTTTCGCTGAGGTAATCGATCTCGGTACCGCCGAGCACGAGCACCCGCCCCTCGTGCAGCTGCTCGGGCCAGCCGGTCAGCGCCAGCCCTGGCTTCTGGATCCGCGGGACGGTGATCGTGCGATCGAGCCCGCGCTGTCCCGCCACCGCGGTCGCGCCGAGCTCCGCGCGCTCGACCAACTCGCCGACGGTGATCGCCGCCATCTCAGTACTTGGCGTCCTCGTCGGCCACTACGTTGTACATCGACTCGGCGTCAGGGGCCGCGAGCAGCCGGCGACGGAACTCGGGGTCCTTGAACACGCGGCTGATCCGCGCCAGCGCCTTGAGGTGCGCGCCGGTCGACGATTCCGGAGCGACCAGCACGAAAAACAGGTACGTCGGCTGGCCATCCATCGAGTCGAAATCGACGCCGTTTCGCGCCCGCCCGAGGCACGCAACGATCTCTCCGACCGCTGCGAGCTTGCCGTGCGGGATCGCGACGCCCTCACCGATCGCCGTCGATGCGAGCTGCTCGCGCTCGACGAGCACACGCGACAGTTGCGGGCGATCGATGCGTGGATGGTGCTCCGCCATATAGGCCGCGAGCTCCTCGAGGATGGCCTTCTTGTCGGTCGCCGCGAGCGCAGGGACGACCATGTCGCGCTTGATGAGGTCGACGATCTTCATGATGCGCTCGGGGACTCGAAGCTACCAGATTACGCAGCGGTCGGGGTCTCGATGAGCCCGTAGCTGCCGTCGTCGCGTTTGTATACGACCGCGACGCGACCATCGGTGTCGAGCCGGAACACCAGGAACGTCTCGTTCAAGAGGTTCAGCTGCATGCACGCGTCGGAGACCGACATCGGCTGCGCGTGGAACTTCTCGGTCTTGACCACGCGCACCTCCGGAGGCGCCGCGATCGCACCGAGCGTACCCGCACCGTTGCCGTTGGGCGCGGGCACCGGCTCGTTGAGCTCGGAGAACGCTTCATCGATGATCGAGTGCGACCACGGTAGCGCGACGACGTTGTGCGGCCGCGCCTTCATGCCCTCGAGCTTGCCCTTGTACTTCCGGACCTGACGCTCGATCTTCGCGATGCAGAGATCGATCGAGCTGTACATGTTCTCGGTGATCTCGTGGCCTGCGATCGCGAGGCCGTTATGAAGCTGAAAACTTACGTCGATGCGGTGCTTGTGACGCTCGGTGGAGAAGACGACGTGACATGCGATCGGGTCCGGCAGGTACTTGCGGACTCGTTCCATCCGCTCTTTCGCATAGGCCTTCAGTGCATCGGTCGGTTCCATATGGCGGAACGTCACCGCGAATTGCATGCGAGCGCCTCCAGGATTGGTTCGACTCAATTGTACCGCTGCCGCCACCCGCGGATCATCGGGGCGTCACTCAAACTGGTGCTGTCCGAACAGCGGCGAGTGGTTCGAGCTCGGCCGCGAGCCGGCCGGCGACGTAGCGCGCGGCGGACAGTGTTCCGGGACGGTTGGTCCCCTGCTGCTTGTCGAGCACGTCGAGCAAGGTGCCGATGTCGGTGACGGTCGCCAGGACCTCGCGGTAAGCTTTTCGCCGCTCGAACGCGACCTCGCGGCTTGCCCGGCCGATCTGGAGCGCGACGGCCATCGCCGCGCGGTCGAGCCGGTCGCGGATCAGGAAACGCGCCGACGTCGCATCGATGACCTCGGCGACGAGCCGTGCGAGCTCGAGGGCGACCTCGTAGACGTCGAAGGTCGCAGTTTCGATGCGGATCGGCGTGCGCAGCGTGACGTCGGTCATGCCCCCTTGTACGCGAACCTCGGCTGACGGCCGGGTCATAGGCCGGGTACGCGTGGGGTTGCGGCGACCTCAGAACACTTGCTTGCGCTTGCTCGAGCTCAGGATGCCGAGCTGCTCGCGATACTTCGCCACGGTGCGGCGCGCGATGTCGATCCCGCCCTTCTTGAGCAGCTCGACGATCTTCTGATCGGAGTGCGGCCGCTTCGGATCCTCGCCGCCGACGAGCTCCTTGATCTTCGACTTGACGGCCTGCGACGCGAGATCCTCGCCGTTGGTGCGCGAGATGCCGCTGTTGAAGAAGAACTTCAGCTCGAAGATCCCCTGCGGCGTGTGGACGTACTTGCTCGTCGTCACGCGCGACACCGTCGACTCGTGCATGCCGATGTCCTCGGCGACGTCGCGGAGGATGAGCGGCTTGAGGTGCGCGATGCCCTTGTCGAAGAACTCACGCTGGAACTTCAAGATCGACTCGGCGACCTTGATGATCGTGCGCTGGCGCTGCTGGATCGACCGGATCAGCCACTGCGCCGAGCGCAGCTTGTCCTGGACGTAATCCTTGCTCGCGGTGCCCGAGCCCATCGCGTTCTTGTAGAAGCCGCTGATCTTCAGCTTCGGCAAGCCATCGTCGTTGGGGACGACGAAGTACTTGTCGCCGACCTTGTGGATGTAGACGTCGGGCGTGACGTAGTGCGGATCATCCGAGCTGTACTGCCGACCCGGCCGCGGGTCGAACTCCATGATGACCTTCGCAGCCTCGTAGATCTCGTCGAGCGGCTGCTTCAGGTCGCGCGCGATCGCCTGGTAGTTCTTTTTCTCTAGATTTCCCAGGTGGCTCTTGATCATCTTCACGCACAGGTCGTCGTCCTGACCTGCCGCGATGCACTGGATCAACATGCACTCGGCGAGCGACCGCGCGCCGACACCGGTCGGATCGAAGCTCTGGATCTTCTCGAGCACGAGCTCGCACACGACTGGATCGGCGCCGAGGTCCGCGGCGAGCTCGTCGATCGGCGGGTCCTTGAAGTACCCGTCGGCGTCGATGTTGCCGAGGATCGTCATGCCGATCTCGAGCTGATCGGGCGGCAGGTCGGTCATCTTGAGCTGCCACGCGAGGTGGTCGTGCAGGCTCGGCGGCTTGGTCAGGGTCGCCTCGAGCGACGGCATCTCGTCGCCGTCGCCCCGGAACGCCGGCATCGCCGGCGCCATCGAGTAGTTGTCGAGGTAGTTCTCCCAGTCGATCTCGTTGACCGCGGTCGCGTCGCCCTTGATTTCGGTCTGGGCGACGCCCTCGACGACCGAGCCCTCGAGGGGGGTCTCGGTCGAGTTGCCCTGTGCCTCGAGCTGGTGCGCGGCCTGCTCGTCGGAGCCCATGACGTCCAGGTCGGGCGAGCGCTCGTTCTCGAGGTCCATCTCATCGTCGAGGATGGGGTTCTCGAGCATCTCGTCATGCACGAGCTCGGCCAGCTCCATTCGGGATAGCTGGAGGAGCCGGATCGCCTGTTGCAGCTGCGGAGTCATCACGAGCTGCTGGGACAGCTTCAGCTCCTGGCGCATCTCCATGCCCATGCGATTTCTCCTTATCTACCGCTGACTTGCGCGCCTGGTATGGCGCTTGAACATAAGCCTACGGTAGAAGCATGGCCATGTAAAGAGCTCGTGGCCCGCCTCTTGCTCGCGCAAAAGGTCAAGCGCTATTTGCGCTTGTTCTGGTGTTCCAGGGTGGCCCGGATGAAGCGCCCGAACAGCGGGTGCGGCGCTCCGGGACGCGACTTGAACTCAGGATGGAACTGACAGGCCACGAAGTACGGGTGCTGGGGTAGCTCGATCATCTCGACGAGCCGGCCGTCGGGCGATAGCCCTGACAGGACCATGCCGTGGCGCTCGAGGGCGTCGCGGTAGTTGTTGTTCACTTCCCAGCGGTGCCGGTGGCGCTCGCTGATCTCCGCGGCGCCGTACGCCTCGAACGCCTTCGTGCCGGCCTTGAGGGTGCACGGATAGGCTCCAAGCCGCATCGTCGCGCCCTTGTCGGTCACGCCGCGCTGGTCGGGCATGAGATCGACGACCGGATGCGGCGTGCTGGCATCGACCTCGGTGGAGTTCGCGCGATCGAGGCCACACACGTGGCGTGCGAACTCGATGCACGCCATCTGCATACCGAAGCAGATGCCGAAGTACGGGACGCCCTTCTCGCGCGCGAACTTGACCGCCGCGATCTTGCCCTCGGTGCCGCGCGCGCCGAAGCCGGGCGCGACGAGGATGCC
>Ga0070665_100003905_pt1 | contig 15758 bp, 13 predicted proteins | sample KBSS13metaG_FD_65862 | JGI IMG/M metagenome (GOLD analysis project Ga0070665, IMG submission 65862) | Switchgrass rhizosphere microbial communities from Kellogg Biological Station, Michigan, USA - KBS S1-3 metaG | ecosystem: Host-associated > Plants > Roots > Rhizosphere > Soil ... | reverse complement strand
CTCGGCCATGTCGTCGAGCAGGGCGACTGGTCCCTGCTCGATCCCGTGAAGAAACGCGCGCCGTTCTACCGGCGCTGACTCATCGGAGCGCGCCACTCCAGTGGCGCTCATCACCCTGAGCGCCACTGGAGTGGCGCGCTCCGATGAGTCAGCGGCGGTAGAAGGGCGCGCGCTGCTTCACGGGATCGAGCAGGGACCAGTCGCCCTGCTCGACGACGTGGCCGAGCGGGAAGGGTGGGCGCGGTTCCTGGCCGAGCGAGCGCATCACGCGGTCGTCGCGGTAGTAGCAGAGCAGGATGACGCGGGTCAGCGAGGCAAGGGCCGAGCCGCCCTCGGCGCGCAGCTCGTTGGCGACGGCCAGCCGGCGCTCGGCCGGCAGATCGGCGAATGCGCCGCCGGCCAGGATCGCCAGATGCCCAAGGGCGACGCCGATGTCTTCGCGGTCGCGGCCGAGGCTCCTCACGATGTCGGCGAAGATCGCCTCGTCGTCGGCGCCCGGTACGCCATGGCGCTCACTCGCGGGGATCATCGTGCCGGCGAAGGCGTGCAGGTCGCGAGTCTCGGCGGCGGTGAGAGGGCTGTTGGCTGGCATTTGCGGGCTCTTTGTCTTCCAGGCCTGATCAATCGAACAGGGTGCCGTCGGCGGCGCGGCGCTTGATGTTGTCGGCGATCCACAGCGACAGCGCCTGGATGGTCGAGGTCGGGTTCACGCCGCCCGACGTGACCCAGATGCTGCCGTCGACGATGAACAGGTTCTTCACGTCGTGGCTGCGGCCCCAGCCGTTGACCACCGAGCGCTCGGGATCGTCGCCCATGCGTGCGGTGCCGAGCAGGTGCCAGCCGCCGTTCAGGATCGGCGCCTCGGTCGAGATGTCCGTCGCGCCGGCGGTTTCGAGCACCGTCGTGGCGCGGGCGATGCCGTGCGCCATCATCCGGCGGCTGTTGTCGCTCAGCGTGTAGTCGATGCGCGGCGCGGGGATGCCGTTCGAATCCTTCAGCGCCGGATCGAGTGTCACCCGGTTGTGTGCTTCCGGCAGGTCCTCGCAGATCGCGCTGAGGCCGATGCGATGGTTGAGCAGCCGGCGATAGACCGCGTGATGCTCCGCGCCGAACGGCAGGCGGCCCGCCGCGGTGCTGGAGATCGCCTCGACGATCGAGGCCGTGCCGCGGTTGATCTGGAAGGTGTAGCCGCGCACGAAGTCGCGCGCGGTGTCGGTCTCGTAGAATTCCTGGCTCCACAGGCACAGGATCGGGCCGCGGTTGCCGTCCATCTCCTCGTCGACGTAGCCGTAGGTGTAGGCATAGGGATGGAACATCAGGTTCCTGCCGACCAAGTCGGTCGAGTTCGCCAGTCCGTTCGGGAACCGGCCGGACTGCGAGTTGAGCAGCAGGCGCGGCGTGCCGACGCCGTTGCAGGCGACGATCACCAGCTCGGCCGGCTGGAAGTGCTCCACGCCCTTGGCGTCGTAGTAGATCGCGCCGGACGCCATGCCGTTCTCGTCGAGCGTGATCTCGCGCACCCGGCAGCGCGTGCGCAGCTCGACGCCGGCGCGGATCGCGGCCGGCCAGTAGGTGATGTCGGTGCTGGCCTTGGCGCCCTGCGCGCAGCCTGGCGTGCAATGGCCGAGGTTGATGCAGCGCCCGCGGCCCTCGTAGTCCTCGGTGGCGATCGTCGAGTCGGACGGCCACCAGTGCCAGCCGAGCTGGTTCATCGCCTTGCCGATGCGTTGGCCGGTCCTGCCGAGCGGCATCGGCGGCATGGGCGGCTGGTGGAACGGATAGGCCGGATCGCCCGCCAGGCCGGAGACGCCCATCATGCGGTCGTTCTCGGCGAAGAACGGCTCGAGCGTGTCGTAGTCGACCGGCCAGTCGTCGGCGACGCCGTCGAGGCTGCGGACCTTGAAGTCGGACGGCTTCAGGCGCGGATAGTGCGCGGTGTACATGATCGTGCCGCCGCCGACGCCGTTGAAGTTCACCACCTTGATCGGCGAGTTGGCGTCGTTGATCGGATAGTCGGTCTCGCGGGCGCGGCGGTTGGGATTGATCGCGAAGTCGGTAAACAGCCGCGCCTCCCAGTCCCGGCCGTTGCTGGGATAGTCGGTCGGCTTCACCCAGTCGCCCTGCTCGAGGCAGAGGATGCGCATCCTGCTGTCGGCCAGGCTCCAGGCGGCCGCGGCGCCGGAGGCGCCCGAGCCGATGATCAGCACGTCGACCTTGTCGTTCATCGCCATTTACCCTGCCTCGCAGACATCGACCCATTCGGCCTTCACGAGCTCCGCCATGCGCGCCGGGCTTATGCGCAGCGCCGAGTTGGCCGAGCCGGCGGCCGGCACGACTTCATCGAACGCCTTGAGCGAGACGTCGCAATAGACGGGCAGGGGCGTCGCCAGGCCGAACGGGCAGACGCCGCCGACCGGATGGCCGGTCAGGGTCACGACCTCGTCGGCGGTCAGCATGCGCGGCTTGCCGCCCAGCACGTCCTTGATCTTGCGGTTGTTGAGCCGTGCCGTGCCCGAGGCCACGATCAGCAGCGTGCGGTCCTTGATCCGCAGCGACAGCGTCTTGGCGATCTGCGCCGGCTGCACGCCGTGGCCTTTGGCCGCCATGTCGACGGTGGCGGTGCTGGCGTCGGTTTCGAGGATCGCGATATCGGGGGCGTGGACGGCAAGGAACGCGCGGACTGTCTCGACGGTCATTCTGCCATCCTAGCGCGTCGGCGATTCTGCGCTATAGGAAGTGGACTTTGATTCGAAGGGAGCGTGCGATGTGGTTCGTGTTCGAGGCCGAATATGCCATCGAGAACGGCCGCGCCAACTGGAATCGTCCAGTGCCGGCGACGATCGTCTGGCACGGACCCTATGAGTCCTTCGAGGAGGCCGACAAGGTCGTGCGTGCCCGCATGTGGGCGAAGATCGACATCTACGCGCACAAGGCGCGCGCGGTGGATCTCACGGTCCACGACTAGGGCAGGGTCGATCTGACGGCTCGAGCAGGCTAGACCAGGTCGCGCGGTATCGAGCGGTCCCATGTGCGGTGGCAGATCTCCTCGTCGCCGTCGAACGCGCGAACCGATGCCTCCAGCCGGAATGCCTCGCGCGTGCAGCTCATGCACATCGATGTCTCGACCCGTACCCGCCAGCCGTCGCGCGAGACGGTCAGGACGCGGCGCATGCCGGCAGTGGCGCTGAGCGGATCGTCGCCCTGGATGTCCTCGCTGTAGCAGCCTTCGTTGCCGACCTCGAGCCCGATGCGGTCTAAGCGCACGACGCCCGGCCGGACCGGTCGTGCCTTGTCGGGCGGCGCGGCTTCCGGCGGCGGCAGCGGGGCCAGCAACTCGCCGGCGCGCACCGGACGCACCGGCAGATCGAGCGTGCCGCCCAGGATCGTCACCGTCGCCGTCTCGGGCGCCGGCCAGACCATCGGCCAATAGGCCGTCGACAGCGCCAGCCGGATTCGATGGCCGGCCGGAAAGCCCGCTCCGCAGTCGTTGAGCTGTAGCCGCACGCGATATCGCTCCCCCGGCACCAGGGCCGAGGGCGCGGCGGACCCGTCGCGATGGGTGAGATTCAGCACGCCGAAGCTCACCCGCAGCGACATGCCGTCGGGATGGACGTCGCACAGCCGCGCGATGAGCTGGGCGACCGGCCGGTCGGACGCGACCTCGAGCGTGACGACCGGCGCGCCCAGGATCTCGACCGTCTCGGCCAACGGCGGCGTCTCGAACGTCAGCGAAAGGGCGTCATCCTCGCGCTGGTCGTCGGCCTGGTCGTTGCCGCGCCCGAACGGGCACCATTCGCCGGCGTGGCGGCCGACGGACAGCGGCGAGCAGACCGCGCGCGCGGCGAGCGGCGCGGGCGCGGCCAGCAGGCCGGCATCGGTCAGGAACAGCCGCTGCGCCACACACTCCGGCGGCGGCCAGGACGGCTCGGCCACCCAGCGGCCGGGCAGCGTCTCGTGATGCTCGGCGGGCGTGTGGCTGTCGGTCATCCAGGCGCGCAGCATCGGCTCGTCCACAACGCCGGTGTCGCGGCCCTTCAGCCAATGATCCCACCAGCGCAGCATCTCCTGCAGGAAGCCGACCTGCGGACCGGGCTGCGCAAAATGCGGATAGGCATGCGCCCACGGCCCGATCAGCCCCTTGCGCGGCGCCGACAGATGCTCGATCAGGCGCGGGATGGCGTTGGTGTAGCCGTCGGTCCAACCGCCGACCGCGTAGACCGGACACGCGATCGCGGCGTAGTCCTCGCACACCGAGCCGTGTCGCCAGTAGGCGTCGCGGTGTTGGTGCTCCAGCCAGCGCTCAAGGAACAGCGGCAGCCCGCGCAGCCTTTCGAGCCATTGCGCCCGCCAGCGGTCGCCGACCAGGGCGGGATCGGGCGGATGGCACATGTCGGAGAAGAAGAAGCTCGCCCAGCCGAAGCCGGCGTTGAGCTTGGCACCGCCCATGTAATGCACGTCGTCGCGATAGCGATCGTCGGTCGAGCACAGCGTGACGATCGCCTCGAGCGCCGGCGGCCGGCGCGCCGCGACCTGCAGCGCGTTGAAGCCGCCCCACGAGATACCGAACATGCCGACCGCGCCCGAGCACCACGGCTGGGCCGCCAGCCAGGCGATGACCTCGAGCGCGTCGTCCTGTTCCTGCCGGCTGTACTCGTCGGACAGCACGCCGTCGGACTCGCCGGAGCCGCGGATATCGACGCGCACCGAGGCGTAGCCGTGGCCGGCGAGATAGGGGTGGGTGAGCGCGTCGCGCTCCGACGTGCCGTCGCGTTTGCGGTACGGCAGATATTCGAGCAGGGCGGGGACGGGGAAGCGGTCGGCGTCCTCGGGCAGCCACAGGCGCGCGGCGAGGCGGGTCCCGTCGGCGAGCGGGATCCAGACGTTCTCGATCTCACGGACGTGGCAGGGGAGAGGAGAGGTCAAGCAGCGGGCTCCAGCGAGGAGCGCCAGTCATAGCACGATGCGGCTCCGTCTCCCGTTCATCGGCTTGGTAGCGAATTCCCTCTTGCCGAGCGGCGCGCAGCGCCCGGCATCATGAGGGCCCTCAATGGGCCCTCATGATGCCGTGTGTTGACCTCGCCGCTACCAAGTCGATAGCTTCATCGCTTGGCGCAAGGCGCTGGCTGAAGGCGTCTGGTTGACCTCGCCGCTACCAAGTCGATAGCTTCAGGAGGTCGGGTTGGGTGGTCATGGTTGTGGTCTGGTTGACCTCGCCGCTACCAAGTCGATAGCTTCAAGCCGGCCTTAACTCCTTGGCCGGCTTGGCTATTTCTGGGATTTCCAGCGCCATTCATCGGGGCTTCATCAGATCAATACCAATTGCTCGGGACGTGGTTTCTCGGTTTGTTTCGCTCCATTCCATACGGTAGCCATGCGCCCCATCTGCTTTTCAGTCACTTGCATCACCGACACCGAACCCTTCTCAGGGCAGATTCTCACAAGGCGTTCGAGTTCACGTTCGGCGCGGTCGGCGGTTCCGACGAACTTGCGATAGACCGAGAACTGCATCATCTCATAGCCGCTCTTACGGATTTTTTTGTGGAAGCGCGCATAGACCTTCCGATCGGCGGCGGTAGCGACAGGAAGGTCATAAAATACCATCGTCCACATGAAGCGAGGCCGTCCCGATACTTCAGGCGATGAGCGGGCGATCTGGATAGGGTACACGGGACTCGTTGCCGTCATCGAGGAACTCCCGGTAACCACGTACGGTATCTACTATTTTTACTTTTGCGGGACCGTCGAGCGCGAAGAGGGCGAGGATATCAGTTTTGACGATTTTTGGATCGCTGAATAACCCGCCTCGACCTACCTCAGCCACTAGCCTATCGATGCTCGGCCTGAAAGGTTCCATGAGGTCACACGCCAGAGCCCACGAATTCGATTGCCCTGAATGGCCGAAACCAAGAGCAGGGTCGAGGCCGAGCGTCGACAGCGCTCGACCAATACTCGCGAGAAGGACGGCATACCCCCAGTTCAGGAGCCCATTCCTCGGGTCTTTATCGTCCCGTCGTTCGAAGTCAAGCAGCAGCTCCCGCCAATATAGCGCGGCGGCTTGTGCCTCGATAGTTTCTGCTCCGTCCAAACCAACCGAGTTTGCCAAGCGTCGGAGCCGGGCCACGCCGCGCGTGCCTTGCATCTCCAATGCCGCTGACTGGGCGAATATCTTGGCGCGCACCGTGCGGCGCCACAGCCGTCTCGCGGCTGCCTCACCGCGCAGTGCATGAGCTTGTAGCCTGCGAATCTCGGCAGCGTTCCAACTCGCGTCCATTGGCAACGATATACCAACCGGCAAATGCCGCTGGCAAACGATCACCGGAATCGCACGCTCGGCACATGCTGCGAGAGTGGCCGAAGTGATGGTTGATTGCTCGCTCTCGAGCATCATGACCAGCACGTCGTCACAAGGTACTTCGATTTCGAAGGCGTCGTCTCGACGCTCAATGACGAATCTATTTTCCGAATAGCGAATATGACACCGACTGGATATCTCCAGAACTCTTTCGGCGCCGATGAAGTCGTTGACCGAGGACATCGCTGGCAATCCTCTGTACGGGAGATTGTTCGCCGCGCCGCTTGGGTGCGGTGGGTCGGCGCTGGCTAACTCTGTCCCGAAGCGTCGTATCGACAGGAAAGAGCGAAAGGCGCCCGTCGCCTTCGATGGCCGTCATGACCCATTGTTTGCCATCGTAGAGGACGGTGTCGCCGGGCCGTAGTACCGTGCATCCGGCCCCAAATAACGATTGACGCTGCGCAATTTTCCAACGGGAAAAGTCTTCAACGGACACAATCTGTCGGTCGGTCGCGCTCGATGGAAGAACGGCGGCAAATTTGGCTTCGACGTTCACAAAAATATTTCTCCGCTCGTGGATGGCTTGAGAGATGTCGCGGGATGCAGTGGTGAGACGGTTGGCGTCGCCCCTCGTCCGATAGCGAACCTTTGCTTTTTCTTGAAGCGCGCGCGTTACCTTCACCTCGTCCGCATCGTTGAGCTTCGAAGCATCACGCTCCATCAATTCAAGGAGTTCCGCTTTGGCAAGAATGTCAGCGTTCTTAGATTTTCGTGCTTTCCATACAAGGGAGGAGAGGCGACTCCGCTCGTCCTTGTCGGGCCGGAACGCATAAATGTTCTCTCCACCGAAGGCACCGAAGCTGCCGTCCGCAGCGTCACCGGGATTCCACTTGTGGTCGGGGCGGTGCGAGGTGCCGATGTAGGGCAGTGTCACATTCAGGGCGCGCAGATTTTGTTGTACCGCATCAAATACGCCAGCAGAGCCGGATACTCGCGCAAGAGCCATGTCTAAGAAACGGCCGTCGTATAGGTCCTCGTAGTGTTGGCCCCGCAAATGCCGAAACGCAGGAGACATCACGCGAGCGTCGAAGTGTGCAATCAGAAAGGCATCGACAGCATGATTGCGGAGGTCCAGACGGTCCTTGTTGATGTCGAACATACAGCGCAGGGTGTGCACGGCCCAAGGTTTGATGGATACGATGTTGGCTCCGACATGCACAAGATAGCGAGCTGCGAGTTTGGATGACCATCCGATATTCGCGACGTCGCGGGCGGCGAAATCTCCGTCTGGCAGGATCGCATCCGGCCCGAGCTTCTTGAAAAGGGCCGCTTGCTCGCCAGGTCGAAATGCAGTGGCTCTGCCACGCTTAAACTCCTCAGCACCACCGCTAGCGTCGAGCAGGTGCTCAAGCTCGCTGCTATGAGTGCGCCTTAGCCGTTGAAGGACATCTGTCTAGCATCAAAGCCCAGCGCTTCGTGGTTGGCGATCTTCGCCGTCAATTGTTCAATGCGTTGCTGAAGCCGCTCGCGGCCGCGAATGCCAGGCCGTTTGAGCACAGCTCTGAGGCCATCACGTTGGGCCTCCAGGCCGAATTGCGCAAAGGCCAGCAGTGAGGAACGGAATGCGGGAAATGCCACCCAAGGCAATTGGCTTCCTTTTTGCTGGTTGAAGCGCGAAACAAAGAGATTCCCTTGCTGGAATTCGCCGAAAGCCGCGGGACTCACGTGGTCGAGCTGGTAGGTTGATCCGTCGCGCAGCACGCTGCGTTGTATCTCGCTACCGTCATAGTCGCGCCAGCCTTGCCGGATGGCTGCGATCCAGCGATCCACAAGCTTGTCCAGTTTCGGACCGACGGGGAGGGGCCGTTCGCCCAAAGCTCGCTGAATGTCCTCGACAATCACCTCCCGCAATCGCGCGCGCATCTTCATTTGTTCGCTGCGTTTCTCCGCGGCTTCCTCGGAAAGTGCTTCGCGAGCCACTTCTATGCTGCATGTCGTTGGCAAAATGCCGCCCATCATGTCGATGATCGCGTTGGTGACTTTCCGAAGCCGGTTCAGGACAACATGAACGTCGGGATTGGCCGTCCTACCGTATGATTTCTCGTCGTCTGCAGTCCGGCCGGGAGGGGCAAATATTTCGGCTTCTACGGTGATATCCGGCATCACCTTTCCGTAGTACGGAAGGCGGTCGAATAGGCTGATCGCCGTTTCCGAGGTCCCTGCCGTCTTCGCAAGCAGGTCCAATCGTTCGTCGTGATCAAGTCGACGCCTGAGGCCATCGGCAAGGATGTCGGCGGCCTTGGCCGAAATGTCCGAGAACTTATCTTCGAGCAAGGTTGTTTTGGCGCGAAGTCGGGCAAGCGCGTCTGCCCCGAAGACCCGTGCAGAGTCGGCTTCGAGCATCGCCTCGTCTTTGGCCGTCCACGCCTCGGGCTCGCTGTCGCTGCTCGACATGGGATGTCGCGACAGAAAGCGCATGACCCATTGATCTCGCTCTTTCGTGTTCGCAATGTCGAGCCACCGCTTTCCGAGGATGGTGGTGAGGCCAACGTCAGTCTTGGCACCGATCAACGTTCGTCCCGCGTCCTTCTCGCGTTGACCAAGACGCGGCACGTTCAGGCCCTTCGCGAGATCCCGGACGGAGATCCGCTCGACAGAGCGTAAAATATCTGCGGCTTTCTTGAACTGATCATCGGTCAACATCTTGGCTCCTACCCGAAGATTGTCGACCTGTTGCAAAATGCGAAACTCCTGGAATCCTGGCAGCGCGCGTATGCACCGCCATTCCGTCGAGATGAATTGGCAGCGCCCCGGCTTAGTGGCCTTCAAGAGCCGACGAAACTGCGCCTTGCTTTTGATCTCCATCCAAAGATCATCGGGGATCGGCACCGTCGCCTTCTGGGCAGCTCTTAGTGCTTCGGCCTCTTCCCAGATGAGATCAAATGTCGGTGATAGAAATGGAAATACCTCGTAGGACTTCGCTTCATCCTTGGGCTGTTCGCGAACGTGCTGCTTTTGCCACGTAAGGGGCTTGTGGCGCTTCCGAATGGTCCTTCCCTCATCTGATTGTGCGTCCTGTTGGCAGCGGTCGAGAAACTCGCCGACAGTACGACAGTTGAAGGTCGCCAGTGCTTTTCGGTACTTTTCGGTCGCAGTCGATCCGAATGCAGAATCTTCATTGACGCCCGCACGACCGACTGGCTTCATCCAGCCTCTGCGCTTCAGAGCGTTGTAGAGTGCGCGGCCTAGGTCGTGCGGATGAGTCGCCGTGCCAGGTTGAAGAAGGCGCACCCGTAGGACGTCGGCCTTCAACAGTCTGCCCTGGTCGTCCTTTAGGCCCTCGGCCAGATCCTCCCGGGCGGGCAGAAGTCCTTGTTTAACGAGTAGATCGCGGAGATGCCACCGGCGCCATTGGCGAGCGTCGAGGGTGCCGCGCCGAGCGCGCGCTTGCGCCCGTACCTTCGATAGTGAGGTACCGTCGGTATTTCGGGCGGAGAATTTATGCGTTCCTAGGGGGACGAACATCTCCAGGTTAGGCAGCTGGGTCCGCGGCTCGCCGGCCGCGAGCCGGTTGTTGTGCGCAATAATCTCTTCCGCGGTTAGAAAGTGAGGAACCGTGTCGCGCTCGAAAAGCACGCACCAGCCAATATTGCCATTGCCAATGTCGAAACCGATCCGATAGCCGGTAAACACGCCAAGATTGGCAATCCTGGTAGAGCGGCGCCGTCGACCTATTGCTTCGTCGATGGCAGACCGGCGATCAATGTCATCGTAGCGCCCAGTGATCGACGCAAATGGTTCAGCCACTTCTCCTCCCGGGGCGCAACACCTAGTTGCAGGAATTCGCAGGTTGACGTTAGCCGATAGAACGCTACACTGCACGCGTTATCGACTTGGTAGCTGCGAGGATCACAACCCGATAAGGGTTCGTCCCGTGAGATGTTTTCCCGGCGCTGCGGCAATGGGATCAGCAGGCGGACATGCTCCGCCTGTTTTGATTCGCATGATGCGTCCGTCGATCCTCAGTTATCGTCATGGTGGTTATTTCCGCTTGCCACCGACTTTCATGCTGCCCGTGAACGCCAGTATTCGTTCGTCAAACCGTGTTCAAAGCAGCGATGCTCCTGCCCGAAATCCGTTCGGGGCTCTTTCCGCGGCAGCATGCTTGGCGAGTCGGTACCGCGTCCGGCACCGGCACCTGCGCCGTCCCCTTGCGCGCCAATCGACGGATCAATGCCCCGTCGGGCCGACTCCTGCTTCGAGATCCTTCACCAGTCTTTCCACCCATGCTTCCGTATAGGAAAGCCGCACCGGCGAGTATCTGAAGTCGTCGAACGCCGTTTCACCCGATTGCGTCAGGGATCGAAGATGATGCAGCCCGATACCCAGGCAATTGGGAATGTTCGTCAGGTACCTTTGACCAAACCTCGCACGCAGCCTGCCGAGGAATTCGGCATCGGCACCGACCCTGACGGCGTCGAAAGGACCGGCCACTTCAAAAAGGCGCCTGTGCTGGAACGTTGAAGCGGGATTCAGGTGAGTGTAGGGGCCACCGTGGCGGACCTTGATATTTCCGGACGCATCCATTCGGATCCAGTTCGACGTCGAGCAGGCAACATTCGAATTCATCGACTCGAGATGGGTCGCCAGCCTTTCGGGATGCATCCAATCATCCGAATCGTGAAAGGTGACGTATTCGCCGGTGCTTTCGGCGATGCCGCGATTCCTGCAGACGTACGTTCCGACGTTTTCGCTGTTGGATAGTATCTTGATCCTGGCATCGCGGGAGGCGGCGCCTGAAAGGATATGCGGCGTCTCATCCGTGCTCGCGTCGTCGACCACGATCAGTTCGATGTTCTGAAGCGTCTGACTGAGCACGCTTTCGATGGCCGCCACGACGGTCTCGGAGACGTTGAAGGCGCTCATGATGACGCTGACCCTGGGATGGTCGCTGGTCCGGGACAACGGCTGCATGCGTATGGAAAATGGCCTCAGCTCGATCGAACGGTCCACGGCCACGGTGCCGGCGGTTCCCGTCTCGAAGAAGCGACGAACATGACGGTCCCATCCGTCCAGGTCCGCCATGGCGAGCGACAGGTTGGCGAGTCCGAGCTGAACTTCCCTCGACGACGGTTCCTTCTGGGCGACCTGGAGAAGGGCGGCATAGGCATGGTCGAAATCGCCTGCCGTCGCCAGGATGTCGCCGAGAAAGATCGTGTCTGTTTGGGAGATGGCATACTTGTTGATCAACGCGGCTTTGGCGAGATTGCGCGCTATGGCCGGTTCGGCCACGAAGGTGGCGCGCACGGCATTCATGAGGGCGTACGGCGATGCCGGCGCTTCGGCAAACAAGTCGAGATAGAGGGAAATTGCTCGGCGCACCTGCCCGCCCCGGAGCGCGCTGCGCGCCAGAAGATTCCGAGCGCGTGTCTTTTCGCCGGCCGAGAGCTCGCCCAGGAGTCCTTCCGTGACGAGGGAATCCGCTAGTCGGTAGCTGGTAGCGACGGCGTTCATGCTCAGATACAGACGGACCGCATACAACTTCAAAATGGCTTTTGTCGTTTGTTGGGCCGGGATGGAGCCGCTATCGACCAGCCGCCAGATGACGACGACGTAAAGCGGTACCTGCGAACTCGTGAGGCCGTTCAACTGGGCATTGCATAGCCGGCCATCTCCGCTCCGCAGGGCGGCTTCGAACTCGGGGAGAGAGCCCAGCCGCACTTTGCCATCGTGCTCATAGCTGAAGACGACCTCCCGGTATCGAGACATGCCGGCCGGCATGCGGGCGCGGGCGGCGATGGCAGAGGGTTCATCCGTCGATGGAAAATCCGATGTCGATACACCTGAAATGATGTTGCCGATCGCCTTCCGGGAAAGCGCGGGCGAAAGTTCAGTGCACACGAAGCCGCGGAAGTGCCTGTCGCCAAAAAGATGATTGGCAGCTCGTCCAATGCCGTTGGCCGATGCCACGCGCTTGCGGGTCCGGGCCGTAAGGTGCTTCATCTCCGAGAGCTTTCGCGCGAGCGTCGGCGTCAGTTCATCGAGGTCGGGATTTTGAACCCGTCTCCTGGTCTCGAAGGCGATCCGCAAGCTGTCGACGAAACGGGCATCGAGCGTGCCGTCCTTGGGGGATGCCCGATCCGCTGTTTGCGCCAGGATTTCAAAAGCTGCCCGCACGATGTCGGAGCATTGCTCCCTGGCCGGCCGCAGACCTTGCGTCATGGTCAGTCGAGCCCGCCGCCCGGCTCGGAGCATGCCAAAGCGCCAGCTCGCCATCGAAATGCGAAAATGGCCGGCCCACGCCTCGAGCTTCCGCTGCATGCTTTCCTCAGATGGATGGTTGAGACCGATCGACGAGCCAGGCGCCTTTGAGCAGGGTTGCCTCGCATCGATGTAGGGCAGATCGGAGATTATTGACAGTACATCCAGGCCAAGCGTCCCCGGCAATCCGCGCTGGCGATGCGTGCGGCGTCTCGACCGTGCGCGCGCGGCGCCGGCTCGTGCGCGCGCGACGCGCTCTTGATGCAGGATGATGGAGGAAAGGGCGGCGACGGGTTCGATCGACCGGGCCGAGTGCCCGGTGCGAACCTTGCCGATGCTGAGGGGCGTGGGTCGATCCGTCGCCCGTTCCCTACGGCATCGGCTTGATCTCGACGGCCGTCCGTTCGGTGAAGAGCACGGTGACCTGATCGCCGACCTTGAAGGTCTTCAGCGCCGCGACGCCGGCGGCGGTGCTGATGGCCGGCGTGCGGTAGATCGCGCCGCCCTGTGCGACGTCGATCCTGTTGGCGGCGACATCGATGCGGGTGGCCATGCCGCGGGCGCCCCACAGTCGCGTCTTGAGCTTGGTGCCGGGAATGTCCGGCGCCTGGTTGGGGTCTTCCAGCAGCGCGCGCACTTCGCCGTTTACCCGGGGCGTCGTCCTGGTGACCAGCACGTCGACGATGCGGTAGAAGCGCAGTTCGATTTTGGCGCCGACCTCGAGGCGGGAGAAGCCCCGCACGCCGTCGAGCACCTGGTAGGCGACGTCTCCGCCGTCGATGGTGTCGACCACCATCGTGCGGGATTCCCTGTCGATCGCGATGACGGTGCCGCGATCGGATTGCAGGTCCGCCGCGGTGAGCGGCGCCACGTCCGCTCGCGCCGATCGCACTTCGATCATGGTCGCCAGAACGGCAACGGCCATCGCCAACGCCATCGCCGCGGCAATGCCGGTCAGCCTCTTCAGCATACGTAGCTCCACACTCCGCCCGGCGTCCCACGGCCTGGCACCCGGGGGGTCCTTAGCGGAGCCGGATCGCCCCCGGCAGTGGGAATTGAGTGGCCCTTGGCCGGTCCGCTGGGCGTACCACCAAGGAGAAGCGCGGAGGCGCCCAGCCGCCTGTCCTCATCGAGGACAGGGAAGAGCGCTCCCAGCTAATGAAGGACGGCGCTGAGGAAGGTCTCCAGCTCCGGGGTGCGCGGCTTGGCCAATGTGGCGGAAGCGGGGCCTTCTTCCCAGATCTTGCCGTGATGCATGAACACGACCCGGTCGGCGACCTTGCGGGCGAAGCCGATTTCGTGCGTGACCAGCATCATCGTCATGCCCTCGCGGGCCATTTCCTCCAGCGTCTTCAGCACCTCGCCGACCAGCTCGGGGTCGAGCGCCGAGGTGATCTCGTCGAACAGCATCAGTTGCGGCGACATGGCGAGCGAGCGGGCGATGGCGACCCGCTGCTGCTGGCCGCCGGAGAGCTGGTCGGGCCAGGCGTCGATCTTCTCCGCCAGCCCGACCTTGCGCAGCACGGTTTCCGCCAGGGTCCGTGCCTCGGCCGGCGCCATGCCCTTCACGACCTTGGGCGCGAGGGTGATGTTCTTCTCGACCGAGAGGTGCGGGAAGAGGTTGAAGCTCTGGAACACGATGCCGACGTGCTGGCGCAGCTTGCGCAGGTCGGTGTTCGGATCGTTCACGACCGTGCCGTCGAAAGTGACCGTGCCACCCTGGATCGGCTCGAGCCCGTTCACGCAGCGCAGCATGGTGCTCTTGCCCGAGCCCGAGCGGCCGATGATGGCGATGATCTCGCCCTTCTCGACGCTGAGCGAGACGCCGTCCAGCACCGTGTTGGCGCCGTAGCGCTTCACCACGTCCCTGAGGTCAACGAGCGGCATGCAGCCTCCGTTCGAGCCGGCGGCTCGCCTGCGTCAGCGGGAAGCAGAGCAGGAAGTAGAGCGCGGCCACGGTGAGATAGACGGTGAAGGGGCGGAAGGTCGTCGCTGTCGTGAGCTGGCCTTCGCGCGTCAGCTCGATGAAGCCGATCACGGCGGCGAGGGAGGTGTTCTTGATGAGCTGCACCAGGAAGCCGACCGTCGGCGGGATGGCCAGCCGCGTCGCCTGCGGCACGATGATGTAGCGAAGCTGCGCGGCCATCGACAGGCCGAGCGAGGCGCCGGCCTCCCATTGCGTCTTCGGGATGGCCTGCAGGCAGCCGCGCCAGATCTCGCCCAGGAAGGCGCCGGCATAGATCGAGTAGGACGCCGCCGCCGCGATCCAGGGCGAGACCTCGACGCCGATGATCGACAGGCCGAAGAAGAACACGAACAGCCAGGCGAGCAGCGGCGTGCCTTGAACGACCAGCACGTAGACTGTGCCGATCCAGCGCAGCGGGGCGAGAGGCGAGACCCTGAAGAGGGCGATGGCGAGCCCGACGATGCCGCCGCCGATGAAGGCGATCGCCGTCAGCGCCAGCGTCCAGCGCATGGCGGCGACCAGGTAGAGCACGTCGGTGAAAGTGAACTCTCGAATCATCGGCGCGCGAAGATCAGTTGGTAGAGGCCGGCGAACAGCAGGCGGAAGACCAGCGCCAGGGCGAGGTAGACGGCGGCGACGACGATATAGACCTCGAAGTCGCGGAAGGTGCGCGACTGCACGATCGAGGCGGTGTGGAACAGATCCTGCGCCGAGATCTGGGACACCACCGATGTCGCCAGCATCAGCAGGATGAACTGGCTGGCGAGTGCGGGGAACATCAGCCGCAGGGCCGGGAAGATGATGACGTAGCGGAAGATCTGGAGGTTGGAGAGGCCGAGCGACTGGCCGGCCTCGATCTGGCTCTTCGGGATCGCCTCCAGCCCGGCGCGGACGATTTCGACCGTGTAGGCGCCGAGGTTGATCGATAGCGCCACCATCGCAGCGGTGTCGGCATCGAACTTGAGCCCGGCGCTGGGCAGGCCGAAGAAGATCAGGAAGAGCTGCACGATCAGCGGCGTGTTGCGGATCGCCTCGACATAGACCGCGATCGGCGTCGAAACCCACTTCGGCCCGTAGATGCGTCCCGCCGCGCCGGCCATGCCGATGACCAGCCCGGCGACCATCGTCACCAGCGACAGCTCGAGCGTCAGGACCAGCCCGTCGAGCAGGAATTCCCACGCGGCGAAGACATCGCGGAACTGGAGGCTGTAGCTCATGGCCTCTCTTCCGGACCGCGAG
>Ga0070665_100003903_pt1 | contig 15759 bp, 12 predicted proteins | sample KBSS13metaG_FD_65862 | JGI IMG/M metagenome (GOLD analysis project Ga0070665, IMG submission 65862) | Switchgrass rhizosphere microbial communities from Kellogg Biological Station, Michigan, USA - KBS S1-3 metaG | ecosystem: Host-associated > Plants > Roots > Rhizosphere > Soil ... | reverse complement strand
ACGGTCCTCGCGCCGGCCTTACATCACTATTTCATCCCTGCGCCGCCATCGACGCCGTCGGCCCGTTTCGATCGGATGCAGCAGCGGGCCGCAGTCGCCGCGCTGCTGACCGGCGGCCAGCCGACAGGCCTGATCATCACCATCGAGGACGTCACCGAGCGGCTCGAGCTCGAGCATCAGCTCGCGGTGGAACTGCGCCATGACAACTCGGCGACGCGCCTGAGAGCCGTCGAACGGCTCGCCGCCATGAATCCGGTCGAAGGGTTAGGTCCGCTGCCGTCCGCCATGGCGGACGAAGACTGGCGCGTCCGTCGGTCAGCGGTATCGGCTCTGGCAGGACGCCACGATCCCGGCCTCACCGAAGCGCTGGTGTCGGCGCTGCGGGAAGGCCATCGCAACTTGAGCGTCCTCAGCAGCGCGCTGCAGCTGCTGTCCGCGACGGGCGTCGATCTGACGACGCCGCTCATCGATCTCCTGAAGCATCCGGATGCGGACCTGCGGATTCAAGCCGCGCTCGCGCTCGGCACGCAGGCTCGCCCGGAGACCGTCGACGCGTTGCTCGCGGCACTCGACGACGACGATGTGAACGTGCGCTTCCACGCGATCGAGGCACTTGGAAAGCTGAGTCCTCCCGCGGCCGTCGAGCCGCTCGCGGCGATTGCGGAGTCGAACGACTTCTTTCTCGCATTTCCCGCGCTCGAGGCGCTCGCCCGGATTCGAGACGCGGCGGTTGCGCCGCGGCTCGTGCCGCTGCTCCATGTCGAGCTCGTCTGCGATCAGGCAGCAGAGGCGCTGGGTCAGGTGGGCGACGAGGACGCCGTGGCGCCGCTCGTTGCCGCGCTCGATCGACCCCAGGTATCGCCGGCGAGCGTGGTCAACGCGCTGACGACGCTCCACAACCGGTACTGCGAGATGTTCAGCGGCGGCGGAGCTCACATCGAAGAACTGGTTCGCGCGTCAATCTCCGCCGCGGGCGCCGCTCGCGTGATTCACGCGGCCGGGCGCGCGACAGGATCGTCGTTGCGCCAGTTCGTACTCGCACTGGGCTGGCTGCGCGGAGCTGAAGTCGAGCGCACGCTTGCACACATGCTCGGCACGCCGGGAGCGCAGAACGAGCTGCTGGAAGCGATTGTCCGTTTTGGCGCGCCGATGGTGGACCGCCTGATCGAACAGCTGCACGGCGACGACCTGGAAACGCGGCGGGCCGCCGTCGTTGCGCTCGGTCGCATCGGCGACGCGCGAGCGGTCGAACCGCTGGTGCGTTTGATCGACGAGGACGAGCGGGAGCTGCTGGTTCCAGTCACCGCGGCGCTCGCAAGGCTCGGCGACGGACGGGCGTTCGAATCGCTGCTGCGCCTCCTCGGGGATGCCGATCTGTCGGTGCGCCAGGGCGCTATCGGCGCGTTGAATTCCATCGGTCACCCCGACATGGGCACGCGCGTCCGCGCCTTGCTCGACGATGCCGATCCGCGCGTCCGCGAGTCAGCCGTCAAGATCGCCGGCTATTTCGGATACGCCGGCTGCGCCGAGGCGCTGCTCGACCGCTGTAGAGACAGGGATGAAACGGTTCGTGCGGCGGCGCTCGAGCACGTCGCGTATCTCGACGACGACCGTAGCGTCACGCTCCTTGTCGCCGCGATGACCGGAGACACGCCACGGGCGCGCGCGGCGGCGGCTCAAGCTCTCGCGTTCGCTGACCGTCCGGACGCCATCGACGCACTGCGCCGAGGTGTCGCCGATCTCGATCCGTGGGTGCGGTATTTCAGCGTCACGAGCCTGGGCCGCCAGGCGGACCGTGCGTCCCTCCCGCTGTTGAAACAAGTCGCCGCGGACGACGAGGCGCAGCACGTCCGGATCGCCGCGATCCGCGCCATCGGCGACATCGGGATCGCGAACGACGCTGACGCGGTGCCCCTCCTCGCGACGTTTACCGAGGCGCCCAACGACGAGCTCGCCGTGGCCGCGGCGCGTGCGCTCGGATCGGTGGATGCGCCATCGGCGCTGGATCCCTTGCGCCGGACCCTGGCTGCGCCGCAGCCGGATCGGCGCATGGCCGCCGCCGAGGCCCTCGCGCATCGGGGTGGGGCGCAGGGCGTGGAATTGCTCCGGTGGACGGCGGCCGCCGACGAGGATCCGCGTGTCGTCCGCGCGGCCATCGACGGGCTGAGCCAGATCGCTGCCACCCCGTCTCCCGATGCCGCGGAAGCCGTCGCCGCGATCGCGGCCGTCGCCGCCGACTCCCAGCGCCGCGCCGATGCGATTGCCGCCCTGGCGCGCGTCTCGGAATCGACGATCCCGCATCTGGGAGAAGCGCTGTCGTCGCGCGAACCCTCGGTACGCCGCGCTGTCCTCGAGGCATTGGGCAGGCTGGCGCATCCGACCGCATCGGCCTACGTGCTCACGGCGCTCGAGGATGGCGACGCATCAGTACGGCAACTCGCCGTCACGATTCTCTCGCGGCTTGGCTCTCGCGGCGTGGCACGCTCCTTTGCCGAACTGGCCGAATCGGATCCGTCTGAAGGCGTGCGCCGCGCTGCAGCAATCGCGTTGAAGCGCCTGGGAAAGGGGCAGGGTGTCGATGCAAACCCGCCGGACGCTCGATGACGCCACTCGGCTCAGAGCTTTTGGGCATCCCGCAGACCGGGTTGCCGGTCTTGCGGGATCTGATCCACGAGCGCACGGGTCTGTTCTACGACGCCGACCGCACCGAACTGCTCGCCGAGCGGGTGGCTCCGCTGGTTGTCGAGCGCGGTTTCCGGTCGTTCCTCGATCTGTACTATCTGCTCAAGTACGACGATGCCGCGTCGCCGGCGGCGTGGCGGCAGTTGATGGACACGCTGTCGGTGCCGGAGACCTACTTCTGGCGCGAGATGGATCAGATCACGGCGATCGTGTGCCGCGCGGTGCCGGAACTGGCGAGACGCGGCGACGGCGTCATCCGGATCTGGAGCGCTCCGTGCGCGACCGGCGAGGAGCCGCTGACGATCGCCATGGCCTTGACCGAAGCTGGCTGGTTCGACCGCGTGCCGATCGAAATCCACGGCAGCGATGCCAGCAGCGCGGCGATCGACAAGGCACGGGCGGGGCGATATCGCCAGCGATCCATGCGCGCGATTCCGCCGGCGATCCTGGAGAGGTACTTCACCGCCGCCGACGGCACCTATGTGCCGCACCCCTCGTTGACCCGTCGCATTACTACATGGAGCGTCGTGAACCTGATGATTCCGGGGGAAGTCGCGCCGTACGCGCGGTTCCCGATCGTGTTCTGCCGCAACGCCTTCATCTATTTCTCTCCGCACGCCATCGGCAAGGTGGTCGCGCAGCTGGGACGATCCATGCCGTCGCCCGGCTACTTGTGCGTCGGCGCGTCGGAGTCGTTGCTCACCATCACCTCGACGTTTGCTCTGGAGGAGATGGATCGTGCGTTCGTCTACGTCAAACGGGACGTCCATGAGTAGCATCGTCCGCATCCTCATCGTCGACGACTCGGCCTACGTGCGGAAGGTGATCCGCCAGATGTTGTCGCGCAGCCCGTTTTTCGAGATCGTCGGAACGGCGCGTGACGGGCGGGAAGCGCTGGAGATGGCCGAGGAGCTCAGGCCCGACGTCGTGACCTGCGATCTCATCATGCCCGAGCTGGATGGCGTCGGGTTCATCAAGGCCCAGATGGCCCGCCGGCCCATTCCGATCGTCGTGGTGAGCGTCGCGAGCGAGTCGGGCGAGCTCGTGCTGTCGGCGCTCGACGCCGGTGCCGTGGACTTCGTGCAGAAACCGACGGCGCTGGCCACCGATCGCGTATTCGAGATCGCCGACGAGTTGATTGAGAAGGTCAAGGGCGCGGCGGCGGCACGTCCCACGGTTCACGCCGACATCCAACCGCAGGCGATCTCGCGGCCCGCGGCCGCTCGTTCCGTGGATGTGGTGGTGATCGGGATCTCGACTGGTGGGCCGCAAGCGCTCAAGATGCTGATCCCTCGTCTTCCGGCTGAGCTGCCTGTGCCAATCGCAATCGTCCTGCACATGCCGGTCGGCTACACCGAGCTTTACGCGAAGAAGCTGAACGAGCAGTCGGCGCTCACCGTGCTAGAGTCGCAGGGGGAAGAAGTCGTCAGGAAAGGCACTGTCTATCTGGCACCGGCGGGGCGCCACCTGACGCTGCGCCGCCTCGCCAACGGAGATGTCGTCACGAACCTCGACGTGCGGCCTCTCGACACGCTGTACCGGCCGTCGGTCGACACGTTGTTTCAATCAGCCGCAGACGTCTACGGCTCTCGAGTTCTCGGCATCGTGATGACAGGGATGGGCCATGACGGGCGCGAGGGCGCGGCCTGGATCAAGGCCAAAGGTGGCATCGTGCTGACGGAATCGGAGGAGAGCTGCGTGGTCTACGGTATGCCGCGGTCGATTGTCGAGGCGGGGCTCAGCGACGGCAATGTGGGCCTCGACCTCATGGCGGACGCTCTGCTGGCTCGCGTGTGAGCGTGAAGAAAATTCTCCTGGTCGACGATTCGGCGATGGCGCGGCGAAGCGCGCGGCAGATTCTCGAGTCTGCCGGGTATACCGTCGCTGAGGCCGAGGATGGCCTGGTCGCCCTCGAGCGCTATTTTCTCGAGAAGCCGGACCTGGTCTTGCTGGACCTGGTGATGAAGGGCATGAACGGCCTTGATGTGCTGAACAAGCTGACGGAAATGGATGGAGACGCCCGGGTGGTCGTCGTATCGGCCGACGTGCAGGACTCGTCGCGTGAGCTCGCCGCCGCGGCGGGCGCCGCCGGGTTCCTCAACAAGCCGATCGACCGCCTGATGCTGCTGAACATCGTCGCCAGGACGCTGGAGCTCCGCGCGTAATGCAGCTCACAGCCCTGCAGCAGGACGCGCTCGTCGAGCTCCTGAACATCGGATTCGGACGGGCCGCCGCGTCGCTGTCGCAGCTCACGGGCCATCGCGTGCTCCTCGAGGTGCCGCAGGTGACGCTGCAGGCGGTCGATGAGGTCGGCGAGGCGCTCGAGCGGGTCGTGCAGGGACACGTGGCCAGCGTGCACCAGATCTTCACCGGGCGCGTGTCCGGCGACGCGCTGCTGATCCTCGACGAGGCCGGCGCCGCGATGCTCAAGGAGCTGCTCACCAACGAGCCGGCGCTGCCGCTGGCGATCGACGCGTCGGCCCGCGAAGTGATCACCGAGATCGGGAACATCCTGCTCAATGCGTGCCTCGGCACGTTTGGCAACCTCCTCAAGGTGCAGGTGTCGTTCTCCGTGCCGCACCTGAGCATCGAGCATGTCGGCGCGATTCTCGAGTCGCTGAAGATTGCCCACGAGGAAATCCGGTACGCGCTGGTCGTGCACGCGGGCTTCCGGCTCCGCGACACGCAAGTGACCGGCTACATGGTGATCGTCCTGAGCGTGGCCTCGCTCGACCGGCTGATTCACGCGGTCGAGGACTGGGAGCAGTCACAAAGCTGACCATGCCGGCGAAGGGTGAGAATCTCGACGCGCTCGGCGCTGCGGCCAGCAAGTGGTTCGAACAGCTTGACGATCGCGGTGTGTTCATCACCGACGATCGCCTGATTGTCCGTCGCTGGAATCCGTGGCTGGCGGCTCAGACGGGCCTGCGTTCCTCCGACATGATCGGACGTCCGCTCTTCGAGCTGTTTCCCGATCTCGTCGAGCGCGGGCTTGCCGCGTCCTACCACGATGCGCTCGCGGGCGAGGTGAGGGTCCTCTCGCAGCGCTTCCACAAATACCTGCTCCCGATCACCAGAAGCTTTCACGGCGCCGGCATCACCGAAATGGCGCAGTCGGCGCGCATCGAGCCGCTCACCGACGACGAGACGGTGGTCGGCACGATCACGCTCATCGAAGATGTGACGGAGCGCGTCATCTCCGAACGCGAGCTCCGGACGCAGATCGCCGCGTCCGAGGAGGCCCGCCGGGTCGCCGAGGAGGCGTCGCGGCTGAAGGACGAGTTCCTCGCCACGCTCTCGCACGAAATCCGCACGCCGCTGAACGCCGTCATCGGCTGGACGAGGATTCTGCAGACACAGCCGTCCGTGCGATCGCGAGCGCATGCCCTCGAGGTGATCGAGCGCAATGCCATGTCGCAGATGCGGCTGGTCGAGGATCTGCTCGACATGGCCCGCATCATCAGCGGAAAGCTGCGGCTGAAGGTCGACACCCTCTCGCTCGTTGACGTCGCGCAGGCGGCCGTCGACGTCGTTGCGCCTGGCGCGACCGCGAAGAAGGTCGCGATCGAAACGGCGTTCGCTGACGATGTGCCACCGGTGAGCGGCGACAGCGAGCGGCTTCAGCAGGTCATCTGGAACCTGCTCTCGAACGCGCTCAAGTTCACCGACTCCGGCGGCCGCATCCGGATTGAAGTCACGGCCGACGGCGCGAACGTGCGTCTCTCGATCCGCGACAACGGCCAGGGCATTCCGACCGAATTCATTCCCTACGTGTTCGATCGGTTCCGCCAGGCGGATGCGTCCGCAAGCCGCCGGCATGGCGGCCTCGGCCTTGGTCTGTCGCTCGTGCGGCAAATCGTGGAACTGCACGGCGGGCGCGTAGCCGTCGAGAGCGAGGGAATGGGGAAGGGATCGACGTTCCGGGTCAGCCTGCCGGCCATGGCCGACGCCGACCTGCGCCCGATTTATCCGGTCGTAGTCGAACCGGTCACCCTCCATGGCGTCGCCGTGCTCATCGTCGACGACGAAACCGACGCGCGGGAATTGCTGGTGGCCATGCTGGAGAACTTCGGGGCGACCGTGCGGGCGATTGGGTCGGCGGCCGAGGCGCTCGCGCTGCTGCGAAGCGGTGAGTGGGAACCCGACGTGCTGGTTTCCGATATGGGGATGGCCGATACCGACGGGTTCGCGTTGATTCGGTCGATCCGGGCGCTGGATTCACCGAAGATACGAACAGTGCCGGCCATCGCCGTGACCGCGTACGCCAATCCAGAAGATCGGGTGCGGGCGCTCGTGGCCGGATATCAGAATCACATACCAAAGCCGGTCGACGCCAACGCACTGGCGGCGGCGATCGCCCGGCTCGTCACGGCTTAACTTTCGGTCTCCGTCTCGGTCTGCCAGTCCTGCAGCGGCTGCGGGCCGGGGTGGATGCCTTCGAGATCGGGATCGACGCCGCCGGCGCGGCCGGGGTTGTTGGCCTTCTGCGCAGCGATTTCCTGCCGCTTGGCCTGCTTTTCCTTCTGGCGTTCCTGGCGCTGGCGCTCGCGCTGGCGCTTCTGCTGCGAGGGTCTCGATTTGTTCACGTTCCAATTGTACGACGATCGTGCGCTCCTGTCATAATGTTCCGTGCCATTCACTGAACTAGGACTGCATCCGAGCCTGCTGCAAGGGCTCAAAGATCTCGGGTTTTCCCGCCCCACGCCCATTCAGGCTGACGCGATCCCGCTGGCGATGGCCGGTCAGGACCTGCTGGCGTGCGCGATGACCGGCAGCGGAAAAACCGCCGCGTTCCTGCTTCCGATTCTGAACGGACTCATCGGCAAGCCCCGAGGGACGACGCGAGCGCTGGTGCTCACGCCCACACGGGAACTGGCGGCGCAGATAGTCGAAGACCTCAACGATCTGGCTGTGCACACGCCTCTGACGTCGGCCGCTGTGTTCGGCGGCGTTGGGATGGGCCCGCAGGAACACGCGTTTCGCAGCGGCGTCGACGTCATCGTCGCCACGCCCGGCCGGCTGCTCGATCATTTCCGCGCGCCGTACGCAAAACTCGGCAGTTTGCAGTATCTCGTCCTGGACGAAGCCGATCGCATGCTCGACATGGGCTTCCTCCCCGACATCCGGCGTGTGCTGAAGCACCTGCCGCCGACTGCCAAACGCCAGACGCTGTTCTTCAGCGCGACGATGCCACCGCCGATCGCTCAGCTCTCGAAGGAAATGCTCAAGACGCCGGCGACGATCAACATCGAACGGCGGGCGGCGCCGGCCGTGGGGATCACGCATGCGGTCTACCCGGTCGCTCAGCATCTCAAGCCGGCGCTGATGCTGCACCTGCTCAGCGGGCAGGACATGCACGACGCGCTCGTGTTCACGCGCACGAAGCATCGAGCGAACCGCCTGGCCAAGTTTCTCGCCGACGCGGGTATCAAGGTCGAGAGAATCCACGGCAATCGATCGCAGTCGCAGCGGACCGAGGCGCTCGCGGGATTCAAGAGTGGCAAGTATCGTGTGCTCGTGGCGACCGACATCGCCGCGCGCGGCATCGACGTCACCGCGCTGGGTCACGTCGTGAACTTCGACGTCCCTCATGTGGCGGAGGACTACATCCATCGCGTCGGCCGCACGGCCCGCGCGGAAACGACCGGTTCGGCCTTTACCCTGGTTTCTCCTGAGGAGGAAGAGGATCTGCGGGGCATCGAGAAAGCGATCGCATCTCGGCTGCCGCGCGTGACGCTGCCGGATTTCGACTACAGCGCGCGCCCGCAGCAGAACCTCGATCACCGTCCGCCGCGCCCGCATCGCGATCCGCGCAGCAGGCCGGCCGTCCACGGTTCACGCGGCCAAGGGGCGAGGCCGTCCCGCGGGCCCCAGCAGCGCCGATGGTCCGGCGCACCTCGTCGTCGACCATGACCGAACCGGCATATCCGGCGGCGCGCATCGTCGCGCCGAAGATCGAAGCGCACTTCGCCCATCATCTTCACGACGCGGACCGTCTCGGCGTCATCCACCAGACGCAGCCGCCTGACGCGGATACGATCGAGGCGATTATCGACGCTGCGTTCTGGGCCAGTTTGCGCCGCGAGGAGAGCTACGTACCGAAGATCTCGCTCGCCCTGGTGCCGCCGGACGCCGCCGATCATCCGATGCTGTTCGAGCATTCGTTGCCCCTGCACACGGACAAGCTCGTCAAACTGGCGCCGGCCGTGGAACGTCCCGGCATTCACCTCGGCGTCTGGCGCAACGAAACAGGCCTTTACGTGTGGGGAACCGTCCGGGTGATTCCGGCCTTCACGATGGTGGTCGAGGTCGCCGCGCCAGGACTGCTGGTCGTGAAGCATCATCGCGGCGACGAGTCCGGAAAATTCGTGAACGTCGTCGTGCTCGAGGGCGATCAGATCAAGGTCGTGGACGAGCGCGCATCGAGCCTGCCCGATTGCCCGCCGTTATTGTCGTCGCTGCTCGGGTTCGATTCACCGGCGTCGTGGGTGAAAGGGATCGATTCGGTCAACGTGCTCGTTCAGCTCGCCGTGTCGATGCGAGCCCACGGACGCGGCGGCCTTCTGCTCGTCGTCCCCGCGGACGATGCCGAGTGGCAGGATTCGATCGTGCGGCCGGTTCCCTACGCTGTCGAGCCGGCCTTTGCCGAATTGGCCGAATTGGCGCGTGACGCACCAGGCGACAACAACCCGCTGTGGCAGGACGCCGTGGGCAATGCGGTGAATGCGATCGCCGGCCTGACTGCCGTCGACGGCGCCACGGTGCTGACCAACACCTACGAGCTGAAGGCATTCGGCGCGAAGATCGCGAGACGCAAAGGGTCGCCGCAGGTCGAGCAGGTGGCGGTGACCGAGCCGATCGAAGGGGACGTTGCGTTCACGGTCCACCCGACGCAACTCGGCGGCACGCGCCACCTGTCCGCGGCGCAGTTCGTCCACGATCAGCGAAGGGCCGTCGCGCTCGTCGCCTCGCAGGATGGCCGCTTCACCGTGTTTGCGTGGTCGCCGTGCGAGGACATGGTCCACGCGCACCGCGTGGAGACGCTGCTGCTGTAAGGCTATCCGCGCTTTTTCGCCGCGGCGGCGGCGTCCTCGATCGCGCGGCGGACTTCCTGCAGATGCTTGCGGTAGGCCGGCTCGCTGGGATTCAACGAGACGGCGCGCTCCAATTCCGACGCCGCGAGCGTCAGCCGTCCCGCACGAAAAGCGACCCACCCGAGCGTATCGCGAACCTCGGCATCATCAGGCATGCGCGCGGCGGCGTTGAGCGCCAGCTGCAGCGCGGGCGAGACCATCGCGTCGTCTGCGGCGTAGATTCGCGCGAGGTTGTTGGACGCGACCGGATCGCCGGGATCGAGGGCGAGTGCCTGTTCGTAGCGGGCACGCGCGTCGGAAGGACGCCCGGCCGCCTCCAGCACGATGCCGAGCGCCGTGCGGGGCGGAGCCGAATCGGGCTGCCGGGTTGCGGCCTGCTCGAGCGTCGCGCGCGCTCGATCGAAGTCGCGACGCCCGGCGTAGATCTGCGCGAGCATGGCGCGGGCGTCGAACAACGCCGGTGCGACCGCGACGGCATGGGTCAGGTACGGTTCGGCCGCCTTCGTATCGTTCGACGCGACCGCGACGCGTGCCGCGAGCAGCAACGCGTCGGCGGACTCGGGCGCCTGGGCCAGTGCGTGCTCGGCCAGCGCGCGCGCCTGGGGGAGCGCGCCGCTTCGCAACTCCAGCTGGCCAAGCTCGATCGAAGGCTGCGGCGACCCGGGATTATCGGCGCTCAACTGGAGCAGCTCGCTGCGGGCGCGCGCCTCCTGGCGATCGGCCGCCAGGGCGCGCGCTAACGTCAGCCGCGCGTCCACCGATCGTCCTGCCTCGTCGGCGAGATCGATCGCTTCACGGGGTCGGCCGGCGGCAAGGAGCGTCTTGGCGAGTTGCAGGCTGGCGTCCTGCGTCAACCGGTCCTGCCGCAGCACTTCCCGGAACGCGCTCTCCGCGTCGACCAGATGGCCGCGGTCCAGTTCGATCGAACCGATGACGTAATGCGCGATCGCGATCTGCGGATCCAGATCGACCGCGTGACGAGCCGCCGCCAGCGCCTCGTCCGATTTGCCTTCCCGCAGCAGCAGCTGCGCGTTGAGCGCCAGGGCCTGCGCCGTCGGCCGGCGCTTCATCAAGTCGTCCAGGAGCCGGCGCGCCGTCTGTGCCGAACCTGATTCCAGTTCGATGGCGGCGAGGCGAACTTTCGCGGGACCGGGATCGGAGCCGGCGGCCAGTGGCGCCAGGACATCGCGGGCGTCCTGGTACCGTTTCGCCGCCGAATAGTAGTCCGCGAGCGCGAGCGTCGAGTTCAGCTTCTGACGCGGCAGTCCGGCAGCCGTCTTGAGAAATGGCTCCGCAGCGGCATCCTGATGCCTCGACAGGTAGAACGACGCCGCCGCGCGATTCGCCGTCTCGCTCGCGGGGCTCGCGTGCACCGCCGCGAGGAACTCACGCTCGGCTTCTGGATACCGCGCGGCGCTCACCAGATAGCCGGCGAGCGTGACTCGCGCATCTGCCGACGCGGGCGCCGCCAGGACCCCTGCGCGCAGCGCCGCCTCGGCGCCGCTGCGATCGCCGGCGGCCAGTTTCGCGTCGGCGAGGGCCGCGTACGCCGGCGGGGTGTGATCGTGGGCGACGGCGGCATCGAGCTGCGCGATGGCCTCGTCGAAGCGTCGAAGGCTGGTGAGCGCGCGGCCGGCCAGAATCTGCGCGTCGACCGACTGATCGTCGCGCTCGAGCGCCTGTTCGGCGCGGACTAATGCCTCGGTGAACCGCCCGGCTCCATACAGCAGGCGTCCCGCCTCGACGCGCGAGTGAACATCGGCGGGATCGACGCTGGTGGCGTCGGCGAACGCGTGATACGCCTCTTCGAGCTTCCCTTCCTCCAGGTAAACGTCGCCGAGCTTCCGATGAGCTTCGGCCAGCTTCGGATCCCTTCGGACGGCATTCCGATACTCGAGAATCGCGGCGCTGTTCCGTCCCGCCGCGACTTGTTCATCGCCACGACGGACGAAGTCGGCCGCACCTTGCCTGGTGCCGGAACAGGCACCAGCGACGATGAGGAGCGGAACGATCAGAACAGGCGTTCGAGACAGCACGTCAACTCCAGAGTTGCGGGAGATAGGGAAGCACTTCATGCGCGAAGGCGAGCCCTTCGTGCTGCGCCGCATCGACAGCGGTTCCATCCACAGGAACAACGATGCGGACGAGCGCCGCGTCGCTTCGTTGCAGCGTCAGGCTGTCGTGGAGCAGCCAGATCTTGCTGAGCGTCTCGCTGGCGAGCACGCGGCCGTGAACCGCGTACCAATAGAGCACGATCGCTCGGTCTCCATTCTTGCGAACCAGCATGCGCCGCACGTCACCGCTCGCACCGCCGGGCTGTGTGACGGGGATGGTCGCGATCTCAATCGGCTCCCAGCCTGTGCCCGGCAGACAGTGAAGCGGCGAGTGGATGCTGGCGCCAGGCTGCTGCCGGCTGTAGTACGCGATGTAGAGATCGACCGGCGTTCCCGAGGCGCCGGAGTAGGAACGATCGAGGTACGCGTCGGCTCCCAGTAATCGCTCCGTCTCGTTGTCGAGCGGCGGCGCGTCCTCGCCGGCCCACGCCGACAGTTGAAACGGCAACGCCGCCAGCTGCACCGGGGCCTTCGATCCGCGCGCTCGGATAGCGTGCGCGACAGAGCCCGTCAGGCCAATCAGCAACAGCACCACGATCGTTCGCTGGCGGCTCATGCGCGCACCGGATCGAAATCCCACGTCGCGCGCTTCGATGTCGAAAGCGCGCGTTGCAGTTGGATGAGCAACATTACCGACACGACGAATGTCAGCCAGCCGCTGATGGTGTGCCACGGATCCGCCGCCGCACGCGGACTCCAGAGCTCACACGCAAGCCCCGTGACCGTAATGCGAAGGCCGTTGATGACGATGGCGATGGGCACGCCGGCAGCGACCAGTGCGAGCCTCCGCGGCCAGGATCGCTCGCTCCACGCGAGCAAGCCGCCGATCGCGGTGAGCGAGACGATCGAGCGAAGGCCGCTGCACGCATCGGCGATCTCCAGCGTCGTCGAGGGCAGCTCGAGGAGGTTGCCATCGCGAAACACCGAGATGCCGGTCGCCATCAGCGTTGCCTCGCCAATGCGCGACGCGACGAGCTGCAACGGAAGCGTGACGGCGTTGATGACCAGGGCTGGAAGCGGAATCGCCATCAGCAGGAAGAACAGCGGCGACGCGACGGTGCGAGTGGCGCGTGCGCCGGCGAGAAACCAGAGCGCTCCGCTCGCGGCGACGACGAACGAAATGCGCGTGAGAAACACGTCGGCCGCCATTTGACCGATCAGAAAGAGGCCGAGGCCCGCCAGCAGCACCACAAGACCGGGGATGGGATTGTCGTGAGGATCGTACGCGCGCGAGAACAACTCGCGCCGGCGCCAGACGACGACGAAGGCGACCGCGACGAGGACGATGCCGTAGGAGGCGTCAGCACTGGACACCCACTCAGTCAGAAGGCCCTGCAGCGTCGCGCCGTACAGCCAGGCGAGCGACAGCGCGACGAGCAGGGTCGGGATCATCAGATCAATCGGCGCTTCCGAAGTATCCCGAAGATCCCGAGGACGCCAGTGCTCAGGAGCAGCATGGATCCCGGTTCAGGCGCAGCGGACACCTTGCCTCCGCCAAGACCACCTCCGCCGCCGATCGATCCGGGATGTCCGGCCGGCGCGCCTGGATCGAATCCGGGCCCGTGGAACGGATCGGGTGGAGGCGTCTGATGTTCGTGGAACGGATCAGTTGGAGGAACGCCCGCCATCGGTGAACCGGTATCACCAGATGCTGATCCGGAGTCACCGGACGAGGCAGTCGGCGTTCCCGTCGTGCCCGACGCTCCAGGGGAGCCGGAGGAGGACCCGGAGTTCGACGAAGGTGGCGTTGAGTTGTGAGGAGCCGGCGGATTCTTCACTGGACGATTGACGGCCGGCGACGGCGCATGCGTCACCACGGTATGACCAGTCGCAGAGGCCGCGGTGCCGGATCCATGGTGCGGATGGAGGCTCATCAGTCGCCACAGACCGCCCTGCGGGGCCGACGGACCCGAGAAGCCAGCCGAAGCAAACCGGGACGCTTCCGATGAGGAGCCCCACGGCTGCCATCCTCTGGGGGCGGCAGCCGCCCGCGATGAAGACGAGCGGCCGCTGGCGCCGTTCGAGTCCGCCGTCGGCGTGGATACGGCGTCCGGCTTGTAGGTTGACGCTGAGCTTCGCGCGTACGAGTTTCCTGAACCACTGCCGATCCCGCGCTCCGCGTCTGTCGGCGTCACCACCACGGCTTCTCCGGAATCCTGCGCACCGCACAACAGACATGCGGTGACCGGCTTCCAGGTCTGCCATGGAATGGTCGCAGCGGCTGCCGACGCGACGGCGAGCGCTCCCACCGTGAACACAACCCGGCTTCGATGAATCATGCGCACCTCTGTCGCAGGCTCTGCAGAGGACTTGCCAAGGTCCATTGGGTGATTTCAGGCCGAAAAGTGAGTCACCAGCCTTGGCGGCGGCAAGCCGCAGGAAGGAGGGTTCTCAAAAGCTGAAATAGAGGAGCAAGTCGATGCCCGCGCGCTCCACGCGCCGAAACAGCGACGTCGCCACCGATGTCTGCACGTCGGAGAACGTCGCCCTGAGCCGGAAGAGGCGCGAGAGGTAGTACTCGACGGTCGCTTCGTCGTAGGCTTCCTGGCCGAACTGACGGCTGAACCGTGCGACAAGGCCGGGCGCGATCTCGTGGCCGATCGTGACCTTGACGTCGCTGCCGACATCGCCCGGCTCGACGTCGAAAATGTCGATGCCTGTCTCGGTCGAGATGGCGGCGACCACGGGCTGCGCCAGAAAGCCGGCCGCCAGCACGCCAGCCCGGGCAACCAGTTGCTGCTGCTGCGCGGCCGACAGCTGGTTGGTCGACGTGTTGAACACGATCAGCGACAGGATGTCCGACTCATCGAGAGGTGGTGTGCTCGCGAGCCGCAACTCCGGTTGTTTGAGCGGGCCGAAAATACTGACGCGGGTTTCGACGCCGGAAATGACGCGCGTCACCGTCACGTAGATGTCGGGATTCAGATCGCCGCGGAAGTTGATCGAGCTCGATTCGAGGACATCGAAGCGACGCCCCTGGAATGCGTAGGTGCCTGAGATCTGGTCGAAGGAACCGGTGATCGAGAGCGGCTGCGCCGGATCCTTATAGAGGTACAGATCGCCGGCGACGCGAAGATTGATGTCGCCCAGGCCAATCGGCGTGTCCTGCGACACACGGACGCTGTCGCCGATCAGGCGCAGCGTCGCCGGCACGTGGAGCGATAGGTCGAGACCGAGCCGATCCCACGGATTGAGCGCGGCGACGGCATCGAGCTGCTCGATCGCGGTCTGCTCGGTGGAGTAGGGCTGGAACAAGGTGCGCGACAGGATTTCATCGACGCGCAGCGTGCCGCTGACGATCGAAATGTCACCGGCGATTCTGGGCGCTTCGTATCGTCCCTGCAGTTGCACCGTCGCGTCGATGTCGATCGTCCCGAATTCGCCGCGCATCACCTCGAAGTGCCGCGCCGTCCCATCGATCTGCAGCTCGCCGACCTTCAGCTCATGCGTGCCCAGGCTGCCGTGGACTTCGAGCGGATGACCATCGCCATCCTCGATGTGCAGCGATTCCACGGTGATGCGCTCACTGGCCAGCGCGATCTCGGCCCTCGTGTTCTTGTATCGGGATCCGGTCGGCGTCACGAGAAATGCCGCGTTGGCGATCGCGATCCGGCCGTCCAGGTGCGGATCGCGGCTGGTACCGATGGCCTTCACGTCGAGCGTGATGTTGCCGCTCACGTTGCGAACCACGTCGGTGATGCCTTCGATGAGCCCCAGGCTGATGGTGCTCGACTTCACGGTCAGATCGATCGGCTGCTCCGCACTGTCGGCGCTCACGAGGCCGAGCGGCACTTTGCCGACCGCGGTAATCCACACACCAGGCGACTGATCGAGCCGCGCGTCCACATCGAAGATGTGCTGGTCGTAGC
>Ga0070665_100003902_pt1 | contig 15759 bp, 13 predicted proteins | sample KBSS13metaG_FD_65862 | JGI IMG/M metagenome (GOLD analysis project Ga0070665, IMG submission 65862) | Switchgrass rhizosphere microbial communities from Kellogg Biological Station, Michigan, USA - KBS S1-3 metaG | ecosystem: Host-associated > Plants > Roots > Rhizosphere > Soil ... | reverse complement strand
GACCTGGTAGAACAGGTTCCATGTGTCGGTATGGCCGGCGCCAAGCGAAGCGCTGTCGACCTTGGCCCAACGGAACTGCAGGTTCACCGGCGCGCCCGAGATGTCGTAGGTCGTAACCGCGCCACCCGCGATCGACTCGCCGAGGAATGTCGAGTTGTCGTTGCCGACGACCTGGCCGGTGCCGACGCCGCCGCCGCCGCCGCGCGTTGCCGTCACGGTGCCGGTAAAGCCGAGGGCAGCCCAGGCTGCGGTGTTCGAACTTGAGACCGAGAGATTGTTGCCGAGGCCGGAATGCAGCGTGATCGAGCCCGAGGCGATCGTGGACGTATACGGGGCTGACGTTACCTGGAGCGCGTCGATCTTGCTCAGCAAGGTTCCGATGTTGTCGTCGACGTTGATCTGGTTGGCGCCGACGGCGGTGCCCGACGCCATGAAGGTGAGGGTTTGACCGTTGACCGTGATGGTGTCGCCCGCGACGAAATTGGTGGAGAGCGAGTCGGTACCGGCCGCGCCGCTGAGCAGGGTTGCGGCCGTATTTGCAACCGACGGCGTCGCCTTGTTGTTCTGCGTGGTGCCGCTTCGCGTGGCGTCGGTAAAGGCCGCCGCGGGCGTACCGAGCGCCAGCGGATTGTGTCCGGCACTGTATGATCCCGGCGCAATCAATTCCGATCCGGGAACGGAAACGTCATGCTTTGTCGTCAACGGATAGCTGGCGAGGTTGGCGCGATAGTCGATGCGGGTGGTTTCTTGCGCCGGCAGGAAGTCGTTCTGGAATCGGAGAACCTGCGGCGAACTGCCGGAAGGGTTGCCGGTGGTGGGATCGATCGGAACGCCCTGAAGATAATAGCCGGCGCCGTTGACGAGATAGCCGCTCTTGTCGAGCTGGAAGTCGCCACGACGCGTGAAGCGGTCGACGCCGTCGAACACCGGCGTGCCGTCGGTGAAGTTGCCGGGCTTTTGCACCGCGAAAAAGCCGTTGCCGTTGATCGCCATGAAGGTCGCGACCGAGGCAGTCTGCACGTCCCCCTGCACCGAGTTGGTGGAGCGGGACTGCGTGGTGACGCCGCCGGCGAGCTGCGCGGTCGTGGCGGTCTGCGGGATGAGATCGAGGAACGAGGTATCGATGCGCTTGAACGCCGTGGTCTGCGAGTTGGCGATATTGCCCGAGACGTTTTCCAGTGCGTAGGAGTTGGCGCGAAGGCCGCCGACCGCGGTAGTGAGTGCGCCGAAGATACCCATGACATGTTCTCCAAATTCGATCCGGGCGGCTCGGGAAACCGAGACCGCGTCGGAAGAACATGTCGCAAGCGTCATGCCAAACTATAAAGTCGCTTGAAATCAGATACTTAAAGAAAAAGCCCCGGTCCGAAGACCGGGGCACATTTGCCGGGCGGGCAACAATTGCCGGGCAGTGGCGGTCAGGAAGCTGACGGCCCCGCCGGATGAAACACCAGCCCAAACCCGTCGATGCAATAGCGCAGACCGGTTGGTTTCGGCCCGTCATCGAAGACGTGACCCATATGTCCACCGCAGCGGCGGCAGTGGACTTCCGTGCGCGTCATTCCGAACGTCGTGTCCTTGGTTTCGCCAATGGCATTGTCGAGCGGCTGCCAGAAGCTCGGCCAGCCGGTGCCGCTCTCATATTTGGTGTCCGATGAGAACAGCGGCAGGTCGCATCCGGCGCAGGCAAAGATGCCTTTGCGTTTTTCCTTCAGGAGCGGGCTGGAGCCCGGCCGCTCGGTGCCCTGCTTGCGCAGGATATCGTACTGCTGCGGCGTGAGCTGCGCGCGCCACTCGGCGTCGGTCTTTTCGACCTCGAACTTCTTCTCGGCAGCCTGCGCCGGCGCGGCCCGCAGCCAGCGGAAAGCAGCCAGACCAAACAGGCTGGCAAGGGATGTGAGCAGGATACGGCGGTCAATCATGGAACTCTCCGTGCAAGGCGGGCGTAACGGTTCGCCATCAAGTACGGCCCACGCAGGCTGACGTTACACGGAACCGTTCCTGATTTTCTCACTTTCCCGCGAGGGCGCGGTTGATGTCTCCGCATCCGACGCTTCCGCCGGCCGCGGAGGCTGCGGACGCACCGGGAGCGGTCCGGTCGGCGGACGGCGCGGCGGTCTGGCTCCGGCCTGCCGGTTCGCCTCTGCCAATCGCGCCTCGCGAACGCCTTCCCGGACGCGGGCGCCTTCACGGTAACGGGCCAGCGCGCCTGCCGCGGCGGAATGCCCCCGCCCCCACAGGCCGATCAGGTGCCCGGCAACACGGCCGGTCGCGCCGCCCGCCCAGACCAGCTCGAACGGCGAGAACAATTTCCAACGCTCCTCGCCCCACAGAATGCTCCGAGCGATGACCTGCCCCGCCATCGCCGAGGTATTAAGCCCTTGGCGGCCGAAGCCGCTGGCGACCCACAGCCCTTTGCGCAACTGGCCAATCTGCGGCATGCCGTGCACGGTCACCCCGACCGCACCGCCGAACACGTCTGAAATCGGCACCTTGCCGAGCTGGGGGAAGATGGTCGCGATGCGACGCTGGACGGCCGGACCGAAGCGGGACGGCCGCGCGTCCCAGGTGGTTTCCGGGCTGGCCCACATCAGCCGGTCGCCGTCGACGATCCGGAAATGATCGATGCCGTCACTGTCCGCCACCGACCCCTTGAAGGCAATCACCTCGCCCAGCCGCTCGCCGAGCGGCTCTGTCACCGCGGCATAGCGCCAGACCGGCAGCAGCGTTTCCGACAGGCGGCGCAACGGGGCGCCGAGATGGACGTTGCCGGCCAGCACAATGTGCGAGGCACGCAGTCGCGCCGATGGCGTCACGATGCGCTTTCGAATGCCGGACGAATCGATACTGACGACGGGGGTGTCCTCAAAGATGCGCGCGCCCGCCCGCTTCGCCTGCGCGGCAAGACCGTGGACGTATTTGCGGCCGTCGATCTGGAACGCGCGCGGATAATAGATGCCGTGGAAATAGCGTGATGTCCCGAGTTGATCCCTAACGCGATCGACCTGCCAACCCTCGACCTCGGTCTCGAAATCCTCGTTCAGCGTCTGCAGCCGGCTGATCAGCGTTTCGCCGGCGTCGACGTTGGAGACTTCCAGCGCGCCCTCGGTCAGTGCAATCCCGGGCATCGCTTCTTCAGTGGCAGCGGCGCGAACGTAATCGGCGCCCTCCTTCGACATCGCCCACAGTTCGCGCGCATCATCGAGGCCGACGCGCTCGATCAAGTCGCCGATCGGCAGACTGTAGCCCGGCATGACCGTGCCGAGCTGATGGCCGGACGCGTTCCAGCCGACGTGCCGGCCTTCGAGCACCGCAACGCTGGCGCCGAGCCGCGCGGCCTCCAGCGCCACCGTAAGGCCGGCAAGTCCGGCGCCGACCACGCAAATGTCAACATCAAGGTCGAACGATAGACGCGAGCGAAAAGGCGCGTCGTCGTCAGGGCCGTTGGTCGCACTTGTGAAAGTCTCGGGCATGGCGTTTCTTACGGGCGGCTGCAGCGCTTGTCACCTCGTCCGGGACATGAGCTTGTAGATTAGTCCAGACTAAGACCGAATCGAGATTGCGCCCATGCGCCGTTTGATGCTGCTGCGTCACGCCAAAACCGAACACGACGCGCCTTCGGGCCATGACCAGGACCGCCGTCTCGACGAGCGCGGCCGGCAGGATGCGGCTGCCATCGGAACCTGGATCGGCCAGCATCCTCCCCTTCCCGATACCGTTCTGGTCTCGACCGCGGTGCGGGCGCGGCAGACCTGGGAAATCGCACGCGATGCGATAAAGGATGCAGTGCGGGAACGGTCGCCGCAGCCTCATGTCGAATTGCTCGACGAACTCTACGGCGCCGAGCCGGCGCAGCTCCTGCAGATCATCCGCATGGCAGAGGTCAGCGATCCCGCGCGGCTGATGCTGATCGGTCACAATCCCGGCATGCATGAACTCGCGCTGATGCTCGCCGGCAGCGGTGACGCAGCGGCGAAGAAATCACTCGAACACAATCTGCCGACCGGCGGCCTTGCCATCCTGGATTTTGCCATCGATGACTGGAGCGAGGTCGCGTTCCGCCGCGGCAAGCTCGTGCGCTTCACCAGCCCGAAATTGCTGAAGCAGGCGTTGGACGATTGAGCTTGGCGGACATTCCTGCACCGCCATGCTAGGCTCTTCACGACATGGTTTCGGAGCGAATTGCGAACAATAGGCTTAAAAGAAGACGCGTCAAAACAAAGGGCTAGAGTCCGATCCTGATAAATCAGAAGCGAACGGGCTCGTCTCAGGAGGCGCAGATGTTCAAGTCGATTCTCGTGCCGATCGACCTCGCCGATACCGATCTGGCCAAGCCCGCGATCGCAACGGCGGCGACGCTGTCGCAGACCTGGAACGGCTCGGTGCGGCTGCTCAATATAATGCCGATGACACCGGTGATGCTGGCGGAATATGTGCCGGCTGATTTTGACGCCCAGCAGCGCGCCACCTCGGAAGAAGCGCTTGCCATCGTGGCGAAGGAATCCGGCATCGAGGCGTCGCGCATTTCCACCGCAGTACGGCAGGGTGGCATCTACCACGAAATCCTCGAGGAAGCGGCGGCGATCAAAGCCGACCTGATCGTGATGACTTCGCACCGCCCGGCGATGCGGACCTATTTCCTCGGCTCCAACGCCGGGCACGTGGTCCGCTACGCCGGTTGCTCGGTGCTGGTGGTGCGGCACTGAGGACGTAACGTCGCCGCTGAACAGCGACGCCGGACGCCTTACATCATCCGTCCGAATCCCGGATCGATCATGCCGCGCACGGCCGATTCAATCCGGCCGCGCTCGACGCCGATATCCCGCAGCGCACGATCGTCCAGTTCGCTTAGTGTTTTGATGGCTTCGCGGTGTGCAAAGTAGGTGACGATGGCGTTTACCCAACTTCCGAGCACGCGGAAAAATCCGCCCACCACGCTCTGGGGAGCAGACTGGCCTGCCGTCGAATAGACCGTCGTCATCGCACTTCTCCTTGCTTTCACGCGGCAAACCGCTGCCGCCGGCGCAAACGCTTGCGAGAGCGCTTGCACCCGAATGGACCGATTGTTTGCACCCCTCTAAGTGCAATCATGGGCTTGATAGGTTCAAAATGATCCGATACATTTCTCGGTGCAAGGAAAACATTGCTCTCGGTGCAATAATGTCGAAATTCGAGTACCTGAAGCTTGCCGATACCGTCGCCGCCGAGATCGCCAACGGAGCGCTCAAGCCCGGCGACCGCCTGCCGCCGCAGCGCAGCTTCGCCTATGAGCGCAAGATCGCGGTCTCTACCGCAAGCCGGGTCTACACCGAGCTCTTGCGGCGCGGCCTCGTGGTCGGCGAAGTCGGGCGTGGCACGTTCGTTTCGGGCGAGACGCGCCGCGGCATCGCCATGCCGACAGAGCCGCGCGGTGCGCGCATCGATCTGGAAGTGAATTATCCGATACTGCCGACGCAATCGGTGATGATCGCAAGAAGCCTTGCCGGGCTGGAGCGCCCCGAAGTGCTCGATCTCGCGTTGCGGCACTCGACCACGACAGGCACACAGGCGGCACGAACCATTTCTGCCGAGTTTCTCTCCCACGAGGACTGGTCCCCGGCCCCCGATCAACTCGTCTTCACCGCGAACGGCAGGCAATGCATCGCCGCGGCGCTGGCGGCGCTGGTGCCAACCGGTGGCCGCTGCGGCGTCGAAGCGCTGACCTATCCCTTCATCAAGGACATCGCCGCCAGGCTAGGCGTCACGCTGGTGCCGCTCGCGATGGACGAGGACGGCGTGCGCCCGGACGCAGTGGCGAAAGCGCATCGCGAAGCGCATCTGTCGGCGCTGTACGTTCAGCCGACGATTCAAAATCCGCTTGGCATGACCATGCCGCCAGGCCGCCGCGTCGACCTGCTCCGCGTCGTCGAGAAGCTCGGCCTCACCATCATCGAGGACACGGTCTATGGCTTTCTCGACGAAGAAACGCCGATGGCCGCGCTCGCGCCCGATAGCTGCGTCACGCTCGACAGCCTGTCGAAGAAGGTGGCGCCCGGCCTCGCGCTCGGCTTCATCGTTTCGCCGCCGCGCCTGCGCGAGCGCGTCATGGCCGCGGTCCGTTCGGGCGGATGGACGGCTTCCGGATTTGCCTTTGCCGCCGGACAACGGTTGATGGCGGACGGCACGGTGGCCGAACTGTCACGGCTGAAACGGATCGACGCCGCCCGGCGCCAGCAGATGGCGTCGAAATACCTCGCTGGCTTCGAAATCCAGGCGAACGTCAAATCCTACCATCTCTGGCTCACTTTGCCCCAGCATTGGCGCTCGCAGACATTCGTAGCAGCCGCGGCGCGGCGCGACATCGCGCTGACCCCTTCCACCACCTTCGCCGTGACGCCCGGCCATGCGCCCAACGCCGTCCGCCTGGCACTTGGCGCCCCGAGCACCGAACAACTCGACTTGGCGTTGCGCACGCTTTCGGGAATGCTGACGGCGAAAGAAGACGTCGATACGACTGAATAGATCTATCGGCCGCATGTCTCTACGCCGGCCACTCCGCGATAAAGCCCCTCGCCTTGTACGGCTCGATCTTGTCCCATTCGCTGAGCATGCGGCGCGCGAACTCAGCGTCGGTATGCCAAAGCGCCCGCGGTGTCTTGAAACTGTCGACCATGACCAGCATCTTCTCCACGTCCGGCCAGTGCCGGTGCAGCGTCATCGGATAGCGGCGCGCCGTCCAGGTATTGCCAAGACAGATCACGCTGCGGATGTTGGCGAGCCCGAGCGCAGCGTCGATGAGGGGCAGCGAGAAGATCACGTTCTCGCCGGTGTTCGTCGCACGATCCTCTCTCAGGATGATGTCGGCAGGAACGCCGCGCGCGACCATTGCGCCGGCAATGATCTCGCATTCCGACAGGTCGGACCCCGGCGTCACGCCGCCGCTCACGATCGCCCAGCGGAAAAACCCTTCGCGCCACAGTCGGCAGGCTTCATCGACGCGCTCGCCGACGTCCTCGCGCGTGCCGAACACGAACAGCAGGTCGGCCGGCCGCAGCGGCGTCTCGACCAGATGCCGCGCGTTGATCGCGGCAATCTCGGCTTCAGTCGGCGATCGCGAAAGGAAGGTCGGCACGGCCATTCGTCATTCATTGGGAATGCCGCACAGTGCCGCGCCCTTCCGTGCTAAGCGAAATCACGTTTCGTGTCGCTTGATTGCGAAGCCGGCTATGGCAGCAGCGTCGCGGGAAGTGCGTCGAACGAATATCTGCGCGGCCGGTTGCGCTTGATGAAGCCGCCGATGGTCCAGGCAAACCAGATGGAGATGCCGACCAGAAACAGCGCGCCGATGAATTCGGAGGTTGCAAGCGCCCGGACCAGAAGTCCGACCATGGCGATGGCGAGCAACACCAGCATCGCAACCGCGATGGCATAGCTCGTCGTGCCGATGCCGCCGGTCAAGGAAGCCCTGCTGCCTGCCACCCTCATCCTTCGATGCAACTCGGTGATGAAGGCGCGATATCCCTGGTCCTGCGGCGTCATCAGCGAAATGGTCTGCCAGGTCGTCGAAAGAATCGCGATCCGTCCGCCACCCGCCCGTTCGATATCGGCGCGAAATCGACGGGCTTGCATCGACATCGGCCGGTACGAAAGGCGGATCGAGGCGATATCGGCGTAGGGCCACACGTCGGACCGACGGCCGATCCGCCACGACAATCCGGCATCGGTCAGTTCGAATTGCTGCGCCGACGAGACCAGCGATGCCTTGTAGGCGTAGCTGATGGTGGGCACGCCCTCGCCTTCCGCGGTCTGGTTCGGCAGTGATGTTGGCAATTCAAAATATCCCGTGTCGCTTCAAACCGACCGCTTGCGCGGCGAGCCGGCTTTACCTTACAAGCGGGCCATGGCCGAGACGACTTATTTTCCGCGACGCCTGATCCTGGCCGGCGCGATAGTTTCCGGAGTGCTGCTGGCGCTGGCCGTCCACATGCTGGGCGCGCGTTATGGGCTCGATCTCGGCGGCCTGTGGCGATCCGATACGAGCGAATTCATGCCCGCGGGTGCTGCGATCGCGTGGTGGCTGATTGCGACGGTGGGCTTTTCCGGCGGGTATTTCACCGCCAACCTGATGCACAGCGCGGTGTCCGGCCAAATCCCGCAGCGGATGCGCCAGTTCCTGATCGCGGTCGGCGTGCTGATCCTCGCGGGCGCCGGACAGGCCGCTTCGGCGCCGAGCCCGGTCCCGACCATATCGGGCGTGCTTGCCGGCCTTGCAGCCTTATGCCTCGGTGCCGTGATGGCGTTCTGCGGCGCGCATTTCGCACTCCGCAAGGCTTAATCAGACAAGGCTTGAAGAAGTCAGGCGACGCCCCGGGCGCGCGGCTTCGACAGCATCGTTTCCACCTCGGTTACGGGACGCGGCGGGCTGAACAGATAGCCTTGCGCCTGCGTGCAGCCTTCCCGGCGCAAGAGATCGAACTGCGCATCGGTCTCGACGCCTTCGGCCGTGGTGACGATGCCCAGGCTCTTGCCGAGGCTGGTGACGGCGCGCACGATCGCCATGGAATCCTCGCGCGTCGCCAGTTCGCTGACAAACGAGCGGTCGATCTTGATCTTGTCGAACGGAAAACTGCGCAAATAGCTTAGTGACGAATATCCGGTTCCAAAGTCGTCCAGCGAGATCCTGACACCGAAGCTGCGCAGTTCGTGCAGCACCGAAAGCGTTGCCTCGCTGTTCTGCAGCAGCACCGATTCCGTGATTTCGAGTTCGAGCCGATGCGCCGGAAGGCCGGAGGCCTTCAATGCGTCCTTCACCGACGCGACCAGGTTGGGATTCTTGAACTGCACCGGCGAGAGATTGACGGCAACGGCGACCTCTTGCGACCATCGAACCGCGTCCTTGCAGGCTTGGCGCAACACCCACTCGCCGATCGGTACGATCAGGCCGGTTTCTTCCGCCAGCGGAATGAAGTTGACCGGAGAGATCATGCCGCGCAGCGAATGATTCCACCGCACCAGGGCTTCGAAGCTGACGACGACGTCCTTCGCGACGTCGCGGATCGGCTGATAGTAGACTTCAAATTCACCGCGCGGCAGCGCGGCGCGCAAGTCGATTTCCAGCAGCCGCCGGGCCTGGGCGCGGGCGTCCATCCCGGTCTCGAAGAAGCGATAGGTGCCGCGGCCGTCCTCCTTGGCGCGATAGAGCGCGAGATCGGCTTTCTTGAGCAGTTCGTCCGGGTTCTTGCCGTCTTCCGGCGCGAGCGAAATGCCGATGCTGACGCCGATGACGAGCTGGTGGCCGGCGACCTCGTAGGGTGCGGAAAGCTGCTCGACCACGTGGCTGGCGAGCAAGGCAACGGCGGACGGATCGCAGTCGTTGCAGAACTGCACGATCGCGAATTCGTCACCGCCGAGCCGCGCCACGGTATCATTTTCGGTGATGCACTGGCTGAGGCGACGGGCGACTTCCTTCAGGAGTACGTCCCCGACCGGATGGCCGAGCGAATCGTTGATGCTCTTGAAGTGGTCGAGGTCCAGACAGAGCACCGCAAGCTGGTCGTTGCGCTTGGCAAGCCGCAGGGCCTTTTCGAGTTGTTCGCGAAACAGCACCCGGTTCGGCAAATTGGTCAGCGCGTCGTGGCGCGCCATGTGCGATATCTGTTCCTGCGCTTCCTGCCATTCGGTGATGTCCTCGAAGGTGGCGACCCAGCCGCCGCCCTTCATGGGCTGGTCAACGACGCGGATCGAACGTCCGTTGCGACTCACCGTCCTGGTCACGCTCTTGCCGGCCCTGGCTGCAGCAATCACGCTGGCGACGAACTGATCGGGATCGCCGTCCCATCGATCGAGCTTCTTCTGCTCCCGGAGCACATCGCTCAGCAAGCGGCCCTGGAGAGCCAGATCGGTCCGGCCCATCATTGCGGCATAGCGATCATTGTACAGGAGGATGCGGCCATCCGCATCGAACATGGAAAGTCCCTGCGACATGTTGTCGAGCGCAGTGTCGAGCAGGATTTTCTGTTGATGGAGTTCGCCCTTTGCGCGGCGATCGATCATGGCCGCCAGCAGCGACAGGCCAAGGATGGCAAAGGCTGCGACCGCGGTGAGGAACGAAAGTGCGGTCGGAGAAATCGACAGCCCCTCGCTGCCGAGCGTCGAATCGGGAATCAGCGTGACGGCGCCCATCGCCGTGAAATGGTGGGAAACGATGGCGACCGTCAGCAGCCCGGTGGCCGCCATGGTGTAAACAGCATTGTCCCGACGTACGGCGACAAGAAGGGCCACCGCTGCGAACAGGCTGCCAAGCACGATCGAGGTCAACACGATGCCGGGCGACCACACGATGAACGCCGGAAGCTCGAGCGCCGCCATGCCGGTATAGTGCATCGCTGCAACGCCGCCGCCGATGACGCCGCCGCCAAGGGCAACTACCCATTGGCGCGCACTGGACAATGCAATGCAGAGGCCAAGAGCAACGATGCAGATCGCGAAGACCAGCGACAGCAGGGTAATGGGTATGTTGTATCCCGCGCCCGCGCCGGGATCGTACGCCAGCATCGCGACGAAATGGGTGGCCCAGATTCCGCAGCCGCCGACGGCCGCATCGAGGCCGATCCAGATCGCGCGCGTTCGGCCGCGTGACGCCCTGGCCCGATGAAACAGGCTGATCGCGACCGCACTCGCGAGCCAGCAGATGGTGCCCGCCAAGACGACCAGACGCCAGTCGTGCTCGGTGGTGAGACAAGTTAGAACGCGGTACATTTACAGACTCCCCAATGGTCTGTAATTGCGGTTCATTCGTATATTTGGGGTAACCTCCGTAGCTCAGTTGCTCGGATGGTGAACAACGGTTTGAGAATTCAACCTTGAGTACCCCCAATGATTAACTCTGGTTAGCTATAAGTTCGGGAACAGCGTCCGAGCAGCCGTCGGCGGCGACGAGTTCCGTTTCACAAATCCAGTCTTAATGATCCCGGTCGAGTTGCTTCGGCGCGCCGCAAAGGATCGCGACGGCGGCGGTCAGCAGGACACCGGCTGCAATCACCAGCGAGGCGTGCAGGCCGGCCATGAACGCTGCGGACTGACCGACCAGCGATCCGAACAGCGCGACGCCGAGGACGCTGCCGGTTTGCCGGGTTGCGTTGAGCACGCCCGCAGCAATGCCCGAACGCGATTTGTCCACGCTGCCGAGCAGCGTCGATGTCAATGGCGGCACCAGCAATCCAAGACCTGTGCTCATCGCGATCAGCGGCAGGCAGATCATCCAGTAACGCGTATCGGCCTCGATACCGAGCGTCGCCAGGCATCCGGCCGCTGACAGTGCCGCACCGGCGGCGATGGTGGCAGGCGCGCCGATATACTCGGTGACGCGCGGAGCGATCAGATTCACCGGCAGCACCGCGCCCATCATCGGCACGAAAGCGAGCCCGGTTTCGAATGCCGACAATCCATTGACCTGCTGGAAATAGAGGCTGAGCACGAAGATCAAGCCGTAGATCGCGACGTTGACCAGCAAGCCGATCAGCGACGTCAGCGCGAACATCCGGTTCTTGAACAGCCGCAGCGGCAGCATGGGTTGTGGTGCGCGAGCCTCCCGCCAGACAAACAACGCCGCAAAGATCGCAAACGCTGCAAAGCCCGCGATGACGAACGGACTGCGCCATCCGAGCGAGCCACCCTCGATGATTGCGCCGGCGAGAAAACCGAGCGCTGCGACCGCGGCAACCTGACCCGGCAGGTCTATCCCGCGTTGCGAAGATCGCGTCGTCTCGCCGGCAAAGCGCCACGCCAGCCACAGACCCGCAAGGCCGATCGGCAGATTGACAAGGAAGATCGAGCGCCAGCCGACCAGCGTGATCAGGCTTCCGCCCACAAAGGGTCCAGCCGTCAGCGCAAGGCTCGCGCCGGCGGCCCAGATAGCGACGGCGCGTCCGCGAGCCTTTTCATCTGGGTAGGCGTGGCTGAGTAGCGCCAGTGAGTTCGGCACCAGAATCGCAGCGGCCAGACCCTGGACACAGCGCGCGGCGATAAGCGTCGCGGCATTGGGCGCCAGCGCGCAGGCAGCGGAGGCCGCCGTAAAGAGCGCAAAGCCCGCGATGAAGATCCGCTTGGAACCGATCCGGTCGCCCAACGCGCCCGCCGTCAGAATGAAGGCTGCAAAAGCGATGGTGTAGGCGCTTACCACCCATTGCAGTTCAGCAACGCCGCCACCGAGCGAGGCGCCGATGGCATTGAGCGCGGTGTTGACGATGGTGACGTCGAGCTGAACCACGCCATAGCCAAGGCTCATCGCCGCGAGCGTCAGCGACGTTGCCAATCTCGACGGCGCTTCCGGACGTTCGAGGCCGGAGACGGATTTGAGTGCGAGCGAGACGTTGCGCATGGATCACCTCGATTTCGGGATCCAACACCGTCCAGACCACGTCGGTTTCAATGCAATGCTTCGACAAAGCTCGAAGGATGCCTGCAGCCGCTTTCCGGACGTGAAAAAACGCCGCGCAAGCGCGGCGTTTTGTCTCAATATTGCGATGATCAGCTTGCGGCCTTCAGGTTGACCTTGCCTTCCGCCAGCGACGTCAGCTTCTTGTCGGTGATCTTTTCCTCGTCGAGCGTCTTCTGCAGGATGCTGGCGCAGTCGTTGCGTCCAAGCTGCCGCGCCCACGCGATCAGGCTCCCGTAGCGGGTGATCTCATAGTGCTCGGCCGCCTGTGCGGCGTTGATCAGGGCTGCGTCCAGCACGGCCTTGTCGGCAATCTCGCCCGCGACTTCGTCGGCCTCCTCGATGATACCGTCGATCGCCGGGCAATTGACTGCCTTGACCTCGGCGCCGTGCATGCGGAAGACCTCTTCGAGGCGCGTCACATGCGTTCTCGTCTCGTCGAGATGGGTCAAAAAGCCCTGTTTGAGCAGCTTATCGGTGGCTTTTTCGGCCATCTTGGGCAGGGCCTTCACGAGTTGTTTCTCCGCGTAATAGATGTCCTGCAATTGATGGACGAACAGGTCGTTCATCGTCTTGATGTCCTTGGTGAAGAGTCCCATTTGCCGTCCTCTCTGGTTAGGGAACGCGCAGACGCGGGCCGTTTCCGGTCCGATATACGCTGCATGTTCGATTGCTTGATGGGAGCTAACCAGCCCGCGAAAAGGATGTTCCTACGGGGCAACGAATACGCCGCGACAGAAAGGTGGAACGGTGCGGCAAAAAGATCCCCCGGAACGGACCGGATTGCGACTCAAAATCGTTAACGCGGCGACATATGTAGGGCGTATGACAAAGGCGGCGATGCAAGCCTTAAGGCAAACTTGTCAAGGGCTGCACAACGACGCGCTTTTAGCTTATGGGTTTCGCGAACGGTGCCTCTGACCGTCGACTGTCGCTGGTCGTGACAGGCCCATTTTTACGTGTTGCCGCCCCGCCGGGAGGATGAATGCATCGGCTGCTGACCGCGCTCGCGCGTGGCTTCAAGAAGAAGATCGGCTGGAAACGGCTAGGAATCGCTGCGAGTCTCCTCATCATCGGTCTGGCGATCACCCACCTGGTCCACACCCTCAAGGGGGTCGACACCGGCGTAATCCTGACTGCGCTCACCGACATTGCCCCGCATCGGATTGCTTTGGCCGCGCTGTGCGTGGTGGGCGCGTTTTGCACGCTGACCTTCTATGATTTCTTCGCGTTGCGAACGATTGGCAAGAACCACGTACCCTACCGCATCGCTGCGATGTCGAGTTTCACCAGCTACACCATCGGTCACAACATCGGCGCCACCGTCTTTACCGGCGGCGCAATCCGGTTCCGGATTTATTCGGACTACGGCCTGACGGCGATCGATGTCGCAAAGATCTGCTTTCTCTCCGGCCTGACCTTCTGGCTGGGCAACCTGTTCGTGCTCGGCTGCGGCATGGCCTGGCATCCCGAGGCGGCGTCGGCAATGGACTTGCTGCCGCCGGCCATGAACCGGCTGATCGCGTTCGGCTGTCTGGCCGGCATTGCGGCCTATTTCGTCTGGCTGCTGACGGGCGAGGGTCGCCGCGAACTCGGGCAGAATGGCTGGAAGGTGGTGCTGCCATCCGCCCGGCTGACGCTGCTGCAGGTCCTCATCGGCGTGGTCGATCTCGGCTTCTGCGCGCTGGCGATGTATCTGCTGATGCCGACCGATCCGCATATCGACTTCGTTTCGCTGGCGGTGGTGTTCATCCTGGCAACATTGCTCGGCTTTGCCAGCCACGCCCCCGGCAGCATCGGCGTGTTCGACGCCGCGATGCTGGTCGCGCTGCCGCAGTTTAGCAAGGAGCAGTTGCTGGCGACGCTGGTGGTGTTCCGGATCCTGTACTTCCTGATCCCCTTCGGCATCTCGATCTGGATCATGGGGACACGCGAACTCTGGCTCAGCGTCGTGCAACCCTGGCTCGAACGACGCCGGCTCGGTGAAGCCTGCACGGCCAAGGCCCGGGTGCGACCGCCGATCAAGGGCCGGCAATCCTGAGACCGGTAACGGCGTCGTTATCTGCGCCATCTGGTCTTTTGAGGCAGAGCTGCCTCATTCTCTTATTTCTGCCTCACCGCTAACGTCAAACGACGCCATGGCTGGAATTCTTTTACGTTCGATGATGTCGGTCGCGCTGGTTGCCGGCGCGCTGACCGGCATGTTCACGCTGGCTGCGGAAGCGCAGACCGCCGGCGGCTACGGGCCGCTGCAGATTTCCTGGGAGGTACGCAATCGCTTCCGCCTGTTCCGCGAGGAGCGGGATTTTCTGTTGCACGCCGAAACCTCACGCGGCCGCACCGTGCTGGCCACGGAGCAGGCGCTGGCAATCCAGAGCGACGGCCGTGGCTGGGCGCGCAACACGGTGAACCGGCTCTGTATCGATCTGGCCGGCCGCGTCAGCGAGCCCTGCACGCGCGACAACGTCAAGGAAAGCTACTTGACGCCGATCGATCATCCGATCGTCGCGAGGCTCACCGGCCCGGTTCCGGTCGGCGCGACCTGCGCCTGGACATTCGACGATGGCGACGGCCCGCAAACCTCCACCTTCGACTGCGCCGAGCCGATCAATATCCGGGTCCGCTATGGCCGACCCACGGTTGCCACCGTCGACATGTCGAGTTCTGAGGGCAGTCAGCGCGTGTTCACCGAGATTGCGGTGCGCGACATCTTCATCGCCGGGCTCGGTGACAGCATCGCTTCCGGCGAGGGAAATCCGGACCGTCCCGTTGCGCTTTCCGATGAGGGTTTCTGCTTCCGCTCCTATCTCGGCACGGCTGCCGCGCAATATTACCGGCCGAGCCGCGCGGGGTATAAAGGCGGGCGCGCCTGCGAAGCGCCCGACTCGCTGGCGGTCTGGCAGCGGCAGAGCGCGCTCTGGTTCAACCCTGCCTGCCACCGTTCGCTCTACAGCTATCAGACCCGGGCCGCGCTGGCGCTCGCCGTACGATATCCGCACATCGCGGTGACCTATCTGCCGCTCGCATGTACCGGCGCCACCATCGCCGACGGGTTGTTCGGCTCGCAGCGCGCCCGCGACTGTCTGCCATCGAAATCGGGTGGTGCGTGCCAGGGCACCGTCAACGGACAGCTCGCCGAACTGCGCGACGCGGTCGCCGCCGCCAAACGCCGGCAGCCTGATCGCAAACTCGACCTGGTGCTGCTGTCGATCGGAGCCAACGACATCTATTTTTCCGGACTCGTCGCCGACGTGATCGTGGACACCGCGACCGAGCGCGCACTGTTTCGGCGCAGCGGCGTGATGGCTTCGGTGGATGACGCCCGCTCGGCGATGACGCGCGAC
>Ga0070665_100003897_pt1 | contig 15771 bp, 14 predicted proteins | sample KBSS13metaG_FD_65862 | JGI IMG/M metagenome (GOLD analysis project Ga0070665, IMG submission 65862) | Switchgrass rhizosphere microbial communities from Kellogg Biological Station, Michigan, USA - KBS S1-3 metaG | ecosystem: Host-associated > Plants > Roots > Rhizosphere > Soil ... | reverse complement strand
GCAGTACCCCGACGGGTACGACTTCAAGCTGCAGCAGCAGTCGGAGAAGATCGACCAGATCATGCTGGCCGACACCGGTTCGGGTCAGACGACCCTGACCTACGACGACCTGTTGGCTCCTGACTTCCAGCAGATGAAGCAGAAGTCTCCGGAGCGGCTGACTCTGGGCGGCTCGCCGTGCACCTACTACTGGGCGCCGGACAACCGGAAGATCACCAACAAGAAGGTGCGCGAGGCTCTGGCCTGGGCCTACCCCTACAAGAACGCGATCCTCGCGGCGGGTCTGATCCCGAACGTGAACGCGATCCCGGCGACGAACCTGATGCCTCCCGGCCTTCCCGGCCGTACGGCGTACAACGTTCTGAACCACGGGCCCTTCGAGACCGACCCGGCCAAGGCCAAGGCACTGCTGAAGTCGGCAGGTGCCGTGGGCTACGAGATCAAGTTCCTGTTCCGTACCGACGACCCGGTCTCGGTCAAGGGCAAGGACGCCATCGTGCGCGGTCTCACCGAGGCGGGCTTCAAGGCCACCCCGGTCCCGACCACGACGGCGAACTACGTCGCAGCACGTGACAACACGACCGAGGACATCAACGTCCGTTCGGCCGGTTGGTGCTCCGACTGGCCTTCCGGTTCGACCTGGCTGCCGACCCTGTTCGGCTCCACCGACCCGACCAAGACCAAGTCGTTCGGCACCAACTACACGGCGTTCAGCAACAAGGGCGTCGACAACCAGATGGACGCCATCCAGAAGATGCCGCTGGACAAGCAGGCGGACGCCTGGAACGCCCTCGACAAGCAGATCGCGACCAAGTACTTCCCCTTGTTCACGACCTACTACACCGGTATCGCACAGGCTCACGGATCCAAGATCGAAGGCGACTTCGATGACAACACCGTGGGTATGCCGACCTGGAAGATGATGTGGATCAACCAGTGATCCAGCAGGTCGACTAGTCGGTCCCTGACCGACGAAGTCATCGGGTGGTGGGGTACGGCGTGAGCCGTACCCCACCACCCACCACCACCAAACGCTAGGACGCCAGGGATGACGGGTTTCATCGTTCGTCGACTGCTCAGCTCGGTGCTCGTGGTCATCTTGACCTCGATGTTCGTGTTCACGCTGTTCTTCAAGGGTCTGGGAGACAGTCCCGCGGTGAATGCGTGTGCCAAGCTCCACAACGGACACTGCAACCCCGAGGCGCTGAAGTCGATCAAGCACCAGATGGGCTTCGACAAGTCCCTCGTGTCCAACTACGGCACCTGGGCGAAGGGCATCTTCGCCGGGCGCAACAACGTCTACGTCGACGGCAAGGAATACAACTGCCCGGCGCCGTGCATGGGCATCTCGATCATGTCCGGCAACACGGTCTTCCACGACCTGAAGCAGAAGTACCCCGCCACGGTGACCCTGGCCGTCGGTGGCGCGTCCATGTACCTGGTCCTGGGGGTGATCCTCGGATCCCTGGCGGCCCGATGGCGTGGCACATCGGCAGACCGACTACTCGTGGGCAGCTCGTTGATCGTGTCGTCCATTCCCTTCTACCTGGTCGCGCTGCTCTCGTGGATCTATCTGTCCCTGCAGCTGAAGCTGTTCCCGACCACCGGGTACTACCCGATCACCCAGAATCCGGCGAAGACGGTGGCCTGGATGATGTTGCCCTGGCTGGTGATCGGGCTGACGAACTGCACGTCGTACGCGCGGTTCACTCGCGGGCAGATGGTGGAGACCCTCAACGAGGACTACATCCGAACCGCGAACGCCAAGGGTGTGAAGACCAACCGGGTGCTGTTCAAGCACGCGCTGCGTGCGGCGATCGTGCCGGTGATCACGATCTTCGGACTCGACTTCGCCACGCTGCTGGCCGGCACCATCTTCACCGAACGGATCTTCAGCATCGACGGCATCGGCAACTGGGGTCTGACCGCGCTGTCGACACCGATCGACATCAACGTCGTGAGCGCTACGGTCCTGGTGTCGTCGATCCTGGTCGTCGTGGCTAACCTCCTGGTCGACATCCTGTACAGCTTCCTCGACCCACGGGTGAGCATCGCCTGACGGACGGCTCCCACCGCCCGCCACCCGCCTCCCACGAAAGAGTCGTATGAGCACCGATATCTCCGAACGCCCCGATGGCATGGCGGCGCCGGCCAATCCCGACGAACCGTTCCTGGTCGTGGAGAACCTGACCGTCAAGTTCCCGACCCACGACGGGCTCGTCCAGGCCGTGACCGACCTGTCCTACACCGTCGAGCGCGGGAAGACGCTCGGGATCGTGGGGGAGTCCGGCTCCGGCAAGAGCGTCTCGTCGATGGCCGTGCTGGGTCTGCACGACCCCAAGCACACCCGGCTCTCGGGGTCGATCCGGGTCGACGGCACGGAGGTGATCGGCGCTCCGGAGGACCGGATGCGCAAGATCCGCGGCAACAGCATCGCGATGATCTTCCAGGACGCGCTGACGGCTCTCCATCCCTTCTACACGATCGGTGACCAGATCTCCGAGGGGTACCGGATCCACCACCGGGTCTCCAAGGGCGAGGCCAAGAAGCGCGCGATCGAGATGCTCGACCGCGTGGGCATCCCGCAGCCGAACCGTCGCGTCGACGACTACCCGCACCAGTTCTCCGGCGGCATGCGACAGCGCGCGATGATCGCGATGGCGCTGGTCAACGACCCCCAGCTGCTGATCGCCGACGAGCCCACGACCGCGCTCGACGTGACCGTGCAGGCGCAGATCCTCGATCTGCTGCAAGATCTCCAGCGCGAGTTCAACTCCGCCGTCATCATCATCACCCACGACCTCGGCGTCGTCGCGGAGCTCGCCGACACGACGATGGTGATGTACGCCGGGAGGGCCGTCGAGTACGGCGCGACCCGCGAGATCCTGACCCACCCCGAGATGCCCTACACCTGGGGCCTCCTGGGCAGCATCCCCGAGGTGGCCGGCGACGCCGACGTCCGGTTGATCCCGATCCCGGGCAACCCGCCGAGCCTGCTGAACCCACCCACGGGTTGCTCGTTCCACCCGCGCTGCCCGCACGTCGACAAGGTGCCGGGTGACCTCTGCCGCACGACCTTGCCCGACCTCCTCCCCGGCGACCGTGGTGAGAACCACGTCAAGCGGTGTCACCTGGCCAACCCCGGTGAGATCTACACCGAGGAGGTGCTGCCGGAGATCGCTCCCGACCTCATCGATCCCGAAACCGGTGAGATGATCGCCGAGCTGGCTGCAGTCGACCCCGACGAGATTTGAGGGCAGGATGAGCACCGTGACCGACTCCGGCATCGAGCGCGCCCCCGATTCCTCGGGGGCGTCTGTCGGCAACGACACCCTTCTCGAGGTCCGCGACCTGAAGAAGTACTTCCCCGTGAAGTCCGGCGGGGTCATCCGCCGGACCGTGGCGCACGTCCAGGCGGTCGACGGCATCTCGTTCACGCTGGACAAGGGTCGATCCCTGGGTCTGGTGGGCGAGTCCGGCTGTGGCAAGACCACCACCGGTCGTCTGATCACCCGGCTGTACGACCCCACCTCGGGCGAGATCAACTTCGAGGGGACCGACATCGGACCTCTGACGCGACGGCAGATGATGCCGATCCGCAGCGAGATCCAGATGATCTTCCAGGACCCCTACTCCTCGCTGAACCCCCGGCACACCGTGGGCACGATCGTGGGTACGCCGCTGCGCGTGCACAACATGGTCCCGGAGAAGAAGACGCTGGCGCGGGTGCAGGAGCTCCTCGAGGTCGTCGGCCTCAACCCCGAGCACTACAACCGCTACCCGAGCGAGTTCTCCGGTGGTCAGCGACAGCGCATCGGCATCGCCCGCGCGCTGGCCCTGCAGCCGAAGCTGCTGGTCGCCGACGAGCCGGTCTCGGCGCTCGACGTGTCGATCCAGGCCCAGGTGGTCAACCTGCTGCGTGACGTGCAGGAGGAGTTCGGGATCGCCTTCCTGTTCATCGCCCACGACCTGGCGATCGTGCGGCACTTCTGCCCCGACGTCGCGGTCATGTACCTCGGCAAGATCGTCGAGATCGGCGACCGCGAGACCATCTACGAGCACCCGCACCACCCCTACACCCAGGCGTTGCTGTCGGCGGCTCCGGACGTGAAGCAGGCGGCGATCGGTGGTCGCCGCGAGCGCATCCGGCTCGAGGGCGACGTACCCTCGCCGATCAACCCGCCCAGCGGGTGCCGGTTCCGCACCCGCTGCTGGATGGCGCAGGAGATCTGTGCCAAGCAGGAGCCGCCGCTCCTGCAGATCGGCGCGCGACACAAGGTCGCCTGTCACTTCGCGGGCGAGATCAACCAGCAGCCGGCGCGCCCGGTCACCGCGGCGCTGCTCGGTGTCGACGACCAGGGCAACCCGACCGGTGGTGCGCCTCCGGTGCAGGCAGCTGACCAGCCCGGCTTCGCCGACACCTGGTTCGACCTGAAGACGCAGACGCCCACGACCGTCTGACCACCGCCTACGCTGCACCCGTGGACGGGCTCTTCGACGATGCGGCACTGCGCGCCCGGACGGAGGTACCGGGCACGGGCTCGCTGCAGGCCAACACGCACGCCTCGGCACCGCTGGCCGTGCGGATGCGGCCACGCACGCTGGACGAGCTCGTGGGTCAGCCTCAGCTGCGGGCCGAGGGTTCGCCGCTGCGCCAGCTGATCGAGGGGCGCCAGTCCCTGTCGATCCTGCTCTGGGGGCCGCCGGGCACCGGCAAGACGACGATCGCGGCCATCGTCAGCGGGCAGACCGACCGGGCCTTCGTGGAGGTGTCGGCGGTGTCGGCGGGGGTCAAGGAGGTGCGCGCCGCGATCGAGCAGGCGCGGGCCGACCTCACGCACCGCGGCCGCGAGACCGTGCTCTTCGTCGACGAGGTGCACCGCTTCAGCAAGGCCCAGCAGGACGCCCTGCTGCCGGCGGTGGAGAACCGTTGGGTCACCCTGGTCGCCGCGACCACCGAGAACCCGTTCTTCTCGGTGATCTCGCCCCTGCTCTCACGCAGCCTCCTGCTCCAGCTCGACCCGCTCACCGATGACGACGTCTCCGAGGTGATCGACCACGCCCTGGTCGACGAGCGAGGTCTCGGTGGGGCCTACACCCTCGACGACGACGCCCGCGCGCACCTGGTGCGCCTGGCCGGCGGCGACGCGCGTCGTTCCCTGACCTATCTCGAGGCGGCGGCCGGTGCGGCCACCTCACGGCAGGCCGGCCCGGCCGGGGAGCCCACGACGATCGACCTGGCGACCGCCGAGACCGCGGTGGACCGGGCCGCCGTGCGCTACGACCGACAGGGCGACCAGCACTACGACGTGGTCTCGGCGTTCATCAAGTCCATCCGCGGGTCCGACGCCGACGCGGCGCTGCACTACCTGGCCCGGATGTTCGAGGCGGGGGAGGACCCGCGCTTCGTGGCGCGCCGGCTCGTGATCCTGGCCAGCGAGGACATCGGCCTCGCCGACCCCACCGCCCTCACCACGGCGGTAGCGGCGGCCCAGGCCGTGCAGCTGATCGGGATGCCCGAGGCCCGCCTCAACCTCGCCCAGGCCACGATCGCCCTGGCCGTGGCCCCGAAGTCCAACGCCGTGATCATGGCGATCGAGGCCGCCGCCGCCGACGTCCGCGCCGGGAAGATCGGCCAGGTGCCACCGCACCTGCGCGACGCCCACTACGCCGGGTCGCAACAGCTCGGGCACGGCACGTCGTACACCTACAGCCACGACGAGCCGTACGGCATCGCCGAGCAGCAGTACGCGCCCGACGTCGTGCTCGACGCGGAGTACTACCGGCCCAGCTCGCTGGGCGCCGAGGCGGCCGTCAAGGAGCGGTGGGAGCGGATCCGTCGGATGGTGCGCGGACGATAGGGTCGGCTGCTGTGACCAGGGACCAGGCCGTGCTGCTCGCCGTGGGCGGGCTGGCGGTGCTCTGCCTGGTGCTGCTCGTGGCCCTGCTCCGGATCCGGGCGGGTGCCGGGCGCATCGCCGACGAGCTGAGCCTGCTGCGGCAACGGCTCGACGACCTCGAGCACACGCGGGCCCCGACACCGGCGGCGACAGCCCCCGCGACACCCGTCGAGTTCGTGATCACCGACCTCGGCCAGCAGGAGCCCACCCCCGAACCGGTGCCCCTCGACGGTCCGGCGTTCGCCGACATCGTGCTGAAGGAGACGGTCGTCAAGGCCGCCTCGCTCGCCCACGGCGTACGCCGCGGCCTGGCGCCGGCCACCCGCAACCGGATCCGGTTCGAGATGAAGCAGGAGGTCCGGCGGGCGCGCAAGCAACGCCGCGCCGACCTCAAGGCCGCCCAGCGGGATCTCCACGCGCGTCAGCGTGGGACGCTGGCCGAGGAGGCCTCATGAGGCGTGGGCTCTGGTTCGTGGCCGGGGCCGGCGCGGGTGTGTACGCGATGGTCCGGGTGCGCCGCGTCGCCGAGGCGTTCACCCCCGACGGTCTCAGCGACCGCTGGCACGCGCTCACGCTCGGGGCGCGGATGCTGCGCGACGAGGTCGCGCAGGGCCAGGCGGAGGCCGAAACCGAGTTGCGGGAGCGGTTCGGCCTCGTGCCTCATGGGATGCCGGAGCTGAGCTCGGTCGGCGCCCGTGGTTTCGAGACGCTCGCAGAGCGAGCTCCTCAACCACCGGAGGGACGGCTGGCGGGGCGGCCTCCTCGACCACCGGAGGTCACACACCACAGGCGACGCGACCAGGAAGGCGAGAACTGATGGACACCGCGGAGATCCGGCGTAGGTTCGTGGCGCACTTCGAGGCCGCCGCGCACACCGCCGTGCCGTCGGCGTCCTTGATCCTCGACGACCCGACGCTGCTGTTCGTCAACGCCGGGATGGTGCCGTTCAAGCCGTACTTCCTCGGCCAGGAGACCCCGCCGTACGACCGGGCGGTGAGCGTGCAGAAGTGCATCCGCACCCCCGACATCGAGGACGTCGGGAAGACCACCCGGCACGGCACGTTCTTCGAGATGTGCGGCAACTTCTCCTTCGGTGACTACTTCAAGGAAGGCGCCGTCGAGTACGCCTGGGATCTGGTCACCAAGCCCCAGGCGGAGGGCGGCTTCGGGCTCGAGGAGAGCCGGCTGTGGCCCTCGATCCTGCACGGTGACGACGAGGCCCTGCAGGTCTGGATGAAGGTGACCGGGCTGCCGAGCGAGCGCATCGTCAAGCTCGGCCCCAAGGAGAACTACTGGTCCATGGGCGTGCCGGGTCCCGGTGGCCCCTCGTCGGAGATCCTCTACGACCGCGGCCCCGAGCACGGGCCGGACGGGGAGTTCGAGACCACCGAGCGGTTGGCGATGCCGGCCAAGCTCGAGGACCGCTACCTCGAGATCTGGAACCTGGTCTTCATGCAGGACGAGCTGAGTGCGGTGCGGTCCAAGGAGGACTTCGACATCGTCGGGCCACTGCCGAGGCGCAACATCGACACCGGGATGGGCCTCGAGCGGGTCGCGTTCCTGCTGCAGGGCGTCGACAACATCTACGAGATCGACGTGATGTATCCCGTGATCGAGAAGGCCGAGGAGCTCACCGGCCGCCGCTACGGCGTGGACCACGAGGCCGACGTCCGGATGCGGGTGGTGGCCGACCACGTGCGCAGCTGCCTGATGCTGATCGCCGACGGTGTCACCCCCGGCAACGAGGGCCGCGGCTACGTGCTCCGCCGCCTCCTGCGCCGTGCCGTTCGCTCGATGCGGCTGCTCGGTTTCGAGGACCGCGCGCTGCCCGAGCTGCTGCCGGTCAGTCGCGACAAGATGGGCGAGACCTACACCGAGCTGCACCGCGACTGGGATCGCATCTCGCAGATCGCCTACGCCGAGGAGGACGCCTTCAGGCAGACGCTGCGGTCCGGCACGACGATCTTCGACCAGGCAGCCGCGCAGGTGCGGCAGTCCGGCGGAACCACGATCAGCGGCGACCGCGCGTTCGCCCTGCACGACACCTACGGCTTCCCGATCGACCTGACCCTGGAGATGGCGGCCGAGCAGGGGCTGGAGGTCGACGAGGTCGGCTTCCGCGAGCTGATGGGGGAGCAGCGTCAGCGCGCGAAGGAGGACGCACGCTCGAAGAAGGGCAGCCACGTCAACACCGCGGCGTACCGCCACGTGGCCGACGACCTCGGCCGGGCTGTCGACTTCACCGGCTACCGCGAGGTCGTCAGCGAAGGCAGCGTCCGTGGCATCGTCCGCGACGGCGAGCTGGTGTCGTCGGCGCGCGAGGGTGACGACGTCGAGCTGGTCCTCGATCGCACCCCGTTCTACGCCGAGGGTGGTGGCCAGCTCGCCGACCAGGGCGTGATCGAGCTCGAGAACGGCGCGCGGGTCGAGGTCCGAGACGTGCAGTCGCCGATCACCGGCCTGATCGTGCACACCGCGCGGGTGGTCAGCGGCGAGCTGACGCCGGGGGTCGGCGCGCACTCCGAGGTCGACGTCGAACGGCGCAAGGCGATCTCGCGCGCCCACACCGCGACGCACATGGTGCACAAGGCGTTCCGCGAGGAGCTGGGTGAGACCGCGACCCAGGCGGGCTCCGAGAATGCACCCGGCCGCTTCCGGTTCGACTTCTCCGCGACGGGCGCCGTCCCGGTGTCGGTGATGCAGGACGTCGAGGCGCGGGTCAACGACCTGGTGCTCTCCGACCTGGCCGTGCACGCCGAGATCATGAGCCAGGACGAGGCCGTCCGCTCGGGTGCCATGGCGCTGTTCGGCGAGAAGTACGGCGACCAGGTGCGGGTGGTCTCGGTCGGCGACTGGGCGCGCGAGCTGTGCGGCGGGACCCACGCCGAGCGCTCCGGTCACCTCGGCGTGATCAAGCTGCTCGGCGAGTCGTCGATCGGGTCCGGCGTACGCCGGGTCGAGGCGCTGGTCGGCGCCGACGCCTACCGCTTCCTGGCGCGTGAACACGTGCTGGTCGCGCAGCTCTCGGAGGCGCTCAAGGCGCGTCCCGAGGAGCTGCCCGAGCGGGTCAACGACATGGTCGAGCGACTCCGTGCCGCGGAGAAGGCCCTCGAGCAGACCCGGATCGCCCAGCTCCTGTCGCAGGGAGCGGAGCTCGCGGCCGACGCGGCCGACATCGACGGTGTTCGGCTGATCAGCCTGCGTATCGACGGGGCCGACGCCGGCGACGTCCGCACGATGGCGCTCAACCTGCGCAGCCGGGTCAGCCAGGAGCTGCCCGGTGCCGCGGTCCTGATCGGGGTGAAGGACGGCAAGGTGGCGGTCGTGGCCGCGACCAACGACCGCGCCCGCGAGCGGGGCGTCAAGGCCAACGACCTGCTGGCCGCGGTGATGCCGCTCGTCGACGGTCGCGGCGGCGGCAAGGACGACGTCGCCCAGGGCGGAGGCACCGACCCGTCGCGCATCGACGACGCGCTGGCGGCCGCCCGCGCCGCCGTCGCCCGGGCCGCCGGGGCGGCGTAGCCCTTGCGACACGGCGTACGCCTCGGCATCGATCCCGGTGACGCCCGGATCGGCGTCGCGCGCAGCGACCCGACCGGCTTCCTGGCGACTCCGCTCGAGACGGTACGCCGGGGCAAGGGCGACCTGTCCCGGATCGCCCGCCTGGTGCGCGACGCGGAGGCGGTGGAGGTCGTCGTGGGTCTCCCACGCTCGCTCTCGGGCCGCGAGGGCCCGGCCGCGGTGAAGACCCGGGAGTTCGCGACGCGGCTCGCAAGCCGCATCGCACCGGTCGCCGTGCGTCTCCAGGACGAACGTCTGACCACGGTCAGCGCGGAGGCTATGCTGCGCGACCGGGGAAAGAAGGGTGCCGAACGGCGGGCCGTGGTCGACCAGGCTGCGGCCGTGCTCATCCTGCAGCACGCCCTGGACACCGAGCGGGCGACCGGTCGTCCACCCGGAGAACCCGTACGGGGAGAGACCCTGACAGGAGAGTCATGAGCGACGGCCACACCTACGACGGCCCCCACCTCGGGGAGCCGGACGAGGGTTACCCGCCGGAGGAGGAGCCCGACGATCGGAGGCACGGGGACTACGAGCCCCAGTACCTCGGCGGCGGCTCCCGCAAGAAGAAGAAGCGGCGCGGCTTCTCCGGCTGCCTGGCGGTGATCGTGGCGCTCGCCGTGGTCCTCGGCGGTGCCTACGTCGTCGGCACCAAGGGGTTCCACTTCCTCAAGGACCACCTCACGCACTCCGCGGACTACGACGGTCCGGGGCACGGCAAGGTCCTCTTCCAGGTCAAGGAGGGCGACTCCACGACCCAGATCGGCCGCAACCTCAAGAACGACGGGGTCGTCGCCTCCGTCGACGCGTTCCTCGGTGCGGCGAACGGCGACAAGGGCATCCAGGTCGGCTACTACCAGCTCAAGAAGAAGATGAGCGCCGACGAGGCCTACAAGGTGCTGAAGAACCCCAAGAACATCCTCAAGGACACGGTCACGATCCCCGAGGGCCTGCGGGTCGTCGACATCGTGGCGATCCTGGCCGCCAAGACGAAGTACTCGGTGGCCGACTTCAACGCCGCGCTGAAGGACACCTCGGCGCTGGGGCTCCCGGCGTACGCCAAGGGCAACGCCGAGGGCTACCTCTTCCCGTCGACGTACCCCTTCGGACCGACCGAGAAGCCGGTCGACATGCTCACGGACATGGTCAACCGGTGGAAGCAGGCCGCCACCGAGGACGGGCTCGTCGCAGGTGCCCAGAGTGCCGGGAAGACGCCGGCGGAGATCATGACCATCGCCAGCCTGATCCAGGCCGAGGCCCGGGGCAGCGACATGCCCAAGGTCTCGCGGGTGATCTACAACCGGCTCGACGGGCCGGGTGACCGGCAGGGCACCAACGGGCTCCTGCAGATCGACGCGACGGTCAACTTCGCGCTGCACCGCAAGGGTGTCGTCGCGGTCACCGAGGCGGAGACCCAGAACACCGACTCGCCGTACAACACCTACCTCAACCCGGGGCTGCCTCCGGGACCGATCGACTCACCCGGGGACGCCGCCATCAAGGCGGCGCTGCACCCGGTGGCCGGCCCCTGGTACTACTACGTCACCGTCAACCTGGCGACCGGAGAGACCAAGTTCGGCATCACCTACCAGGACTTCTTGTCCTACAAGGCGGAGTTCCGGCAGTACTGCACCACGTCGGACCGCTGCTAGGTCTCGGGATGACGCGTTGCGCCGTCCTCGGCGACCCGATCGAGCACTCGCTGTCACCGGTGCTGCACCGGGCGGCGTACGCGGCGCTGGGTCTCGACTGGACGTACGACGCCGTACGGGTCGCCGCCGGTGAGCTCGCGGCGTACCTCGGGGGGCTGGACGCCGAGTGGCGCGGGCTGTCGCTGACGATGCCGTTGAAGCGTGCGGTGGTGCCGCTGCTGACCTCGCAGGACCCCTGGACGGAGATGTCCGGCGGCGCCAACACCGTGCTGCTCGACGAGGGTGGCGCCCGGCACGGGCTCAACACCGACGTGCCGGGTGCCGAGGCGGCGCTGGCGCAGGCCACCCAGGACCACCTGCGCACGGCCGTCGTCATCGGCGGTGGTGCCACCGCCACCTCGGTGCTCCTCGCGCTGGCGGAGCGCGGCCTGGAGCGGGCGACGGTCGTGGTGCGCGAGCCGGCTCGGGCCGCCGACACCGTGGCCGCCGTCGCCCGGCATCCGCAGGCACCGGAGCTGACGGTGGTGCCGAGTTCCGGGCTCGACCAGGTCACCGCCGACATCGTGGTCTCGACCGTTCCGGCGGAGGCACAGACCGACGCCCTGCTCGACGCCGTGCTGGGGGGCGAGGACCTGCACGTGGTCTTCGACGTGGTCTACGACCCCTGGCCCACACCGCTGGCGGCACGCGCTCTCGCGAGCGGAGGCACCGTGGTGAGGGGGCTCGACCTGCTGGTCTGGCAGGCGGTCGACCAGGTGCGCGCGATGACCGGCCGGTTCGACGTCCCCGTGGAGGCCATGCGGGCGGCCGGTGAGTCCGCGCTGGCCGAACGGGCCGAACGCCAGCGTTCGCGCCCGCCGGTGCCCTAGGGTCCGTCGTCGTGGACTCCGACCTGCTGGCCGCCGGCGCCGGAGCCGTCGTCGCCGGTCTGGGTGGCTGGCTCGTCCCCGCGCTGATCGCTCGGATCCCGGAGGTCGAGCCGGAGCCGGTCGCCGACGAGGCCGACGCATCATCCGACGCACCGTCCGCGACACCGGCGGACGACCCGCCCGAGCCGTTCGGCGACATCGCGGCGCTGCCCGGGCTCGCCTGGCGCTCGGCCGCGGTGGCGGCGGTGGCGGGCGCCGTCCTCGGTCGGTCGCTCGGGTGGCACTGGCCGTGGCTGCTCTGGGTGCCGTTCGTGCCGGCGTACGTCGCCCTGGCTCTGGTGGACTGGCGCACCCGGTTGCTGCCGACGTTCGTGATCGCCCGGCTGTACGTCGCGACGGTCGTCCTGGTCCTGGTCGGCTGGGCGGTCACCCGCGACACCGGCGCTGTCGTCCACGCCGCGCTCGGCTGGCTGGTCTACGGCGGACTGTTCGTCGTGCTGTGGTTCATCTACCCGCGCGGGCTGGGGTACGGCGACGTCCGGCTGTCCGGGCTCCTCGGGCTCGCCCTGGGCTGGCTGGGCTGGGGACCGTTGCTGGTCGGGATGTACGCGGGCCTGATCCTCGGCGGCGTCCTCGGCCTGGTCCTGAGCCTGCTGCGCGTCATCGACCGCCGGAACAACCCGTTCGGTCCCTACATGTTCCTCGGCGCGCTGGTCGGGGTGGTCTGGGGTCACGCGATGTGGACCGGCCTGTACGGCGGATAGCGCGATCGCGCGCGCCGGCCTGCGTGGAAGACTGACGCCATGCTGCGCTGGCTCACCGCCGGGGAGTCCCACGGCCCCGCCCTGGTCGCGATCCTCGAGGGGTTGCCGGCGCACGTCGCGATCACCACCGACGACGTGTCCGAGGCGCTGGCCCGGCGCCGCCTGGGCAAGGGCCGCGGCGCGCGGATGAAGTTCGAGCAGGACCAGGTGACGCTGCTGGGGGGTGTGCGGCACGGCGAGACCATCGGCGGTCCGGTCGCCATCCAGATCGCGAACACCGAGTGGCCCAAGTGGGAGACGGTGATGGCCGCCGACCCGGTCGACCCGGCCGAGCTCGCGGGGCTCGCCCGCAACGACGCCCTGACCCGCCCCCGCCCCGGCCATGCCGACCTGGTGGGCATGCAGAAGTACGCCTTCGACGAGGCGCGTCCGGTGCTCGAGCGCGCCTCGGCTCGCGAGACCGCGGCGAGGGTCGCGCTCGGCCGGGTGGCCGCGGCGTTCCTCGAGCAGGCCACGGGGGCCCGGCTCGTCTCCCACGTGATCGAGCTCGGTGGGGTCCGGGCACCCGCCGGGGTGATCCCCGCAGCCGACGACGTCGCCCGCCTCGACGCCGACGAGGTGCGCTGCCTCGACCCCGAAGCCAGCGCCGCGATGTCGGCGCGGATCGACGAGGCCCACCGGGACGGCGACACCCTCGGCGGCGTCGTCGAGGTCGTGGTGCACGGTCTGCCCCCGGGCCTCGGCTCGCACGTCCACTGGGACCGGCGCCTCGACTCGCGGCTGGCCGGCGCATTGATGGGCATCCAGGCGATCAAGGGCGTCGAGGTCGGCGACGGGTTCGAGCTGGCCGCGACGCCCGGCAGCCTGGCCCACGACGAGATCGTCCCGACCGACGAGGGCATCCGGCGTACCAGCGGGCGTTCGGGCGGCACGGAGGGCGGGATGTCCACCGGTGAGGTGCTGCGGGTCCGGGCCGCGATGAAGCCGATCGCGACCGTCCCGCGCGCGTTGCGCACCGTCGACGTCGCCACCGGGGAGGCGGCCGTGGCCCACCACCAACGCTCCGACGTCTGCGCCGTCCCTGCCGCGGGGGTGGTCGCCGAGGCGATGGTCGCCCTGGTGCTGGCGGACGCCGTGCTGGAGAAGTTCGGGGGCGACGCCGTCTCGGAGACCCGCCGCAACGTCGAGAGCTACCTCGGCACCCTGAGATTCAGGTGACGGCGACATGAGCGGCCCGCGGGTGGTGCTCGTCGGGGCCATGGGTGCCGGGAAGTCGACGGTCGGCCGGCTTCTGGCCGAGCGCTGGGACGTCGCGTTCCGTGACACCGACGACGACGTGGAGCAGGCAGAGGGCCGTTCGATCTCCGACATCTTCGTCGACTCCGGCGAGGAGCACTTCCGGGCGCTCGAGCGCGAGGCGGTGGCCCACGCCCTCGGTGAGCACGCCGGCGTCCTGGCCGTCGGCGGCGGCGCCGTGATGAGGCCGGAGACCCGTTCCCTCCTGGCGGGACATCGCGTGGTGTTCCTGCAGGTAGGGTTGACCGACGCCGCGGCCCGGGTCGGGCTCGGGACCTCGCGTCCGCTCCTGCTCGGCAACGTCCGCGGCACCCTGAAGGCGCTCCTCGACGAGCGGACGCCGGTCTACCAGGCCGTCGCCGACGCCGCCGTCGACACCGATGGGCGCACGCCCGACGAGGTGGCGGACCTGGTCGAGGCGGCCCTCGATGGCTGACCCGACCGTGATCAGGGTCGCCACAGCCGCGGCGTACGACGCGGTGGTGGGGCACGGCCTGCTCGGTCGTCTCCCTGGACTGCTGGGCGCCGACGTACAGCGGGTCGCCCTCGTGTTTCCCGACGACCTGCCCGGACCGGCGTCGGCGGTGCGCGAGGCGCTGGCACCGACGTACGACGTGCTGGACCTGCCGATCCCCCCGGGCGAGAAGGCCAAGACGGCGGAGGTGGCCGCGCGGTGCTGGGAACGGCTGGGCGCGGCCGCGTTCACCCGGAGCGACGCGGTCGTGACGGTGGGCGGGGGAGCGACCACCGATCTGGGCGGCTTCGTGGCGGCGACCTGGTTGCGCGGCGTGCGGGTCGTGCACGTCCCGACCACGATGCTCGGCATGGTCGACGCTGCGGTCGGCGGCAAGACCGGGATCAACACCGGTGCAGGGAAGAACCTGGTCGGCTCGTTCCACGAGCCCTTCGGGGTGCTCTGCGACCTCGACCTGCTCGCCGGGCTGCCCGCGGCGGAGCTGCGGTCGGGACTCGGCGAGGTCGTCAAGTGCGGCTTCATCGCCGATCCGGAGATCCTGCGGCTGGTCGAGGAGCACGGCGTCCCCGAGCCGGGATCGCCGGTGCTGCGCGAGCTGGTGGAGCGCGCCGTGCAGGTGAAGGCCGACGTCGTGGCCGGCGACCTCCGCGAGCGAGGTGGAGAAGCGGGGCATCCCGGTCGCGAGGTCCTGAACTACGGCCACACCATGGGTCACGCCGTCGAGCAGGCGAGTGGCCACGGTCTGCGGCACGGCGAGGCGGTCGCCATCGGGTGCGTGTACGTCGCGGAGCTGGCCCGCCTGGCCGGTGTCCTCGACGACCAGGTCGCCGACCGGCACCGCACGGCGTTCACGCGGGTCGGGCTGCCGGTCGGCTGGGCCGGTGCCACGTACGACGACCTGCGGGCCCGGATGGCGGTGGACAAGAAGTCGCGCGGCTCGTCCCTGCGCTTCGTGGTGCTCGCCGACCTGGCGCGACCGCAGATCCTGGTCGACCCCGCGGAGGAGCACCTCCGTGCGGCGTACGACGAGATGGTCGGGGGTGCGGCATGAAGGTGCTGGTGCTCAACGGCCCCAACCTCGGCCGGCTCGGCCGTCGACAGCCCGAGATCTACGGCTCCACGACGTACGCCGAGCTGGTGGAGCGCTGCGAGGAGTGGGGGCACGGGCTCGGGCTCGAGGTCGAGGTGCGCCAGACCAACCACGAGGGCGAGCTGCTCGACTGGCTGAACACCGCGGCCGACGAGCAGACCCCG
>Ga0070665_100003895_pt1 | contig 15772 bp, 15 predicted proteins | sample KBSS13metaG_FD_65862 | JGI IMG/M metagenome (GOLD analysis project Ga0070665, IMG submission 65862) | Switchgrass rhizosphere microbial communities from Kellogg Biological Station, Michigan, USA - KBS S1-3 metaG | ecosystem: Host-associated > Plants > Roots > Rhizosphere > Soil ... | reverse complement strand
TAGGCGTAATACGTCTCGTGGAACGTGAGAATCGTTGTGCCGTCCGGTTGTTCCTCGAGTTCGTGGTAGCCCTCGGCGCGGGACCAGAGCGGCTTGCCGACCGCCACATACCGCGAGATTCTGTTCAGCTTCGCCTCCGTCACGGTCTCCCACGACCGCCCCTTGCCGCCCGACAACAGATACTTCGGCACCTCGAACACACACGTTCGAACCAAACCCTCACCGGCGTCGTCGCCTTCGTTCAGGATCTCCATGCTGCCCGTGGGCCACTTGAGGACCCGCGGTTTGGGAGCATTCGGCGGCACCGGTGGATGCAGCACCCGCCACACCCGCTTCGGGGGTGCGTCGACATGAAAACGCACGGTGTATGTCTGCATCAGTCTTCTCCCCAGGTGTTCCAAAAAGTGATTGTCTCCGCCGGTGGCCGCGAAGCGGGCCGGAAGTCAGTGCCGATCGTGTAAGCCACCGGGAACAGCGCGGCCTGCGTCACGGTGCTGGGGATTCCCAGCAGTTCGGCAACCTCGCGCTCCTTGGCCAGATGCATGGTCGTCCACACCGATCCAAGACCACGGGACCGAAGAGCAAGGAGAAAGCTCCAGCCTGCCGGGATGATCGAGGCCCAGGCCGAGGCTGCGCCAAGCAGATCAGTCCCCTCCAAACGGCGTAAAAGACAAGGGATTACATGGACCGGGACCCTGGCAAGTGTCTCTGTGAGGCGCAATGCGCTCTGATAGACCCGCCGGGTCTGCGGGTCCGAGGCGTGGGCAACCGCATGGGCGAGGTATTCGGCACCGATGCTGCGGTAGATCTCTGCGATCGCGGCCCGCTTGTCGGCATCGGTGATCACCAGCCAGCGCCAGTCCTGTGCGTTGCTTGCCGTGGGCGCCTGCATCGCCAGCCGGACGCATTCGAGGATGACATCGGGATCGACCGGTCGGGTCAGGTCGAGGCGTTTGCGCACCGCGCGTGTGGTGGTGAGCAGTTCGTCGACCGATGAGGTGTCCACCGTTCTTCGTCAGACGTCGATAGCGCAGGACTGGTCGACACCCAGAACGGTCAACGACCGTCCCAGGCCGAGGAAGACGGCAATGCACAGCGTGAGGTCGAGGATCTCCTCGTCGCTGAACAGCGCGCGCAGTCGCCCGAAGAACGCGTCACCGACCGTCGCATGGTCGTTGGCGAACCGCTCGGCATATTCGATCGCGAGACGCTGCCGAGGCGTGTAGCCCGGGTAACTGACGTACTCGGCGACATTCTCGTAGAGCTGTGGCTCGATGCCGGCATCCAGGACCGATGGCGCGCGAAAGTCCGAACACGCCATGCAGTCGTTGATCTGGGCGATGCGCATCCTGGCCAGTTCGCGCTCTTCGGCGGGCAGGATGCTTTCCTGATACGCGCCGCGGATCATCCGCTCGACCATCGCGCCCAACTGCGGCCGCAATGTCCAGATCATGGCGGCCTCGCCACCGGGACCGTCTGGCACGTCGAGCCTAGCCATGAGCCATCTTCCTCCAGGAGAGGACCGATACCCTTGTGAGGAAACCAGATTCTCGGCGTCGCTGTCCAGAGCAGCGCCCGCGCATGGGAGGTCTCCGCGTGCTGTTCATCCACGAGGTGCACACGGTGCGTGGCCGCGCTGAAGACGAGTTCGAGGCGGCGTTCCGAGACGGCTGGATGCCCACGCTCGGCGCAGGTGACGACGCTCGCTTGCTCTGGTACACCAATCACGCCCACGGCAGCGGCCCCGCCTACACGGTCGTCACCGTGACGGCGGTCAGGGACGGACGGGCGTGGGAGCGCCTCGCCCTGCGGATCCAAAAGGGCGACCTTCGGCAGTGGATGCGCGAACTGGACGAGCTGCGCCACGATGTCGAGGCCAAAGTTCTTGTGCCGCTTCCGTGGTCACCGCTGCCGGACGTGGCCTTCGACGAGGTGCCCGCCGACGGGCGCGAGCACGGGTTGACCTTGTACATGGAAGACACCATGTGGCCCTACCAGGGCAAGTTTCTCGAGTACATCGACCGGTGTGGAGAGGTGTACGCCAAGAGCCTGGACCGTCCGAACCCGCTGCTGACGATCGAGGCCGGGTTCCAGCCCGCCCTCGGCAGCCACCTGCGCCGCGAGGTTTCGCTCATGCAGCGCATTCACGACACCGACACACTGCTCAAGCTCCTCCAGACTGACATTCCGCCCGAGCATCGCGGCCCGGGGACCTGGATGCACGACGCGCTCGAGCTGCGGGACCGGTGGACGAGCCGGCTGCTGCGGACGTCATCGTGGTCACCTCTGTACTGACGGGCAGCGCATGAACATCAGCACGATCATCGACGCCCCTGCGGCAGGCGATCCCGGCCGCGCCGCGCTCATCATCAATGGACAGACGATCTCCTACGGCGAGTTGGCGGACGCCGTCGAACGATGCGCAGCCGGCTTGGCGGCCGGCGGGGTGGCAGGCAGGCGCGTCGCGGTCGTCGACGTCGGAAGCCTGTTGTCGATCGCGACGATGCTCGGTGCCCCACGGATCGGCGCCGCGGCCGCCCTGATGAACCCGGCCCTGACGCCTCAGGAGATTCGCAGTCTGCTTGCCGGCGCCGGGTGCGCCCAGGTTGGCGTTGCTGGCGATGCGTATGCCGGACGACTGCTGGATGCCGGTGCGGCGCAGGCACTTACGGCGACCCACCTCTTGAACACCGGGCCGGTTGATGCGCTGCCGACGGCCGACGATGTCGACGACCGCGATGGCCTGGTCCTGTTCACCAGCGGCACGACCGGGCTCCCGAAGCCGATCGCGATCACCCAGGGACAGCTCAGCGCGCGAATCATGGGAGTCACCAGCGCGTTTCAAGCGGATGTGGCACCCACGGTGAGCATGATGGCCGTCCCCTTCTTTCACGTCGGCGGCGCCATCGGAACACTCGGCAACCTGTATTCGGGCAACACCTATGTGATCCAGGATCGGTTCGACGCCGGGGAGTGGTTGCGTATGGTGCAAGAGCACCGGGTGACGTCCACATTCTTGGTGCCGACGATGCTCCAGCGGATACTCGACCATCCCGAGTTCGCAACCACCGACCTGACGTCGCTCGTCTCGATCGCCTACGGGGCCGCAGCCGCGCCTGTCGCCTTGATGCGCGCGGCGATGGCCGCAATGCCACATGTGGCGTTCGCCAACGTGTTTGGTCAGACGGAAACGCTGGGCGCCTACACAACTCTACTGCCCGCCGATCATCGCGATCCCGACCGCGTGGGATCAGTGGGCCGGCCGCTGGCCGGGGTTGAGGTCAGGGTGGTCGATCCCGAGAACGGAATCGACGTCGAGCCGGGAACCGTCGGCGAGTTGTGGGTGAGCACAACCCAGAACGTCACCGAAGGATGGCTGCGCACAGGCGATCTCGCGCGCCAGGACACCGATGGCTACATCTATCCAAGTGGCCGGTTGAAGGACACGATCAATCGCGGGGGAGAGAAGTTCGGGCCGATCGAGGTCGAGGAGGCCCTCCGTTCGCACCCTGCGGTCAGCGATGTCGCCGTGGCAGGATTCGCCGACGACGAAATGGGCCAACGGGTCGGCGCCGCGATCGTGGCCCGCGGTCCGGTGACGCTCGAGGATCTGCGATCGCACTGCCGCGAACTGATCGCCTACTTCAAGCTGCCGGAACGACTGATCATCGTCGACGAGATCCCCTACAACGACACCGGAAAGGTCAACCGCGGTCGGCTCGGCGCGCTGATCGCGGACGGTTCCTGAGCCTGGCGAGAGGAGGCGCTGTGCTGTTCCTTCACGAGACCCACAAGGTGGTCGGTGCGCGCCAGGACGAATTCGAAGCGGCGTACCGCGAGGACTGGATGGCCGCCCTGGCCGAGGACGACAATGCGCGGCTTCTCTGGTACACCAACCAGGCTCACGGCTCCGGGGCGTCCTACACCGTGGTCACGATCACGGGCATCACCGACGGCGCCGCGTGGGAGAACCTCGCCCGCCGCACCCAATCCGGGAATCTGCGGCCCTGGATGCGTGAGCTGGACCACCTCCGCCACGACGTAACGGGCAAGATCCTGCTACCGGTCGAGTGGTCGCCCCTCCAGGAAGTCGACCTGGCCAGTGTGCCGACCGACGGTGCGACTCACCCGTTGAGCGTCTTCATGGAGGACACCGGCTGGCCCTACGCCCCGCTGGACGACTACATCCGCATGTGGGACGAGATCTACTACCGTCCACTGTCCAAAACATCGCAGATCCTCGACATCCAGGCGTGCTTCCAGGTGGCGCACGGCAGCTACAAGCGACGAGAAGCCATGCTGTGGCAGAAGATCTCACCAGCCAACGACTACGCCACGCTGGTCCACCTGCTCACCTCCGACATCGCGCCTGAACACCGCGGACCGGGCACCTACATGTTCGATGCGCTGGCCTACCGCGATCAGTGGCAGAGCCGGCTGCTGCGAACCTCGGCCTGGTCGCCGCTGTACTAACGGAGAGGGGTAATCCCGATGTCAACGTGGCAACGCCCGACGATCGCCCGGCCAGATCGCGACGGCGAAGCACGAGCCGCGGTCGAAGCGTTGGTCGCAGAGCTTCAAACCGGCTGGGACACCGCTGATGCGGAGATCGCAGACCGGCGCTTCAGTGCCGACATCGCATGGGGCAGTCCATATGGGGCGACTGTTCACGGTTTCGAGACCCTGTTTGCGATCCATCAACGACTGAAGGCAGAAGGCCGCGGAGGTCCGCACTCGCGTTACGAAATCGACCGCGTGTTGCCGATCGGCGATGACGTGATCGTGGCGCACGTTGCTCGTCTCGCCGTGGACGCCAGCGGTGAACCCGCCGCACCGAGCGGCGACGAAGATGCCCCATTTTCCGAGATGGCGATGTACGTCCTCGTTCGACGCGACAACGACTGGTGGCTCGCCGCCGGTCAGAACACGCGAATGCGACCGGGCGGCGCGACGTAATCGCGTCAGGTCACCACGCGCTACACGGCTTTACCCGATCTTGACCGAGTATTGAATCGTCCCACCGACGATGGCGACGTGAGTACCCTTCCAGCCTGGCCAGGTTCGAGGAACTCGGCCGACCCGTCGGAACCAACGCAGGCTGTTGACATGCAGCCGGAGGGCTGCCTATAGTGCAATAGGCAGCCAAACGGCTGCATGTGATGGAAATGGCAGAGATGGACGAGGTGTTCCGGGCGTTGGCCGATCCGAGCCGGCGTCTGCTGCTCGACAGCCTCAACAGGCGCAACGGTCAGAACCTGCAGGAGTTGTGCGCGGGCCTGTCCATGGCGCGGCAGTCGGTCAGCAAGCATCTGGCGGTGCTCGAGGCGGCCAACCTGGTCACGACCGTATGGCGGGGACGGGAAAAGCTGCACTACCTCAACGCCGAGCCGATCAACGCCATCGCCGATCGCTGGATCACTCAGTACGACCGTGCGCGGGCGCAGACGCTCGCCGACTTGAAAACAGCATTGGAGACCGAATCAATGAGCAGCAGTGGGGAATTCGTCTACACCACCTACATCCGAACCACGCCGGAGAAGCTGTGGCAGGCATTAACCGACCCCGCGTTCTCCCACCGGTATATGGGCCACGCGATGGTGTCCGATTGGCAGAAGGGATCCAGGTACGCGTGGGAAGATCACGGCCTGAAGATCGAGCACCCCGAGCAGGTCATCCTCGAGTCCGACCCCTACCGCCGGCTCGCCTTCACGTTCCACACTTTCGTTCCCGAACTTGCAACGGCCGTCGAACAACTCGACGAAGAGACCGTCGCCGCCTGCGCGGCCGAACGGCGGTCAAAGGTGTCGTTCGACATCGAGCAGGAAGGCGAGCAGGTCAAGCTGACCGTCATCCACGGTGACTTCGAGCCAGGAAGCACGGTGCTTGGTCTCATCTCGGGCGGCTGGCCATGGAAGCTCTCGAACCTCAAGTCCGCGCTCGAACAATCATGAGCGCGCACGGTGGCATGCCCGACGTGGTCGACCGAGCCGCCTTTCAGGGCGAACTCGATGCGCTGCGGCTTCGCGAGAAGGCGCACACGCGCGAGGGAGATGCGATCGCCGCGGCCCGTCGCCGATTGCCGATGGTCGAGGTGGACGGGACAACGCCGCTCATCGGTGTCAACGGTCCCGTCACGCTGCTTGACGCGTTCGAGGGCCGTCGCCAACTGATCGCCTACTACTTCATGTGGCACACCGGGCATCCAGCTGCCGAGCAGTGCGAAGGCTGCACGTGGTGCACCACCCACGTCGCGGAGCTCTCGTATCTGCAGTCGCGAGATGTCACCTACGCGGTCTTCTGTCAGGGTCCGTACGACGAAAGCAGCCGCTACCGCGAGTTCATGGGCTGGGACATGCCGTGGTACTCGGCGCAGGATTCGCTGGACACACTGCTCGTCGGGCGCCAGATCGGCCTGATGCACCTCGTGTGCTACCTGCGGGACGGCGATCGCGCCTTCGAAACCTATTGGACGAACTACCGCGGCGTTGAGGCAATGGATTACAGCTTCGCACTCATGGACCTCACCGTGTATGGGCGCCAGGAGGCGTGGGAAGACTCGCCGGCTGGCTGGCCTGTGCGCCCGGTCGCCAACAACAGCGAACGAGTGCGCGAAAACGGACGTCCCATCGCCCAATGGTCACGACTCGAAGCCGGACGCTCCGACGAGTTGAGCTCAGTATCGAAAGCCGAAGGGAGACAAGCACGATGAAAACACCACCGATCGTATCGGCGCAGGACTGGGAGACCGCCTACCGGAAACTGCTGGTGAAGGAAAAGGAACACCTACGCGCGGGGGACGCGCTGGCCGCCGAGCGCCGACGGATGCCATGGGTGGCCGTGGAGAAGAATTACGTGTTCGACGGGCCTGACGGAAAGGTGAGCCTGCTCGACCTCTTCGGTGGCCGGCGGCAGCTGCTCGTCTACCGCGCATTCTTCCAGGCCGACGTGCACGGCTGGCCCGAACACGCCTGCGTCGGTTGCTCTTTGATGGCCGACCACGTGCCCAACCTCACCCACCTCAACGCGCGCGACACCACGTTCGTCTACGCCTCGCCCGCGTCGCAGGACGACATCGAGCGGGTGAAGGCCAGGATGGGCTGGGAGCACATCCCGTGGTACACCATCACCGACGACTTCGACAAGGACTTCGGTTGCGACGAGTGGCACGGCACGAACGCGTTCATCCGCGATGGCGACCGGATCTTCCGCACCTACTTCATCAATAACCGCGGCGACGAGGCGTTTGTCACCACGTGGAACCTGCTCGACATGACGGCCCTTGGACGACAAGAGGAATGGGAAGATTCCCCGCAGGGCTACCCACAGAGTCCGCCGTACGAGTGGTGGGACTGGCATGACGAATACGGCACCAAGGAGCCGTCGCGGTGGTTCGGCGAACCGGACCCGAGCGACCCGAACGACCAACGACCGCCACGCAAGGACGCTTAGAGTGGCACGCTGGCCGGCGCTTCGGTGACGCAATCCGGCCTTCGTGATGGTAGATCACTCCGTGTTGTAAGCACGGAATGGAGCTGCGGCGACTGCCAAAACGGGCTGTGTGCCCCTGCGTTACAGGCGCATTTGGGGCCTCTCCGGGCCGGCGTCAGTGGGGGATTAAGGGGTTTCTCCGCCCAAGCCGACAGCTACTTGGTGCCGAAGATGCGGTCCCCGGCGTCGCCGAGGCCGGGCAGGATGTAGCCGTGCTCGTCGAGCTGGCGGTCGATGGCGGCGGTATAAATCGGCACGTCGGGATGGGCCTTCTGCATCGCGGCCACGCCTTCGGGACAGGTCAGCAAGCAGACGAACTTGATCGACTTGGGCCCGCATTCCTTCAGCCGGTCCACCGCCGCCACGGCCGAGTTCCCGGTGGCCAACATCGGGTCGACCACCACCACGTCGCGCTCATGCAGCTCGCCGGGCAGCTTGAAGTAATACTCCACGGCGACAAGCGTTTTAGGGTCACGGTAAAGACCGATATGGCCCACGCGTGCACCGGGCACCACGGTCAGCATGCCGTCCAGAATTCCGGTGCCTGCACGCAGGATGGAGACGAACACCAGCTTCTTGCCGTCGATGACCTTCCCGGTCGTATTTTCCAGCGGCGTCTCGATCTCGATGTCGTGCATGGGCATATCCCGCAGCACCTCGTAGGCCATCAGGGCGGAGACCTCGTGCAAAAGCTGACGAAAACTGTTGGTGGAAGCGTCTTTTCGACGCATCAGGGTGAGCTTGTGCTGGACCAACGGGTGGCCGATCAGATGTACGGTGGCCATGGCCCTAGAAGACCGTGCCGTCGCTGACGACCGAAAGCGGTGGACGTCCGTCACGCAGTTGCTCAGCGAGGGCACGGCCCGCCGCCCAGGATCCTCCCTCGAGCACGCAGGCCAGCGGCATCTGTTCAGCGTCCAAGCCCAGTCCTGCCCGCACCAGAGGGGCCAGTTCGTCGAGCAGGGCCACGGTCAGTGCGCGCCACTCGACCACCAGCTCATCGCTCACTTCCCAGGTGCGCGCGGCCCAGGCCGGTTCGCGCAGACGCAACACGCCTGTGTCCAGCAGCAGGCCGCCGTTGCGATATTCGGGCAGCCCGGTGAGCGCGTTCAGGCCCTCCACACGTACGCCCACCGATTCGAAGGGTTCCAGTAGCGAGTAGGTCAGCCACTGCGACAACTTGTGAAAGGGCACCCAGCCGTGGGTGAGACCGGGGCCGGGCACCGCGTCGTGCCGCCAGCAGTCGCCGAGCGCCTCATGCCCAATACTGTTGGCCGCCAACCAGATTTCCGACAGCGATGCCAGAATCTGCGACAGGATGTCCTGCGCGGCAACTCGGTTGGCTTCCCTGAGATTCAGGAGGCCGCCTGGCCGGCCACCAGCGCCGAACACCTCGGGCTGCGAAGCCAGCGCATCGCCCAGCCGGCGGAGCACCAGCACGCGACCTTCCAATCCCACCAGGGGGTTCGCGGACGAGCACTGGAACACCTCGGCCAGCCGCTGCACGCTCAGACTGCGCAGGCCGCCAGCATCGACCTGCAACGGATGTGCCGCGTCGCTGGAGAAGGCGCCGCCGCAGAACGCGTGCCAGCTCGCCACGCCCAGACCCTCGGATCGGCTGAAGCGCTGCGCAGTGGTTGCCTCAAAGTAGTGCCAGTCCGCGCCTGCGCCTGCGTCGAGCAGCACACTGACCACGGCAAGATCGATCAGGGCGCGGGCACGCGTCGATCTGTCCTCTGAGGCGAGCCGCGCATCCAGCTCGGCCTTGCGGTCCACACCGCCTGCCTCGAAATGGCGCCAACGGCTGTGATACGGGATGCGCAGGTCCGGGTAGCGGGCGCGCGTGACGTCGACAACTTCGGCCGCCGCAGCAGGCAGTGCATCGTCGTGCAGGCTGAACCAGAGCGAGTCGCCTGCACGCGCGCGGTTCGTCAGATACTGCGCACGCTCGCGGACGGCGGCCGTGGTGCGCAGCGCAGCTGCCGCGCCTGCTGGCCGGCTGGTGTCGTGGTCGGGACGGACGCCTACGAGGCTCATCCGTCAAACCCCCGGCCCTTTGGTTTCCTCAATTCCTCTGCATCGGGCACGCGGCCAGGGGTGAAGTAGCCGGCGGCCATCTTGGCGTCGATCTCCACGCGGGCGTCGGGCGGAATCAGCGCGTCAGGGATGTTCACGCGTTCGCCGACATCGATTCCGGATCCCGTGATGGCGTCGTGCTTCATGTTGCTCATGGACACCAGGCGGTGGATCTTCCTGATTCCCAGCCAATGCAGCACGTCGGGCATCAGCTCCTGGAAGCGCATGTCCTGCACGCCCGCCACGCACTCGGTGCGGGCGAAGTAGGTCTCTGCGGTGTCGCCGCCAGCCTGGCGTTTGCGGGCGTTGTAGACCAGGAACTTGGTCACCTCACCCAACGCCCGGCCTTCCTTCCGGGAGTAAGCCACCAGGCCAACACCGCCACGCTGGGCGCCCAGGATGCACTCCTCGATCGCATGCGTGAGGTAGGGGCGGCAGGTGCAGATGTCCGAGCCGAAGACGTCCGAGCCGTTGCATTCGTCGTGCACGCGCGCGGTCAGCTCCACGGTGGGATCGCCGAGGTCGCGGCCATTGCCGAAGATGTAGATGGTCTGGCCACCGATCGGCGGTAGGAAAACCTCCAGGTCCGAGCGCGTCACGAGTTCCGGGTACATGCCGCCGGTCTCTTCGAAGAGCACACGGCGCAGGTCCGTCTCGCTGCAGCCGAATCGGTGCGCCACCCCCGGCAGATGCCAAACGGGCTCGATCGCCGCCTTAGTCACCAGCGCCGCGCCGCTAGGCAGCAGGATCCGGCCGTCCGGGACCAAGCGTCCTTTCTGTACGGCGTCCATGATCTCGGGCACGATCACGTGTGCCTTGGTGATGGCGATGGTGGGGCGGATGTCGTAACCGGCAGCCAGGTCGGCCGCGAACACGTCGGCCACCATGGCGCCCCACGGGTCGAGGCTGACGATCCTGCCGGGTTCACTCCACTGGGGGAACGGGCCGATGACGTCGGTGGGCGTGGTGTCCGTCAGGTCGGCCTTGTGCTCGCGCGACAACGCACCTGCCGCCACCGCCAGCGCCCGGTACACGCTGTATGAGCCGCTGTGCGTGCCGATCACATTGCGATGGGCGCGCTTGGTGGTGGTGCCGATGAGCGGGCCGCGCTCGGTTGCCGTCGGCGCGCCCCAGCGGATCGGCGGAGCATCGAAGCCTGCGCTGTGTGAGGTCAGCCGGATGTGGCCGGAGGCGCTGTTCGACCTGGCGGGCGAAGGCGCGTCGGCGCCGGCATCAGCAGACATAGTCGTCCTCCGTCGAGAGGCGCAAGCATATCCACTCTGCCTGCTCGCAGCGGTTCTTGCAGATGCATCGCTCGCCAGCAGCGTCAGCCCCGAGTCGCGCCGACCGTCCAAACCAGAGTCTGGCCCCGCAACAATTATCAAGACGGGCTAGTCGGCGGACTTCGGTAACTGATGGATCACAACTCGCCGGTTCCCAGGAACGACACAGCATTCCGGTCGCACGAACCGGGCGTTCACGCTGATATTCTGCGAACGTTGGTGGATGCGGGTCCGCGGGGAGGCGGATCGCAATGCCGGCGCTCGCAGTGGCGTGGCCCGAACGAAACAGCTGAGTCCCTCACGAAAAGAGTTTTGTGCGCACCGGAGAGATCAAAGCCCTGTCCGGCTTGCGCATCGTCGCCGCAGTGTGGGTCGTGCTCTTTCATTTCCGGCCATGGTTGGAGCAGGTGGCACCCGGCTTCAGGTCTGCTCTCGCCCCCGTACTCAATTGCGGTGCACAAGGCGTCGACCTGTTCTTCATGCTCAGCGGGTTCGTGCTGACCTGGAACTACCTCGACCGCATGGGGGAGTCGTTCTCGATTCGGTCAACGCTGCACTTCTTGTGGTTGCGGCTGGCCAGGGTATGGCCTGTCTATCTCGTCACACTGCACCTCGCGCTCGCGTGGATCATCTTCACGTTGTACGTCGGTCACGTGCCGTCGCCGGTCGCCGACCAGCTCAACGCCGTCAGCTATGTCCGCCAGGTCGTGCTGGTGCAACTCTGGTTCCAGCCGTTCTTCGACGGGTCGAGCTGGGACGGACCCGCCTGGTCGATCAGCGCAGAATGGCTGGCGTACCTGTTGTTCGGGGTGTTGGTGCTGGCGATTTTCCGGATCTCCCGGGCGACGAGGGCAAGAGGCCTGCTGTGGCTGGCAATAGTTGCCTCGCTACCGCCCGCGCTGCTTCTGCTGGCAACCGGCCATTTCTACACGCCGTGGAGCTGGCTGCCGCGAATCATCATGCAGTTCACCGCTGGGGCCCTGGCATGCGCCGCGGTTCGCAAATTGCAGCCGACTGACCGTGCCCGCCGTATCGCCGGTTATCTGTCCCTGGCGCTCGGCGTCGGCATGGTCGGCATTCTCTATTTCCTGGATGCGAATCCGGTGCCGAAGGTCTCCGACTCAAGTGGGCTCGTCGATGTGCTGTTCGTGCCGCTGGTTATGACATTGGCGATCGGCGTCGGCACTCTGCCGCGGCTGCTATCCACCCGACTCATGGTGTACGGCGGATACATCTCGTTCAGCCTGTACATGGTGCACGAGTTGGTGCACACCGCTTGGAACTGGTTCACAGCGCAATTCGAGATCGTTCTCACGCCGACCTGGTCGGCGAAGTTGATCGTGGTTGGTGTGCTGGGAGTGGCTGTCCTCGGCGCCGCGGCGCTGTACCACTTCGTCGAGGAGCCCGCCCGGATCTGGATGCGCAGAATGGTCAAGACTGGCGCACCCCAAACCGACGCTGCTGATTCATACGCCGACGCCCGTACCGAGGCAGCCGATCCGGCGCACGGCAAGCTTCAACCTCTCCACGGCCCCCGGCAACTGCCGGCGAATGCCGTGGCTGCGCGCGCGGGTTGATCGTTGGCAGATACCGAATCCTGCTGCGCCCGACGACAATGCAGCAGTTCTCGATTGCATTACGGAATAGCGTCACCAGACAGATTTCGCAGGTTGGGCCGTAGGCTGTTCCGGTGAGTCGTCTGATCACGGCCACCGTCGCGATCGCCGTTCTACTCGGCGGGGTGGGTGAGCACCTAACTCCGGTGAGGCACAACGAAACACTGGATCTTGCCGTCTCGGTGAAACACATCGCGGTGATCGGCGACTCCTACACGACCGGAGGCGATCTCGGCGGACTCGGTGCCAAGGGGTGGACCGCCCGAGCCTGGCAATTGCTGACGCAGCAGGGAACACCCGTCGCACCAGATGTCGCCGCCGAGGGCGGGGCAGGTTACGGCACCCGCGGTAGCCACGGCAGTGTGTTCGAGGATCTGACGGCGGATGCGGTAAAGCCCGACGATGTGCTGGTGGTGTTCTTCGGCTCGCGCAACGACCAAGGGGTCGACCCTACGCAGCTTTCGATTTTGGCGTGGGGCACGTATCAACTCGCGCGGCGCACTGCGCCGAAGGCACGGTTCCTCGTCATCGGGCCGCCGTGGCCCACCGCCGATCCGCCAGATCCCGTGCTGCGGATCCGCGACGCCCTGAAGTATCAAGCCGGGGTAGCCGGGGCGACGTTCGTCGATCCGATCGCCGCAGGCTGGTTCGTCGGCAGGCCGGACTTGATCGGCAAGGACGGCGTGCACCCGACCGACGCCGGGCATGCTTACATGGCGGACAAGATCGCGCCGTTGATCCGCGCACTGTTGTCGTGACGCACCAGTGAAAAACAGCGCCCCGCAAGCCGTGTCAGCTCGCGGGGCGCCATTCCGTCGTTGATCAGGCCAGATCGAACCTGTCGTTGTTCATCACCTTCACCCACGCGGCGACGAAGTCCTTCACGAACTTCTGCTTGTTGTCGTCCTGCGCGTACACCTCGGCCAGTGCGCGAAGCACCGAGTGCGAGCCGAACACCAGGTCGTTGGCGGTGGCGGTCCACTTGGTGTCGCCGGTGCTGCGATCACGACCCTCGTACACGTTCTCCGCCGACTCCGACGCCTTCCACTCCGTGCCCATATCGAGCAGGTTGACGAAGAAGTCGTTCGTCAACACGCCGGGCTTGTCGGTGAAGACGCCGTGCTTGCTGCCGCCGTGATTGGCACCCAGCGCACGCAGGCCACCGATGAGCACGGTCAGTTCCGGTGCGGTCACATTCAGCATGTAGGCCCGCTCCAGCAGCAGCTTCTCCAATGGCGCTTTCTCGCCGGCACGAACGTAATTGCGGAATCCGTCGGCACGCGGTTCGAGGACCGCGAACGACTCTACGTCCGTGTTCTCCTGAGAGGCGTCGGTACGGCCCGGGGCGAAAGGCACCCCGATCTCGTAGCCGGCATCCTTGGCTGCCTTTTCGACAGCCGCCGACCCGGCCAGCACGATCAGGTCGGCCAGGGAAACCTTCTTGCCGCCGGACGCGGAGCCGTTGAAGTCCTGCTGGATCTTCTCGAGAACCGGCAACACCTTGTCCAGCTCGCTGGGCTCGTTGACCTCCCAGTTCTTCTGCGGCTCAAGGCGAATCCGCGCTCCGTTGGCGCCGCCGCGCTTGTCGGTGCCGCGGAAGCTACCCGCCGACGACCATGCCGTCTTGACCAGCTGGGGCACCGACAGCCCGGACTCCAGCACCTTGCTCTTCAGCGCGGCGATGTCCTGCTCGTCGATCGGCTCGCCCTCGGAGGCCGGAACGGGGTCCTGCCACAGCTGCGGCTCGGCAACCCACGGCCCGAGGTAGCGGCTGATCGGTCCCATGTCGCGGTGCAACAGCTTGTACCAGGCCTTGGCGAAGGCCACGGAGAGCTCCTCGGGATGGTCCAGCCAGCGACGCGTGATCTCGCTGTAGATCGGGTCCACCCGCATCGAGATGTCCGTAACCAACATCGTCGGTGCGCGGCCCGGGCCCCCGAACGGGTCGGGAATCGTGCCCGCGCCCGCATTGTCCTTCGTGGTGAACTGCCACGCCCCGGCAGGGCTCTTGGTCAGCTCCCACTCGTAGCCGTACAGGTTCTGCAGGTAGCCGTTGCCCCACTGCGTCGGGGTCGCCGTCCAGACCACCTCGATGCCGCTGGTGACGGAATCGCCGGCCTTGCCGGAAGCGAATGCACACTTCCAGCCGAGGCCCTGCTGCTCGATCGGAGCGGCCTCCGGTTCGGGACCGACCAGGTCGGCATCACCGGCACCGTGGGTCTTGCCGAAGCTGTGGCCGCCGACGATGAGCGCGGCGGTCTCCTCGTCGTTCATCGCCATCCGGCCGAACGTCTCGCGAATGTCGTGGGCCGCGGCAAGCGGATCCGGCTTGCCTTCCGGGCCTTCCGGATTCACGTAGATCAGGCCCATGGTCGTCGCGCCAAAGGGTTCAGCGAGTTCACGCTCGCCGGAGTAGCGCTTGTTGGTACCCAACCATTCGTCCTCTTCGCCGAAGAGAATCTCCTCGGGCTCCCAGATGTCCTCTCGGCCGAAGCCGAAGCCAAAGGTCTTGAAGCCCATGGACTCCAGGGCTACGTTGCCTGCGAACACCAGCAGGTCCGCCCAGGAGATCTTGTTGCCGTACTTTCTCTTGACCGGCCACAGCAGCCGCCGAGCCTTATCCAGGTTTGCGTTGTCGGGCCAGCTGTTGAGTGGGGCGAAGCGCTGGGAACCCTCACCGCCGCCGCCGCGCCCGTCGTGGATGCGGTAGGTGCCCGCGGCATGCCAGCTCATCCGGATGAACAGGCCGCCGTAGTGGCCGTAGTCGGCGGGCCACCAGTCCTGCGACTGGGTCATCAGCGCGCTGACGTCGGCCTTCAGCGCCTCCACGTCGAGCTTCGCGAACTCCTTGGCGTAGTCGAAGTCGTCACCCATCGGGTTGGCCTTTGACGACTGCGCGTGCAGCTTTGAGACATCGATCTGGTTCGGCCACCAGTCCTGGTTAGTCAATGGGGCCCCGGACTTCGGGGTCGGCGACGGGATCGCCGGATTCTCGCTCTCGCTCGTGCTCGCGGTCTTGGTGTCGGGGTTAGGCGGGCGGCTATCAGATGACACAGCATTCCTTCCGGGTGTGGGTGAATCGGGCTGTGATCACGGATGTGATCGCGAAGCTTGCGACGCCGAGCAGTCGGGGCACAAACCCCAGTAGATGACTTCGGCCTCGTCGAGCACGAAGCCATCGAGAGCACTGTCGTGATCCGACGGGTTCAGACAGGGCGCCTCGCCGACGGCACAATCGACGTCTGCGATGACCCCACAGGACCGGCAGACCACGTGGTGGTGGTTGTCGCCGACCCGCGACTCGTAGCG
>Ga0070665_100003894_pt1 | contig 15772 bp, 9 predicted proteins | sample KBSS13metaG_FD_65862 | JGI IMG/M metagenome (GOLD analysis project Ga0070665, IMG submission 65862) | Switchgrass rhizosphere microbial communities from Kellogg Biological Station, Michigan, USA - KBS S1-3 metaG | ecosystem: Host-associated > Plants > Roots > Rhizosphere > Soil ... | reverse complement strand
GACGGACAGCCCGAGAGCCTGATGCAGGCGTGATCCCCTGTACAGACATCTTCGTCTACGCCGAAGCGGGTGCGGACTACCCGCTCGCCGCGCTTGATCGCCTGTCTTTGCAGAGGCTTCTCACGCCGTTGGCGATTGAGCATGCATTCGGAGGAAGCGACGATGACCTTGGGGCCGGGCTCTTTGGACGTGAGTGCCTCGCGGAAGGTCTTCAGCATCCGGGCGACATCGTATGTGTTGCTTATCTTGCGGACCCACTTGACGCCGACGCCCTTGACCGCATCGACTATCGAGTTGTTTGTGAGCCGCCGCGCGTTCTCGGCCCTGGAGGAGAGAACATCCTGGCCGCCGGTCGCCGCCGAGTAGTAGTTGTCGACGATGAGAATGACGTTGTCCGACTTGTTGTAGGCGGCATTGGCGACACCGGACGACAAGCCATTGTGCCAAAACCCGCCGTCGCCCATGACGCTGATAGAGCGCCTGCTTCCCGACACGTTGAATGCCGCAGCAGAGGCTGCGCCCATTCCGTAGCCCATGGTGGTATGCCCGATGTGAAACGGCGGAAGGATCGAGAACAGATGACACCCGATGTCGGCCGACACGTGGTGCGGTCCGAGTTCCTGCTCCGCAAGTTTCAATGCGGCGAAGACCGGACGCTCCGGGCAACCTGTACAAAAGCCGGCCGGGCGTGCGGGGACACTGTCCGAGAGTGCCCTGATCTCGTGGTCCGGCGCGGCGGACTGCACCGTCGCCGGCAATGCGAGTGCCTTGCGACCTGTCATTTCCGGCGCACGCTCGCGAAAGTACTTGTCGAATCCCTCCATCATCGCCGCCGTTGTGTACTCGCCATACACCGGCAAAGTGCCCTTTCCTACGACCCGAGTACCACAGCCCGCTCGCTGCAAAGCTGTCGTGATCGCCTGCTCGAGAAAATCCGGCTGACCTTCCTCGACAATGAGCACCGAGGACTTGTCGCGGCAAAACGCCGTCACCTCCTCATCGACCAGAGGATAGGTCACGTTCAGAACATACAGCGGGACACGCGACTGCCCGTAGCAATCCGCCAGCCCGAGTCTCTCCAACGCGCGGATCACGCCGTTGTACAGCCCTCCCTGGAGGAGGATTCCACAGTCGCCCTCCGCTGGCCCGAACTGCTCGTTCAGCCCGCGAGAGTGGATGTATTGGACTGCCGCGGGCCAACGCTCCTCGATCTTCTCCTTCTCGTGCATGAAGGATGCGGGCGGTAATACGATCCGGTTCGTATCACGCACCGGATTCGCCAATGCCTGTTTAATGGTGTAGGCGGGGGGCTTGTTGTCCTTGGCGACGAAACTGCCGTGCAAATGGCAACTCCGGATGCGCATCTCGAGCATGACCGGGGTGTTCGAGATCTCCGAGAGCTCGAAACCCGCCTCGACGGCTTGCACGATCGACGGCAGATTCGGACGCGGGTCGAGCAGCCAAATCTGCGATTTCATCGCGAACGCGTGACTGCGCTCCTGCATGATGGAGGACCCTTCGCCATAGTCCTCCCCCACGATGATGAGCGCCCCTCCCTTGACACCGCTCGATGTCAGGTTGGCCAGCGCATCGGATGCGACATTGGTACCTACAGGCGCCTTCCAGGCCACCGCACCCCGGATGGGATACATCACCGAGGCGGAGAGAGTCGCCGCCGCCGTCGCCTCATTTGCGCTGGAATCAAAGCGCACGCCCAGCTCATCGAGAATGTCGTGCGCATCGGCGAGGACATCCATGAGGTGTGAGATCGGCGCCCCTTGATAGCCGGCAACATAACCGACCCCACACTGCAACAAGGCCTTGGTGATGGCAAGGATGCCTTCGCCGCGGAACTCCTGCCCCGCCCCGAGCCTGAGTTGCTCAACCTCTTTCGCAAACGAGCGCTCCGCCATTCACCTTGTCCCGGTGCTACACCTGGCGAGGAACTATCCGGCTCTGCAATCGAATCCGTCCAATAGAACAATTGGCCAAACCGATGCCGTTTTGATATCAGTACCGTCATCGGCCGCATCCCGATCGCGCGCCCCCTGACCGCGCAGGAGACGATTCGTTGGAATTCAAACAACTACGATACTTTCTGGCGATCGCCGAAGAAGAGCACTTTGGACGCGCCGCTCAACGCCTGCGCGTTGCCCAACCGGCGCTCACCCGCCACATGCACAAGCTCGAGCAGGAGTTGCAGGTCCGACTTTTCGACCGCCTGCCGCGTGGCATCCGCGTTTCAGCAGCGGGCCGCGCGCTGCAGGAAGACGCCCGGCGTCTGTTGGCGGACATCGAGCAAGTCGCTCGGCACGTTCAACTCGTCGGCCGCGGCAAGATGGGCGTGCTTCGTCTCGGCTACATCGAGGTAGCCGGTTGGCACGGCATCGTCCCCGACAGTATCCGTGAATTCACGGCCAGCGCGCACGAGGTCCGAGTCGAGCCGGCGGCCATGGCCTCCCTCGATCAGCTGGCCGCGATCCGCGAGCGCAAGTTGGATGCCGGATTTCTTTACAACGCCCCGAAAGACGACGACATTCTGGTGCAGCGCCTGGAGCAGCACGAGGTCTGCCTGGCCGTACCGCGCGGCTCGCCCCTTGCCGCCCGCAGGCGGATTCGATTGGCCGATCTCGCCGGCGAGCCGCTGGTTCTCTTCCAACGCTCCGGCAGCCCCGCTTTCCACGATGCGTTGCTGACAGAGCTGAAGAAGCGCAATGTCGAGCCGCGCGTGGTTCATGAAGCCGCCAACGAGGCGGCGATGCTTACCCTGGTCACCACAGGCGCCGGCGCCGCCATTGTCAACTCCTCCCATCGATGGAGACTCCCCCACGGCGTTCAGTTGCTGGCTGTAGACGATCTTCCCGTCACCCTGGAGCTGTCCTTGGTCTATCTGCGCGACAACCGCTCCCCACCTCTGTTGCGTTTCAAAGAGTGGTTTGAGAGCACCACGCACAAACGCGTCATTTGACATTCCTCGCCAACATGGCCATCTTTGCGCGGCATGACCGCGCCATCCGCCCATCGGTATCCGGCGCGAACGCCAACATTTCCCGACCAGCCGGATGCCACGCATGAGCAGTTTCAAGCCATTCAAAGCGGCTGCGATACAAGCCGCGCCCGTATTCCTGGACGCGCAACGAACTGCGCAAAAAGCGGCCACTCTCATTCGCGCAGCCGCCGACCGCGGCGCGCGCCTGATCGCCTTTCCCGAGGTTTTCATACCGGGCTATCCCTACTGGAATTGGATCACCGATCCCGTCACCGGCAGCGCCTGGTTCGAGAAACTGGTCCATGCCGCCGTGCAGATTCCAGGTCCTGAAATTGCAATCGTCTGCAACGCCGCGCGCGAGACCGGTACATACGTGGTTATGGGCGTCAACGAGCGCAGTCCGATCTCACTTGGTGTTCTCTACAACACGCTCGTCTTCATCGCGCCAACGGGACACATCATCGGTAAGCACCGCAAGCTCGTGCCTACCTGGGCGGAGAAGCTCACCTGGACCGGTGGCGACGGCTCGAGCCTGCGGGTCTACGACACCGAGCTCGGCCGCCTCGGTGGGCTCGCCTGCGGCGAGAATACAAACACGCTCGCCCGGTTTGCGCTCCTCGCCCAAGGCGAGTTGCTCCATGTTGCAAGCTACATTGCCTTGCCGGTCGCGCCCCCCGACTACGACATGGCCGAAGCGATCCGCTTGCGTGCCGCCGCGCACTCCTTCGAGGGCAAACTGTTTACGATCGTCTCGTGCTCGACCGTCTCGGAAGAGATCATCACCGAAATGAGCCGGATCCGGCCTGACGCCCGCGCCGTCCTGAGCCGCACCTCGAGCGCCTTCTCGGGTATCATCGGCCCCGACGGCAGGCTGGTCGGCGAGTCGCTCATCGACCAGGAGGGGATCGTCTGCGCCGATATCGATCTCAATCGGTGCATCCAACCCAAACAGATGCACGATATCGTCGGCCACTACAACCGCTTCGACATATTCAATCTCTGCATCAACCGTCGGCCACAACAACCCGTCCAGTGGCAAAACAACGAAGCCGATCTCCCCCGAAACCGGGAACTCCATGAGGAGGCCAGCTTCCAACCCCGGACGACGCTTGGCGAGCTGGCAGACTTCGAGCTCCCCTCGACGGGCCAAAGCGCCGGACGCCGCCTGTAGCGAGGCCGCGGCCGCCTGCACCTCTTCAGGCCACAAGGACCGTGGCCGAAACTGCAAACATTGTGGCTGGCTTCGCCATGCGTGCACGGCCGGGAAGGTGTCACGATCGCATCGACACACTCAGCGTGAGCACTACTGGCCGCGCCCCGAAACCCGCCGATGAAGCACTACCGTATCGGACAAATCGTACCCTCGTCGAACACGACGATGGAAACCGAGATCCCAGCGATGCTGCGCTCACGCGAAACCATCGCGCCTGAGCGATTCACCTTCCACTCCAGCCGCATGCGCATGAAGCATGTGACTCTCGACGAGCTCGCGGCTATGGACCGCGACAGCGATCGATGCGCCTTGGAGCTCTCCGACGCTCGAGTTGACGTACTCGGCTACGCCTGTCTGGTTGCCATCATGAGCATGGGACAAGGCTACCATCGCATCTCCGAATCCCGATTGCACGAGCAGACCTCGCGCAACGGCGCCCCCGCCCCAGTGGTCACGAGCGCGGGAGCGCTGATCACTGGCATCCAAACACTCGGCGCGAAGGTCGTCAGCGTGATCTGCCCTTACATGAAGCCGCTGGCGCAACGGGTGGTCGACTACCTCGAAGGCGAAGGCATCACAGTCAAGGACTACATGGCCCTGGAAGTGCCCGACAACCTCGCCGTAGCTCGCTTGGACTGCAACAACCTGTTGGAGATTTCCTCGCGCGTAAAGCGCGACGGCATTGACGCGCTCGTCCTGTCGGCCTGCGTGCAGATGCCTTCGCTCCCGGTGATCGACGCTGCGGAACGCAAGCATGGCCTCCCTGTCATCTCCGCCGCGGTGTGCACAACACACCAGATGTTGAAACGCCTCAACCTACCCACCCACGTCCCCGGCGGCGGAACTCTGCTCTCCGGCCAGTACTGAGGAGCGCAGCCACGCCATGCACGCACTCGCAAACGATCTCTCCAAACTCAGCACCCCCAGCCGTGCGTTCTTGAGCGCGCCCCATCAGCTCTTCATCGACGGCAAGTTCATCCAGAGCTCCTCCGACGCCACCATCCCTGTCATCGATCCGACCAGCGGCGAGACCGTGAGCCATGTTCCAGCCGGCAATGCCAACGATGTCAATCGCGCCGTCAAAGCAGCACGGCGGGCATTCGAGTCGGGGCCCTGGCCAAAAATGCGCGGCGCCGACCGTGAGCGATTGCTCTTACGCCTCGCCGACCTCCTGGAGACTCATGCGACCGAGTTTGCCGAGATCGAAAGCGTCAACAGCGGACGAATCCTCACGGCCACACGCGCCATCGACGTCGACCTTTCAGTAAGCTACCTGCGCTACATGGCAGGATGGGCGACCAAAATCCAGGGCCACACTATCGAGGCTTCGATCCCGTACAACCCCGGCGGTAACTTCTTCGCCATGACCCTGCGCGAGCCGATCGGCGTCGTCGGTGCGATCACACCCTGGAACGTGCCGCTGGGCCAGGCGATCTTGAAAATCGCGCCAGCGCTGGCAACAGGCTGCACGTTGGTACTCAAGCCCGCTGAGCAAACCCCACTCACCGCGCTGCGTTTTGCCGCGCTGGTCGCCGAAGCAGGCATACCTGAAGGTGTCATCAACATCGTTACCGGCTACGGTGAAGTGGCCGGCGCAGCGCTAGTCTCCCATCCCGAGATCGACAAGATCAGCTTCACCGGCTCGACCCAGGTCGGGCGCCGCATCGGCGAAGCGGCGGCCCGCAACATGAAACACTTCACCCTCGAGCTCGGCGGAAAATCTCCGATGGTGGTCCTCGAGGACGCCGACCTCGAAGTGACCATCCCCGGCGCCGCCCTGGGCATATTCGCCAATCACGGCCAGAGTTGCATTGCCGGCTCCCGCCTGTTTGTGCATGAATCCGTTTACTACGAAGTTGTCACAGGGATCGCGCGCATCGCCAAGGAAATCAAACTAGGTCCCGCGCTCGCCCCCGATACCGAAATGGGCCCGCTGGTGTCCGCGAGCCAACAGAAGCGCGTCCTGGACTACATCCAGTCCGGTCGCGACGAAGGCGCCGAAATCGTCGTTGGCGGTGAGGCACCCGAGAGTCCCGGCTCGTATGTCCGTCCCACGGTCTTCGCGAACGTCAACCCCCGCATGCGCATGGTGCAAGAGGAAATCTTCGGCCCCGTCCTCGCCGTGGCACGTTTCGAAGCTTTGAATGATGTCCTGAAGCGAGCCGACGATACCAAGTTCGGCCTGGGCGCCAGCGTCTGGACCCGAGATCTGAACAAAGCCCACTGGTTCATCCGCAACTTCCGCGCCGGCACAGTGTGGGTCAACACCCACGGCGTGTTGGACCTTGCCGTCCCCTTCGGCGGCGTCAAACAATCAGGTGTCGGCCACGAGCTAGGCGAAGAAGCCATCCGCCACCACACCCACCTGAAATCCGCCATCCTCTCCTTGAAGGTTCCCGCCTAGCTAGATCCGTGTTGCCTGCAGCATCGATTGCCCTAGTGGGCCAGCGGCTTCACATAGGTCACCAGACTCAGGAGAGTCTTCCCAGGCTCCTCCCACGGGATCATGTGCGCCGAGTTCTCAAACCAGACACCCTGCTTGTAAGGTGCATGCACGGCCTGGAGCCATGCGGCGGTTGGTTCTGAGGGGGTCGTGTAATCGTGCCGCCCCATGAACATGAGCACCGGAATGGGAAACGTCTTCACGCCCGTGAAGTCCACATCGAGGAACTCCGGGAGGAGCTTCGCGAGAGTGAACACGTTGCCTTGATCAATGGAGGCCACTTCCTTGGGAGCGTAGTCCGGCGAGAGCGAGGGTCCGTCGAAGTAATACTTGGAATCGCTGCGGAAAGCTGACAGGCCGCCGAAGTATTGAGGCCACTTGCGCGCGATGATAATCCGCTCTCGGGTGATGGGCGTCGTGCCTGGATAGGGTGCGATGGATTCGAGCTCCTTCACGGCCTCGGTGTTGTTTGCTTTCTTCGCCTGCTCGAGCCCGTACGCAAAGCTCAGCTTTTCATTCGTCCGGGTGTTGATCACCTGACCGATACCGACATAGGCATAAAACAAATCGGGCCGGGCGAGGGTGCTAGCGATGTTGATGAGCGCCATCTGCTGTGCTCCAGTTGACGACTGTAAAGTACTCTTCCAGGGGGCGCTGAAACTCCCACATGACTGGCGACATCCTCCACACTCAAATCGAAGACCCGGGCGATTCGAAATGCCAACTCCAGAGACGAGACCTACTTGGCCGCTTCGATGGAGATGATCGTCTGCCGAGTGACCTTGATCCGCCTCGCCAACGCCTCCTGCGTCATCTCCCCGTGCTCAAAGCGCGAAAGGCTGCAAAAGGCGGCCGAGCCCTTCCGATGGGCATTCCGCCATTTGTTGCATTTTGTCAACGAACAGGCGATTTCATATCTATTGTATCCAATCTCAAAACGAGCTAAGTTCCGCTTCCGAGGCTGCGAGAAATCCAAGCCGAGGCACCAAAACTGGGCACGGGGAGAGACGCCATGGTGCCCCGGAAGGGTCCTGGGGGCCGGTCGAGGCCCACCGATAAGCGGTAGCGACGGGTCTGATCAGGGGGGGCCTGGTCGGCCTAATTGTTCCATAGCTGCAACAGGATGCGCCGTTTATGGTGTTTTGTTTCCTCATACTTTGAACGAAAACGGGGAGAGCTGCGATGGGTCTGCATTTGCGTCGAGCGTTCGTCTATCGGCAGGCACTGCCTGCTTGCGGCGTCGCCGCCGCCTGTCTCCTGCCTCTGGCGGCGCTCGCGCAAGAGGCCGCACCGGAGGGCCTCCAGGAGATCGTCGTCACGGCGCAGAAGCGCGAACAGAATCTGCAGGACGTCGGCATCTCGATCGCCGCCTTCAGCCAGGACCAACTGAAGAACATGGGTGTCACCGCGGTCGACCAGCTCGGTTACGCCGTCCCCGGGGTGAGCATCTTTCAATTCGGACAGCAGACGACCACGACCATTACTATTCGTGGCGTCAGCCAGAACGACTTTTCCGATCAGAACGAAGCCCCCGTGGCGGTCTATCAGGACGGCGCCTACAACAGCTTCATCGGCGGCGCAGGATTCAACCTGTTCGACGTAGCGCGCGTCGAGGTCCTGCGAGGCCCGCAAGGCACCCTGTTCGGCCGCAATGCCACCGGCGGTCTCGTGCAGATCATTTCGAAGAAACCGACCAATACCTTCGAGAGCTATTTGACCGTCGATGGCGGCCAGTACGGGCTCGCCCGTCTGGAGGGCGCAGTCAGCGGACCTCTCACGAACACCCTCTCCGCACGTCTGTCCGTATCGGCGAGCCGCCAGAATGGCTTCGTCACCAACACAATCGGCCCGGACAAGGAAGGCACGCGTGATCTGAGTACGCGCCTGCAGTTCGATTTCCATCCCTCCGATACTGTCGATCTGTTGCTGAGTTTCCGCACCGTCAGGGATGATGTCACCGGGACAGTGGCCTACAAAGTCGCCCGCTCGGAGTTCTTTCCCGGTGTCGCCAACGGACTCGTCCACTATCCGGCCAACTTTGCCGAGTGGCAGGGGTTCTGCCAGGGCCTCTTCGGCGCGACGCCGGCGCCGGGCAGCAACGATTGCTTCGGCTACCAGGATCCCGACCCCGCCAACCCCTGGAAGGTGGCGAACGATACTGCCGGGGTCATGTCCCGGACGGAATTCGGAACGACGGCGACCTTGAGCTGGAAGATCAGCCCGGACGTGCAGTTCACCTCGATCACCGACTATCTGAAGCTGGATCGCGACTACCTGGAAGACACCGACGGCACCTCCGCCAAGCTGTTCAACTTCTTCTCGAACATGCGCAGCTGGCAGCTTTCCCAGGAATTGCGCCTGAACGGCAGCTCCGGCCCATTGAACTGGCAAACCGGTCTCTACTACCTGGATATTCAACACGACATCGCTACCGGAGCCGATGCGAACACCGGCTTCAGTCCGGCCTTCGACTTCTTCACGACCAACCGCCCGCGGCAAGGAACGAATTCCTATTCCGTCTTTGGTCAGGTCGACTGGACCTTCGCCCCGAAGTGGACCGCGACAGCTGGCGCGCGCTACGTGGTGGACCGCAAGCACATGGACATCCAGGCGCAGTGCGTCTACGGCGGATGTGACACGCTTGGATTCAACAATCCCGGCATCCTGCAAGCCTCGGGATTGAATGAGACCATTGCGCCCGGGCTGGCCCACCTCAAGAACAACATGGTGGCGGCGAAGTTCGAGCTCGATTGGCACCCGCTCGACGGACTGCTCACATATGCCAGCGTCAACCGGGGCATCAAGGGGGGCGGCTTCAACGCGGCGGCCATCGAGAACATCCCGATCGGCTATGTCCGCTACGATCCGGAGACACTGTTGGCCTACGAGCTGGGTGCCAAGAGTACGTTCCTGGACCGTCGGGTGCAGGTCGATGCCAGCGTGTACTACTACGATTATCACAACTATCAGGCGTACACCCTGATCGGCTTCTCCCCGCTGGTATTCAACACTGATGCCCTGAATCGCGGCGCGGAGCTCGAGATGCACTTTCTCCCGTGGCGCGGCCTGGACGTCTCGCTCGGCGCCTCATACGAAAATGCGGTAGCCAAGCACGTACCGTTGCAGTTTCCATCCGGCCCCTTCATAGACCAGCGCCCACCCCAGTCGCCTCAGTTCACGGAGAACGTCTCGATCCGCCAGAGCTGGATGCTACCGACTCACGCTACCCTCTCCTTGCAGGGCACGGTCAATCACGTAGGTCAGCGGTACTTCAACACCATCAACGACCCTGTGCTGTCGGATAAGGCGTACACCGTGGAAAACCTACGTCTGACATACGCGCCGGACAGCGATCGCTGGGAAGCAGCCGTGTGGGTCAACAATCTCACCAACACGCAGTACGTCCTGAGCGCTTTCGATCTGAGCACGACCAACGGCGTGGTGACGCGGATCTATGCCCCGCCCAGACAAGTTGCGGCAACATTTACGTATCGCTTTAACTGAACACCCTGAACAAAGCCTACCCTGCCCGTTACTCGGGCAGGGTGCGTGCGCCGACGTTCCGGTATCAAAACTTCGCGCGAAACCCAACCGTATATCGCCTGCCGACCTCCCGGTAACTCTGCGTATCCTGAATGACGTTTGCGTACGTAAATTCTTTGGAATTCGTCAGATTGACCGCGTCAGCCGTGAGAATGAAATGCTGGGTGAGCGAATATTGCACACCGGCATCGAGCTGCTGGTAGCTATCGCTGAATTGCGGCACCCCGGTCTGGGTTTGCGGCGCCACCAGATAGTGATCTCGCCAGGTATAAGAGAGGCGCGCCTGGAGAGGACCTTTTTCATAGAAGCCCACGAAGGTGAACGAGTTCTTCGACAGACCTTCCAAGGTGTAGTGCGCAGCCCCCGCCTTGGCCGCGTTGACGTAGTTCGCGTTGCTGTCCGTGTAGGTATAGCTAACCTGCGTACCCAGACCGTCAAAGGGCGACGGCAACCCGCTGAAGATCGTCCGATAGCTCAACTCCATGCCCTGCACCGAGGCGCCCTTGCCGTTCACCGGTTGGTCGATGATGAACGAGACCTGGTCGACCAGCTGGGTGCTGACCCCTCGCGTGATGAACGAGTCGATCGACTTGTAGAATGCGGTCGCGGCCGCAATCGAGTCAGGATTGAAATACCATTCCAAGCCGAACTCGAATTGCGAAGCCCTGAAAGGCAACAGATCCGGATTGCCCCGGGTGATGCGCTCGTTACCCGGATTGCTGGTAATCGACTGCGCGGGCGAGAGATCCGTGAGCGTCGGTCGCGACACGACGCGAGAGGCAGCGGCGCGCAGGATCAGCGTGTCGGTCAAGTTCAACCGCGCATTGATCGACGGCAGAATATCGGTGTAATGCCCACTGAAGTGCAGGGGTGTCAAGCCCGACAGCACGATGACATTCTGCCCGGTTCCATTCGGGTGCGCGCTCAGCACGGTCTGCCCTGCGCCATCGGAGGTGAAGCTCGTGATCTCCACGCGGAATCCCGTATTGACCGCAAGGGGCATGCTGCCCACATGGCCCTTGAGCTCAGCCATCAGATAAGCCGTGCCGACCTTCTCCGACACTGACGAGCTGGCCGCCGGATCCGGCACGATCGGCATCAGGCTGCCATTATGGAGTGCGGGGTTTGCCGTGCTGTTCAACGCCACCAACTCGTTGAACAGAGCGTTCGCATCATAGTCGACCCAATCGGTCGCGTTACCGCCACCGCGGCCACCGAAGATGTTGTAATGAGTCGGCGTGAACAAACTCGCCGGTAGTACCACATCGCTACCGCAATAGGCGCAGGCATTCGGCTCCGTGAAACCTGTCGTTGCCTTGGTGCGCTGCGAATAACCTAACCCGCCAAAAACGGCGACGTCACCGCTACCATCCCACTTTGCATCGAGCCTGCCTTCGTAGATGGTGTCATCGAAGTTACTGAAGGGCCCATTTTCCGCCGCCATGTAGTGTCCGAGGCGATGATTCACGTCCGTTGCCACAGGGGAGTAATTCGGATTGGTGACTGTAAAGGAGGCAATAGGCGACCCCGTTCGCCGGTCATACGTGTAATCGATACCCTTCAGCCGCACCGTCGTGAACAGGCCGTCGGGATCCCGGAAGCGCGCCCGGCTCGTGTCGACGTCGAGCGCTACCGTGAGGGCATCATGCGTCCATGTCGCATTGGCGCCGAACAACTCTGTCAAAGACCTCGCGGGATTGTTCTCGACGATTTCATCGACCGTCCCGTTGGTAAAACTCTCCGCGAGAGCCGTGCCGCCGACGTGCACCGTCCGGGGCTGCCCGGCGACCATCTCAGTCGTGTCGGCACCCCCCGAGACCACCTGATTGACCAGTGTGCCCCCGCTGAAATCGGGGACGATGCCCGAGTTATGCAGGTGCTCGTCGTCGTAGGAGACGAGCGCGTCCAAGGTCAGGCGCAGCTCGCTCGAGGCATCAAATTGAAGAGTTGTGTCCAGCCCGGAGCGCCGGCGCCGGGATATCTCCACCTGGTTGACAAAGTTGTGGTACATGTCGACGTTGCGGAACAACGGGACGTTGTTGGCAATTCTCGGGTTGCACACCCCGGCTACGACGCTGCCGACACAAAGAGCGCCGCCGTTGTTGGTCGCGGTGCCATAGTAGCCATCGTCGAAACTGCGTGGATAGGAGCTGGCACCCACAAAAAAGTCGTCCGTGCGCTCATTTTTGTCGTCATAGGATAATACGACCGACACGCCGAGCCGGCCGGAATCGCTCTTCCAGGTTCCGTACAAGGCACCCGAAGGCGTCTCGTTGCCGCCCAGCTCGTCGATATTGGCCCGCAGCGAGCCGCCCCCCTGGAATCCGACCTGCTGCTCGAGCGGCCGCAAGGTGTGGATGTTGATGGTGGCCCCGATGCTGGAGCCGTTCAAGTTCGATTGCGGACTCTTGTAGACCTCCGCGCCGGCGATGAGCTCTGGAGGCAGCACGTCGAAATTGAACTCGCGTCCTGGGCCATCGGTGGCCAGCACGCGGCCGTTCAAAGTGACCGTGTTGAATTGTGGCCCGAGGCCACGAACCGTCACGCCATTGCCAACACCGCGGACGCGATCGATCGTGACGCCCGGCAATCGCTGCAGAGATTCGGCGACGTTTTGATCCGGCATCTTGCCCAGATCCTCACTGGCAATCGCATCGACAGCATTCACGGCGGTCTTCTTGATATCGATGGCCTCGCGTTGGCTGCGGCGGATGCCCGTAACCACGACCTCCTGGAGTGGACCTGCGGAGGTGTCCGCCACCGTGGACGGCGCCTGCTGCGCCAACGTGGCGCTGGAAGCAGCACAGGCCAGGGCCGCGCTCGACAAACAATAATAAAGATAAGACCTCTTCATCATCTCCCCCCTGAAGATGGCGTGCCGGTCGCCTAATATATGCAAATAGCGAACTATCAGTGTCAATATACATCGCTGAAATTTCAAATAGCAATTAAAATATATAAGACATCAGGTACAATCTGTCAGCACCTTGCGGAAAGGCCCTTTGGAAGCACCCTGTTCCCTCGGCGCCCGACCGTGTGAAATTTCTAATCTGAGGAATCGGACATGGGGAGTGCATCAGAGCTGGCCGGTTTTCACCTCACCCGCTACCAGTTCCCGCGGGACCGGGTGATCGGCGATTCGCAGGTTCGCGCCTCCGAGGTCCATGTCGCCGCGGTGGAGCTCATCGACCGTGCAGGGCGCAGCGGGCTCGGCTTCGCTCAGTCGCTCTTCACGCCACTACCGCAGTTGCTGGAGATCGAGCGGCTTTTCGCGGCAGAAGCCTGGCCCTCTCTCGAGGGCCGCAGTCCGGCGAGCCTGGCGCTCGCGGTACGCCGCGTGCGCGGCGGCAATGCGCGACGCATGACCCTCCCATTCGAAGAGGCGATACAACAGGCAGTCTGGGACCTTTTCGCCCAACAGATGGAGCAGCCGCTATGGCGACTCCTCGGCGCCGAACGCGAGTCCGTGCCGGTTTATGCAAGTGGGCTCGACTTCCATTTATCGGACCATGACTTTGTCGAGCTGTTTGGCAAAGCCGCCCAGCAAGGCTTCCGCGGCTTCAAGATCAAGGTCGGACACACTGAGCTCGAGCGCGATGTGCACAGATTGAATCTGCTGCGCAAAGCCACTGGCAGCCGCGGACCGGTCATGGTCGATGCCAATGAGGCCTGGACCGCCCAGCAAGCCGTCGATGCACTGCGCACTTTCGAGCGCGCGGGGCATCGCATATTCTGGGTTGAAGACCCGGTGCCGCGCGACGACATCGAAGGCTTGCGCATGTTGAGAGGTCTCGGGCTGTCGCGCGTCAATTCAGGAGAGTATCTCGATTTGAGCGGCAAACGCCGCCTGCTCGCAGCGAGCGCCTGCGATATGCTGAACGTACACGGGCAGGTCAGCGACGTCATGCGGGCCGGCTGGCTGGCGAATGAGTGCAACGTCGAGGTGACCCTCGGAAACAGCTTCCTCGAGGTCGGGGTCAACATGGCGCTGGCGCTGCCTGGGGTTCACTGGCTCGAATACAGCTTTCAGAATTTCGATCACCTCGTCGAGGAGCCGTTCGTCATCGCTGCCGGCCTCATCCGCGGCAAAACGGCTCCGGGACACGGCCTCAGGCTGCGTCGCGACGTAGGCGATAAACGCGAGCAGCCAACATTGCCGCCGAGCGTGCGCACATGATCGAGGCGGTCGATCGCGTGGTCGGCAACCCGACGGTGCGCAGCCGCCGCGACTGGCTGTTGATCATCAGCCTGGCTGTGGTCTTTTTCGTGCTGTTGACATTATACGTCGCGGTCCTGCAAGTCCTGCTGCCGAATCAGATTCAGGATTTCGATCCCGCTGGCAAGGCCACCCATCTAGGCGTTCTTTTCGCGATCACATCCGTTTTCAGCACGACCATGACGCCTCTTTCGGGAGCGCTTTCGGACCGCACCCGATCACGCTTCGGGCGCAGGACGCCCTGGATCGTACTGGGCTCTTTGATCGGTGGCGGCGCGCTCATTCTCGTGCCTTATGCGCACGAAATGATATCAATCACCGCGACCTGGCTCGTTGCTTCGATCTCTCTCAATTCGATGCAGACGCCGATCACGACGGTGATCGCCGAACGCCTCGCTCCCGGCGAGCGCGGCGTGGCCTCCGGTGTGGTTGGAGCGGCGATGACCGGAGGTGTGTCGGCGGGAACCGTATTCGGTGGGCTGTTCGCGCGGGACCTGCGGTTCGCCTATTGCGTTCTCGGCCTCGGCATCATTGCCGCCTGCGCAATTTTCGTATTCTTGAACCCCGAGGCCAAAACGAAATTGGAGCGGCCCGCGCCGTTTCGACTGGGCGCCTTCCTCAGAAGCTTCTGGGTCGATCCTCGTGAGTATCCCGATTTCGCCTGGGCCTTTCTCGGCCGGTTCACGATCTACATGGGATATCAGGCGGTCGTTACTTATCTCCTCTACATCCTCGAGGATCATATCGGCCTGTCCCAGGCCGATGCGAACCGGATGATAGCGCGTCTTGCCTCCATCACCTTCGTGGCACTCGTCTTCGCCGCAGTGGGCTCCGGCTGGCTTTCGGACCGGATCGGCCGCCGCAAACCGTTGGTGTTCGTCGCGGCGTTGTTCATGGCGGCGGCGGTGGCCGCCCCCCTGGTCGCGCCTTCCATCCCGGGGATGATTGTCTATGCCGTGCTGATTGGCATTGGGTACGGCGCGTTCATGTCCGTCGACCTTGCGCTGATGACGCAGGTGTTGCCGGAGAGGACCGGCGCCAGCGACTCCACCGGGAAGGACCTCGGTATCCTGGCCACGGCGATCAACGTCCCGCAAATCCTCAGTCCCGTCCTGGCGGCCGCGTTGCTCGGCGCGACGGGAAACAACTATGCGCTGCTGTTTATCGCTGCTGGCACTTTCGTCTTTGTTGGATCGTTCCTCGTGCTTCCGATAAGGTCTGTATCATGAGCGGCAGGCGTCGGCGCTCGATGCCACCCGGCGGATTGCCCAAGGCGGTGAATAGTCGTTATGCGAAAGGCGATATCGAGAAAGAAGACTCTGTCGAGCGCGCCGGAGATCCGCGAGCCGCCGGCGGCGGAAAACGAAT
>Ga0070665_100003892_pt1 | contig 15775 bp, 14 predicted proteins | sample KBSS13metaG_FD_65862 | JGI IMG/M metagenome (GOLD analysis project Ga0070665, IMG submission 65862) | Switchgrass rhizosphere microbial communities from Kellogg Biological Station, Michigan, USA - KBS S1-3 metaG | ecosystem: Host-associated > Plants > Roots > Rhizosphere > Soil ... | reverse complement strand
AGGCCTATTCGTACGTGCAGGAGACTTTGGAGCGCACCGGGGATCGGGATGAGAACAATCGAATAGGCCTAGGCGCGCAGAAGCAGATGACCGACCGGTTCCGGTTGGGCGGTGAGGCTTCGGAAGGCAGCGGCGGGTTTGGCGGGCAGGTCACGGGGGATTATCGGATCGACGATCGCTCGAATGTGTACTTGGCCCATTCGATCCAGACCGAGCGCGAGGATTCGACCTATCGCGGGCGATTCGACAACACGGTGCTAGGCAGCCGGGTCAAGTTGAGCGACCAGGTCAGTGTCTATGACGAGGCGCGCGACGGGCGCGGGGCGGGTCCGGATAGTCTGACCAACGCGTTTGGGGTGGATCTTGCGCCGAATGATCGTTGGAACTATGGATTGAAGATGGAAGCGGGGAGCGTGAGCGATCCCCTGGCGGGCGATTTGCGCCGACGCGCGGCCAGTGTGGGGGTCGCGTACAAGGTTCAGCGAGTCAAGTTCACTTCCAACCTGGAATTTCGTCATGAGGACGGAACGGTGGGAGAGCGTGACACGTGGCTCTCGCGCAATATGGGATCCTTGCAGGTCTCGCCCTCCTGGCGGCTGCTGGGCAAAGCGAACTTCTCGTTCAGTAGCGCAAGTCAGGGCAACTTCTATGACGGCAACTTCGTCGACGCCTCTTTGGGCGGCGCTTATCGCCCGGTAGACAACGATCGCTGGAATACATTATTGCAATATAGGTATTACTACACGCTACCTTCGCCCGGACAGGTGGGTCTCACCGACCAGATGCTCGACTATGCGCAGCGAAGTCACGTGCTGGCGATTGATTCAATCTATGACCTGACCACGTGGTTGTCTCTCGGCGGCAAGTACGCGCAAAGATATGGCGAGATGCAGGATACCCGCGTGGGGGGTGGACCATGGCTGTCCAGCAGGGCAGATCTGGTCATTCTGCGCAGTGATGTCCACATCGTGCGTGAGTGGGACATCATGGCGGAAGGGCGGCGTCTGACGGTGTTTGAGGCGCGGGATCAGCGAACGGGGATGTTGGTGGCCTTGTACCGGCACATTGGCGGGCACGTGAAATTGGGGGCAGGCTACAACTTCACCGACTACTCGGATGACCTGACGGATCTGTCATATCGCAGTCGGGGGCCATTTCTCAACATTTTGAGTACGTTCTGAGCGAACGCGACAGCCGGCTCTGTCGCGCGATTTATCGGTGAGGCGACTCTCGCCAATCCCGCGCCTGAAGGCAGGTGATCGACCCGCTATTTTGCGGCCTTGTCTTTCGCCACAACGTGCTTGGCAAAATTGTTCAAAATGGCCTGCCAGCCTTGGCGTTGTTGCTCCTCCGGATGCGTCGTCTCCGCATCAAACGTCACACGCACAGTGACGCCGTTTGCGGCCGGCACGAACTCGACGACGCCGGCGCGGTCGCCGAAGGTATACTCGATCAGCCTGTGTGGCACGATCTTGGTATACGTTCCGGCAAAATCAAAGCCGAAGCTACCGTCCTTGGCTTCCATGCGTGAGGAGAATTGCCCACCCACGCGCAAATCAACCGTGGATTTCGTCGTGTGCCAATCATCCGATGCCGTATTCCACTGCTTAATGTCCTCTGGGGTAATGTAAGCACTCCAGACGTTGGCAAGCGGGGCATTGACTAAGGTTTCAACGGTTATTTTCATGAGTTGTCTCCTTCGAGCGATTCCGTTTCAAGTGCATCACGAACACAATCACACCTGATCTGGCTCCTTATCGAGCCGGGCCTCATCGGCGTGGTATCGGAACGACGAACGGGGCTTTCGGAAACCGACACCGTCCTGCAGGTTTTTTGGAACGCGCCAGTGTTCACTGGACGCGCTCCATGGCTCCGGCCTGGACGCAGTGGTGGCGCGCCCCTCTACGCCGCTCAATCCTCATCTTTCCGCCGAGGCCGATCCGAAGAATGCGAGCAGTTGCTCGCTCAGAAACGCAGGGTTCTCATCTGGCAGCCAGTGTCCCGTATCGGGCGCTACGCCGCCCCTAACGTCACTCGCCAGCTCCTGTGCCATCTTCAACTCAACGATGCCATTGCTCTTGTCACCCGCGAGCGCGAGCACTGGCATAGGAAGCTTGCGCCGTTTGAGCTCGGCAAAACGCCGCTCGTCCTCTGGGAAGGCGCGATACAGCTCGAAGCCCGCGCGCAGCCCGCCGGGGGCCGCATAGGCGTTCGCATACACGGCAATGTCGGAATCTGCCACCGGCTGATACGCTCGCTTCTTGTAGAAATCGCTGATGTACGCATACTCGTGTCCGGTAATGAGCATCTCCGCGATGTCGCGTTGCTGGTGCAAGCCGAAGTGCCACAACTCGGGATCGGGGCGCGCTTTCGCTTCGTTCCACGCGGTCGTCGCCGGAACCGGCACATCCAGCATCACCAGCTTCGCCACTTCCGAGGGCCACTGCGCCGCATATGCGTATGCCACCATCACACCGATGTCGCGCCCCACAAGATTGACTTTGCGGGCACCGAACTGGCTGACCAATGCCCGAATATCGGCCGCCATGGTCGCCTTGTCATAACCGCCAAGGGGCTTCTCGGATTCGCCAGCCCCACGATAGTCGACCGCGACCACGCGATATCCCGCGTGCGCGAGCCGCGGCATCACATTGCGCCAAGTGTACCAAGTTTGAGGCCAGCCATGCAGCAACACGACCAACGGGCCGCTCTCCGGACCGCCACTCACGTAATGCAACCTGATGCCGTTCGCTTGTGCGTACCGATGGGTGAACTGACTGTCGAAGCCTGGCGGCAAGCCGCTCGGGTTCACAGTTGACGCGGCGTTTTCCGTCTGCCTCGAAGCAGTCACCTGGCTCTGCGCCGGAACAATGCCGCCGGCCGATATGACAATCGCAGCAATTGCTACGCCAATTCCTCTCGACCCGCCTATCACGAGAGCCACTCTGTCTTTCAGTCGCATGTCCTTCTCCGAAAGTGGAACAGGCGTATAGAGTGGGTCCATGCGGCCCCTTGTACATCGCGCTGCGCGGATTAAGATTTGCAACTTTCAGTTTAAAATCGGCAAGTCATCATGGATCTCGCGGTCTTGTCAACGTTCGCGCTGGTTGTCGAGCTTCGCAGCTTTTCCGCCGCGGCTCGCCGGCTCGATGTCTCGCCGGCTGCAGTCGGCAAACAGATCGCACAGCTCGAGAAATGGCTGGGCGCACGGCTCTTCGATCGAACGACTCGTCGTCTACGGCTGACCGAAGCTGGACGCCAGTTCCATGAACGGAGCACGCGGATCCTGCAGGAGATGGCCGACGCGCAGCGCGCAGCCGCCGCGAGTCAGATCGAGCCTCGGGGACTTCTCACGATCAGCGCGCCAGTTTCGTTCGCAGCTTTGCATCTGGGCCGAGCCCTGGCCAGGTTCATGACGGCACACGAGCAACTCAGCGTCGACGTGCAACTCGACGATCGGAAACTCAATCTGATAGAGGCCGGCTTCGACTGCGCCATTCGTATTGGACCGGTACGCGAAACCAACGTGATCGCCCGCCCCATCGGGTCGAGTCCATTTATTCTATGCGCGGCACCGAGCTACGTGAGAGCACATTCTGCGCCCCAGAGTCCCCGGCAGCTCCTGGAGCATGATTGTCTTTTGTACACGCTGGGCCCGGCTCAGTGGCGCTTCACATCGAGGACTGGAGAGGAAGAATCGATCCAGGTGTCCGGTCGTCTGCGCACGAACAACGGCCTGGTGCTGGCTGCCGCGGCCATAGAAGGATATGGCGTGACCTATGCGCCCGCGTTCGTCGTTGCGGGCGCTTTGAGAGCGAAACAATTGATCCGACTACTCTCGAACTACGCGACCGTATCGTCACCGATACACATCGTGTACCCGGCGGGTCGTCATGTGCCGATGAAGGTGCGGCGTTTCGCGGAGTTCATGAAAGAACTGAACATCAAGGACTGGGGCGGTAGCTAGCAACTGCAGCTGCTCGCGAACGCTTGGGCGGCCCGCGGAGGCAAAGGCAACTGTGCCCCGTGTTTCGCCAATCGATCTCCATGCTCATACTGCCCTCGATCGTTAGCGCCGCGCAGTTACGAACCCGCCGTCCACGTTCAGAACGTGGCCCGTGACGTAATTCGATTCCACAAGGTAATGAACAGCCGCGGAGACATCGGCCGCCTCTCCGATACGGCCCAGCAGTGCCGACGCCGCCAGTGGCGCGGGATCGGCGTTGTCCATGAGTGGTGTTCGAATGAAGCCGGGCGCCACCGCATTGACGCGAATTCCGTGTGGGGCAAGCTCCGCGGCAAGCAGAATAGTCAGAGCGCGGATCGCCCCTTTGGAGATCAACGGCGCGGTCGCTTGCACCCAGCTCATCGCGTGGTCGACGAGGACTGTGCCAATGTTCACGATGCTGCCGCCGCGACCTCGGTCGATCATGGCGCGCACGGTCGCCTGCGTGGTGAAGTACGTGCCCTTCAGGTTGACGCTCCAGTAATGGTCCAGATCCTGCTCTGTGACCTCAAGAAATGGCTTAGGCGCGAATTCACCGGCGTTGTTGACCAACACATCCGCACCACCAAACCGCTCGCCGGCCGAACGCACCATTGCCTCGCCCGTCGCTCGATCGGAAGTGGCTCCGACAACTATAGCAACCTGCGCAGCATGTCCTAGCTGTTTGGCAGCATCGCGCAACCGCACCTCGTCGCGGCCATTCAGTACTACATTCCATCCGCTAGCGAGAAAACTTCGCGCCACTTCGAAGCCAATACCACTTGAAGACCCGGTTACCAACGCCGTCTTACTTGTCGATCCCACTGAAGAATTCCTTTCGCAGCCATTCGTCGATCGAACACAGCATAGGGCTCGCTGTGAGCGGGTCCCAATCGCGATTCTTTTCGTGCCTTATAGATTCCTTCGATATCAGACGCTGATAGCGCGTCGCCGCAGCACCGCGGGAGCCGGCGGCGCATTGCGAAGTCCTTGCGCGGTGGCTGCCAACAGTTCGCGCAACCAGCGATGTGCCGAGTCATTGTGCAACCGCTGATGCCACAACAGGATGACACTGAACCCTGGCACGGGCACGGGTGGAGCGAACGTGCGCAGTCCAGCCATGCGACCACGAAGCACCCGCTCCGGCACGACGGCGATGAGATCGTCGGTCTGCAGAATCTCCGGAAGAATCAGAAATCCCGGCGCCGAGATCACCACCCGCCGTCTGCGGCCGGCCTGAGCCAGCGCGCGATCCGTTGGGCCCACGAAACGCCCTTCGGTCGGCGAAACCATCACATGCGGAAAGCGGCAGAATTGCTCAAGAGTAACTGCGGCTCTTGCCTTCAAAGGGTGAGCGCTCCGCACGACGCAAACGTACCGCTCCTCGTAGAGCGTGCGCGAGGGCAGCTCGGCTGACGGGATGTCTGGTGTCGTGGTGACACACAAGTCCAACTCACCATCGGCGAGCATGGACGCGATATCAGTGAACTGCGGACATCGAACCGCGAGGCGCGTACTCGGTGCCTCGTGGCGTAAACGCTCGATGAACGGAACGATCAACGCCGACTGGATGTAATCATTGGCGGAAAGCGAAGCGGTGAGCTCCGCCGTAGCCGGCTCGAAACGCTCGTCGGCGACCAAGGCACGAGCCTCGGCCAGCCACTGCTTCAGTATGGGCGCCAGAGCCGCCGCGCGCGGCGTCGGCAGAATTCCGCGCTGAGTGCGCACGAATAGCGGGTCGCCAAAGAGCTTTCGAAGCCGTGCTAGCATCGCGCTGACGGTGGGCTGCGTGAGCGCAAGGCGATCCGCTGCCCGCGTCACGCTACGCTCGTCGAGCAGAGCTTCGAGCGCGACCAGGAGGTTGAGATCGATTTTTCTGATATCTCTCATATCGATATCAGTCTACCGGCCGGCTGCCCTTGGCAGGACACCAGGTCTCTTGCGAGTCCGTCATGGTAGCAGTCCCGAGCTCCTTATTTCCCACGATCATTATGTAGGAGCCAGCGGTGCACGATCGTCCTTGTTCCAGGTGAGCAGTACATCAGCGTGGCAGGCGTTCGCCGCGAGCCCTGCCGAAAGGAGTCGTAAGTGTCTGATTTGCATTATCGCTGGATAATCGTCGCCTCGGGGGCCCTCCTGGGATGCGTCGCCATCGGGGCGATGTTCTCATTGCCTGTTTTTCTGGTCCCGATGACCGCAGCCACAGGCTGGTCGCGCACGGGCATATCCATGGCGATGACGATTGGTTTTCTTGCCATGGCCTTCGGCAGTATTTTCTGGGGCACGATGACGGATCGCTTTGGGCCGCGCAGGGTGGTGCTCGCCGGCTCCTGTCTGTTGGCCGTGAGCCTGGCTTTGGCGGCGTTCAGCCGTTCGCTGTTCCAATTCCAACTGATGTTTGGTTTGCTAGTCGGCGTTGGAACGTCCGCGATTTTTGCGCCGCTGATGGCCACGGTGACCGGCTGGTTCGATACGCAAAGAAGTCTGGCGGTGTCGTTGGTCTCGGCGGGAATGGGAATGGCCCCCATGACCATGGCGCCCATCGCCGCCAGGCTCATCCTCCGGCACGACTGGCGTACGTCGCTCCTGATCATTGCCGGGATCGCCGCGGTCATCATGATTCCCACTTCCTTCCTGGTGCGTCGTCCGCCGGCCCTGGAGGCGGCTCAGGAGCCGGGTCGGACGGACACCGACGCCAAGGAGGCCATGACAGTGGGCGAGGCGATCAGGTCGCCGCAGTTCGTGATTCTGCTGCTCACGAACTTCAGCTGCTGTGCGACTCATTCGGGACCCATCTTCCACACCGTCAGTTATGCCATGAGCTGTGGGATTGCATCCCTGGCTGCCGTTTCGATCTACAGCGTCGAAGGACTGGCAGGCCTGGCCGGCCGGCTGGGATTCGGCTTTCTGGGTGACAGGTTTGGAGCCAAGCGGGTCCTGGTCGCCGGGCTGCTCATTCAAGCCTTCGGCGCGTTGGGTTACTACTTCACGCGCAGTCTCTCGGAATTTTATGCCGCCGCGACACTGTTCGGCTTTACTTACGCGGGCGTGATGCCGCTCTACTCGGTGATCATTCGCGAGAATTTTCCCTTACGCATGCTCGGAACCATCATCGGCGGCTGCGCCATGGCCGGTAGCCTGGGCATGGCGTCCGGTCCGCTGTTGGGGGGCTACATCTTCGATGCCCGCGGCAGTTATGGCTGGCTCTACCTGGCCAGCTTCGGCATGGGACTCGGAGCGGCGCTCATCGCGCTGACCTTCAAGCCTTTTGCGCACGCCGGGGGCAATGCCGCGCGGCAGTATCTCCAACCAACTACTTCGGGAGGGCGGTAGATCGATTCGATTTCCCTCGAAAGTCGGCTAGATTGACCGCCAGCGTGCATGAGTCCCGGCACGCCGCACGAATGATTCTGTTGTCCCGTCGGGTTTGCCAAATCTGAACTCGTCGCCGTCTCCTGTGAGGAAATATTCATCCCCACATTTGCACCGATAATAGACACCCTCCGGTACCTGACGTACCCGTCTGTAGGTCCAGGCGTGGCATCGATGTTGGCGGCACCTGGGTAAGACGGTGAGCCTATCCAACACTGCCCAGACTATTTATAGCGCCAGAGGTCGGACCCTCTAACGGGCGGGTGGTGGTACCGGATAGTCGAATCAAATGTGAGCGGATTCCCGTGCCAGCACGTGCCCGTTAAGATCAACGATCTCGTCATTTGCGCGGCAGATGTCGATCCTTCAGCCAAAGCGCCGTACAGGAAGCGGCGGTGGCGGGTAACGGCCCATTTTGTTGTTCCAGTACGCCCATGAGCGCGGATCTATGATCCCGGCAGGGGCATGATCCAGCGCTTCGCGAAAGTCATCGTCTGATACATAACGACGGATGACACGCATGTCCTCAGGCGGCGCATGTTTCATCGCGTACGCCATGAAACGGATTGGATCCGATATCGCCTGCTCGGGAGTCTCGAACCAGACAATCCGGCGAGCGATGGCACGGATTTCCGATGTCAGAGGGATAGGTTTCACAAGCTGTACCCGTCATCCGGCCCCGACAGGTAGAGCGAATGTTCGAGGTCCGGAAGATGTTCCAGGTCCACTTCGCGCACAGCGGCAGCCAACCGGTCCTTGATACTTTGCGGCAGGGAACGGAGATTACCGTCCTCGAAATAGGAGAGCGCTTTGAGCGTAATTTCCGGGTTAAAGGAGGGACCGTAGAGTTTTTGAGCAGCCGCCAATGCGGTCGACAAATCGATCTTGCCATAGGTCATGAGGGCAGCGATGTCGATGTAGTCCTTTGCTTCGCCGCGGACCTGCACGACCGAGGCCTTGGTCCCCGCAAGGTCTATAAGGGATGCGATCTGCAGTCCGTTATCGTTCGCCACCCGCGGCGGAGCCAGGCGCGGCAAACCGGGTACACCAAAGAACGATACGGTGACTGGACCGGCTCGATCGACGATCGCACTCAATGTGTTCTTTTCGCGCTGAACGATCCTTGCGTCCTTGAGGAAAGGCACCCTTTTTTCCAGGGCGGTAACGTTGAGCGGACGGTTGGCAAAAAAAAAGAAATCCACAGAGTCCCGATGGCCGAGATGAAGTGCCAGGGCCGTCCCCCCGTAGAGGAAAAATTCGCGCGGGACCGCCGAAAGCTCTGTCCAGAGCTTGCGCTGGGCTTCTGGCAGCACCTCGAGATGCAATGAAGGCTCAGTCATGACGAGATCTTAGTGCAGGTGGGTGGTAGCTTGAAACCCGGGAGCCTTCTATGTCGCCTCGTTCACAGCCCAGCCAATGCGGTGCGAAGTCGCTTTCCTCTCGACCGAGAGCAATTTTTGCTAGAGCATCCGTGCCCCGATCGCCTTCAGCACCGCATGCGTGCGGTCGCGGGCCTCGAGCTTGCGAAGAATGTCCGACAGATGATTCTTCACCGTGCCATCGGAGATGTTCAATGACCGGCCGATCTCTTTGTTCGAGTAACCGCCGGCGACGAAGCGGAGGATATCGAGCTCGCGAGAGCTCAGGCGTGCGGTCGGAGGTACGGTTTCGGCGCTGACGTGGCTCGGTAAGGAGACCGGCGTCAGCAGTGTCTCGCCCTGTGCCAGATGACGTAGCGTTTCCTTGAGCACATCGGGGGCGGCGTCTTTCAGCATGAAGCCCTGAGCCTTCGCGTTCACTGCAGCGCGCAGCAGGGCGGGGTCATCAAACGTTGTCAGCAGCAACACGGGGGTCATGTCGCCGCGGTCCCGGAGGGCATGAACCACCTCCACCCCTGAGCGCTTGGGCATGCGAATGTCGCAGACGACGACATCAACCGTGACCCGACGCAGCTCAGCGAGCAACTGGTCACCATCCTGAGCTTCGATGAGGACTTCAATGCCGCCCAGGCTTTCCAACAGGGCGCGCAGGCCATGCAGCACCAGCGCTTGATCGTCGGCGAGGGCGATCTTCATCTACAGGCCGGCTGGAGCATGGGGGAGGACGGCGGTCAGCGACAGGCCGCGGGGAGCGCGCGCTGCGACCCGCAACTGGCCGCCCAGTTGCATCAGGCGCTCCTGGAGTCCCATCAGACCGTTACCGGGCCCTGCGAGCGAACCGACTCCATCGTCGTCTACCGATAGGGTCAGACCCTCGGCCGAGTCGGTGAGGACCACGCGCACTTCGTCGGCGCCGCTGTGGCGCAGGGCATTTGTGAGGCCCTCCTGGGCACAACGGAGCATGGTTTCCGCCTGGCGGATGTCAGGTACACGCACCGCCGGGTCGAGGTCGAAGATGACCTTTGGGCTGGGAAGGCCGGGATCCAACGCGCGCAGGGCCTGATGGAGGTCGATGCCATCGGACTCCCGCAGGCGGCTCACCACACCGCGCACGTCGACCAGCAGCTCGTCGGTAATACGTACGCAGTGTCTGAGAGCCGGATCGGTGGATGCCGCGAAATCCGCCGTGGCTGCCGGCGATTGCGGCGAAACGCGCGCATGGGTTGACTGGCGAACCTGCAGCGCCAGTTGCAGCTTCAGCGCGGTTAGCTTGTGTCCCATCACATCATGGAGTTCGCGTGACAGCCGTAGACGCTCCTCGGTTCGCGCGCTCTCTTCGAGCAGGCGTCGCGTCGCCATCAACTCCGTGTTGATGCGTTGGATTGCCTCGCGAGCCTCGAACGCCCGGTAGGCGTAGTCAGTCACAAGGGCCGCAAAAAGTTGGAACGCCAGATAAGCGACCTCCATCTGCACTGCCTTGACGGGCGGGAAGAGCTGCGCAAACAGAATGGACAAGGCGACGTTGCTCAGCGTGAGTACGCCGATGCTCCAGCGCAGCGAGGCAATCGCAGGCAGTTGGGCCGCTACCAGCACCAACATCACCGCCTGCATCTTGTCGTGAAATCCCCATATGGCGGCCAGCGCGGCAATCGCCTGCGCCGCGACCACGGGACGCAAGCGTGAAGGGCCGGCGGATCGTCCCTCCCAGTATGCACGGAGCAAGAACAGCAGCATGAAGCTGATCTGACTCACTAATCCGATGGCTATCCCAGCGTCGAGTGTGACCGGGGTGTTCCAATCTAGCAACGGACTCAAAGTCACCGCCAGCCAAGTCAGGTAAGCGGGCGGGTTGAGCGGTCCCAAAACGCTCGCTCCGGGCGTGCGATGGCTGGCGGGGTTACGGGAAACCATGGTCGGAAGTATAGAGATTCCGCGGTGTGCCCGGCAGGTGACTTTCTTCACCCCGGCGCAGTGCCAAAAGGCATCTGCGCCTGCAGGAAGCGTCCGACCAGACTGATCGCAACCGGTGAAGCCACCGCAACGGACCGAAGATGGTGAAAGCTCTGAACATAAATCGTTGGATGATCCTGGTCGTGGGAGGCGGGCTCCTGTCTGCTCGATTGGCGACGGCCGCGGACAGCCTCGGAACGGGCGCACCGACCGATGCTGCTGCCGAGCCTCCAAGTTCTACCGGTGCCTTTGATACCGCCGCCGCTTCCGCCAATCCGTCTGACGACCGCGGGGCCTCACCCGGGCAGCAGGTTATCGTAGCGGGCGCGGGGGCCTTTACCATCCCCCGCTATCCCGGCAGCAGCGCCGTCGAAGTCAAGGCGTATCCGGTGGTAAATGTGGAATTCTGGAACCGCGTGTTCATCCATTCCGGCGAGGGCGCCGGCGTATATCTCTGGCGCGCGCCGGCGTGGCGAGTTGGAATCTCAGTCGATGCCGATTCCCTACATCGGTATGAAAAGGATGCGCAGCGGCTCAGAGGTCTCGGCAATGTGGATGAGACCGAGCGTGTCAATTTTCTGGTCGGTCATGACACCTCCTGCACGGAAGTGCGGTTGAAACTCTCAACCGACATTGGAGGTCAGGGACATGGCAATGTGGCTGACCTCGAGATGGCCTCCAGCCGAGCGCCCTTGCCCGGTCTCAGGCTGCGCGCCGCGGTGGGTTGGACATGGACCAACGAGCAGTACATGCGCACCTTCTTTGGTGTGAATGGGCGACAGAGCGAGTTGTCGGGACTGCCGCAGTTCAGTCCGGATGCGGGGGTGTCGTCAGTACGCGGCGTCCTCTCTGCCCAGTATTCGTTGAGTGGGCACTGGCTGATTGGAGGACTTGCCTCGGTGGGGCGGCTGCTGGGTGATGCGGGTGATAGCCCGATCACACAGAAGCGCACCGATTTTGGCGGCGGGGTGTTTCTCGCCTATACGTGGAAGTCGGGGGTGTTGCCATGAGTGATATTTCTCGTCGTACAGTGCTCTCCAGCGCCGTAGCAGGCGCTGCCGGCCTGGGTGCGGGACTAGCCAGCGGCGGGCTGTTGGGCGCTTCCACCGCGCCCCCGGCACCCATCCGGGTCGACGGGCGCCGACGCTTTGTCGGGAAAGTGGTCCTCGTAACCGGGGCCACCTCGGGCATCGGCCGGGCGGCTGCCATCCAATTCGCGGCCGAGGGGGGCAAGGTGGTCTTCTGCGGGCGGCGGGAAGATCTCGGCCGGGAGTTGGAACGTCAGATCCGGGCCGACAAGGGCGATGCGCTGTATGTCAGAGCGGATGTGCGTTTCGAGGATGATGTCAGGCATCTGGTCGAGCGTACGATCGGGCACTACGGGCGCCTGGATGTGGCATTCAATAATGCTGGCATTACGCTCGAGCGGCCGCTCCATGAATATACCGCCGCCGAATGGGATGACGTAATTGCCACCAACCTCCGCGGTGTGTTTATGAGCATGAAGTACGAGATTCCTCCGATGTTATCTGGGGGTGGAGGAAACATCGTCGTCACGTCTTCCTCGAACGCGATCGCGACCACCGCCCACCGGTCTGCCTACACCGCGAGTAAGCGCGGGCTCGTCGGCCTCGTGCAGTCCGCGGCGTTGGACTACGCGTCGCAGAACATACGGATCAATGCGCTCATTCCCGGTACCACCGACACACAGCTCGTGCGGCGCGCGGGTGGGATGGAGCATGCTCCGGATGCGGTTTGGCAGATCGCTTCCGCTCAGTGGGCAAAATCGCATACACCGATGGGGCGTATGGCCACGGCCGAGGAAGTCGCTGCATTCGCGCTTTCCTTGGCCTCCAACGAATTTCCTTTCATGACAGGGGCGCAGCTCGTGATCGACGGAGGCAAGACAGCGCAAGCGGGGTAGTGAGCTGTCGGGTCATCTTTGACTTGATTGCCCCCACGACTGCGCCCGGAAACAGCTCACCGGATCGTTGGGGTTCACACACATAGGCCAGGTGCGCGACAGCCACATCGCCAAAATGGCAGCCGAGACAACGCAAAGCAGCGCGCGCATGTGTAGGCGGCGCGGCACTTCCGCTCCAACGAAAGTTACACAATCACTCTGTAGGACAGTCAAAGGCTGGGAGATTGTAGGAGGTCTCGCCCTTGGCCTCAGCCTCCTTCTCAAGTCTTTCTTGTTCATCGCCCCATCGCTGATAGCAAGCGCCCTGTTTCTCTAGCTCCAGGGGCTTGCCGTTGAGATGGCGCCAGTACGACGTTAGTACCATCGACGACGCGTCATCCAACGAGCGGGCGCCGAGCTGGTGAAGGACTCCGGCTAGCGGAGACTTTCCTGACCGAAACCATTCATTTCGAATATACAACCCGATCCCCATGTGCGCGTATACGACGGCCCCCCGCTCGGGTGTGTGCATGAAAGAGTCCCGTCGGGTCGGGCCCAGCAGTGAATCTAGCGCACGGAAGGCCTCATCAAGCGTCGCGGGCGCGGCTACAGAAGCAGATGAAGGGTATGCGATGGAACACCCTAGCGCAAAAAGCAGAGGCCATAGTGCTTTCATATGCCTTACGTCTAATTGAGCGGCTGCCGGAAAGCGCCAGAGTATGCGCCCCGCGTGCCCGTCCGTGCCGATTCTCATGCCACAGCCCAATACAGCAGGCGAAGGTCTTCAGCCAGTCCTCTGCGCCGAGGCGACCGGCAAGCGTCTGCTTCGGAGAAACAAATAACGCTCGTCCGATGGCCGCAGTTGGCCGATACCAGCCCGACGGTCCCGCAAGCGACCAGAGGCGCCGAGTGGTGATTGCTATCGCGACATTTATCGCAGCAGAGCAGCTAGCCCAGCTCGATGGCACGCCAGTCGCTCGGATCTCTCACCCAAATCACATCCGCAGTCCCGGCATGCCACCGCCGCAGAAAGCTTGCGGGCTCTGGAGCCAGGTGCGCAAGCTCCCAGCTCCAGAACCGCATCCTCTCGTGCCGGCACAAACTCAATTACTCGGAAGGACCAGCGCCTCGCCCTGCCGCGGCCTCGATGAATTCCATTCCGTTCGGCGTACCGAAACCCGTCACATTGTCCCATCCCTTGGTAACCATCAACGAGGTGTCAGTGCCAAAGCTGAGAAGCTCCAGCACCCCACCGTCGCCAAAGCTGCAAAGAGCGCTGTAAAACTCCTTTGTCTTCAACGCGGGTGCCAGCAAGTCTTCCGCGGAATAGAACGTCGTGCCGTTCGCATCAACAATGACGCCCGTAGGGTTGGTTGGGCTGCTAACCGGCACTACGTCGAGAACCGCCGTGCCCGGCATGCGCGCGATGGCTGGGGCAGCGTTCCCCAGTAAGTGCCCGGCCCTTTGACTGGCGAGTGCCCAGATCGCCGAAAAGATCGGAGTCGACAGACTGGTTCCCCCGATGACCTGTACTTGTTGCTCCACACCCGTTGGTGTCCAGACAAACACACCGCCGGTAAATGGGTCGCCGACCGCCGATATATCAGGCTGCTGGCGTCCTCGACCGGGGAGATTGCGCTGATAGAGTGGTTTGGGGAAGACCACACTCTCACCACCTCCGGAGCCGCCAAAGAACTCATCCCTCGTGTTGGGTGGGTCCTTCAAGATTGGATCGAAATTCAAGGTATTATCGATCGTACCCCAGCCTACCTGTACAGTTCCGCCGTTACCGTCCGGTATGCCCAAACTGGTTCCACCAACGGAGGTTGCGTGAGGTGAGTCCGACGGTGTCGATGCTTCGCCGATCGGCTTTCCCAGTCCGGTGTCCCCGGAGTCCCCGCTTGCATAGTTCGTAGAGATGCCCAGCGCCGCCGCCACCGAAATGACGAAGTCGTAAGCCCGCAGAGTGGCTTTCGACACGTTGAATTCATAACAGCCGTAACTGTTTGAAATGTTGCCTCCCAGGCCGTGAATGGCGCTGTAGAAAATCGCGAACTGAAAGTCCTGGTCCTCGACTTCCGACGGCAGCACGAGCAACACTATCTTCGCATTGGGCGCGATCGCATGAGCCCACTCCACATCCAGTGACGTCTCGAGAACCCAGTCGTCCTGGAACGGATTAGGCTTTCCCAGCGGGAAAATGGTCTGAAAGTTGTCCGCGGTCAGTGGTGGCAAGCCGGTCATCTGCGAGAATGCATTCGCATCTTCTTGAATCGTCGGCGATCCGAATGGGTCCACAATGACGATGGTTTGTCCTTCCCCCCGGATACCCTGCTGGTAAACCTTGTCGAGTCCGTATGCCTTTTGCATGTCGGACGGCGAATAACCACATTGGAGGAAGTCGTCAGGGTCATAGCGATTGCCGGTATAGGTGGCTTTGGGTATTCCATCCGTGTCAGTCGGGACCACGAACGTCTGTGGCGCGGTGCCGAAACAATCCGCGGTGAAGAAATCTGCAATGCCAGAGTCTCGTACCGTAGCCAGTGGAATGGCGGCGGCCGGCTTTCCAGTGCGCAGATCCATACGCTGCTTCGCCATCGATTTTTTACCGAGGTTATCGAGACCGCTGACCGCCTCTACCAGGTTTGCCGCCGGCCCGGCCAGGCTCGCCTCTGCGACGTTGGCGTAAAATGTCTGGCCGTCTTTGCGAAAATTCTTGATCTGCGTGTGAAACGCACTTTCCACGCTCGACACAGGACCCTGTGCACGGAGCAAGAACCGGTTCGCATCGACATACGTGATCGTAAAACCGTGCGCCTCCAATTCGTTGCGCACCACTTGGATATCCGCGGCTGTTGGCGCGTATTTGCTCAAGTCGGAAACGGTCATCCAGTGATGAAATGACGGTGAGTCAGGATTGTAAAGATCCTCCAACGTCTGATCGAAATTGGCCTTGTTGCGCATTTTCATCCAGACAGTGATCCCCATCTGCATCGTGGGCTCCGGTGAGCCGAGCGGGGTCGCAAGGCTAACGAGTCCGGGCACGGTGTCGGGAGATGATCGCCCGAAAGCCGCCGGTACGATCAGGGCGGCAACCACCAGAACTCTTGCGACCGCTTCGACTCGGGTTCGCACACTCATAACGCCTCCATGTATTCGTCGGACTTCTCATATACAACGTAACAC